>Ga0268386_10000560_pt1 | contig 23733 bp, 23 predicted proteins | sample RVTome_15_FD_200260 | JGI IMG/M metagenome (GOLD analysis project Ga0268386, IMG submission 200260) | Soil microbial communities from uranium-contaminated site in the Upper Colorado River Basin, Wyoming, United States - RVT150D86... ...
GTTACCGTGCGCGGGCGACACCTCGAACGCGCGGCCGCCCTCCGGGTCCGAGACCAGGATGTTGCCGTTGCCGAGAACCTGCTGCTTGCCCTGGATGGCGGTGTAGAAGGGGAAAGCGTCCGAGCCCTCGAAGGACCACAATATCTGCTGAGTGGCAGGGTCGAGCTGGAGGATTCGCGAATAACCCCATGCCTGCGGCTCCTCGAGCCAGCGCACCGGGGTGCGTTGCTTAACCTCGGTGCGGTTGTCGAATACGAGCAGCGTTCCGTCGCCGAGGATGTCGGGATCGTGCTGACGGAGAAACGGACCGACCATGCTCCAGACGACCGTCTTGCTTTCGCGGCTGATGACCGCGAGCGCGTCTGAACCGCGCAGCGAGACGAGAAAGTCCCCCGGCTTGATCTGCGGGATCCGTCGTGCCAGCTCGTCTGTGACCAGCTCGATGTCGTTGAGATGGATCGTATCGAGATGCTCGTTTTCCGGCAGCGACGGGTGACCCTGCAGGAGGATGGCCTGGTAACCGCCCTTCAGGATCGCTTCGATGACGTTTATCTGCTCGAGCACCCTTCCATCCGCCGAGACTCCCAGAATGGTCTCCTCGCGGTGACCTTTGACCAGGTGCGGGCGCTGGGTGGTCTGCTCCGTGGACAGCGTCCAGAACGATCCATCCGGCAGCGGCAGGATCGCGTGGTGCGTCGGTCGTTCCAGCAGCCAGATCGGGCGTGAACAGCGATCGAGCTTTGCGAGCCCCTTGTATTCGAAGGACACCAGAATCGACCCATCGGGGTAAAGGTGGGCGCCATGCAGATGGCGCTGCCTGTCGGAGACGAGATCGAGTTCCCGTGGACCTTTGAACAGGGCGCTGTATCTGGTCTCCCAGCGATGGACGACTTTGCCGTCCATGTCGATGAGAAACGGCCGGAAGAACTGCCCGTCAAAGGCAGTAAGAAAGGTCAGGCCAGGCTGCGTCAGTGTCCGATCGTGAACGGTGACGCCGCCCGTCCTCCGGGTGCTGCGAATCTCGTGAGCATTCGCTCTGACCAGGTCGCGTATATCTTCGACGTCGATCAGCGCCTGCGAAATCACCCGATCTGGAAAGCTCCTGGTTCGGGCGGCGAAGTATCCGTAGCTGAATCCGCCGACGAAAAGAAGAAAGGCTGCCGATGACAGAAATATTGCTCGGCCGAGCCGCTTTTGCCGCATCCGCAGGATGGTAGGGGGACGTCCGAGCGGAATCAATCAAGTGGGCGCCCGGACGGCTACGTCGGCATCCTGCCGCGCTCAACTCTCCAGTCGCTAGTCGGGCAACTCGACCTCGGCGACCTTTTCCTCGTACTCCTTCTTCGGGTCGCGCCCGAGCAGCAGCTTGACGCCGGCGAACAGGCTGTTCTCGTTGAGCCAGATCTGTGCTCGCTCCGGATCGAGTCGCAGCAGCTGCAGCTTCGGATCGTCCTTGCCGCCTTCGAACCATGCGGCCACGAACCGGTTCCAGAGCCGGTCGATCGTGGCGCGGTCGTCGTCGATCACGAGCTCACCGTGCAACGACGCGAACAGGTCGTGGCCTTTCGCCGCAAAGTGCGCAATCGCGCGGCGTCGTCGCCCGAGGGACTTGACGAGGTCCGTGTCCTTCGACGTGAAGAACCAGAGAGGGCCACCGTCGTCATCATCGTTCAACTGGGCGGTCATCGGCTGGCTGTGACCTTCATCCACGCCCGCCAGACCAAGCATCAGCGTGCGGTCGGACTTGAGTGCCTTCCAGAATTTTTCCTCGAATTCGCGTTCCCTGGCCATAGCAGATTCCTCCTCGTCACACGTCGATCGAGATTAGCGCACCACGTGGGGCGGACAATTGCCCGATCTCCTACACGCGCGTCGTTCGCGCCGAAGTCCTACAGCAGGCGCAGTGCTTTTCCTATCGAGAACGAGGGCGGGAATGCGGACGATGCTGCCACGGTCATTTTGGAGTTCAGGAGAACACAACTCATGGGTAAGGTTCATCGCAAAGACGACAATCCGGCCAATCGCGATCCCATCACCGGCGCGCCCGGTTCGCATCCGGCCGGCACGGCTGCCGGCGCGGCCGCAGGCGGCGTTGCGGGCGCGGCGATCGGGTCAGCGGCCGGTCCGGTAGGCACCGCCGTTGGCGCAGCGGTCGGCGCGGTCGCGGGGGGACTGGCAGGCCATGCCGCCGGTGAAGCGGTGAACCCAACTGTGGAAGATCAGTATTGGCGGGAGGCGCATGTCCGCGAGCCGTACTATCACAAGGATTACAGCTACGACGACTACGCGCCGGCGTACCGGACCGGCTATGAAGCCGCGGGGCGGTATAGCGGTCAGCGAAAGCGCTTCGACGATGTCGAACCCGAGTTGCGGACGCAGTACGAACGCACGAAGGGCGCATCGCGGATCACATGGGATCGAGCGAAGTTTGCGGCACGAGCCGCGTGGGACCGCATCGAGCGGGCGATGCCCGGCGACGTCGACAGGGACGGTCGATAGTCAACGGCAAGCCAGCTCACGGTGTGGAGTCCGGCCCCGCAGATCTGCTGCGGGGTCGGATTTCACTTTTGGCGACCAGCGGCGGTCGGCGCGGCCATCTAACCCTGCGCTTCGAAGATCCGGCGTACCGAGGTCATCGTGTCAGCGTGGTCGGCTCGTTTGTCGTCGCGATACCGCTTGACGCGCGCCAGCCTCAAGGCGAGCCCACCAGGATATCGCGGACTCGCCTGAAGGTCACTGAACGCGATCTCGACGACCAGTTCCGGTCGGACGAACACGGTACCCGCGTCGCGCTCCACCTCGCGCGCCAGTAGCTCACGCGTCTGCCATTCCAGCATCGAATCGGTGAGGCCCTTGAAGGTCTTGCCGAGCATCACGTATTCGCCGGTAGCCGGATCGAGCGCGCCCAGATGCAGATTCGACAGCTTGCCGGTGCGACGGCCGTGGCCCCATTCGGCCGCCAGCACCACCAGATCGAGGGTGTGCGCGCGCTTGATCTTGAGCCAGCCGGCGCCGCGAGTGCCGGCTTCGTAAGCAGCATCGAGGGACTTCGCCATCACGCCTTCGTGCCCTGCCGCCAGCGCCGCATCATAGAATGCCCGTGCTTCCGCCGCGTCCCTCGTGACGAGCCGTGGAACGTGGAGTGACTCGGGCAGCGCCAACGCCATTGCCGCAAAGCGCTCGCGCGCCGGGCGAGCGACGAGCGTCTGTCCGCCCGATCGAAGGCAATCGAAGAAAAAGGCCTGAAGAGGCAGGCGGGCACGCGATTGCTCCACACCGAGCCGGCGGCCGAAACGCCGCATCGTTACCTGGAAGGGGTGCGGTCGCCCATCGGCGCTGTAGGCTATCGCCTCGCCGTCGAGAATCAGGTCGCGCACCGGCAGCGCACGGATCGTCTCGACGATCTCCGGCACCGCGGTCGTGACCTCGTTGAGGTTGCGCGTGTAGATGCGGATCGCGTCCTCGGACCGATGTACCTGGATGCGCGCACCATCCAGCTTCCAGTCGAAGGCGACTTCGCCGTCGAGCTGCTGGAGCGCCTCGACGACGTCGGCGGCGGTCTGCGCCAGCATCGGAGCAATCGGCGATAGGATGGCAAGCTGGAACTGGTCCAGGCGCGCGCGGGGCTCGAGCAATGACACACGCGCGACGGCACCGAGATTTCCCGCGTACATGACTGCCCGGCGCACGTCCTTGAGCGGAACACCGCTGGCGGAGGCGATCGCGTCGACCATGACGCCGGCGAGCGCTCCTTGCCGCAGGTCCCCGAGGAGCAGGCGTATCAGGAACTCGCGCTCTGGCGCAGTCGACCGCGCAAACAGTTCGCGCAGGAGCGTGGTTCGCGTCGCCTGCGAGCCCGCGCCGCGAACCGCTGCTACTTCGTCGAGCAGCCGGGATGCCTCGAGAATCTGCAACGTCGGCTCGTCGGCGGACTGGCCTGCGCTGGCCGGTTGAAGCAGCGCTGGACCTATGCCGGAGCGGGACTGCGGCGTCTCTCCCGCCAGGTACAGGACCGCCGTTTCCAGCTCGTCGGAATCGAGGGTGCGCAGAAAGTCCGCCAGCGCTCGCACCTTGGCGAGCCGCGATGCATTGGCGCTGAGCTCGCGCGAGGTCGCAACAAGGGCTGCCAGCAGGGTCACGATGAGAACGCCAGGGCTTCGATCCGGTCTTCAATATACCCTCGGGGATGAGGCCCGCTGTAAGACGGTCGGATGGTGAGATTCAGAACCAGCCGGACACCCCGCAATCGACCCCTCCTGTAAAACGGCCCCATCGGAGCCATGGAGAGCCGACATGCTGAGGCACATCGCATTGACTCTGCTGGTGGCGATCGCGGCCCCTGCCGGCCTTGCCGGCGAACAGGATGAACAGAATCGGGGTCAGTCGGTTTCCGATTGCAACTATCGAGCAAACGAGCGGAACCTGAAGGGCGAGCGCCGACAGGCTTTCGTCGCTGGATGCGTGAGTCGCAATCTGGCACTGGATGACGATCGCCGGGATCGCTATCGCGAATGTCATGCGCGTGCGGCCGATCGAGGACTGCATGACGCGAATCGCCGACAGTACATCGAGGACTGCGTGGCAGACCGCCTGCAACGACGCACTGTCGTGATGCTGGGAGGCTGAGACGATCAAGTACTTCGCAATGGCCTTGCTGCTGGCGCTCGCCGTCCCGGCCAGCCGCGCGAAAGACAGACGGCTCTCGGGCGATCCGCGTCGCAGCTTCCTTCGCAACTGCCTCTCGGACTTCAGGGCGGCACGAGACTGAGCGGCAGCGCCGTCGCGCACTTCAGAACCGCCATATCACGCCCAGCGACGGAAGGGCGGGGAGATAATTGACGGGCTCGACCTCGAGGATCGGCTCCCCGTCCTCATCGTCGTCGGTGATCTCGTACTCGACGCAGCACTGGTTGTTCTCGTTGAACAGGTTCGTGACCTCGAAATAGACGGTGAGCTCGCTCGTGTCTTCGAAGCTGAAGGTCCTGGCGATTCGTGCATCGAAGCTTCGATAGTCTCCGAGCCGCTGGGCGTTGCGCGGACCCGTGGCCACGATCGGCAGCGGCTCCGTTTCAGCCAGCGTGAGCGCCGTCATCGGCCAGCCGGAGTGATAACGACCCGCCAGGCTCAGCTCCCACTCGGCTGTGCGCCACGCCACGCCCGCACCGAACGCGTGCGCCTGGTCCCAGCTTCGGTCGCTGCGGGCGCCGGTAATCTCGTCACGAGCCGACGCCCATGAGTACGTGAGCCACCAGCGGAGCGGCGCCTCCGTCTCGCGGCTGATGGTCAGCTCGATTCCGCGCGCCTGCGCGAACTCGGGCGCAACCCGGACGCGATCCGGCTTGAGCTCGGGAAGGAGGACGGCGGCGTTGAACAGGTTCTCGTAGCGAGGCCGCAGCCGGTCGTAGTCCTTCCGGTAGATCTCCAGGCGCAGGTCGATCTCCGCCGGATGCTGATACTCGATGCCTGCAACCCAGTGATCGGCGCGCTGCGGTGGAAGGAATTCGTCGATGCCGTCGGGCACCTGGAGCTCGTTTATGGCCTGTGCCTGGAAATAGCGCCCCCACGCGGCCCGCACGCGCGTACGGTCGCTGAGCAGCCAGAGCACACTTGCCCTGGGGCTGAGCGCGTCCTCGCCGTCGTTGCTCAGCGTCTGGTGATCCCAGCGCAGGCCGAAGTCCACCACCAGGTCCTCCACGGGCTGGGCGCGGACGCTTGCATACGCGCCGAGCTGATCGCCAGACGGCGCTACGGAGATCATTCGCTCCCGCGACGCCTGCTGCGGCGCGCCCGGCGTTGCGAACAGCAGGTCGTACTCGACCCGGTCGCGGTAGTCATAGTGCCCGGCCATGTGGCGCCATTCGGCGCCGAAGGCGAACGCGAGGGAGTCGGTCAGCGCAAGCGACCAGTCGGTCTGCACGGACTCGATGGCGAACCGGCGCCGGTCCGCAAGCTCGCCGCTCGCGATGCCGGGCTGATCCACGCTTCCGGTGCGGTCGCTGTCCAGTTCGCTGCGCGCGAGCAGCACCCTGCCGTGCAGGTCCGGTCCCGGCTCGTAATCCAGGCGCAACCAGTGATAGGCGTCGCGATACGTTGCGACGGCGGTCTCCTCGAAATCCGTGTCGTTGAGCTCGAGGTCGTCGTCGAAGCGCAGCGCGCTGCCCGTCAACGCGAGCGCGTCCGTTAGCTGGTATCCGAGCCGGCCGTACATGTCGGTGTAACCCGGCTCGCCTCGATCCTCGTTGGCGAGATCGAGCAGCACGTCGAGGTTGCTGCGGCGCGCGGACAGGAGCCACTCGCCGCGCCCGTCGTCGAACGACCTGGCAAAGCGCGCGGATGCGTTGTAGAGACTTAGCGCGATTTCGCTTTGCGGGGCGTTTGCGGCCGCCAGGCTGTCGATGCTGATCACGCCGCTCATCCGATCGCCGTAGGTTGCGGGGAACGCGCCGGTGTACACCTCGATGCCGCGCACGATCGCAGGATCGATCGTGCTGAAGATGTTCTGAAAATCCTTGAAGTGGAACGGGTTGAACAGTCGCAGCCCGTCGAAGCGCACCAGCGTCTCGTCCACCTCACCGCCGCGCAGGTTCGCCTTGGCGCTCAGGTCGCCCGCCGCCGCGCCCGGCAGCCGGGCGGTGGCGCGAAGCGGGTCGTCGCCCAGGTCGGGCAGCAGGCCGAGCTCCGCCGACTCGAGCACGATCGGCATTGCCGGAAGCGAGTCCAGCCGGTAGCGGCTGGTCGTGACGATGACTTCCTCGAGCGATGCTCCATCGACCGTGTGCGAACCTTCAGCCCGCCGCGTCGACGCGGTTTGCGCAACTCGAGGCCGCCGCACGACGAGCAGCAGGCCGCCCGGTCCAGGCCGCGCCGCGAGCCCGTGGGGAGCCAGGATCTCCGCAAGGATCGCGGCCGGATCGGTCGCCGCCGGCTCGGAGGCGACCTTCATCCAGGGTCGAACCAGGTCGCTGCTGTACAAGACCACGAGCCCGCGACGCTCGAGATCTGCGACGGCGTTCGAGAGCGACGCTCCCGCCAGCCCGGCAGCGAACGCCGGCGCGATCGGCAGCGAGGCGGCGATCGCGAAGACGCGAGCCACTCCACGCCGCCATCGGCGGCAGTCGGTCGGCGCTCCTTCGGGCCGAGGCGGCACGGTCGTAGTTCAGCGCGCAGTTCTGGCCTGGATCAAGAGTGTACCGTCGGCGAGCTCGACGTAGTCGAGATCGGTCGTCGCGAGCATGACGGTGAGCGCATCGAGCGGCGCGAGATGCCGGATGCTGCCGTGGAGGGTGATCGAGGCCGCGCGGCGCTCAACATAGGCGTCCTGGAAGCGGATCGGCCGTCCGGTCTCGCGCGCGACCCAGTTCAGCAGCTCGGTCACGGGCAGGTCGTTCACGTCCGGTGCGGTCGCAACCGACTCGACCCAGCGCCATTCGTCGTCAGTCGGCGAAATCGAAGACCGCTCGACGGCCCCGTCCGCCCGGATAGTCAGCTCATCGCCTGCCATGCCGTCGATCTGTGCGGTGCCATGGCGCAGCTGAACCCTGCCTTGGCGTACGCGCAGCCGGTACTGGTCGCCGATGAGGCTGACCTCGAACTGCGTGCCGACGTCGGTTACCTTCGCGATGGAAGTGATGATCTCGACACGCGCGCCGGCTTGCCGGCCGTCGTTGTCGACGTAGGCGCGTCCCGCTGCGAGCTCGAGCAGCGGAGGCTTCGCAAATACGATCTCGGAGTTCTCGGCGAGGCGCAGCGAGACGCCGCTCGAAAGCCGCACCGCCGCACGGCCCGCGGGGGCAGTCCGCACACGCGCTCCGCCGACGAGCGGCGCCTGGTCGTCGAGGAGTTGCCAGTCAACCGCGCCCGGCGGCCGTGTCTCGACCGTCCCGATCCCGCGTTCGAGCCTCGCGACCGGGGGAACGTCGACCGGCGTGCGCCACAACGACCCATGCATCACCAGTGCCGTCACGCCTGCGGCGATGGCGGAGCCGGCAGCCAGCCAGCCCGCGCTGCGCCTGCGGCGAACGCGCGCCGACTTTCCGCGCCACGCGTCGAGGGCGATCGCAAGGGCCTGCTGGCGGGCCGAATCCGGCGGCTCGAGGCGACGCCCGGCGCTGCGGATCAGCCCTGCGAGCGCTTCGATCTCGCGTGGCGTCTCGTCGGTCATGCTTGGGTCATCGAAGTTCATCAGCGACGCTGCCTCTCATGTCGATTGCGGCGGCTGCAGTCCGTCGGGAGCTGCCGCCAGATCCAGAATCGCGCCGCGGAACGCTGCCCGTGCGCGGGTCAGAAGCGATTCGGCCGCCTTGGGTCCGATCTCGAGGCGGCGCGCGATCTCGGCGACCGGCATGCCGTCGATGTACTTCCACTCGAGCACATCTCCGTAACGAGGCGGCAGCGCATCCATGGTGGCCTGTATCAGGCGGTGGACGTCCGCCTGCCAGGCCGCCACGTCCGGTCGGTCGGTTGCGGGCGAGCTGATCGTCTCCAGGACGGCACGCAGATCGGGACGATCCTCGAGCGGCAGAAAGTAGCGTTCGTCGACTTTGCGGCGCCGGCAGTGATCGAGGATGGTGTTGCGGCAGATCTGGCAGAACCAGGTGTAGAGCGCCGCTTCCCCGCGATAGCTGTCGAGGCGCTCGATCGCCTTGCAGAAGGTTTGTTGCACCACCTCGCTCGCGGCATCGTGGTCACCGCGCAACCGGACGAGCGCGAAGCGATACAGGCGCGGGAAGTAGGCGTCGAACAGCGCTCGGAAGGCGCGCTCGTCGCCACCGAGAATCCGGCGGGCAAGGGCCCGATCGACGTGGACCGGTTCGTTCATGCTGTGTGACCGTGTCTGTTAGACGGCGGACAGGATCGAAACATTCGCGGGTCGATCGGCGGTCGTCCGGACGCGCCTCGAAGGATCGTGCCAGCCTCAGCCGTCCAACGAGCATCACACCCGACCCGGGACGTGCCGAGGGAGATCCGGATGAATCGCACAACTGCCAGGCGTGGAACAGCCGCAGCGCTGCTTGCCGTCGCAATCACCACTTCCACCGGTGCCGCGGCCGCGCCGTCGTTCACCGACGAGTTTCCGATCGAGAAATGCAATTTCAGGGCCAGCGGGACCAACCCTTACTTCCGTCTGACGCCGGGGCGACAGGCCTATTTCAGCAATCAGCGCTGCGTAGCCGCCGGCGACTGCGATGAGCTCGAGGAGGTCTGGATCACCGTGACGAATAGGACCCGCGATATCCGGCTGCGGGACGACGGCGTTACCCGCACGATCACGACGCGCGTCGTCCAGGAGTTCGAGACGGCGGACGGCGAGATTGCCGAGATCTCGCGCAACTTCTTCGCGATCTGCCAGCCGAGTCGGGACGTCTATTACTTCGGCGAGGAGGTGGACAACTACGAGGACGGCCGCATCGTCAATCACGACGGAGCCTGGCTCGCCGGCCGACGTGGCGCCGGGCCCGGCATCATCATGCCGGACGCGGCGTTCTTGATCGGGTCGCGCTATTACCAGGAACGGGCGGCCGGAGTTGCGCTGGACCGCGCCGAGCATGTCGCGAACGATCTCGAGATCGACGTACCGGCGGGATTCATGGAGGACTGCGTGCAGGTCAACGAGACTTCACCGCTCGAGCCGAAGTCGGCATCGACCAAGGTGTACTGCCCGGGCAAAGGCCTGGTGCGCGACGATGAGCTCGAGTTGATCGCGATATTCAACAACGCAAGTCCGCCGACGGTCGAATAGCGGCGGCGCCATAGCAGCGCCCCAAGGCCCGGGCGCGTCAGACGATACCGACGCGTCCGGGCTGCATTCGCCCGACATCGGCAGCTCGAGTGTCCCGCCAGATTCATGGGACGCTGGACGAACGCACATCGCCTGCCGCGAGGCGCGGAGGCGGCAATCGCGGGGCCAACGAGCGGATCGCGCGGCCTGCTGGCCTGGTATACGTGGATGATAGTGTCCGCGGGATTCGTCGCGTGGGTTCGGTGACGAATGGATTCAGATACCTCGAGGAGCGCACTCGGCGGCCCGTCTCGCACGAAGCGCGTAACAGGATCCGATCGCTCGCCATTCCGCCGCCTTACCGGGACGTCTGGATCTGTCCGGACCCGAACGGCCACCTCCAGGCCAGCGGTCGCGATGCCCGCGGACGCAAGCAGTATCGATATCACCATCGTGCGCGGATGCCGCGCACTGAGGGGCCGGCGCCTGTTCCAGTTCGAGGATCGCACCGACCACCTGGTGCGTGCGACGATCAACGAGGTGGTCCGGCAGGTTGCGCAGGAACTGCACAACACACCCGCGGTCTGCAGGCGCTCCTACATCTGCCCGACGGTGTTCGACGACTGGCTCGCGGGCGAGCTCCCCACCAAGTGGTCAGGACGGCGACGGTAGAGGCCACTGCACGTTCGGATTCGTGCACCTCCAGCAGCTCGCGCTGGTTGCGAGCTGCTGGAGGTAGCCGTCGTAGCAATCAGGTGTCGGGGCGTTCAGCGCATCACGGCATGCTTCGAATCCCGCGCGCTCCGCTGCTGAGACATGCGATCGCCCATCGTGCCCTGCAGCTCGGCCTTGCGCTGCATCAGCCGTTCCCCGATTTCCTCCAGCGGCATGTCTGCCTGTCGCGCCTTGGCGAACATGCCATCGCGCTTTTCTTCTTCCTTGACGTGATGCTTGACCATCTCCGCAAGCACGTTGACACGTGCGTCGAAATACTCGTCCTCGGGACCGGCCTGCTCGATCTCCCAGATCAGGTTCTTCGCGCCGGTATGCTCGACTTCCGCTTCGTGATGAAGGTCTTTATCGCCTGCGGCCTCGAGAAACGCAGGATAGAAGATCTCCTCCTCGATCTGCGCATGCAGCGTGAGAGCGTTGCAGATCGACTCGGCGAGCTCCGCCTTCTTCGCCTGCGAGCGCGATTTCTTGAACTGCTCGAACCAGCTCTCGACCTGACGATGGTCCGCCTTCAGGAGAGCGATGGCGTCGCCTCGCCGGCCATCGTTGCTCGTCCGCGTCGATCTCGAATTCCGCCCGCCGTTTCCGTTCGACTTACGCCCCTTCGACTTACGCCTGGTGGCCATTGATATCTCCTGGTGCTCGATGGTTACTGGTCGCGGCAAGTCTGGGTAGCCGCGATGTGCCGCGCCAGTCGTCCGCCAAAGCAGCATTCGTGAGGTTTTTCTTACACTGAGCTGGTACGAACATTGCTTCGTACAGCCCGGACCCGGATCGAACTGGAGGCAAGGAGACAATGGCTCGAAAGCCGCAGACGCTGGGATTGCAACCGAAACTCGGGCACTCGCGACGCACTGCGCTGCTGGTGCTGGACGTGATGAGCGACTTCGCATTCGAGGACGGGCCCGCCGTACGTCGTGCAATGGTGACGAGATGCGAGGGCCTCACGCGGCTGCTCGGGCGAGCACGTCGCCACGGCGTCCCGGTAATCTACGTTAACGACAATGTCGGCCCCTGGCGCAGCGACGCGTCCGCACTCGCCCGGCGGTTCGTGCAGAGCTTGCGTGGCGACGCCCGGTGCCTGGCGGCCCTCGCTCCGGCGGCGAATGACCTGATCGTGCTCAAACCGCGGCACTCGGCCTTCTATGCGACCCCGCTCGATGTCCTGCTGCAGCACCTCTCGGTGAGCCACCTCGTGCTGGCGGGCGTATCGACCGAGAGCTGTGTATGGATGACCGCCTGCGACGCCCACATCCGCGGCTTCGGACTCGTCGTCCCGCTCGACTCAGTCGCAGGAGTGTCGCGCGCGGCGGTAGCCGCAACGATTACCGGGCTGCGGCGGGTCCTCGAAGTGCGAACGCCTGCCCGGGCCTCAACGCTGCGCTTTGCGGACGGGCGGCTCGTATAGCCCGATGAAAAGCGAGCCTGTGAGGCGTTCTCACGCGTCACAGGCTCTGCCCGGTTGCATCTCTCTTGAAGTCCCGATTTACGGCAAGTCCCGGTTCACGGCGCATTCAGATAGCAGGTCGTCAACTCCAGTAAGGGCGCGTCTTGTAGTGGGCGAATGCGCGATCGCGGTAACCCTGGCCGTCGCTCCGCACCAGGTCGTCGATCGAGCCTGAGGGAGCCGACTTGAGCTGATCCTTCGTGAAGTTCACAACGTACCCGTCGCGATCCTCGCTGTAGTCGAGCTCGCTCCAAGGCACAGGATGAAACCGCTCTCCCATACCGAGGAAACCGCCAAATCCGACGACGGCGAACATGATGTTGTTCGAGGTTTTCTCGAGCACGACATCCTTGACCTCACCGATCTTGTTGCCGGTGGCATCGAAGACGTCGGTATCGATGACTTTGCGAGCGGAAATGGCCGCAGTATGTCCGGAAGCAGTAGGCATGACACTAACTCCTCTCGCTGATGAGTGCCGGGGCTGGCCACCCCAGCATAGCCGGCGCCTGCGCCGACAAAAGCGGCCCGCAGCGTTGCCAGCTGTCGGTGTCTCAGCACGAAACTGTAGGCGCACCCTGTCGGACATCCCGGGGCGACCCCCCGTGAGCCGTCGCGGCCGGCCGTCGGAGATGGCCGACCGGCGTTCAGGCATGGCTCCGATGCCTCGTGCTCCTGCTGCGGCGTAAGGAGAGCCAATGCTATTTGACCGGAAACACGTTGCAAGGCTTGCAGTTCCACTTGCCGTGTCGCTGCTCTCGACGAGCAACGCCACGGCCCAGGACTCGGAAGTCGAGCCTGGGGCACCCACGCCCAGTATGAGAAGTTCGACACCGACGTCGTCGGCGACCTCGACCTCATCACAGTTGGCGCAACCTATTCTTTCGGATCGGCGTACTGATTGACGCCCCCCCAACGACCGCCTGGAGGCCATCATGAACGAGCACACACCCAGTGATTGCGCCAAAGCAACGACCGATCGCGATCGGGCGCTAGCCGCGCCAGAGTCGTACTTCCGTCATCCGAAGGAAGTCCTGGCCCTGCCGGACTGCACCAACGACGAGAAGATTGCCATTCTGCTCAACTGGCAGCGTGCGCTCATTCAGCTCCAGGCGGCAAGCGAGGAAAACATGCTGCGTGACGAGCCCGACAGCTCCAACGTGGCGGAGCCCCTCGCGGAGGTCACCCGGGCGCTCAGCCAACTGGGACACAAGGGCGACCCCGCGGCGGCCACCTGAAATGGCGTCGTGTCCTTCAGCCAGTCGGCCTTTTCCGACAAGTTCTTCGTAGACCCGCTGATCGCGCGACACCGGGTGCTCTCGGATCATCTGCTGGCACACCAGTCTCTGATCGCATCTCAAGGAGAAATTCGATGAAACGGACACTTTTTGGCCTGGTCATTGCGGCAGTAGCGCTCGGCGCGAACGCCGGCGACGACAAGATGAAGACGGGCTTCAAGGATCTCGACGCCAACGGCGATGGGAAGCTATCGAGCGCCGAAGTGAGCTCGCAGACGATGCTCAGTCGCGACTTCAAAACCCTCGACAGCGACGGCGATGGATTCGTGAGCGAGACGGAGTACGCGAGCTGGTCAGCGAAGGCGCCGGCGGATACCGAGCCTAAGCCGACCACGAACCCGTAACAGTTGTTGCACCCCGGGCGGGCGCCGGCTGTGCGGGCCGGCGCCCGTTACGTTTCAGGGTTGGACTCCACTTGCGAATAGCCCAGGTTGCGCCACTGCACGAATCCACGCCGCCCCTGAAATACGGCGGCACCGAGCGCGTGGTCGCCTATCTCACGGACGCCCTCGTCGAGCTCGGCCACGAGGTCACGCTGTTCGCGAGCGCGGATGCCAGCACCAAGGCCCACCTGTTCCCCGCACGCGACCAGTCGATCCGGCTCGATCCCTATCCCCTGAAGTCAGACGTCGCCGCGCATCTCGCGATGCTGCACGACGTACGGCGGCACTTCGGCGATTTCGACGTGCTGCACTTTCACATCGAGCCGCTGCAGTACCCGGTATTCGAGGGACGGTCGCAGCGGACGTTGACGACGCTGCACGGACGGCTGGACGTGAAGGACATTCCCGCCATATACGAGCGCTGGTCGGACTTCCCGCTGGTGTCGATTTCGAATTCGCAACGCGCTGCGTTGCCCACGGCCAACTGGGCGGGGACCGTCTACCATGGCGTGCCGGAGGAGCTGCTGCGCTTATCGCCGGAGCATGACGACTATCTGGTGTTCATTGGCCGCATCTCACCGGAAAAGCGACCGGATCGTGCCATAGCCATTGCCCGGGCTATGGGCATGCCGCTCATAATCGCGGCGAAGGTCGACGCTGTTGACAAAGCGTATTTCGGGGCGGAAATTGAGCCCCTGCTGGATACCCCGCTCGTCGAATTCATCGGCGAGATCGGGGAAGCGGAGAAGGCGACTCTGCTCGGCAAGGCAGCCGCGCTGCTGTTCCCGATCGACTGGCCCGAGCCGTTCGGCCTGGTGATGATCGAAGCAATGGCGTGCGGGACTCCGGTCATCGCCTGGGACCGCGGCTCGGTCCGCGAAGTGATCGATCACGGGGTCACCGGCTTCATCGTTAACAGCGAGGAAGAAGCCATGGCGGCTATTCGCACGCTTCACTCCATCGACCGTCATCAGGTGCGCAACGTGTTCGAGCATCGATTCACCGCGCACGTCATGGCGCGGTCGTATCTCGCCTTGTACCGGAATCTGCTCGAAGGGCATGCGACCGCATGTCGGGCCTAGGGCCCGGTCCGGCCGGGCAAACCGGGCCGATCAGTCATTTCTCCCTGAAGCATGACCACATGTTCGTGGTCGCGGACGCAATTGGCGATGTGCTCGGCCGCTCCGATGGCCTGTTCAAGGACGATACGCGCATCCTGTCCCGTTTCGACCTAACGGTTGGAGGCGTCGCGCCTGCGCTGCTCAGTTCCGGGCTGAGCAGCGACAACGTCTTCTTCCGCGCGAATCTCGCCAACCGCCCGCTGCCGCAGCTGGGAGAGTCCCAGGCCACCCCCGAGGGCGTCGTCCATATCGAGCGGTCGCGATTCATCTGGGAAGAGCGCTTGTTCGAACGGGTCGCATTGACCAACTACGGCGAGCGCGAAGTATCGCTGCTACTGGCATTGTCCTTCGCGGCGGACTTCGTCGACATCTTCGAGGTACGGGGGATGGTCCGTCACAGGCGTGGCCAGCTTCGACCGGCCGTCGTGGCCCGGGATCACGTGGCCTTGAGCTACGAAGGGCTCGACGAGCAGCTGAGGTGCTGCGTCATAGCATTTTCGCGGGCGCCGGACAGCCTGGGGGCGGATCGCGCGGAGTTCAAGGTTACACTGCCGCGGCGTACGAGCGAGGACCTGTTCGTCGAGGTCGGATCCGAGTGCGCTGAAATACCGGGACGCGATCGATTTCGCGCCTGCGCGGCGCGGGCCCGGATGCACATGCGGCGCAAGCGCCGTCGCGGCGCCAGGGTGCGGAGCTGGAACACCCGCTTCGACCGCTGGCTGCAACGTTCCAGGGCCGACCTGGCCCTGCTTGAGACCGACCTGGAAACGGGCCCGTATCCGTTTGCGGGAATCCCGTGGTTCTCGACCCCGTTTGGGCGCGACGCGGTGATCACCGCGCTTCAGACCCTGTGGCTCGATCCGGCATTGGCGCGTGGCGTGCTGTCCTTCCTGGCCCGGCATCAGGCCCGGGATGTGTCACAGGTCGCCGACTCGGAGCCAGGCAAGATCCTCCACGAGATGCGCCGTGGTGAGATGTCGACTCTCCAGGAGGTCCCCTTTGGACGGTATTACGGCGGGGTGGATACGACACCGCTGTTCGTGATGCTGGCCGGCGCCTACGCGGTGCGTACCGCCGATCTCGAGTTCATCGAGCAGCTGTGGCCCGCGCTGCTCGCCGCGATGAGGTGGACCGACGAGCGCGCCGCCGCAAATCCCTACGGCCTGCTGGATTACCTGCGCACGTCGGAACGTGGCCTGGCCAACCAGGGATGGAAGGACAGTTTCGACTCGATCTTTCACGAGGACGGCCGCCTTCCGAGCGGACCCATCGCCCTGCTCGAGGTGCAGGGATATTTGTACGCCGCGAGACTCGCGATGGCCGAGCTCGCGGCACTGCGCGGCGACAAGGACGGTTCGCGGGGGTGGGTCACCGCCGCCGAGACAGGCCGTCAAACGGTGGAGCGCCGCTACTGGATGCCTGAGCGCCAGTTTTACGGCATCGCCCTGGACGGCGAGGGTGAGCTTTGCCGCGTCTGCGCATCCAATGCGGGACACCTGCTGTTCGTGGGCCTTCCCTCCCATCGCCGGGCCCGGCAGGTGACCGAGCAGCTGCTATCCTCGTCGTTCGACACCGGGTGGGGAACGCGGACGGTCCGTGACCAGGCCGCAAGATTCAACCCAATGTCGTATCACAACGGCACGGTCTGGCCTCACGACACGAGTCTCTGTGCCGCCGGGATGGCCAGATACGGTCATCGGGGGGCGGCCAGGCAACTGCTGCAGCAAGCCTTCGCCGCCGCCACGCACTTCGGCATGCGCTTGCCCGAGCTCCTGTGCGGGTTCCCGCGCCGCATCGGCGAGCCTCCGGTCGGCTACCCGGTGGCATGCCTGCCGCAGGCATGGTCGTCCGGAGCCGTGTTCATGATGCTGCAGGCGACACTCGGGGTTCAGCTGGATGCGAGCCGACGCGAGATCCTGATCGACCGGCCCGAGCTCCCCCAGGACGTCGAACGCCTCGATATCAATGGCCTGGCGATCAACGACGCGAAGGTCGACCTCCAGTTCCGGCGCCGGGCGGGCAAAATAGTCGTGCAGACGACGCTGTCGCGGCCCGGCTCAGTCCAGGTGAGCTTAACGTCCTGAGCGCGTTACCGCTCGCGCGTGTCGTTTTTGCACGAGCATGAAAAAAGACCACGTAACGCGCGGCACAGCCGGCATCCTGCTGTTGCCGCAGCGTCGATAGTTCGGCGCGACAAAATTCCGGCGGCAGTGGCACGAAGATTGCTTCGGCGTCTCCCAGTGGAAGCAATCGCTTCCAGCATCTGAATCGGGAGATTGCGATGGCAAATCAGCATGAGCCGTGGAGACAGCACGAGAGCAACCGAGGCGACTACCCGCGGAGGGAACAGCAGCACGAACGGGACGACAGGAATCGATCGTCGTATCGCCAAGGCCGTCCCTCGGCCGGTTACCGGTCGGGCGAGAGCCGCGAGGACCGCGGCGGAGCTCAGCGCCACGAGTTCGAGAACGATGCCTATGGCCAGGGTTACTGGCCGGCGGGATACGAAAACGACCAGGGGCCATACGGCGCGTCGGACTATTACGGCCGCGAGGACGAAGGGTACGGCAATCCGCACCAGTATTCGGCTCACGAGTCCGGTCGTTTTCGCGGCGTGAGCCGCGGGCGTCCACGTCAATCGATGTATGGATCGCGCCCGGATTGGACCTCTGATCAGGGCATGACCGGCGAGTCCCGGGGTTCGCATCGCGGCAAAGGACCGAAGGGCTATACCCGGTCGGGCGAGCGCCTCAAGGAGATCGTCTCGGAGCGATTGATGGATGATCCGGAGATCGACGCGACCGACATCACCATCGAGGTCGCCGGCCAGACCGTCACCGTCAGCGGCACGGTCGAAAGCCGTCCGATCAAGTACCAGGTCGAGGAGCTGATCGAGAACTGCGGGGTCGAGGACGTCGTCAACAACCTGCGGATCCGTCGGGCAGGGCAGGAGAGCGACATGGACCAGTCCGATGCGTCGACCTCGTCCAGATCGCAGACCTCGCGGACGATGGGTGGTAGCCAGTCGACGGCTGGCGACAACAAGACGAGCCGCCGCGGCTAATAGAGGGAGTGAATCGGCGCCTCAGGGGAGGGTAGGGCGCAGGGTGGAGTGCCGCGAGCCAGAGGGTAGTGCCGCGAGCGGCAGGGACGTCGCGAGCGGCCGTACCCCGGCGCCGGGTGGCGGGAACCGTATCCTGACCCTTGACGTGGCAGTTTCGTCGGCCCATCATTCCGACAATACTCGAAGTGTGGAAATGATGATCGAATCTGCTGATGCCGTGACCGCGCTTTCGGCACTCGCCCACGAATCCCGGCTCGGCGTTTATCGGCAGCTGGTCGAAGCGGGCCCTGATGGCTTGAACGCCGGAACGATCGCCGCCCGGCTCGCGCTACCCGCGTCCTCGCTGACTTTCCATCTGCAGCATCTGCATCGGGCCGGTTTGATTACACAGCGGCGGCAGGGCCGTCAGTTGATCTATTCGGCCGACTTCACCGCCATGCGCCGTCTCGTCGGCTACCTGACCGAGAATTGCTGCGGTGGCAACAGCCAGCGTCGCGCAGCCTGCGACCCGGTGCGCAAGCAGCCACGAAGACGCGCGGCCGGAGCTCCTCGATGAGCGACGTGGCAATCCATCGCAGACCTGCCAGGACCACCGTGACGGCACTGCTCGAGTCCGCCGGTCTGCCGGCAGCCGACCTGACCGATGGGTACATGCAGCATTTCTTCTACGTCGGACCGCGGTCCGCCCCGCTCGCGCTGGTTGGGGTGGAAATGTGCGGCCGGGATGCACTCCTGCGCTCGCTGGTGGTCATCCCGCAGCATCGCTCGGTCGGGCTCGGGCAGGCGCTGGTCGCGCACGCAGAGTCGCATGCGCACCGCCAGGGTGCTCGCGCCATTTACTGCCTCACCACGACTGCCGAGGCGTTTTTCCGGCGGCGCGGCTATGTCGATGCCGACCGCGAGCGCGCGCCGCTCGCGGTCCGCGAAACCCGCGAGTTCTCGACGATCTGCCCGGCCAGCTCCGCCTTTCTGGTCAAGCAATTGCCGGCCGATCGGCCGGCCACACAGGAGAAGCCCGAATGAAACGCCTTCATGTGCACGTGAGCGTGGATGACCTGCCGGCCTCGATAGATTTCTACAACACGCTGTTTGCTTCCGAGCCGACGTTCGTCGAGGACGACTATGCGAAGTGGATGCTGGAGGATCCGCGCGTCAATTTCGCGATCAGCAAGCTCGGTGATCGCGCCGGCATCGGTCATCTCGGTATCCAGGTCGAGAATCGGACGGAGCTGGCGGACGTCTACTCGCGGCTGAAGCGCGCCGATGCCCCGGTGCTCGAGGAAGGTCGCACCAGCTGCTGTTACTCGGTGAGCGAGAAGAGCTGGATCACCGACCCGCAGGGCATCCGGTGGGAGACTTTCTACACGACTGGAGAGAGCACGGATCATTGCAACGTCGCTTCCGGAGACGCCCGCGCGGGCGCATGCTGCGGACCTGCCGATCCGCCCCGCTGAGGTGCGTCCGGACGCGTTTGCTGGAAGCGGGGCTCGACGCGGATGAACAGCCACAGCGCGGCGCCGATCAGGGCGAATACGGATCCGCTCGCGAGGGTGGCGAGCCAGCCGAGCTGATCCACCATCAGTCCCACCACCGGGGCAAGGAACCCCGCGGCATTGCCGCCGGTGTTGAGCACTCCCGTCGCCGCGGAGGTGTACGGGCCGGCGGCATAGGTCGTGGCCGACCAGAAGGCACCCTCCGTGAACTGCGTAAAGCCGAAGCAGAGCGACAACGCGATGACCGCCGCGTACGGGTTCACGGCGTGCGCGCCTGCGAGCAGGAAGACGGCGACCAGGACGAGGCCCGTCATCGCGGGCAGCCGGCAACCCCATTTCGATCCGAGCCGTCGGCACAACAGGTCGCAGCTCAGCCCGCCTGCGGCTGCAAGAGCGGCACCCGTCGCAAAGGGCAGCGCATACAGCAGTCCGCTCTGCAGCAGCGAGAACCTTCGCGCCTCGACGAGGTAGACGAACAGCCACTGCGCAAACATGTAGAACACGTAGTTCATGCAGAAGTACGCGGCCGACAGCAGCAGGACGTCGCGCTGCAGCAGCACCGTCGACCAGACTCCTTTGCTCACCCGCCTTTCGGCGTCGAGCGTGCGGCCGCATGCGATCTGCGCCAGTTCCTCCCGGCCGACCGCGCGATGCTCGGCTGGCGTGTCGCGCCCGTACCAGTACCACCAAGCGCCGCAAAGCAATCCGAGGGGTGCCAGGAGATAGAACGACTCGCGCCAGCCGAACTCCACGATCAGCAGCGTCACCAGCGGTCCGAGGGCTGCCTGGCCGAGCGTCAGACCGACGCTCGACACCGAATTCGGAAACGCCCAATGCCCCGGCGGAAACCAGTTCGCGATCGTTGCCGCGACGATTGGGTACATGGGCGCGTTTGCCACACCGAGCAGGAACCGTACGACGGTCAGCGAGACCATTGCCCCCGCGGCAGAGGCGGCCATCAGCGCGGGCGCAAATCCCGTCAGGAAGGTCAGCACGCCCCAGGTCACGGCGATCAGCGCAAGCGCGCGGCGGGGTCCATACCACTGGCCGAAGAGTCCGCCCGGGATCTGCAGCAGCGCGTACGCGAAATTGAAGCTCCCGAGGATCCAACCCAGCTCCGCGCTGCTGAAGCCGAATTCCTCGCGGATGCTGGGTAGTGCGACCGACAGGTTGTTGCGCAGCAGATAATTCACGAAGGAGAGCACGAACAGCACGGCGAGGATCCGGTACCTGACTGGTACGGCGCGCACTGCGTTCATCGCGTTACCCATGGACGCCGGCGCGCAGTGAACGGTCGCGCCGCAGGTCGTCGAGAATGCGGTGCGCCGCATTGTGGCCGGGCGCGCCGGTCACGCCGCCGCCCGGGTGCGTGCCCGCGCCGCACAGGTACAGGCCGCGCAGCGGTGTCGCGTAGCGCGCATGAGTGGGCACGGGGCGCATGAAGAAGAGCTGGTCCGGCCGCAGGTCACCGTGAAAGATATTGCCCTCGGTGATGCCAAAGACTTCCTCCAGGTCGGCGGGGGAGTAGAGCCGGCTTGCCACCAGCGAGCGACCCACGGCCGGCACGAACTCCGCCAGGTGGCCAAGCAGTTGCGCCTGCAGCCGGCCACGCTCGGCGTTCCAATCCGACCCCGCGACGCGATACGGCAGGTACTGCACGAAGCAGGTCATCACGTGACGGCCGGGCGTGACCAGCGACGGATCGATCAACGAAGGGACGAGGCAATCGATCCACAGCCGTGCGTCGAACCCGCCGTGACGCGCATGCTCGTAGCAGCGCTGCGCACCCTCCATCCATGGCACGATCGTGAACTGGGCGCGCTGCAGCGCATCCGCCTCGTCATCCGCGCCCGTGAGCCGCGGCTCCTCGCTCAGCACGAGATTGAGCTTGCCGCACGGGCCGTCCATCTTGATCGCGCGCACGGCGGCGACGAATTCCGGGTCGAGGCTGCCCGGCGGCACGAGTCCCAGGAAGGTCCTCCTGGGATCGGCGTTCGAAATGACGATGCGCGCCGCGATCTCGGAGCCGTCGGCGAGCACGACGCCGTCGGCGCGTCCGCCGCGCACTCGCACCTGCGACACTGGGCTCGCGGTCCGCAGCTCCACTCCAACTGCGCGACCCGCCTCGGCCATCGCCACGGTGATCGCGCCCATGCCGCCAATGACATGGCCGACGAAGCCCTGCTTTGACTCCTGTCCGCCGCCCAGGAGATGGAATACGAGCCCGAAGAGGGTTCCCGGATCGTAGGGTCCGCCGTGCTTGCCGTAGAGGCTGTTGGCGAGAACCAGCGACTTCAGGTGTGGGGATTCGAGCGAGTGATCCAGAAACTCGCCCAGGCTGCCGGTGGCGAACGCGACCAGATCGGCGATCTCGCGCCCGCGAAGTCCGCGGAACCGGAGCGCGAACCTGAGCAGCTCAGCGAGGCCCGCGAGCCCGCTGCGTTGCAGGTCCGGCGGCGCCTGCATGAAGAGCGGCTCGAGGTGCTGCGCGAGCGCGCCCAGGCGCAGCTCCAGCGACAGGAACCGCTCGCAGTCCGCCGGCGCGAAACGCATCAGCTCCCCTCGCATGCGGTCGCGGTCGCTCCACCACGGCAACACCGTGCCGTCGGGCGTGACCGCCTGGAGCGTGGGCTCCGCGGCGATCATGCGCAGGCCCTGCTTGTCGAGCTCGAGGTCGTGGATGACCTCGGGCCGCAACATGCTCGCCATATAGGAAGCGGTCGAGACGCGGCAGCCGGGCGCAGCAGCCGGATCGATTTCCTCGGTTACGCAGCAGCCGCCCAGCACGTCGCGGCGCTCGAGCACCAGGGTACGAAGGCCGACACGCGCCAGGTAGAACGCCGCCACGAGCCCGTTGTGTCCGCCGCCGATGACCACGGCGTCGTAGCTGCGCTGCGTCACGCGGCCGGTACTCAGCCCACGCGCGAGAGGTCGCCGAGATGCCGCTCGAGATACCGGCGGATGTCGAGGCTCGGGTCTTCCATCGGCGCGTAGAACCCGCCCCGGAACCCCCGCGACTGCATGCCGAGCTGCACACCCTCGCAGACCGTCCAGTCCTGGCGGTTCACCAGGTCCCAGAAGTCGACCACGTCGCGCGGGTCGAATCCGGGCTTGCCGATCTCGGACACGTGAAACAGGAGATCGCAGGCGATGCGCGTGAGATCCGGCGACATCGGCCAGAGCACGAAGGCAGCGACATGCTCGGCCGCCAGGCTGAGCAGGAGATTGGGATAGGCGATCTCGCCCTTGTGATGCGTCTTCTCGCTGTCCGACAGGCCCGGAAACGGGGCGCGGGTCGACGTACCGCTCGCCGTGAACGTCCAGGCGCCGGGACGATGCGGTATGCCGTCGTCCCAGTCGAGACCCGCGCCGCCGCGCTCGCGGAAGGCCGGCACGAGCGCGCACAGCTCCGGGTGCACCGGCCCGCAGTGATAGCACTCGTTGTAATTCTCCATGATGACTTTCCAGTTCGCCCTGACGTCGTAGACGATCTGCGCGCCGCGGCGCAGATCCTGCAACGGATAGCGGACCAGCCGGCCCACCGGGCCGTCGAGCTGTTCGCGGAGCGGCATCGCCGGTTGCGCCGCGAGATTGACGAACACGAATCCGCCCCAGGTGTCGAGCTGCACCGGGACGAGCGAGAATCCCTCCTTCGGACAGCCGGCATCGAAGCGCACGAACGGCGCCGCCCGCAACGTGCCGTCGAGGTTGTAGGTCCAGGCGTGATACGGGCAGACGAGGCCCGCAGGCATGCGGCCCGAGTTCGCCGCGTCCGCAGCGGCGGGATCGGGCAGCGAAGGCGTGCGCAACAGGCGGCTGCCTCGATGGCGGCAGACGTTGTAGAAGCCGCGCAGGACATCGTCGCGACCCCGCAGGACCACGATGCTCTCGCCCGCCACCGATGCGTGCAGGCAGTCACCCGCCGCGGGGAGCTGATCCGCCCGCCCGACGCAGAACCACTGCCCGTGGAAAATCCGTTGCGTCTCGACCCGGAACACCTCCGGACTGCTGTAGAAGCGCGCTTCCAGCGCCGGTTTCATCTCCTGCGCGGATACGACGGCATCCTCGGCGTTCATGCGGCCCTCGACGAGTCAGATGGCGGGTCCGGGACGGATCGGCGATCCGTCGAAGAATCGGCTGAGTCTGAACGCGGATACGTCATCTGCGCCAGCGACCCCCCTCACCAGGTCGGCGATCAGTTTACCGGCGCCGGGGCCGATCCCGAATCCATGACCGCTGAAGCCGGTGGCCACGTAGAAGCCATCGAGGCCGTCGACCCGCGAAATGACGGGCAGCACATCGGGCGAGGTCTCGATCATGCCGCCCCAGGTCTCTACGAAGCGTGCCGACGCGATCGCAGGAAAGCAGCGTTGCAGGGCCGCGCGGATCTGGCCGAGGACCCGTGGCTCCGGCGCCGGGTCCAGTACGCGCTCCTGCTCGAACGGGGACGGCGCGTCGAGAGGCCACTGGCGGGGCATCA
>Ga0268386_10000561_pt1 | contig 23719 bp, 16 predicted proteins | sample RVTome_15_FD_200260 | JGI IMG/M metagenome (GOLD analysis project Ga0268386, IMG submission 200260) | Soil microbial communities from uranium-contaminated site in the Upper Colorado River Basin, Wyoming, United States - RVT150D86... ...
GCCTTCCGCCCCATCGCAGCCCGCCTGAACCGCTCGCAGAACCTTCCCAAATGGAGTGTCGTCATCCCGCCGAATGACGGGTAGATTATTTTCCCGCTGCTGCCTTAAGGGGGGAACGGCGAGACCGGCGATCGAAGTCCGGCATGACGATGGGTGGCAGAGTTGGATGATTTAACACGCCGGGTCATCTGCCCCTGGGTCAAGCTGCTGGGGGGTTCATGGAGAGTTCAAGTCCGCAATCACCTCGCGAAGTCAACGTCACCTTCTCGAGTTTCGGCCCGCTGCAGTTCCTCGCCGTGCTGCTGTTCGTCGCGCTGGCCGATGTGACGATCTACCGTGGGATGGGGTACGCCGGGTATGCCGCGCTGTTCGCGGCTGGGCCGTTGTTGATGGCCGTGGCCGCGCTACGTCCCCGATTGCGGCACGTGCTGCCGATTGCGGCGCTGGCCGTGCTGCTGTCTGTGCGGCTGGCATGGTGGGGATCGCCGCTGGGGGTGGGGCTGGGGTTCGCGCTGCTGGCGGCGTTCGCGATGTCGCTGTCGGGGTTGCCGCCGTATGTGATGGAAGGGATCGCGTTCGTCGCGCAGACGTTCGGCGCGGGCTACGTGGCGATTTACCGTCAGTGGCAGCGGGCGAACCGGGTCTCGCCGACGATCAGCGGCACGGGTTCGATGGCGGTCGTCCTGCCGGTGTTGGCATTCACGGCGTTCGGTCTGCTGTTCGTGCTGGCCAACCCCGACCTGGCGACGGCATTGGGGGAGCATTTCGAGCGGTTCGCGACGGCGGCGCGGGAATGGCTCGCGGATTTCGCCCCCAACGTCACCGAGGTGCTGTTCTGCCTCGCGGCGTTCTGGATCGCCTGCGGCGCGCTGCGGCCGCTGACGGCGAACTCGCTGCTGGAAGAGAAGCCGCCGCGGTCGGCCGACAGCGCCACATCGCCGGTCTTCTCGGAGCCGGCGCCACTGTATCCCGCGTTTCGCAATACGCTGCTGACGGTGATCGCGCTGTTCGCCGTGTATCTGGTCTTCGAATTTCAGACGCTGTGGTTCCGCGAGTTCCCGACGGGGTTTCATTACTCCGGCTACGCGCACGAAGGGGCGTTCTGGCTGACGGTCGCGTTAGCGCTGACGACGCTGTGGCTGTCGCTGGTGTTCCGCGGGCAGACTCTCGACGACCCGCGGCTCCCCCGTCTGCGACGGCTGGCGTGGATCTGGTCGCTGGAGAACCTGCTGCTGGCCGCGGCCGTCTATCACCGGCTGCTGATCTACGTCGGCTTCAACGGCATGACGCGGATGCGCGTCGTCGGTTTCTGCGGCATCTCGGCGGTCGTCATCGGCTTTCTGCTCGTGTTGTGGAAGATCCTCGCCCGCCGCGATTTCGTCTGGCTCGTGCGGCGGCAACTGTGGGCGCTGTTTCTGTTCGTCTATCTGTACGCCGTCCTGCCGGTCGACGCGCTGGTGATGCGGTACAACGTGCAACGGATTCTGGACGGCGATCCGGCGCCTGGCGTGCAGATCAGCGTGCACCCGATCGACCCCGACGGCCTGCTGCAGCTCGTCCCGCTGCTGGAAAGCGACAACGAGATCGTTCGCGAAGGAGTGCGGGCGCTGCTCAGCGAGCAGCACGCCGAATCGCGCCGCCGCGAACGGAAGCGGGACAGCGAGGGCTGGACCGCATTTCAATCCGCCGACCGGGAATTGGGGGTGCGGCTTGAGGAACTCAAACCCCGGTTGCGATTCGCCGACCGTGCACAGCGCGACGCCGCGTGGAAGCGGTTCCGGGACTACGCGTATCAGTGGTATTGAACGGTCCCGTGCAGCGGGGGCGCGTCGATCAATCGCAATTTCGTGCTTCGTCCAGTCGGAGGGAAACAAGTTCGCCGCCCTGCGTCGAGAAATGAAGAGTTCCGTCAGGGGTGAATTCCAGTTGAGTCACCGCGCTCGCGTGTGTGGAGACAACACATGTCGATTGCGGAGACGAATTCTCGCAAAGGAAGACCTCGCCATCGTAGGTCCCCACCACAATCGACCGGCCGTCCGGAGTGTAGCACACGGCGGTCAGAGGCATGTTGCAGTGTTGCTTCGACCACAACTGCGAGCCGTCGCGGGCATTCCATTCGCGAACCCGACCGTCGAAGCCCGCCGTGACGATGCGGCGGCCGTCCGGCGAGTACCGGGCGCTGCGAATCCGAAGGCCGCGGGAACCGGCCAGCGTTGTGTACGCTCCGGTGTCGACGTTCCAGATCCGCACGCCGGATAAAAATCCGCACGACAGGAGAGACCTACCATCCGGAGAGAAGCTCAAATGGGAAATCCAGTCGCGGGAGGAAAACGACCGCTGCCACCGTTGCGAGTCGCGATCCCTGATCGAGAGGACGTTGTCCTTGTCGACGACCGCGATCCGCCAGTCGTTCGAGCAGTAGGCAGCCGTCAAGTTGCCGGGTAGGGTGAAAAGTTCATTTCGCCGCGGCGCGTTGCCGACCAGATCGTTCCACAAGACGATGCTGCCATCGTGATAGACGGCCACCAGGGCGTTTTCGTCGGCACGGAACGCGACGAAGATCGGCCGTCGATTGCCGTATGCCAGCGTGTGCACGGTCTGCCGGGTCGCGAGTTTTTGAACCCGGATCACCCGCTGCATGCCGATGGTGGCCAGCAGACCGGAGTCGGTCGAGATCGCGAACTGGTAGATCGGCCTGGCGAGGGAGACTTCGCTCGAGGCCGGGTCGGTGCGTTTCGGTTCCGAGCACCCGATCCAGAAAGCCGCTGTCGCCGCCGCGAGCATGGTTGCGAAGAGAATTCGGTGCATCACTGAGAGTTTCCTGCTGAAGAGAAGTACGTTGCCTTCGTTGCCATGTTTTGGGGAGTCTCGGGCGACTTCCGCGGGCGTGACAAGACATTTTGTCTTGTTGTGGCACGGCCGTGTCAGTTCGTTGAGACGCGGGCTTTCCGTCACTGGTGAAGCGTGGTCCTGATTGCAGGATCGACGAATCCTTCCTTGAGAATCGCGATTCGTCCATAAGACATAACGTCATGTGTTACACGTTGGAGAGTCTACGCCGACGTCCGCCTCTCTGTAAAGACATTTTGTCTTGTTGTTACACAGACCTGACAGTTGGTTGAAACACGGCCCTTGCCGTCCCTGGTGAAGCGTGGTCCGGCTTGCAGGACCAACCTTCCTTGATCATCACCATTTCTGTAAAGACATGACGTCTGATGACCGCCAGGGTTCCCACAATTCTTTGTAACAATCGGGATTCTCTCGATGGGCGCATCCACGGGTGCGGCAAATTCCGCTGGCAATGGGGTCGGGTGTGGAAAATTCAAAATTGCGACGGAACGCGACCCCAATGGGAAAACACACTCCGCAATTTTGAATTTTCCACACCCGACCCCGAACGCGCCGTGCCAATGAAAATTGCCACGCCCGCATCCACGATGGGAATCGCGGCAAACTTTGAATCACGCGCGTTTCCGATTACATTAAAGGCTGTTCCATCCATCCCTTCCCCCTTCCGGGAGACCCGCAGATGACAGATTCCCTCGACCGCCGGCAGTTCCTGGGACAGACCGCTCTGGCAGGCTCGGCCGCGACCATCGCGCTCGGAGCCGGCGCCGCGTTCGCCAACAAGGCGCCGCAGCGGAAGGTCGTGATCGGCATCATGGGGCTCAGCCGCGGTCTCGGCCTCGCCCGCGGGTTCGCCCGCCAGCCGGGGTGCGAGATCAAGTATCTGTGCGACGTCGACCAGAACCGGGCCGCGTCGGCCGCTTCGCAGGTCAACAAAGTGACGGAGAAAGACGCGAAGGTTGTTTACGATTTCCGCCGCATTCTCGACGATCCGGAAGTCGACGCCCTCGTCTGCGCCGCCCCCAACCACTGGCACGCGCCGGCGACGATCATGGCTTGCGTGAAGGGGAAGCACGTCTACGTCGAAAAGCCGTGCAGCCACAATCCCGGCGAAGGGGAACTCATGATCGCCGCCGCCCGCAAGTACAAAAAGGCCGTCCAGATGGGCTCGCAGCGCCGCAGCGGTGCCGGCACGATCGAGGCGATGCGGGAACTGCACAACGGCGTCATCGGCCGCGTGTACCTTTCGAAAAGCTGGTACCGCAACGTCCGGCCCGCGGTGAATCGCGCCGACGAAAAGCAGAGACCGCCGGCCACGTTCGACTACGAACTCTGGCAGGGACCGGCGCCCCGCGTGGCGTATCGGCCTTACAAGAAAGGCAGCGGGTTCGATCCCCACTACAACTGGCACTGGTTCTGGCACTGGGGGAACGGCGAACTGGGGAACAACGGCGTCCACACGCTCGACCTGAGCCGCTGGGGCCTCAACGTCGATTACCCGATTCGCGTGACATCGTCCGGCGGCCGCTACCATTTCAAAGACGACCAGCAGACCCCCGACACGCACACCGTCTGCTTTGAGTTCGAAGGGGGCCGGCAGATCGTCTGGGACGGCCTCTCGTGCAACCGGCACCGCGCCGGCTTCGTCGAGTTCTACGGCGACGGCGGAACGCTCGCCTTGCAACAGGACGGCAGCTACACCGTCTACGACAAAAAGGACAAGGTCGTCAAGCAGAAGAAAGCCGGCAGCCGCGGCGACGCCGAGCACATGGCCGATTTCCTCGCCGCCATCCGCAACGACACGCCGCTGAAGCTCAACGCCGAGATCGAGACCGGCCACAAGAGCACGCTGCTGTGCCACCTGGGGAACATCGCCCACCGCACCGGCCGCTCACTCGCCTGCAGCGCGAAGACCGGCCGCATTCTCGGCGACGAGAAGGCCATGGCGCTGTGGCGGCGCGACTACGAGAAGGGGTGGGAACCGACGGTGTAGGGGGTGAATGACGAATGAGAGTGATTGAAAAGACGTAGTGCGAAATTCATTTCGCACGAGACGTGCGTGGTGCGAAATGCCCTTTATCAATTCGAAATGGGGCGCACGACTTCCAGGCATTCGGAGAAGTCATGGCAGAAATCGAACAGGCCCGAATTTTCGGCCCGCCGTCGGAAGAGCCGAACCTCGACATCCCCGATCAGGGATCCTGGTCGGAGGAAGAGTACTTGCGCGCGTTTCCGTGCCGCGGCTACGAACTCTCGGATGGCTTCGTGGAGGTGCTCCCCATGCCGACGGAAGAACATCAGGACGCGGTCGGCTACCTCTATCGCACGATGTACGACTATGTAAAGGCCCATGATCTCGGAAAAGTGCAACTGCCGGGTCTGCGCGTGCGATTGTGGGAGCGGAAGATTCGCGAGCCGGACGTCGTCTTCATGCTGGCCGAGCACGCGGACCGTCGGGAGAACCGCTACTGGCACGGCGCCGACCTGGCGATGGAGGTCGTCAGCGACGACAAGCCCAGCCGAGACTGGAAGACCAAACGTGCCGAGTACGCCCAGGCCGGCATTCGCGAATACTGGATCGTCGACCCCCGCGACCGCAGCATCACCGTGCTGTCGCTGCCGGAGGGGGAAACCGCCTACCGCGAAACCGGACGCTACACCGAAGGCCAGACGGCCGCGTCGGTGCTGCTGGACGGTTTCCGCGTCAACTTGAGCGAAGTGTTCCAGCCGCAGTGAGGAGGAATTGAACGGCCGCCAGACCCGTAGCAGAATTCGTGAGAATTCTGCGGAACGTTTCCTCGCTGCAGAATTCTTACGAATTCTGCTACCGGCGCGCTGCTTGTTTCCGGATTCCGGGACAAATAGAATCCAGAAAAGTGGCTCTTTTCCCGTCGTCCAAACCGTCCTCTCTGTTTCCCTTCGAAAACCAGTCCGATGCTCCAACGGCGTGAACTCTTCCCGTCCGTGATCGAGATGAACCACCAAGCGCGGCGGCGGCTGGGGTGCTGTGTGTATCTCGTGTTCGACGAGCGCGACTGGATGCTGATCGACATCGGCTTCGAAGACACGGTGGCCGAGATCGTGGAGATGATCCGGCAGCTCGACTTCCCGCTGGCGAACTGCCGTTATCTCGTCGCGACCCACGCCGACGTCGACCACGTGCAGGGGCTGCACAAGGCGAAGGAGCTGCTCCCCTCGGCCGAAACGGTTGGGCATCCCGCCGCCGCGAAGGCGCTGGCCGCCGGGGACCGCGTGCTGACGTATGCCGAGATTTCCGCACAGGGCATTTCGATCGACATGCCGAGAATTCAGCTCGACCGCACGATCAACGAGGGGGACAGCCTGCGGGTCGGCAACCTCGACGTGCAGGTCTGGCACACGCCGGGACACACCGAGAGCCAGCTTTCCTTCCGGCTGGGGGACCTGCTGTTTTCGGGCGACAACATCTACCGCGACGGCTGCGTGGGGAACATCGACGCCCACCACGGATCGGACATCCCCGACTTCATCGAATCGCTCAAACGCATCCGCGACAGCGACGTGAAATGGCTGCTCCCCAGCCACGGCCCGGCATTCGAGAAGGACGACGCGCTGCTGCAATCTGCCATCGACCGGCTCGAGCAATATCAGCACATGGCGGATTTCGGCACTTGCGCCGTCGACTGGCCGCTGCTGCAGGAGTGGGACGACGAGCTCGCCGCCGGCGTCGACCCGACCTCGACCGAGCACGCAGTCGGAGGGAGCCGGCGGTAGTGCGAAATTCATTTCGCACGACATTCCGGAAACGCTCCCCCACTCGACCCGCTCTCCCGAAAGCCCCTATCCTATCGATCCGCCATTTTCCCTCTTGTGCGGTTCGCAAAGAAAAGTTACGGAATCGGAACTTACGGCGAGAACTTGGCGGCAATCCCCGCCACGGGTACCGGGTTCGGAAGAGGCCGATTGTCCCCGGTCGATACAATTCTGAGAATACACGCTTCGTCCACGGGGCAGGGAGTCGGCGCGCGAAGTGCCGGGAACCGACCCCCGGCAGCGAAGCCACGCGGTGCAATCATCGGGCGCGACGCCTCGATCACGTTTTTGAGTTGCTGACTTGATGGCCAACTTCTTCGAAAAACGCGATCCCTGGGGGCACGGTCTGGCCCTGTGGGTGCTGCTGGCGGCGGTGTTCGTGGCACCGTTCGCGTTGTGGGCCGTGCGCCGCGTCGAGCTGCACAACGACGTCGAGAACTGGCTCCCCTCTGACGATCCCCAGTCGCAGGTTCTCTCGTGGTATCGCGGCCAGTTTCCCGTGCGGGACCGGGTGCTCGTCAGTTGGAACGGCAGCACGCTCAACGACCCGCGCATCAAGCTGCTGGCCGACAAGCTCGACGGAAAGAAAGGCAAAGACGGCCGCCGACACAACCGCAATCCCTACGTTTCCGAAGTCGTCACGCCGCACGAAGCGATCGCGGCCATTCAATCCGCCAGCCGCGGCGCGGTCGACACGCCGGAGGCCATTCGCCGGCTGGAAGGCGTGCTGATCGGTTCGGGAAATCTGAAGGTGCGGCTGACCGCCGACGGCCGCAAGCGAATCGACACCGTCAAACGCGAGATCGTCGAGAGGGCGCGCGCGGAACTCGGCATCTCGCTCGACGTGGCCGGACCGCAATTGGACGTGCCGGAAGGCGTCAAGCTCCCTGAATTCGACGACTCGACCCCCGCCGACGAGATCCCGCAGGAATTCCCCCCCGCGGCGGAGCACCACCTGCAGTTCGGGTGGCGGGGGATGAAGCCCGGTTCGCCGACGGCCGAAAAGCTGCAAGCGCTGCTGAAGAACCTCCGCGGGCGGGCGACGCCGCTGCATCCGAACGGGGCGCCGTGGGTGAAGGAGTCGTTCTTCGCAGCAGGCTCCCCGGTCGCCGTGCTCGTGACGCTTTCGGAAGCGGGCCGCGAAGACGAACGTGAAGCGCTGGCGGCGATTCGCGCGGCGGCGAAGGACGCCGGCATTCCCGAAGACTCCCTGCACCTGGGGGGCCGCACCGTCGCCGGCTCGGAATTGAACCGGCAGGTGAAGCTGGCGGCTTGGAACCCCGATTTCCCGCTGCTGCAGTTCCACCGCCGGTCCCCGTTGCTGCTGTCGCTCTTCGTCGGCGTGGCGCTGGCGTTCCTGATGCTCCGCAGCATCCGCATGGCCACCCTCGTGCTGCTCGTCTCGATGTACACGGTGCTGCTGACGGTGGCGCTGGTCCCGCTGACGCACGGCAGCATGAACATGGTGCTCGTCGTGATGCCCACGCTGCTGTACGTGCTGGGCATCTCGGCGGCCATTCACGTCGCGAACTACTGGAAGCACGCCGCCACCCGCGACATGCGAACCGCGGTCGTGCGGGCCGTCCAGATGGCGCGGCAGCCGTGCCTGCTGGCCAGCGGGACGACGGCAATCGGGCTGGCGTCGCTGAGCGTCAGCCCGTTGAAGCCGGTGCGGGATTTCGGGATCTATTCCGCCGTCGGCTGCCTGATTTCGCTGCTGGTCGTATTGTTCCTGCTGCCGGCGCTGATTCAGTTCTGGCCGCCGAAACAGCCGCACTCCCGCGAAGTCCAGCGGGACGGCTGGCGCTGGCTCGGCGCCGCGGCGACGCGGCACCGCCTGTCGCTGACGCTGTTTTTCCTGGCGGCGTTCGGCGTCTGCGCTTACGGGCTGCGCTGGTTCCGCACCGAGACGAAGGTCATCCGCTACTTCCCTGACGACGCCCGCGTCGTGCAGGACTACCACTTCCTGGAAGACAAACTGGCCGGAATCGTCCCCATCGACGTCGTCGTGCGGTTCGGCAAGTCGGCCCGGCAGGACCAGAACTTCCTGCAGCGGATGGAAGTCGTCCGCGACATCGAGGAGAAGCTGCGGAAGCATCCCGAGATCAGCGGAGTCATCGCGCTGCCCGATTTTCAGCGAGTGCACGAGCCGCTGGTCGAGAACCCCTCGACGCTGCAGCGAATCGCCTACAATAAGCGCGTTAACGAGACCGAGCGGCGGGTGAAGGAAGAGGGTTCGAAAGGCAGCCAGTTCCTCGCCGAGTCGGAGCAGGCATTCCAGCTCAACGCCGGCGGCGGCCGCGACTTCAAGATCGCTCCGGGGGACGAGCTGTGGCGGATCACCGCCCAGGTGTCGATCATGTCCGACGCCAACTACGGCGAGCTGACCGACGAGCTGAACGCTCTCGCACAGTCGTCGCTGCGGTACCACGCCGACACCGACCACGTCGTGACGGGCATGGTCCCCGTCTTCCTGAGGACGCAGCAGGCCGTGCTCGACAGCCTGATCAGGAGCTTCGGCCTGGCGTTCGCGGTGATCGCCATCGTGATGGTCGTCGTCCTGCGAAGTCCCATCGCCGGCCTGCTGGCCATGCTTCCCAACCTGATGCCGGTCGGGGTCGTGTTTGGACTGGTCTCCTGGGCCGGCCTCGCCGTCGACATGGGAACGATGATCACCGCTTCGGTCGCGCTGGGCGTCGCCGTCGACGGCACGCTGCATTTGCTGACGTGGTTCCAGGACGCGATTCGCGAGGGGCTGCCTCGGCAGAAAGCGATCGAACGGGCGCTGGCCCACTGCGGGCCCGCCATGTGGCAGACGAGCGCCGCGGTGAGCATCGGGCTGCTGATGCTCGCGCCGGCCGAACTGCTGCTGATCCACCGCTTCGGCTGGCTGATGGCAGCCCTGATCGCGGCGGCGTTGATCGCCGACGTCGTGTTCCTCCCCGCGCTGCTGGCCGGCCCGCTGGGTTCGGTGCTGGAACGCACGAACCGCAACCGCACGAAATCGGATGGCGCCTCCCCTCAGCCGGTCGCCGAGCCGGAACAGGCCGCTCCACAGGCGGTCGCGTCCGAGCCGCACGTCCTCAGGTTGCAGGCCAAATCGGGGAAGATTCTGCGGATCGAGTGACGTCCGTCCGCGAATTCCCGATCCGTGGTGCAGCGAATATGATGCACCGAGCGGGACGGCCCACCAGGATTCGTGCCACTGCTTGCACGGCCGACGATTGCGACCGAATCCAGTTCGGCACTGCTTCGGCCGGGCCAGCAGTGCGTTCGGCGAACAGACGCCAATTCTGCCCGTCCGAAGCAGTGGCACATCTTTCGGGAATTGGGGAAACTGATCCTTGACGGTTTCCAACGATACCCACCGCGTGCCGTCCGATCGGTGACTCAACCTCCGCGGAACGCCCTCTCCCCAGGAATACCATGACTCGACACACTCCGGCCTGGATCGCCTGCATGCTGATTTCTCTCGCGGCGGCCGCGTCCGCACAGCAGAAGCTCGACTACCCCCGCACGAAACGCATCTTCCATAACGACGTCTACCACGGCACGAAGGTCCCCGACCCTTACCGCTGGCTCGAAGACGACGTCCGCGTGTCGAAAGACGTCAAGGCCTGGGTCGAGGCCCAGAACAAAGTCACGTTCGGCTACCTGAAGCAGATTCCCGAACGCGAGTCCCTGCGGAAGCGACTCACCGCGTTGTGGAACTTCGAGAGGTTCGGCAGCCCCCGCAGGCACGGAGAGCGGTACTTCTTCACCAAAAACAACGGCCTGCAGAACCAGTCGGTGCTCTATTCCCTGAAGTCGCTCGACGGCAAGCCCCGGGTGCTGATCGACCCCAACACTTGGTCCAAAGACGGCACCGTCGCAATGGCGGGAACTTCCTTCAGCGACGACGGCAAGCAACTCGCTTACGGGATTCAAGACGCCGGCTCCGACTGGCGAACGTGGAAGGTGCTCGACGTCGCGACCCGCAAGCCGCTCGCCGACGAAATCAAATTCGTCAAGTACAGCAACGTCTCCTGGACCAAGGATGGCAAAGGATTCTTCTACGGCCGTTACCAGGAACCGGAAAAAGGGGCGAAGTTCCAGTCTCTGAACCTCAACCAGAAACTGATGTACCACCGCATCGGCACGCCCCAGTCGGAAGACACGCTCGTTTACGAACGCCCCGACCACCCGCGGTGGGGGTTTGCGAACGCCGTCTCCGACGACGGAAAGTACCTCGTCATCACGACGTGGAAAGGAACCGACGACAAGTACCGCATCACGTACAAAGACCTGCGGAAGCCCGACGCGAAGCCGGTCGACCTGATCGACAACTTCGACCACGAGTTCACGTTCCTCGGCAACGACGGGCCGCTGTTCTACTTCAAGACCGACGTCGCCGCCCCGCGCCGCCGCGTGATCGCGATCGACATCAACAAGCCGGACCGCAAGCACTGGAAGGAAATCATCCCGCAGGCGAAGGAAACGCTCACCGACGTCAACCTCGTCGGCAACCAGTTCTTCGCGAAGTACCTGAAGGATGCCGTAACGCAGGTGAAGGTCTACGGCACCGACGGCAGGTTCGTCCGCGAGGTGAAGTTCGACGGCCTCGGCACCGCCACCGGCTTCGACGGCGACCGCAAAGACACCCAGACGTTCTATTCCTTCTACAGCTTCGCGACTCCGCCGAGTATCTTCCGCTACGATTTGAAGACCGGCCAGAGCACGCTGTTCCGGCAGCCGAAAGTCGCGTTCAACCCGAAGGACTACGTCGTCAAGCAGGTGTTCTACAACAGCAAAGACGGCACGCGCGTGCCGATGTTTCTGTCGTGGAGGAAGGGCCTCAAACGCAACGGCAACAACCCGACGCTGCTGTACGGCTACGGCGGGTTCAACATTCCCATGACGCCCCGGTTCTCCGTCAGCCGCCTGCTGTGGATGGAGCTCGGCGGCGTGTACGCGCAGGCGAACCTCCGCGGCGGCGGCGAGTATGGCGCAGCGTGGCACAAGGCCGGCACGAAGCTCCACAAGCAGAACGTCTTCGACGACTTCATCGCCGCCGCCGAGTGGCTCATCGCCAACAAGTACACGAACTCAAAGAAGCTCGCGATTCAAGGCGGCAGCAACGGCGGCCTGCTCGTCGGGGCCGTGATGACCCAGCGGCCCGACCTGTTCGGCGCCTGCCTGCCCGCCGTCGGCGTGATGGACATGCTCCGCTTCCACAAGTTCACTGCCGGCCGCTTCTGGGTCGACGACTACGGCTCGGCCGACAACCTCGAAGAGTTCAAGGCCCTCTACAAATACTCCCCGTACCACAATCTGAAACCGGGAACGAGCTACCCGCCGACACTCATCACCACCGCCGACACCGACGACCGCGTGGTCCCCGGCCACAGCTTCAAGTTCGCCGCGCGATTGCAGGAATGCCACACCGGGCCGAACCCGGTCCTGATCCGAATCGAAACCCGCGCCGGCCACGGCTCGGGGAAACCGACGACGAAGCAGATCGAGGAGATCGCGGACCAGTGGGCGTTTCTGGTGAAGGTGCTGGGGGTGAAGGTGGAGGGGCGGTAGGGTCAGCGACCCCGTCATAACGTACTTGCCCCGGAAACATCGATCTCCTGATAGTCGACGATTCTGATCTTGTTGCTGCGAGCCTGCTGGAAGTGTGCGATCAATGGGGGGTAGTAGAGTTCGCAGGCATCCTCATGGAGTCTTGACGGCAACAACCAGACCGATGGATGCGCGACCCTCAGTTCAATGATCAGGTTGTTGCGGGCGTAGTTCAGCGACTGCTCCATGACCGGATCGCCCGCATGCCTGCGAAGAATCAACCCGAACATGGCGATTGCCAGCGGCGACTCCTCAACCTGCACCGTTGTCTCCTTCGCTCAGCGTCGTCGCGTTCCGCCCTCGGTCGATCGCGCGTGTCCGCTCGAATGCGCCAGCGCTTTGCGAATCTCCTCGCGCAGCTCCTCCTCTTGTTGTGAACTGACCGTTGGAACGTCAGCGGCATGCAGTATCAGGCTCTGAAGCGTCCGGCGCGGGTTCCATTGGGAGGGCTGCGAACCGTTTTCCTGAAACTCGCATTTCATCGCGGTGCTGACCAGCATCGATCTCTCGGTCGGCGGGAGGGCCCGAATCCGGTCGGCGATCGTCCTTGCAGTCTCCGCCAGATCACCGGTTACGGCGTCTTCGAGTTGGCAAACGAACTCTTCGAACAAATGAGACATTGCCTCATCCTCTTAAACTCTCGTCTTGTCGTTCGGAAGTGGTACGTGCACCGCGGCATACTCTGCCCGAGTTGACTTGCAGTCCAGTTCGTCCGACATCGCTTCCTGACAATCGTAGCATGCAAGGATACTGCTGAACAGCGGAAAAATCGACGACGGAGATTCGACGGGAAGCAGCAGTCGTCGTTCCTCAATCCGCCCCCACCGCCTTCAACACCTGAAACATCCCGAACCCCGTCGCCGTCAGCACGACGACCACCCCCAGCAGGTTGGCGACCGGGCCGTTGGTGTGCTCGCCCAGCAGCGAGCGGCGGTTCATGACGGCCAGCAGGAAGACGGCCACGAACGGCAGCAGCACGCCGTTGGCGGCCTGTGCGAACAGGATGGCGGCGACCGGGCTGGTCGACAGCCACGCGAGCACGGTGCCGGCGACGACGATCGCCGCCCATACGCACCGCAGCTTCCAGCTTCGCAGGTCGCGCTCCCAGCCCAGCACGCCGGCGGTGGCGTAGGCGGCGGCCAGCGGGGCGGTGATCGCGCTCGTCAGGCCCGCCGCCAGCAGGCCGCTGGCGAAAAAGTATCTGGCGGCGGATCCGAACAGCGGGTCGAGCTGGTCCGCCATCTGGCCGAGGGTGCGAAACGTCGTCGACGCGCCGAAGAACGTCGAGGCCGCGGTTGCCACGATGGCCAGCGTGATCAGCCCGCCGGCGGAGATCGACACGGCGGCGTCGCGGCGGGCGGCCGTCAGCGCCTCGTCGATCGGGACCGAGGCGGGCCACTTCTCGCGGACGGCGCTGGCGTGCAGGAACAGGTTGTAGGGAACGACCGTCGTCCCGATGAGCGCGACGATCGTCAGCAGCGAGCCGGCGGGAACGGTGGGGACCAGTCCCGCCAGCAGCGATTCGAATTCGAGTCCGGCGATGGCCGCCGTCAGCACGAACACGACGCTCATCACCACGACGAGCAGCGTCAGCACGCGTTCCAGCGTTTTGTACGCGCCGCAGGCCAGCAGCACGAACGCCCCAGCGCCGACGACGATCGTCCACACCCGCTGGTCGAGGCCGGACAGCGATTCCAGCCCCCCGCTGGCACCGACGATGTTGCCGGTCTCGAAGGCGGCGTTGCCGAACGCGATCGCCGCGATCACCAGCGCGGCGGTCAGTCCTCGCCCGAGGGGATTCTGGAACATCGTGCGAATCGACTCCCCCAGACCCTGGCCGGTGACCAGCCCCAGGCGGGCGCACATTTCCTGCAGCACGATCGTCGCGAAGACGGAAAACACGACCGCCCACACCAGGGCGAAACCGAACTCGGCCCCCGCCTTGCTCGCCGTGGTGACCGTTCCCGGCCCGATGAACGCCGCCGTGACCAGAAACCCCGGCCCGAGATTCCGCAGCCATTTCATCGCGAACCGGCCTCGTGGACAGACGAAGAAGAGAATGGAAACAACCCACCAATGTGTTAACATATCCGGGCGATATGACGCCGCCCGCATTCGCTCAGATTCTCAACCGGACTCCCGGTGTTCGTCAAGAACGCTCCCGACCCGCGGCAGTTCGAATCCCGTTCCAACCGTTGTGCGAGGTGCAACCATGATCCGATCTCATCGAACCACCCGCCCCGGCCGGCGCGGCGTGACGCTGCTGGAAGTGCTGGTCGCGATCTTCATCGCCGGCGTCGGGCTGCTGGCGCTGCTGACGCTGTTTCCGATCGGCATGACGAACATGGCCCGGGCGGTCAACGACGACCGCAGCGGCCACCTGAAGCCGCTCGCCGCCGAGATCCTGAAAGTCCGTGACGAAGTCGTCGCCTCTTCGCAAGTCGCCCTCGCCGACCTGCTGCAGCGGGACACGTCCCGCGCGGCGGCCCACTGCCAGCAATTCGCGATCCACGACGGGCAGCTTACGGCGCTGATTCAGACGGTCGACAAGATCCGTCCGAACCTGCCGGACCAGAAAGACCGGCAGCTCGCCGAACGGGTGAGCCGGGAATTGACGAAATGGCGCGAAACGGTGCGGGACGTGAAGGAAAGCTTCCGCGTGCTGGCGGAATGGGAGCAGCAGAAGTCGAATCCGCCGCCGAACGTGGATTAGAAGTCGCGGCGGCTTGTTTGGCGTATTGCCGAACGCTGGCATCAGCCCGACGCCACCGGAAGCACGGCATCGCGATCCATCTCGATCGAGTCCACGACGAATCCCGCCCGTTCCACGTCGCGGACTGCGGACGCAATCGCATCCTGCAACGATTGATGGGCGCGATCGAACTCCAATTCCAATCCGCTGCCGTTCACGCCGATCGAGCAATCGTCACACCCGGCGTCCCCCAGCGTGTCGGTGAAGTCCAACAGGGCCTCGTCCGACAACGGCTCGGTGAACGGGCCGCTGACGATCACACGGAAGTGGTATTCCGTCATGGGTTCGACTCCGTCAAGAATCGGTGTCAGGGACTCCGGGGCAACGATTCACTTTGCGGCGAATCGCCTTCGCGTGATTCTCCGGGTTGCGGGGCGTCGACCAGATCGACATCCGACAATCTCCATGTCCATACTGGCAACGCATCGTTCCCCAAGCATGGGCACGGGGTCCGGCTTTCTTCACCGTCCATCCCGCAGATTCCGCGTAGTTCAAAGCAGTTCGAATGTGTTTGTTGGGATGGTCGGCCAACGTCACCTCCAGATTATACGATGTGCCGCCAGTTGTGTCGTCTTTTTGAGTCGCGCACGGGCTTCGGGCCGGTGGATTCCCTCGTCAGATTCTCTGCTGCCATGGCTGCCATGCAGTTGCTGTGCGAATTCGGTAGGATTATCTCCACTCAAGCGTGGGCATTCAACCACTTCCGGAGCTGACGCATGCTGCGATTTGTCATGGTCGCCGTTTTCTTGTTCCTCGCGCGACCGATTGCCGCCGCGGAAATAGATCCGCCCAAGCCGATGCCCGCCGAGGAAGTCGCGCGGAAGATGCAGCTTCCCCCCGGCTTCAAAGTCACCGTCTTCGCCGCCGAGCCGGACGTTGTGCAGCCGATGGCGATGACGTTTGACGACCGCGGGCGGTTGTGGGTGGTCGAGTGTCTGTCGTATCCCGATTGGATCGCTCCCGACGGGAAGATCGTGCGAAACGGCAAGCTGGAGGCGCCGAAGGATCCGAATCGCGCCAAGGGCCGCGACCGCATCACGATCTTCGAAGACACCGACGGCGACGGCAAACACGACAAACGGACCGTCTTCTACGACAAAGGCGTGAACTTCACCGGCATCGAGTACGGTTTCGGCGGCGTGTTCGTCACCGCCCCGCCGTACCTGCTGTTCATCCCCGACAAAAACCGCGACGACAAACCGGACGGCAAACCGCAAATCCTCCTCGATGGCTGGGACCTGAAGGCCAAGCACAACGCCGTCAACTGCCTCAAGTGGGGCCCCGACGGCTGGCTCTACGGCTGCAACGGGATTCTTTCGAACTCCGAAGTCCGCGTCGTCACGAAGGCGAGCCGGGAGCGTAAACGACCGGAGGTCGGAAGTCGGAAGTCGGAGGTCGGAAGTCGGCGGACGACACAACGGAAATCGAAGGGCGGGCCTCCGTCGATCAACCATCAACCATCTACCATCAACCCTCCGGTCGCTCACGCTCCCGGCTCGCCGGGCGTGAAGATGAACTGCGGCGTCTGGCGCTACCACCCCACGCGAAAAGTCTTCGAAGTCGTCGCCCACGGCACCACCAATCCGTGGGGGCTGGACTTCAACGCAGACGGGGAGATGTTCATCACCAACTGCGTCATCAAGCACGTGTTCCACGTCGTCCCCGGCGGGCATTACGAGCGGATGTTCGGGCAGGACGTCACCCCCCACGTCTACGGGCTGATGCAAAGCTGTGCCGACCACATCCACTGGGGGGGCGGCAAATGGACCGACAGCCGCGGCGGGGCCGGCGTGCACGACAAACCGGGCGGCGGCCACGCGCACGCCGGCTGCATGATTTACCTCGGCGACAACTGGCCGGCGAAATACCGCGGCAAACTCTTCACCTGCAACATCCACGGCCGCCGCGTGAACATGGACGTGCTGAAGCGGCACGGCAGCGGCTACGTCGCCAGCCACGGGGACGACTTCCTGAAGGTCCCCGACCCGTGGTTCCGCGGCCTGGAACTGAAATACGGTCCCGACGGCGGCGTGTACCTCACCGACTGGAGCGACACCGGCGAATGCCACGACTACAACGACGTGCACCGCGAGACCGGCCGGATCTACAAGATTACGTATGGGGACGTGAAGCCGTGGCGGGGGGATCTGGCGAAGCTCGACCACACGAGACTCGTACTGCTGCTTGACCAAGCGAATCACTGGATTGTTCGTCACGCATTGCGACGTCTTTACGAATACGAATCAATTGTGATTCGCATAAAGGGAAAGCCTGAGGACGGTGTGCCAAAGATCCTTTGGCGTCTGCAAGGCAGTGGGTTTTTGACACTTTCTACACGCGACATTGTTCGGGTTTGGAGTATTCGAATACTTCTTGAGAATCGACGGTTTCGAACCGCGATTGTTCCGTCACTCGTGAAGTGGGCGAAGAACGACAAGTCCCCCCGCGTCCGCCTCGCCCTCGCATCCGGTCTGCAGCGGCTGCCGGTCAAGGACCGCTGGGGGATTGCCGAAGCGCTGGTCGCGCATGCCGAGGATGCGAAGGACGCCAACATTCCGCTGATGATCTGGTACGGCATCGAACTGGCCGTCACCGCCGACCGCACGCGGGCGATCGCGCTGCTGAAGAAAACGAAGATCCCGCTCGTGCGGCAGTACATCGTGCGGCGGCTGGCGGAGACGGCGAAGTGAGCGCGGCTCGTAGCGTGGACTTTAGTCCACGCGAGCCGCCGACGACAGATCGAATCACACGCCGCGTGGACTAAAGTCCACGCTACGTCGCGATGCGTCGCGCTACGCCTTTTTCAACGCCTCCCGCGCCACACGCAGCACGTTGCCGCCCAGGACCTTGCGGATGTCGTCGTCCGACAGCCCCCGCTGCACCATGCCCACCGTGAACAGCGGCCAGTTCGTCCACGACAGGCTCGCTCGTGCCGCGGCCGTCGTGCGGAAGTCGTCCTTCGGCCACAGCGAGCGGAACGGGGTCCGCGTGCGGCGGCGGCGGGGGACTTTCTTCCGTTCGGCGGCGGAGTTCTGCGACGAATACGCCACGTCGGTCCCGATGGCCACGCGGTCGGCCCCGAACTTCTTCACCGCGTACTGAATGTGGTCCAGCAGCGCCGCGATGTCCCCCTTGCCTCGCAGGAAGCGGGGAATGCAGCAGATGCCGATATACCCGCCCGAATCGGCAATCGCCTTGATCACGCCGTCCGGCTTGCTGCGGATGTGCGGGTAGATGCCGCCGCAGGTGCTGTGGCTGGCCACGACCGGCCGGGCGGAGTCCTTCGCCGCTTCGAGGCTCGTCCGCCAGCCGGAGTGGGCGCAGTCGGGAATGACGCCCACGCGATTCATTTCGGCAATCGCCGTTCTGCCGAAGTCGCTCAGCCCGGCATTGGCCTTTTCGCCGCAGCCGTCGCCGATCATATTCCGCCGCTGGTAGGTGAGGTGCATCATGCGGATGCCGAGCTGGAAGAAGATCCGCACGAAGCCCAGTTCCTCTTCGGGCGAGACCCACTGCTGCGCGAGGGGGACGCCGTTACCGGTGAGGTACAGGCATCGCTTCCCCTGCTTCTTCGCGTCGAGGACGTCGTCCGGGACGGCGGCTTTGGCTACGAAGTCCCGCATCAAGTCGGTGACGAACGTGAAGCGGGCCAGCCGTTTCAGCAGCGTCTGCGGGTCCTGCCCTTCCTCGCCGGCGTTCTGAAAGATGCACGTCACGCCGGAGGCCCGCCACGCGTCGCGATACTCCCGCTGCTCGACCGGGTCGGTTACGTAACGGGTCATCGACATTTCCTCCCCCAGGTCGTGCAGTTCGGCTTCCGACGCGCCGCTCTCGACGGCCTCGGCGAACGCCTTCCCGTCCCACGCCGCCCGCGGCGAGAAGCCGTAGGAATCGAACACGACCGACTCGGCATGTAACCGCAGCCCGCGTTCGATGTCTTTCTGCGACGGCTTGAGGATCTTCAGCGCGGCTTCGCGGGCGTGCTGGATTGAGGGGTTGAGGTTCTCCGTGAGTTCGCGCACCGGTTCGCGCTTCATCGCCGTCGCGGGGGCGGTCACCGCGCCGGTCAGGGAGAGGGCCGCTGAGCTTTGCAGGAAATCGCGCCGGTCCATCTGCCGTCCTCGCGTGGTGTGGGATGCGTTGCGGCCTCATGGTACGGTAGAATTGTGGCGGCCGCGACGTCACCCCACTGAGGTCCTCGAGCATGATCCGAATTCTCTTCACTGCGTTCGTTCTCGCATCGCCAATTCCCGCCGGCCTCTTCGCCGCCGAACCGCTCAAAATCGCCACCTTCGCCGTCGACGCCTCCCCGCCCATCGGCAGCCCGCTGGCCTACGATCCGACGAAGGAAGTCCTCATCCCGCTGAGTTGCCGCGGCGTCGTGCTGATCGGCAACGGCAAACCGGTCGTGCTGTGCGCGGTGGACTGGATCGGCATCGGGAACGACGGCAATCTGTTGTTCCGCATGCACCTCGCGAAAGCCGCCGGGACGACGGCCGACCGCGTCGCCGTGCATACGTTGCATCAGCACGATGCGCCGGATTACGATTTCGCTGCGACGAGAATGCTCAAGCGATACGGCGTCAGCGGGCACCGCTACGACAACGACCGCTTCGGCCGCGACGTGATCGAGCGGGCCGCGAAAGCCGTTGCCGCCGCGGTGAAAGTGGCGAAGCCGGTCACGCACGTCGGTCTCGGCGAGGGGAAGATCGAAAAGGTTGCGTCCAACCGCCGCATTCTGGGGCCGGACGGCAAAGTCAAACACATGCGGTACACGGCGGCGCGCGATCCGAAGATCCGCGCGTTTCCCGCCGGCACGATCGACCCGATGTTGAAGATGATCAGCTTCTACAACGGCGAGCGACGGCTCGCGGTCCTCACGTATTACGCCACTCACCCGCAGAGCTACTACCGCACCGGCAAGGCGAATCCCGACTTCCCCGGCATCGCCCGCAACGCCCGGCAGACGGCGACCGGCGTGGTGCACGTGCACTTCAACGGCGCCGGCGGGAACATCGGGGCGGGCAAGTGGAACGACGGTTCCCCCGAGAACCGGCAGATCCTCGCGGACCGCGTCGCCGCCGGGATGAAACGCGCGTCGGAGAGCACGAAGAAGACGCCGGTGGCCGCGTCCGACCTCGGCTGGGAAACCGTGAAAGTCACGCTGCCGCCGGCGCCGCATCTGGACGAGAAGAAGCTCACGGCCACGCTGGAGGACAAGAAGGCGAACGCCGCGACGAAGACCGCCGCCGCGCGCGACCTCTACTGGCTGCGGCGTTGCAAGGCGAAGGACAAGGTGATCATCGGCTGCCTGAAACTGAAAGCCGCCCGCGTGCTGCACATGCCGGGGGAGTTGTTCGTGGAATATCAGCTCGCCGCCCAGAAGCTGCGGCCGGACCTGTTCGTGGCGATGGCCGCTTACGGCGACTACGCCCCCGGCTACATCGGCACCGAGATCGCGTATTCCCAGGGCGGCTACGAAACGAGCCCCCGCGCCTCGCGCGTGGCCCCCGGCGTGGAAGCAGTCCTGATGGGTGCCGTGAAGAAGCTGCTCAAGTGACGGGAACGCGGATGCCGCCGATCGAGCGGATTTTCGCGGATCAGGATGGCAGAAACATTTTGCCTCAGAATGATTCCGTCATTCGTAAGTCGTTGGCGAAACAGGCCGCCGCGAACTGCCCGATACGCGACTGACAGAAAGATTGATGACAAAAAAATCTCTGGGAATTGCAGTGAAAAGTCATCTTTTTGTCGTCAATCTTTCTGTCCGCAAAACCGTGAGCATCGATGCCGCTGCTTTTGGGATCACGTGTCCAGAAAGAGAATTTTTCACCCCCCAATTTATAACCCGCCCTTGATTGGCATCAGAAGAGGCGGGTGAAAAATTGGGGGTGAAAAATGGGTTGTTTCACAGTTTGATTGCGGCTTCGCCGCGCTGGGCAGATCCGCTCAATCCGCGGTGATCCGCGTTCCCCTGTCGGCGGATGGACGATGGATTGCGAAATGCATCTCGCAATCCGGCGCATCGCATGCCGGCACTTTGTTATTGCCCGGCGTTTTCCGCGGCTGATAGGATACAATTCACGGAGTTCCCATCTCCCCTCGCAGCCATCGGAGGCCGCACGATGATCTCCCGTCCCCTGCGCTCTGCCGTCGTCGCCCTCGCGGCCGTCTGTGTTCTGTTCCCCTCGCGGCCGGCGGCGGCGGCCGACGATCTCAAGCCGGAGCAGGTCCGCATGGCGATCCTCAAGGGGCGCACGTGGCTGCTCAGCCAGCAGCAGGACGACGGCTCGTTCAAGCACGTTGCCGGCCACGACATCGGGAAGACCAGCCTCGCGATTCTGGCGTTGATCAATTCCGGGATGAAGCCGGAAGAGCCGGAAATCAAGAAAGGGCTGAAGTTCCTCCGCGACGCGAAGCTCCCCAGCGGCACCTACGAAATCTCGCTGATGCTGATGGCATTGGCGGCGGCGAAAGACAAGGCTCGCGACAGCCTGCGGATCGCCACCCTGGTCGAGCTGCTCGAAGACGGGCAATACACGGCCGGCAGAGATATGGAAGGGGGTTGGGACTACAGTTGCCCGAGAGGCAGCGGGTTGGGCCGCCCCGACCGCAGCAACTCGCAGTTCGCCGTCCTCGCCCTGCGCGACGCCTTGTACGCCGGCGCGAAGGTCAAGAAGTCCACCTGGCTCCGCGTGAAGAAATACTGGGAAGACGGCCAGAGCGGCGACGGCGGCTGGGGATATGTCGTGCGCGGCGAACGAAGCCGGGGCAGCATGACCGTCGCAGGCATCTCGTCGCTGGTCATCGTCTCGCGGGTGCTCGACGACGACAATCGCGGCCCCGACGGCAAACCGAAATGCTGCCCCGACAACAAGCCCTATCGGCAGCTCGAACGCGGCATCGCTAAGCTCGGGGCCCAAATCAACGCTAATCGCACTGCGGCCGCGAATTACCCTCGCGGGTCGTCCAACTTGTACTACTATCTCTACGGCCTCGAGCGGGCCGGGCGGCTCAGCGGCCGGCGGTTCTTCGGCACGCACGACTGGTATCGCGAAGGGGCGGCGTTCTTCGTGAAGAACCAGCGGCGCACGGGTTACTGGGTCGGGTCGGGCTTCGGCGAGACCGAGCCGCTGGTCGCCTCCAGCATGGCGCTGCTGTTCCTCTCCAAGGGGCTGGCCCCGGTGCTGATCAACAAGCTCGATTACAGCACCGACCCGAAGAAAGACGTCGACTGGAACCGCCACCGCGACGACGCCCGCAACCTCACCGAGTATATCATCACTCGCGACAAGTGGCCGCAATTGCTGACGTTCCAGACCGTCGCGATGCGAAAAATGCTTAAACAGGGGGCGGCGGAAGCCGAGGAAGCACTCGACCAGTCGAAAGTGCTGTTCATCGCCGGCCGCGAATCGCCCAAAGAGCTGATCGACGATCCCAAGCAGTACGGCTACCTCAAGGACTACATCAGGCGGGGCGGGTTCCTCTTCGCCGTCGCCAACTGCGACCGCAAAGGGAGCTTCGACGCGGGCTTCCGCAAGCTCATCACGAAGATGTTCACCGACCCCAACACCGGCAAGGTCGAGGCGGAACTGAAGCGGCTGCCGAAGGACCATCCCATCTACCGCAGCGAGCACAACCTCGTCCCGGCGTATAAAGACATCGAGCTGTACGGCGTCGATTTCGGCTGCCGCACGGCGATCGTTTACGCCCCGGTCGGGAAGGACGCGGTCGCCGGTTTCGACCTGTCGTGCTACTGGAACGACTGGCGGCTGTCGCCGTCGAAGGCCCGGCACCCGTGGGTCGACCGGGCGATGCAGATCGGCGTGAACGTCATCGCGTACGCGACCGGCCGCGAGCCGCCGCAGAAGCTCCAGGAGCGGGACGGCGCGCTGAACAAGGGCCGCAACCCGATCGAACGGGGCTTCCTGCAGGTCGCGAAGCTGAAGCACACCGGAGACTGGGACGTCGCCCCCCGCGCCCTGCGGAACCTGCTGCTGGGGCTGAACCGCACCAACGGGCTGACCGCCTCGACGAAACGGCGGGACATCGCCCCGGCCGACAAGAACCTGTTCCGCTACCCCGTCGTCTACATGCACGGCCGCAACGGCTTCTCGATGTCGGCCACGTCGAAGAAGCAGTTGAAAGAATACCTCAGCAAGCGGGGCGGCCTGCTGTTCGCCGACGCCTGCTGCGGCGCGCCGTCGTTCGACCGCAGCTTCCGCGACCTGATGCGGGAACTGTTCGGCCGGGGGTCGCTGAAGCGGATTCCGATGACGCACGAACTCTTCACGCGGAAGATCGGGTTCGATATCAAGACGGTCAAACGCCGCATGCCGGAGTCGGCCAGCAAGACCGCGAAGATCAACGCCAGCACGAAAACCGTCGAGCCGTATCTGGAAGGCATCGAAGTCGACGGCCGGCTGGTGGTGATCTACAGCAAGCTCGACATCAGTTGCGCGCTGGAACGGCAGGCCTCGATCGCCTGCGCCGGCTACGTCGAAGCGGACGCGATGAAGATCGGCATCAACGTGATGCTCTACGCCCTGATGCAGGACGTGCGGTATTCGGAGTTGTTCCAGTGAAGCGTTTCACCGCGTTTAGCCGCAATACCGTTCAAGTTATCATAACAACCGTGTCCTCAAAGGCTTTCGCCAGCGGCGGTCGTCGGCGGTGTTCGGGGCGGGCTTTGGGCCATTTCGACATCTTGCGTTTGATGACGCG
>Ga0268386_10000562_pt1 | contig 23715 bp, 19 predicted proteins | sample RVTome_15_FD_200260 | JGI IMG/M metagenome (GOLD analysis project Ga0268386, IMG submission 200260) | Soil microbial communities from uranium-contaminated site in the Upper Colorado River Basin, Wyoming, United States - RVT150D86... ...
ACTCAGCCGGAAAATAGAAGCCGGGGCCGGTCACGGCGGTTTCACCCTGGTCGCCCACGGTTTTCCAGCGGGCCTGGCCATCGCTCAGTTCAAACAGCTCGTCGATCGGCGCCTGGAACGGCGAGATGCCGGTAATGCGCTGATGAATCGGCAGGCCGGCCTCGTCGAGCTGCAGCTCCGAATTGACCGTCCATTCGCGGTTGTTCCAGTGAATGAAGGAATCGCTGCTGATGCGGCCATCGCCGTGCCGGGTAATCGCCGTGCGGCCGGCCGGTGTGACACTTTCCATGTACCACTCGTAGCGGGTTGCGGGGGCTCCGGAGTCATCGATAGGGTCTTCATCGACGGCGACCTCGTCGACTGCGGCCGGCGCCGCCTGGCCGGCGGCCGCCGTTGGCGAATCCGACTCGCCGGACGACTCCATTTTGCAGCCGTGCAGCGTAAGCATGGCCAGGGCGAACATGAGAGGCAGGGTTAATTTTCGGGCTGATGAAAGGGGGTGCATGGGCGGTCTCTATGGGTTGTTTGGGGGGGGTGGGTCGGCTTCCTCGCAACTGTTGGCATTGGTGTAGAACGTGCCGACCTCGGGATCCTCACACTCGATGATCTTTGAGTCCCGTGAATCGTACGTTTCCGCGGAAACGTCACCATCACCCGAAAGCACGCTCGTCTCAGGCAAGACGGCGCCCGGGGTTCCAGCGTTCAACTCGGCTTCGGCGACTCTTGGGCGGTAGTCGAAAAAATACCACTCGGCGGCGAAGATTCCCGCTGCTAGCGTGACTACGACGATCAGGGTGGTGACTTTGTCCCTTTGCATGACCCTTCACCGACTTCGCTTTGCCAGTTGCATCCAGGGAAAGTGTAGATGCAATAAAGCCTTGCGGCAATTTCGATCTTCGGTCATTGCATCCCTTGCAGCGTAACTACAATGTAGGTACACTGTGTCCGATCTGCGCTTTGAATGGGATCCTCGCAAGGATTCCTCTAATCAACGGAAACACGGCGTTTCTTTTCCTGAGGCCAAGACTGTGTTCGAAGATAACTTTGCTCGTTTGATTCCTGATCCAGATCATTCCGAAGGAGAAGAGCGTTGCATACTCATGGGCATGAGTGAGAAACAGCGTCTGCTGTTGGTGGGCCATTGTGAGCGTCCAGGCGAGATCATTCGAATTTTCTCGGCACGCGAGGCCAACCGATTGGAGCGCAAGCAGTACGAAGAATTTACCCATGCGTAAGCACTACGATTTCTCAAAGTCAGTCCCCAACCCATATGCCAAGCGGCTCAAGAAGCAGATTACGATACGTCTTGATGAAGGGACGATTGCCTACTTCAAGGATATGGCAGATGAAAAAGGTATTCCGTACCAGAGCCTGATTAATCTGTACCTGAGGGACTGCGCTTTGTCCCGAAAAAAGCTCGAGATTGAGTGGAGTTAACCTGCCATGCGCGATCGCCTCCTCGCCATGCGCGCCGCCATTGAATCCCTCGCGGATACGCGCGAGGCCAGCAGCGAAGTGGTCGAACTCGACCAGACCCGCATGGGGCGCCTGACCCGCATGGATGCGCTGCAACTGCAGGCTATGGCCAAGGCGGGGCAGGCGCGCGCGAAAGTTGAGTTGGCGAAGATCGATGCAGCGTTGAAGCGGCTGGATGAGGGCAGCTACGGCGAGTGCCTGGATTGTGCTGAGGCGATTGGGCAAGCGCGGCTGGAGGCCAATCCGACGGCGACGCGGTGTGTTGGGTGTGAGAGTGCGAAGGAGGAGGGTGGGAGTTAGCATTATCGCACCGACTCAGGATGCGGGTGGGTCCCGGCCCTTTCACTTTCCGTAACGGAATTTGGCTTTCGCGCATCTACCTTCTGAATTCGCAGGAACCCATTAACATGACCCGACTCTCTCTTGCCGTGCTTCTGCTCGTCGCCGCGCCGGCTTACGCCACCGATCTCGATGCCATCCTGGCCGACAACGCCGAAGCCCACGGTGGCGCTCACTACGCCGAGATCAACACGGTCCGCCATCGCCTGCTGATCAAGGAGCCGACCTTTCAGGTGGAGGGCACCTACACCGCCGCGCGCGACGGCCGCATGCGCATCGACATCTATGCCGACGGTGAGCGGGTCTTCTCCGAGGGCCTCAACGGCGAATGCGGCTGGGCCTGGCGGCCGGGACAGGGCGGGCCCGAAGCACAGCCTGAAGCCAAGCACCAAATCGAACCCTGCGTCGGTCCCGATGAAACCGCCGCGCTGCGCCACGGCACGCAGATGCCGGGGCATTTCTTCACGCTCGAGGACGTTCGCGATCGCGGAGCGAAGGTCGAGTTGATCGGCGAGGAGCGGAATGATTTGGAGGCGGATTCAGGGGCGCAGTGGCAGGTGCGGGTCACGCTGCCCGATGGTTTCACGCGCGATTACTTCATCGACCAGCAAAGCAAGCTCATTGTGCGGGCGCGTGACCGGCGGGCCTTCCACCCCGGTGTCGACCCCACGGAGATCACGGTGGAATCGCGGTACTCGGAGCCAAGGATGATCGACGGCGTGTTGCGCTATATGCGACAAGAAAACGGCAACGCCGATACGGGCGAGTGGCTCGGCACCACCACGGTGCTGATAATCGAGCACAATGTCGAGATTTCCGAGGGGATCTTCGAGCCGGGCTGGGCGGCGCCCAAGTCTCCGAGGCCGTAACTACGCCGTCTGCTTCACGCGCTCCGCCACTGAAGCAGGCAAATCAACCGGAGCGAAGTAAGCAGCGGGGAACAGGTAGTCGTCACCGGATTCGTCAATCACTCGTATTTGGTCGAGCGCCTGGGCTTTGGAGTCAGGGATCACCTGGTACAGCTTTCGCAACTCCAGCGAAGCCTCGTAGCCTTTGTTCTCGGTGCAAATTGCAAATTTCGATTGTGTCATCAGCTTTTACAAAAATCTTTTGACTTTGAGTTCCCGCTTGCCGATTCCGGTGGCTTCGTACCAGTGTACCTCTGCCTGGTGGATGGAACCATCCTTGAACTTAATCGTGGCTGTGCCTTTCCGCTTTCGCCAATTGCCAAGGCCGTAAGCCCTAACAATTCGCTTAAGTTCCCTGATACCCGTGCCCTTGGCAATCGTTTTGGCTCCTTCAATAGGTGAGAAAATTTCAAATGGTAAGGTGCTTTCACGCGCCATGCCCTGACGTTAACAAGCAGCATCAGTCGACCGTGTCAGATCGCATACCCATTCTTGGTAAGAAAATTTCTGGGCACCACCACGGTGCTGATGATCGAGCACAATGTCGAGATTTCCGAGGGGATCTTTGAGTCGGGGTGGGCGGCGCCCAAGTCTCCGAGGCCGTACCTACGCCATCCCCTTTCGCTTCCGGGATGATGTAGCTTCGCGAAACCGGGATGACGTAGCTTCACGGAACAGATACGCTTAGCGCTGGGCAACCATATGAGGCCCGCCGTGCTTGTCCCTATTAACTGAACTGAAGCGCCGCAACGTCTTCCGCGTGGCAATCGCCTACGCCGCGCTGGCGTGGCTGATGGCGCAGGTGGCGGCGCTGCTTTTGCAGACGTTTGCCGCGCCCGACTGGGTGCTGAAGTCCATCATCGCTCTGTTTGTGGTCGGCTTTCCCTTCGCTGTGTTCTTTGCCTGGGCCTACGAGTTGACCCCCGAAGGCATCAGGCCCGAGCGCGAGGTGGCCGAGGCCGCCTCCATCACCGGGCACACGGGCCGGCGGCTCGATCGCGCCATCATCGTGCTGCTGGTACTGGCCCTGGCCGCCTATGCCTGGGACCGATTCGCGCCGCCCCGGAGCGAGGTGGCGGGCACGCCCGGGGCGGAAACGCCCGTGCTCGCCGATACGGCGCCCGAGGGGGCACCGCTTATACCCTCGGGGCCGCCGAAGGAATCCATCGCCGTGTTGCCTTTCGCCAACATGAGCGAGGATGCCGGAAACGAATATTTCTCAGACGGCATTTCGGAGGAGATTCTCAATCTCCTGGCGAAGCTGCCGGGCCTGCACGTCACCTCGCGTTCCTCCTCGTTCCAGTTCAAGGGCGGCGACATCCACATCCCGACGGTCGCCGAGCAACTCGGCGTCGCACACGTTCTCGAAGGCAGTGTGCGCAAGGCGGGCAACCGCGTGCGGATCACGGCCCAGCTCATCGACGCCGGCGCCGACCGCCACCTGTGGTCGCAGACCTGGGACCGCGAACTCACCGACATTTTCGCCATCCAGGACGAGATCGCCGCGGCCGTGGTCGGCGCGCTCGAGGAAAGTCTGTTGGGCATCGGCAGCCCGGCCGACGTGGAGATCCCGCCGCGCACGGATGCGCAGACCTACGAGTTGTACCTGCGCGGCCGCCACCTCACCTGGCTGCGCGAGCCGGATGCGCTGGCGGAAGCGGAACGGCTGTTCCAACACGCCATCGAGATCGATCCTGAATACGCCCCGGCGTACGCCGGCCTGGCGACCGCCCTGATCTTTCACGCCAATTTGGGCCAGGCCGATGCGCCGGCGGCCTATGCGCAGGCCGAAGTCGCGATCGAGAGGGCCCTTGCGCTCGACCCGGAAAATTCCGAGGCATACGCTGCCCTGGGACTGCTCCGTAATGTGTCGGGACGATACGAAGAAGCGCGTGACGCCCTGCACCGCGCAGTGGCGCTCAATCCCAACGATGCCCAGGCCTATTACTGGCTGAGTTTGCAGTACAACTATTCGGATCCGATCAAAGCGCTGGAGCTGGTCCAACGGGCGTATGCCATCAACCCGCTCACCCGCGTCGTTGTGGCGGGCTTGGCCTGGCGACTCGACCCGCTGGGCCGGTATGAAGAGGCGATGACCCTGGTTCGCAAGTATGTCGATTTGTTCCAGGACGACAACTGGGCGTTTAGGGCCGCCGCCGATCTGCATACACGCCAGGGCCGCCTGGATGCCGCCCTCAAGACCCAGTACCGACAATACCGGGCCCGGCCGGAACGTGGGTTCGGATTCATGACCCTGCCCATCCTGTTTCTCTTGCTCGGTGAGGAAGATCTGGCAGCGGCGTGGCTGGCTGAACTTCAACAAGCGATGCCGATGATGGCTCAGGTGATTCTCCCGCACGTCTTAATCTCGGCAGCGCGCGGCGAACTGCCGCTCGCCATCAAAGCGGCACAGGAGGCAGCAGCCGGCACTGACAATCTCTGGCTGGATCAAGCTCTGGCCGTGGCGTATCTCTTCGCCGGCGACGCCAATTCGGCACGCAGGGTCTTCGAGCAAGCCCAGCCGAATGTGACCCGGGACCCGCCAGAATGGGACCGCGAGTATTGGGTGATGATGAGCAATTACGCGGCGGCGCTGCTGAAGACGGGTTCGGCCGATCGCGCCGAGGCGCTGCTCCAGGAAATCGCGACTATGCTCGAGCGGCAGGTGGCCCAAGGCGTCATTTGGGGCCCGCGCGGAACCTTGCTCGAAGAGTTGGCGATGATTCGTTCAATGCAGGGAAGGCCAAAGGAGGCCCTGGACTTTTTGCAAACTGCCGCACGCCAGATCCCTGTACTTTGCGTGCACTGCCTGAACATCTTCTTCCACTACGAAAATGTGCGGGACGAGCCGGGTTTCGAGGCTTTGGTCGCAGATCAAGAGGCCAAGGTCGGCGCCCAGCGTCAACGCCTGGCCGACGAGGGCATGCTGCTTACGCCCGAGCAAGTGCTGGCGCTGGAAGATTTCGAGTTCGATCCGCTGGCGCAATAATGGCAGCGCCATGCGTAGAAGTGGTTGCGGGACAAGGCCTGCGGCCTTTCCGGGATGACGGGAGCGGCGCTACAAGCCTTTCGTAACGGGCCCGAAATACTTGTCCAGCCAGTCGAGGATTTCCTTGACGTACTCGGCCTTGGGCGGGATGTGGTCGGTGGGGTAGGCCCTGAGCCGCAGGTCCTCAGGCGGGGTGGCCACCAGCCCGGCCATGGGTCTTGCGTTGTATTCGTAGTTGAGGATGGTGTCGTACGCCCCGTTCAGCATCAGTAGCGGCACGTCGATGCGCGACACGTAGTTCAGCGGATTCATCTCCGGCAGTCCCACGTCCAGCACGCCGCCGGCCAGCAGGATCATGGTTGCCAGGCGGTCTTCCACTGCCGCGATGATGCCGCCCAGCCAGCCGCCCCAGCTCATGCCGTAGAAGGCCAGCGCATCGAGGTCGATGTCCTCGCGGGTTTCCAGGTAATCGACGGTGCGGCGAAAATCCTTAACCACCTCGGCGATGAACTCGGTGAAGGCGTGCGTGCGCGCGCCGATGTGCATCGGCGGGTAACGCTCGCCCCAGCGCTCGAATGTTCCCTGGTAGGTGGGCAGGACCACCGCGCGGCCGTTTTTCACCAGGAACGACAGGAAAACCGGGACCTCGTAATACTCGGCGATGTCTTCGGAGGATTGCTGGAACAATGCGGCCGAGCCCGGCACGTAGATGACGGTTTGATAGGGCGGGGCAGCACCCCTGGGCAGTAACAGATTGACGATGATGCGGTCGTCGCCGTAAGGCGCGGCGATCGAGACCCGCTCGAGCGTCCAGTCGGGGTGGCTGTCGTCGACCGAAATCGGCTGCACGTCGAGGTCGCCGCGGTCGTAGGCGAACTGGTTGCTGTAGACCGCGAACACCTCGTCCGATACCGGCTTGAAGTCGGCAAGATCCGTGGCGACGTTCCGGATGGCGACATCATGGAACACCACCTCGGGGATCTCCTCGCGGTTGGCATAAAGTGCCGTGCGAAAGCCATACTCGACCTCGCGCGCCATCGGCGGGGCCTGGTTGATGTAGGCGAAGTCATAGGGGTTGTCGTTCCACGCGCCGCCACGCACCGCCTTGCCCAGTGGGCCGTCGTTGCTGCACCATTCGCGCACGTTGCCGGCCAGGTCAAAGGCGCCGTAGGCGGTAATCCCCGGCAGGCTGCCGACGGCCACGGTGGCGTTGCCGCCGACATTGCTGAAGGGCGCAAACGTGGCGAATCCGCCGAGCTGGGGCCAGTCGATCAGCGGCGAGTACTCGCCGCGCGCCAACCCCCAGTGGGGCGCTGTGGGCAGTTCCCTGCCGGCCCACCTCGCGTAGGCGTCGGCTTCGTACCAGCTCACGCCCGAAACAGGGTGGTCGCCCAGCCGGTCGGGATAGTGCCCGCCGATCCAGGATGCCGGCCCCCGGCGGCCGGTGGAATCGACAAACCGCGCGATGGCTTCTTCCCGGCTCAGTACTTCGCCCCCGTCGACGAACGCCTGCGCCCAGTATTCGGGGCTTTCATAGCCGCCGGCGTCGACGAACTTCTGGAACTGCGCGTTCGTCACCTCGAAGCGGTCGATGAAAAAATCGCCGATGGCGCCCTGCGGGGTCTCGGTCTCCTCGACGCGCACCATGCCGTGCGGAAGGTCTTCTGACCGGTCCAGGGTGCGAAACACCCGCGCGGCCTCCATCGGCTGGTCGGCGCCCAGCCGGATGTCCCAGCTCGAGGCCGCGGCCATCACCGGCTCGTACCCGTCCAGCTCGAACGTCCAGCGAAAGATGCCGGTCGGCAGGCGCACCTGCTCGATCGGGGTAGTGCCAAGCGGTATCCACTCGGCCTCGGGCGTGGCGTAATTCTTGTACGAAACGCTTGCCCCTTCGGGCTCGGAGCCGACGTCGACGCGCATGGATATGGCGTCCAGGATGCCCTGGAGCTCGGGGTCTTCCGGAATGACTTTCTCGGCCTCCACGGCCAGCGCGTAAGGTTCGGTGAAATCGCGCCAGCGGTTTTCCAGCATGGCGCGGATTTGCGGCATGGCTTCGTCGCGCGCCCAGCGAACGTCTTCTTGGTGGTCCATGTACCGCTTGAGCTGGACGCCGCCGACGAGGAGCGCTCCAATAACGAGCGCGATCGCGGCCGGCCACACCAGCGGGCGCATGCGCTGCAGCAACGTCGGCGGGGCCAGCAGCTCGGGCTCGATCTCGATTTTGTGGCCTTCCTCGGAGTGCTGTGCGATGCCGGCCAGCAGCTTGCGGCAGTAGTCGGCCGGCCTGAGCTCGTACCGCATGATCGCCTGCGCGGTGCCGGTGGAAAGCGCAAGGCCCGGCGGCAGCTCGGTTCTCTCGAGGTGGATGGCGAGTACTGGCGTGTCGCGGTCGAGGGCGAAGAAAACCTCGTTGCGGCAATGGCGCGAGCCGACCGAGCGCGGGCTGACGTAGAACAGCACCAGGCTGGCGCCGAGGATGGCATTGCCTAAACGTTCGGGGAATTCCTCGCCCGGCGTGATGCCCTCGTCATACCAGATGTTAACGCCGTGGTCGCGCAGCCAGGTGAGTTCCTGGTACACCATCTCGGAGTCGTCGTGCGAATAACACACGAAGACATAAGGTTCATCGCCGTCGTAGGCTTGGAACGGTCTCTCCACGCCTCACATGTTACTCCAGCGCCTTTTCGACCAGGGTCAGCGTGTGGCCGATCAGCTCCGGGCCGGCGGGTTGCGCGTGACTGGAAACGACGGTCTCGGCGCCGCCGTAGCGCGCCTCGGTCAACTTCATCGCCGTGCTCCAGTGAGCGACATCGGCGTCGCGGACATTGCCCAGCGCCTGGTCGGCCGCCCCCCGAATCGCGCAGCCGCCGAACAGGAGGTCCTGGTCCGGCAGCCACACCATGATGTTGTCCGGCGCATGCGCGGGGCCGGGATAAAAGACTTCGAGCGTACCGAAATCAACCGCGTCGCCGGGATTGTCGAGCCCTTCGAAGGCGCGGTCCGGCACCGCGAAATCGTTCTCAATGGTGAGCCTACGGGTCAGCGGATGGGCCCACACTTCGATGCCCTCGGCCTCGAGCAGGTCGGTGCCGGAGGCGCGGTCGCCATGAAAATGCGTCACCACCGCCCTGGTGACCGGCAGGCCGATCTGCACGGCAATGGCGTCCAGCAAAAGTACCGTCTTGTCCTCTCCCCAGGCGGTGTCGATGAGCGTCAGTTCATCGCCATCGCGCACGATGAGGCCGTGAGAGGGGAAGCGGGTGCCGTCCTCCAACGTGTGGTAGCTGGTGTGAATCCAGACGCCGTCGCCCAGGTTGCGGACTTCGACGTCAGTGGCGAGCTCCTCCGCAACGGCCGTGCCTGCGAGCAGCAACAGACCAGCGGCGGCATTGAAAAGGCTTGTCTTCATCGCTCCTCCTGCCGTGCCCAAGCCGGGGACCGGGCGAGCACCTCGGCGAACACGGGGCAGTTCTCCTTGTGCGCGCCGGGCAGGTAGCCGGTGCTCATCAGAAACTCGTTAACGATCTCGCCGCCGGTGAACCTGAAAGTCTTCTTGAACAGTTTGACCCATTCCGGCTTGCTAAGGGGGTGGTGTGCGTCGAGCCACGCCGCAAACGAGCCGTGTTGTTCCCGCAGCACCTGGATCTTCTTCGCATTCTCGATCGCGGCGTTCACCTTCAGTCGATTGCGAATGATGCCGGGGTCGGCCAGCAGCCGCGCGCGGTCATCCTCACCGTAGTGCGCAACCGTATCGATCGCAAAGCCGGCGTATGCCGCGCGCAGGGTTTCCCTCTTTTTCAGCACGATCTCCCAGGAAAGGCCCGCCTGGTTGATCTCCAGCATCAGGCGTTCGAACAGCTCATCATCGGATCTGGCCGGAAAGCCGTGCTCGAATTCATGGTGCGGGCCGTGGACGGCATGGCCGGGGGCAATGTCGCAATAGCTGCTCATCGCGCGAATTCTACCCGGGAGCGGCGCGCAGGCGGGAATTGCAATATTTGCAACTTTATGCAACCATCGTTCCATGACCACCACCGGCATCAAACTCGACCCGGAAACCCACGAACGCCTCAAGCACCTCGCCAAGGCCAAGGACCGCTCTGTCCATTGGTTGATGAAAGAAGCCATTGGCCGTTACGTGACCGAGGAAGAGCGTTTTGAGCACGAAAAGGCCGAGGACGAGTCGCGCTATCAAAGTTTTCTCGACACTGGGGCACACGTTTCGAGCGAGGAAATGGTCGCCTTTCTCGAAGAGCTGGATGCGCGCGCACGGCAAGAAACCGGCACCGGATGAAACTTGTTTGGCTTCCCCAAGCCGGGGATGACATTCAGCGCCTGTTCGATTTTCTGCTCGAAAGGGATGCCCTGGCTGCCCGGCGAATGTTGGCCAAAATTCGCGAGGGCGCAGAAACTCTCAGCGAGCATCCCCAGGCAGGCAAACGGATGGACGAAGAAACTGAGCGGCGCGAACTGTTCGTTCCCTTTGGCGTTGGTGCTTACGTGCTTCGCTACCGCCTGCAAGCCGACCGGGTCGTGGTCATCCGCGTTTGGCATAGCCGCGAGTCGAGGGGTTGAAGCCAATCCAGGACACAGCCACGCCTCTGCAAAGAAACACAAAAAAACTTTCGATTTCAGCAATTTCTCGATTTATTGCATAATCGTTGGCAATAAGGGGAAACGTTCGCAAAAAAATGCCAAACGAGAGCCGGCCAAGCGGCAGGTCCAATACACGCTTCGTGCGCAAGCTGCACTGGGCGTTCGGTGCCATGTTGCTCATCACGCTGGCGCTCGCCTGGTATTTCTACGACAGCGTCGAGTGGTACGAGCACGACGTCCAGCAGATCGCGCGCAGCAACCAGATCCTCCAGAACTACCAGTCGCTGGCCGGGCAGACTTCGCGCCTGCTCGCTGAAATGAACCGGGCCGTGGCGGCCGGCGCCGCGGATGATGCTCAAGGCTGGCGGGCCGAGGTCGCCGGCATCGGGAAGACCGTCGAGGACCTGCGCCATGCCCTCGCCGGCGAAGCCGCCGAGGACGGCGGAGCAGGACGCGCCGGCGGCCTGACGCGCCTGGCCGAGATCGAGCGCGTGCTCAACCCAATCCTGGAGGCCCAGGCGGCGATTTCGGCGGCACTACAAGCGGAAGCGCGCGAGGTGGTTGCCGACGAACTGGGTCGCCTCCACGGCGAAGGCCGGGTCGCCCTGTTCGAGCAAATGGTCGATTCCGCGATCGACGATCAGGCCGAGTTCGTCACGCGCTCGCAGCGAGGCGCCATCGATCTTGCCGGCTACATTACCGGCCTGTTACCCATGCTGATGGCGGCGCTCATAGGCGTGACCCTCTTCATCGCCTGGCTGTTTACGCGCAGCCTGACGCGCTCGGTGCGCGTCCTGCACGACGGGGCGACGGCCTTTGGCAGCGGCGATCTCGGCTACCGCATCCCGGACTTGCGCGAGGTGGAGTTCAGGCGCCTGGGCGAGGAGTTCAATACCATGGCTCGCGAGCTGGCCGAGCACCGTGCGCGGCTCGACGATGCCAACATCAAGCTGGAGGCGGTGGTGGAGGAGCGCACCCGCGCACTCAAGACCAGCAACGAAAAACTCGCGGCCATCGACGACAATCGCCGGCAACTGCTCGCCGACATCAGCCATGAATTCCGCACGCCGCTGACCGTGATCCAGGGCGAGGCGGAAATCGCCTTGCGGGGGACCGGCAAAAGTGACGACGATTACCGGGACTCCCTGCGCCGGATTCTCGAGCAATCCAGGCAAACCACGCGGCTGGTCGATGACCTGCTGTTCATCGCCCGCGCCGAGGTCGGTGAGTCCAGGCTCGATCTCGGCGAAACGGCGATCGCCGATGTGCTCGATCGGGTATGCGACGACTTCACCTCCAAGGCCGAAAGCAAGGGCATCCGGCTCAATCGCCGGCTCCCCGACAGCCGGCCCGTCCTGTTTGCCGATTCCGGCCGCCTGCGGCAAGTGTTCAGCATCCTTATCGACAATGCGTTGAAGTATTCAGCAAGCGGCCAGGAAGTCGATGTCGCTCTGGAGAACGGCACCGATGCCGTCACGGTCACTGTCAGCGACCGCGGCATCGGCCTTTCAGAGGAAGAGCTCAAGCACGTGTTCCTGCGCTTTTACCGTTCCAAGAAGGCCGAGGGTCACGATGTTGGCACCGGACTTGGCCTGCCGGTGGCCAAGGCCATCGTCGAAGCCCATGGCGGCGAGATCTCGCTCGAATCGCGAGCGGGCGGAGGTATCACCTCCAGGGTGCGCCTGCCGCTCGATCGCGGGCTGGACGAGCCGGCATGAGAATCCTGATCATCGAGGACGAGGTGCGGGTGGCCGATTTTCTCGACCGCGGGCTGCGCGCCGAGGGCCATTTTTGTGTGCGCGCGGGCGACGGCAAGGAAGGCCTGGAACTGGCCGTCAGAGGCGATTTCGATATCATCCTGCTGGATCTCATGCTGCCCGAAATGCACGGGCTGGAAGTGTGTCAACAGCTGCGCATCGAGGGGAAAACCACCCCGGTCCTGATGCTCACCGCCCTCGACGGTACCGAGAACATCGTTCGCGGCCTGCGTATGGGCGCCGACGAGTACATGACCAAGCCGTTCGTCTTCGAGGAACTGCTCGCGCGCATCGAGGCGCTCGCTCGGCGCAGGCCGGAATTGCGGGCCGGAACCAACCGTCTCACCGCCGGCCCGGTGGAGTTCGACCGCGACGCCTTGCGGGTCTCGGTGCAAGGCGAGCCGGTCCACATGACCGCCAAGGAACTGGCCATACTCGAATTGTTGATGAGCCACCCCGACACGCTGTTCAGCCGCGAGCGCATCCTCAGCAACGTATGGGGCCTGCAGGCCGATCCCCTGACCAACGTCGTCGACGTCTACATCGGCCGCCTGCGCAAGAAGATCGATCCCGACTCCTCCGGCTCGTCCCTCATCGAAACCGTGCACGGCCTCGGTTACCGGATTCGGCGGGAGCCGGCCGAAAAAGTTTAGAAAAAATTCATAAAGTTTTCAGGATGGTTTTAATCCAGCGCCGCATAATCGAAGCTGTGCAGTAGGCACTCCCAAAGGCCTGCGAACGGAGATTCGGAAGGGCCAGGCAGCGGGAGACAACGTCTGCCACGGAGGGTGGACCTGCCTAGGCACTCGAAACCTAAGGAAGGATCGGCGAGACAATGTTGCTGTCTTGTGAAGGACTCGCAAGGCAGTAACGCTTAAGGTTTCGGACGGCAGTGTGTGAGGGTTGTTTGAGGCGCACTGCTCAACCTCTCAGGATATACCGAAGTAGTCCCTGCTCCATTTCGGCCACCGCTGCAAAGCTGTGGCCGCTCATTTGCGCCGACAGTTCAGGCAGCCCGATGCGCACGCTGCCCGGCTGCAGGTCCAGCGGCAGCACGCCCCGCAGGAAATAACTGTCGTTACCCGAAAGCTTCCTGCCAAGTCGGGAAGGGCTCAGGCCCAGGCTGCACGCGGAATATAGCTCGGGCCGGCTTGACAGCAAAGCCTCCAGGGGGCTGCGGCCCATGTTCAGCGGCACGGTCATGGCGGGGAACGCGACCTGCAGTGCCCCGTCGCCGCTGCGCACGGCGCCGGTCAGTCGCCTGGCCGGCAACCCCCTATCGATGCGGGTTTGAAAGGGCGCGCTCCAGTTCGCGATGCACTGTCCCAGCTCTCCCAGCCCGCTCTCGGGTTCGAACTGCAGGCGGCCTTCGACCGCGAGGTCCGGCTCCACAGCCAGCTGGCCCTTGAGGCGGGCGAGGTTTCCCACGATGTGGAGCCCGAAGTAGCTCAGGGTCAGGCCGCCGTCGGCGCGCGCCTGGCCGCGTATTGTCGCGAGCGGGGCGGAACGGGCGCCTAAGATTTCCCGGTTGCTCTCGCACGCCGCGAGATAGGCCTCCCCTTTCCTGGTGCAGGATTCCAGGGCCTCCTGGCCCTGCCGTTCGCAGGCTTCCCGTGCAGACTCCTCGCGTGCCATGCAGGTTTCCCAAGCCGCTTGGTAGCGCGCGTTCGCGCGGGCCCTGCGTTCCTCGCATTCTTCGTCGGCGCGCTCGCTCATGCAGCGGTTGTTCAGCGGATTGCGAAACAGGCAGGTGCTGCAGTCGCGTGTGTCCTGCCTCCGCTCGCAGCGGGCGAAGTCCGCGTGGCACTCGGTGCGCAGGCTGCAGTCCCGCCATTCGCAATTGAATTCGGCGCCGTCCGGGGAGTCGAGGGAACCCGCCAGGGTCCGCTGGGGAACATCGACCGCTTCGAATCTGAGCGCGAACCGGGTTTGCCCCAAGGAAGCGTCCACGGCTTCCGCCAGGAAGGCGGATGAGACCTCGGCCAGGCCGATTGCCGGCTGCTCCAGGCTGGCGGGAAAGCCGTGGGTGATCGTCTCGAAGGCGGCCAGGCCCGCGGCACCTGGTCGGCCCTCCGTGGGCGCCACTTGGATGTGCCCGACATCGACGATGCAGCCGGAATCGCGGTCGGCTGTGAATACCTCGACGTGGCGAGCCGTGCGGGGCGTGATCGGAAGCGTGGACCAGGTGCGCCACCGGGCGCTGGGTTCGACGGGCAATTCGGTGATCCCCACCGCGCGCCCGTCGGCGAACCAGTAGTGGACCAGCGTCAGGTCGCGCCGCGCTCCGCTCACCTCGGTGAAGAAATGCCATTCCGGCGCGTCCTCGGGCAGGTGGCTTTCGATGTCCCGGGGTTCGCGGTTGACGATGCGGCCGGCAAAGGCGGAGCGCGAGATGGAAAAGTCGGCGGCGCAGTGTGACACACCGTCGACGAATTCCAGATCCAGGACGATGACGGTCTGTTCCTCGTTTGCCCGCACTCTGCTTGCAGCCACCGTATAGGCGCCTGTCAGCGCGAACCGCCGTTCCGCCTGCGCCTGGCCGCGGAGGCCGGTGCTGAAAGTGATTTCGCCCGGAGGATCCAGTCGAAACCCCAGCCGATTGTCACGCGGGACGACAATTCGGCGGACGAGGAGGTCGTTGATGCGCTGCCGCCAGCCTTCCGCGTCGAACGCGGCCTCTTCGGCCTGGCTCGTGACGCGACCGATGCGTGGATGCCAGCTCAGCCCGGCCCCGCTATAGGAAAGCGTGATTTCGCCCTCGAGGCGGACCTCGTCGCGTTGGCCGTCTTCGCCCGTGAGCGCCGCTGAAGCCTCGAGGCCGATGGCCGGGCCGGCAAAATCCAGCTCGATGGCCTGCAGGGCAACGTCTTCACCGGTCACGAGGGCCTTGAGGGCGCCGCGCAAATGCCCTTCGAGGGCCTGGTTTTCAAGCACGATGACCGCGTCGGATTCGAGCCACCCGTCCGCGTCGGCGGCCACGGGCGGTTGGGAAGGCGGCTCGGCCGGGGGGGTGGGCCCGGGGGACGCGCAGGCAGCGACTGCCAGGCTCAGTGTGAGCGTGGATAGTCGCCACATGATCGGATGCATCGGCTTGCCTTGGCCATGATGCAGCCCATCATGGACGTCCCGCTGCGGGAGTCAAGTGCGGGGGCGACTCGGCCGCCATCCGGCGGCCGGAACGTTAATTCTTGCGGCGCCGCTCTCGGAAATCGCGCGACTCACGGTTGGGCGCACTGCGCTCGGCCTTTGGCGGCGGGGCGCTTCTTTGCTGTTGCCTCGGGGCGCTTCGCTGCTGTGGCCGCGGTGCACTTCTTTGTTCCGGTCGAGGGGCACTGCGTTGTTCCGGTCGGGGCGTACTGGCGGCCCGCTGCGGCGGCGATGGCTCACGGCTCATCTGGCGCACTGGCGCACGGCTTTCCTGTCGCATCGGCGCCGGTTCACGGCGGTTTGGCTGGGTTTGCGGCGCGCGTTGCTCCACCTGCCGGGGCGGCGAAGCTATCTGCCGGCTGGGCCGCGTCTGCGGTGCACGCTGTTCCACCTGCCTGGGCGGCGAAGATACCTGCCGGCTCGGCCGCGTCTGCGGTGCACGCTGATCCACCTGCCTGGGTGGCGAAGTCACCTGCCGGCTCGGTTGGTTATCGGGCGCGCGCGAGGCCACTTCGCGGGGCTGCGAGGAGGCCTGCCGATTGGAACGGTCGACCGACCGCGAAGGCTCCGGCAGCGGTCGGTTCACCGATGGCTTCTCATTGTCGTTCCGCATTGTGGCGAAGTCACCGCGCTGGCGCAGGTCCTCGCGGGTGATTGGCGTGGTGCGGTTCTCGCGGATCTTCTCATTCCGCGCCGTCGCGCGGGCTCGCAAGTCGCTCTGTGAGACCGGTTCGGTTCGGCTTTCGCCCACCTTGCGCTGCTGCGCGGTGCGCTGGGTGACGCGGTTTCCGGCATCGCGCTGCGCGACCGGTTCGGTTCGGCTTTCGCGCATCTTCTCATTCCGCGCCGTCGCGCGGGCTCGCAAGTCGCTTTGCGCGACCGGTTCGGTTCGGCTTTCGCCCACCTTGCGCTGCGGCGCGGTGCGCTGGGCGACGCGGTTTCCGGCATCGCGTTGCGCGACCGTGTCCTGGTCGCGGCGAGGTGCAACCGTGCTGTCGTCGCGGTTGATGTTAATGTCGCGCGCGTCCGCTTTCCGGCGCAAATCGGTGGGGCGCACCGGGCCGGCGTTGCTTTGCTGGACTTTCCGATTGTCTACCAACCGCTGTTCGCTGCCCGGGTCGCGGCGAGGCGTTTCTGCTACACGATCGCGGTCGGGGCCGCGGTCGTTGCGCCAGGCATCGCGGGTGCGGGCGACGCGGGCGCGCTGGCCATCATCGCGATAGAGATTTCGGTTGCGCTCACGGTCATAGCGCTCACCCCGGTCGTAATTCTGATCCCAGCGGTTGTCATCGCCGTAGGCGTACTTGTCGTGGCGGTCGTAATAGCGGCTGCCCTTGCCATAGCCCTTGTAATGGCCGTTGTCATGGTGCTTGTAGCCGTAGCGGTTGTAGTGGTTATAACCCCGGTAGTACGGCCGATATGCGTATCCGCGTGGGCCCCAGTAGCCCCAGTAGCGGTTGTACCAGGGGTGGCCGTAATGCCAATAACCGCCGTAGTGGTAGTTGAGGCTGTAATACGGCCAGTACCAGCTGAGCCCGAAGTTCCAGCCGCCCCAGTCGCTGTAACCGACGTGGAAGCCGTAAGTGTGGAAGCGCGGGTAGTAGTAATAAGGCGACACCCACGGGCGGTAGCGCCAGCCGGTGCCGTAGACGATGGTGTTGTGATAGACGTAGCTGCCGAGGTAGCCCGGCGTGTAGCCCACGTACACCACCTCGGGCGTCGAGTCGTAGACGTAGACGTACTTGGTGTTGTAGACGGGCGAGCTGGGCTCAATCGAATCGATTTCGCCGGGGCGGTGGTCTGAAACCACCCACGGGCCGTTCGGCGAGGAGGCTACGTACCACACGCCGTCCTCGAGTAGGTAATAGGTTCGGTCGGATTCGAGAACCGTTGCGCCGGTGTTCCTGGCGTAGCGCAGGTCCTCGGTGCCTTCGACCCGATCGAATTCGGGGTCGCCGTCGTATTCGACGTCGATGTCGACCTCGCCGCGCTTGACGGCTGCGGTCTGTGGCACCTGGGCATCGAGCACGGCCACTTCGGCTTCTGGCGTACCGGCCACGTAGACGCGCGAGTCGGCCTGGGCGGAATCATCGGGAATCCTGGCGAAGGCCGAGGGCAGCTGGTCTGAAGCCTGGTATTCCCAAGGCCCCTCGAGAGCGCTCGAACGGTACCAGCGGCCGGCCAGCACGATGTAGTACTTCTGCTCGCCGACGTGCAGGAAGACGTCGTCGTCGGAGTTGTGCAGCACCAGCAGGTCGTCGATCAAAGGCACGAAGTCGGCCGGGCCCTCGGTGACGATCAGCTCGGCGGGCTCGGTGGAGACCACGATCTCCGGCGCATTCGCGGCGGTCACGGGTTCACGCTCCGCCACGTCTTCGGCACTGGTCTGCACCGCGGCCTTGGCCTCGGTGTCCTCGACCATCTGCTTGATGTCCTGCGGCGGGCTCGCATCGAAGCGGTAGGGCCCGGTGGCGGCACCGGCGCGGTACCACACGTCCTTGGCGGCATTGAGGTAATAATCATCGCCATCAGTAATCAGTGGGAAGGGCGTGTTGATCACGGCCTGGTAGGGGCTGTTCTCGATCTCGCGCAGCACCGGCTCGCCGTCGATGGTGACCAGCAGCGCGGGGCGGTTGCGATAGATGATTTTCGGCGGCGCGGTCTTCAGTTTCTGCGCGGCCAGGGATTCGGCTTCGGCGTCATCGAGGGCGGCCTCGAGTTCGGCGACCGAGAAGTCGAGGTTCCAATCAGGCGACTGCTTGAGCAGGGCCGTGGCGATCTCGGCCTGCATGTCGGCCGTACCGTCGGGAAAGCGTGTCTGGGTGAGTTCGAGGCGGCTGGGATGGACGAAGCCTTTGGACTCGTCGATGTCGACCGGGGCCTTCAGCCAGCCGGCGCCGAAGATCGGCTCGGCATCGGCCTGGGGGCGGTAGGCGAGCGCCGCGCGGTAATACAGCACGCCGTCGTCAAGAGCTTCGATCTGCGGTTGGTAGACGGTGACCGTTCCTTCGTCGAGGGTAAGCGTGCGCGGCCAAGCTTCGCTTTGCGCGAGCGCGGATGAGGCGCTCAACGCCAATAACAGCAGGCCAGTAACAGTGCTTGCGATTCGGTTCATTTCCATCGTCTCCCGATTAGAGCCAACAGCTCGCGCAGGGTTCACCCCCAAAGCGGGTGTTTTATGCGCATACCCTAGTCGATGGACGCTGAATGCAAGGTGAATGGGTTGGCCAACCGGCCGGACTGGCGCGCAGCGAACTCGATCGCTCGAATTCGAGGTCAAACTGCCCGAGTGATTCGGTAGACGGTGGCGGGGGGAATGTTCAGCAATGCCCTGCCCATGCGTTCGGCCTTCAGGTTCAGTCGGTATAGCATCCCCTGCGACACGGGGCAGCGGGGCATGTAGGTGAACTGGTAGAAGGCGCCGCCGGGCCGTAGTTGACCGCAGGCTGCGGACAGGATGGCCCTTACTTTCGTGGGCGGCATGTTGAGCAGTGGCAGGCCGCTGATGACCGCCCCCACGCCATCGTCCCTGAAGAGCGGCGCCAGCCGCGCGAGCTGATCCGCGTCCATGGATTCGACGTGGGCGGCTGGAAAGCGCTCTCGGAGCAGGCGCACGAAATCAGCTCGCTGCTCGATCAGGATCAAATCGCCTTCCGGGACGCCGCGCGCGAGCAGTGCGCGGGTAAAAACGCCTTTGCCCGGGCCGAGCTCCAGGATCGGCCCGTCGTCCGCGTAGATCTCGCTGGTGATCAGGGCGGCCAGCGCCGGGCCGGAAGGTGCAACGGCGCCGAATTTCAACGGGTTAGCCAGCCAGGCGCGAAGATACGAGGGGGCGGAGTCTTGTCGCACCGGGCGATTGTCCATCAGGGACTGTGTTCCCGCAAGCGCCCCCATGAGTTCGCTGGCGATCCAAGTGAACTTGCATTAACTTGGATCATTGACTTGGATCATGGGCTTTCTTAGTGTGATGAGTAGAATGTCAACGGTCGTTGACGGGAGAAACGCGATGCGATTTTCACAACTGCTTGGCGCCTCTTTGACCTGCCTGCTCACCCTCACTGCTTGTACGCAGGGCGATGCGGACCAGGCAGCCCAAACCGCGTCGCGAACCGACCCGGCGGTGGCGGTGCATGCCGCCGAAGCCGCAACCGTGACTGTCGAGGAGCGCATCGAAAAGGGTCGTGCAATCTACCAGCAGCATTGCATCGCGTGCCACCAAGCCGAAGGGCAAGGGTTGGCCGGCGCGTTTCCGCCGTTGGCCGACTCGGATTACCTGGATGAGGGTGGCAACTCGGCGGTGGAGGCCGTGATAAACGGCCTTTCGGGGCCGATCACCGTCAACGGCGTCGAGTACAACGCCGTCATGCCGGCGCTTTCCTACCTCAGCGACCCCGAAGTCGCGGACGTGGTGACTTTCGTCATGAATTCCTGGGGCAATCCCGGTGGCGAGGTCAACGCGGCCGAAGTCGCCGCGGCGCGCGGCGGCGAAGGCATTTCGGGCCCTTCGGATCATCCGGTCAGCAGTTCGGAGGAAATGGCCTACCGGGGCGCTCCCAGCGCGGTCGGCACTGAAGATCTGCGGAAGTACATCGACTCTGAGGGTCCGGCCATGACCGAGGTCGAGTACAACATGGCAACAGAGATCTATTTTCAGCGATGCGCCGGCTGTCACGGCGTGCTGCGAAAGGGGGCCACGGGCAAGGCACTGACCATCGACATCACGCGCGAGAAGGGCACCGAGTACTTGAAGGCGCTGATCACCTACGGCTCGCCGGCCGGCATGCCGAACTGGGGAACATCGGGTGACCTGACGTCCGAGCAGGTCGACGCCATGGCCCGCTTCCTGCAGCACGAGCCGCCGGCGCCGCCCGAGTGGGGCATGCCGGAGATGCACGCGAGCTGGACGCTCATGGTCAAGCCGGAAGACCGGCCCGGGCGACCGCAGCACGAGCGCAACATCGACAATTTCTTCGCCGTCACGCTGCGCGATTCCGGCGAGGTCGCCATCATCGACGGCGATACCAAGGAGGTCGTCAATATCGTCAAGACGGGCTACGCCGTACATATCTCGCGGCCATCGGCTTCCGGGCGCTACATGTACACCATCGGCCGCGACGCCAAGATCGACATGATCGACCTGTGGATGAACCCGCCCGAGCGCGTGGCCGAGATCAAGATCGGACTTGAGGCGCGGTCGGTGGAGACCTCCAAGCACAAGGGTTACGAGGACAAGTACGCCATCGCCGGCGCGTACTGGCCGCCGCAGTACGTGATCATGGACGGCGACACGCTGGAACCACTGAAAATCATGTCGACCCGCGGCATGACGGTGGACACCCAGGAGTACCACCCCGAGCCGCGCGTGGCGGCCATCGTCGCCTCCCACGAGCACCCGGAGTTCATCGTCAACGTCAAGGAAACCGGCAAGATCCTGCTGGTCAATTACGAGGATATCGACAACCTCACCGTTACGACCATCAACGCCGCGCGCTTTCTCCATGACGGCGGCTGGGATGCCAGCAAGCGTTATTTCCTGACCGCAGCCAACCAGTCCAACCGCCTGGCCATCATCGACTCGAAGGAGCGCAAGCTGGTGGCGCTGCCGGAAGTCACCCAGATCCCGCATCCCGGGCGCGGCGCCAACCTGATTGACCCGGAGTACGGCCCCGTGTGGGTCACGAGCGCGCTCGGCAATGCCAACATCACCTTCATCGCGACCGATCCTGAAAACCACCCGGACAACGCCTGGAAGGCGGTGCGCACGCTGCAGGGTCAGGGCGGCGGCTCGCTGTTCGTTAAAACGCACCCGACCTCCGACAACCTGTGGGTGGACACAGCACTCAACCCCGAAGAAGCGATCTCCCAAAGCGTGGCGGTATTTGACATCAACAACCTCGAGGCCGGCTACGAGGTGTTGCCGATCGCCGAATGGGCCGGGGTGGGCGAAGGGCCCAAGCGGGTGGTGCATCCGGAATACGACGCCACCGGCACCGAGGTCTGGTTCTCGGTGTGGAGCGGCCAGGATCAGGAGTCGGCCATCGTGGTGGTGGATGACAGGACCCGCAAGCTGAAGCATGTGATCAAGGGTCCAGAAATCATCACCCCAACGGGCAAGTTCAACGTCTACAACACCGTCCACGACGTCTATTGAGCCCCGGCCGGCCGTAAGGAGGCGCCGCATGAATATGCGATCCCTGCTGCCGGGCTTGGCGGCGGTCGCACTGGCTGCGCTTTCCGTCGCTCAGGAGGTCCCTGCCGCGGAAAACCTCGCCGAGGCGTTTACCATGGGTGAGGCTGGGGTTTCCTTCCGCTACCGCTTCGAGTACGTCGACCAGGATGCACTCGTTGAGGACGCCGAAGCCTCCACGCTGCGCGGGCGGGTCAACTTCAAGACCGACCCCTGGAACGGCTTCTTCGCCTTCGGCGAACTCGACTATGTCGCCAACATCCTCTGGGACGACTACAACGCCGGTGCCGGCAACACCCCGGACAAGCTCCAGTACCCTGTGGTGGCCGATCCCACCGGCCCGGATCTCAACCAGGCTTACCTCGCCTGGGACAACGGCAAGGGCACCCTTCTGCGAGGCGGGCGGCAGCGCATTCTCCTCGATAACCAGCGTTTCATCGGCGCCGTGGGTTGGCGGCAGAATGAGCAGACCTTCGACGCCGGATACTTCAACCACGATTTCGACGGTTTCCACTTACAACTCGCCTACGTCTGGCAGGTGAACCGTATTTTCGGTGACGATGTACCGGCCGGGCAGGACGACCACAATACCTCGCTGGTGAACCTGTCGCGCGAGTGGCCCGGTCACGGCACGCTCAGCGCTTATTTCTACGACATCGACAACCAGGACAACGGGCTGCTTTCGAGCCGTAGCGTGGGCCTGCGCTGGGCGGGCGATGGCAAGTGGGCCGAGAAGGTCGTCAAGTACACCCTGGAGTACGCGCATCAGAGCGACAGCCACGATCAAGCCGTGGACTACGACGCCCACTACTACCGAGCCGACCTCGCGGTGGAACTGGGCGGGCTGACCCCATCGATCGGCTACGAATCGTTGGGCGGGAATGCCGGCCGGATCGGCGCCGCGTTCCAGACGCCGCTGGCAACCCTGCACGGCTTCAATGGCTGGGCGGACAAGTTCCTGACCACGCCTGATGCCGGCCTCGTCGACGTCTTTGTCGGCCTCAAGGGTGGGCTCGGGGCCTGGAGCTGGAACCTGGTCTATCACGACTTCAACGCCGAATCGGGAAGCGGCTCCTACGGCAGCGAGCTGGACGGCAGCGTGTCGCGCAAATTCGGTGAAGAATACGAGTTGCTGTTGAAGGCCACGCGGTTCGACGGCGATCACGGTCCGGCGTTCGATGACACCAGCAAGCTTTGGGTGCAGTTCACCGCAGATCTAAAATGAGCAAGATCGGGCGCGCGACGATGTCGCCGGCTAATTCCGGACCTGCGGTCCTTTCATCACGCCGGCTTTGATCTGCGCTCTTGCCCAACTTGCATCTCGCCGTGTAGGAAATTTCCGCCGATCAGAGTAGGAAATGCCACCGACCGCGCACTCCCCCGCAGCCGGAACGCCTTTCATGACCTATAGTTAGGTCGACGATTGGTGATTTCACAGACGGGGGGACATGGACGTGTCGACAGCAATCTGGTCTTCCGGCAGGGCAGGTCTGATCTGTTTGTGCGGGGCGATGGTTTCCACCGTGGTCCTGGCGGAGCAATTGCCGCCAGGTTCAACGACCGAATCCAAGGTACGGCCCGGGCAGACCGTTCTGGCGCAGCCTGCGGACAAGGCCTCGGCGCTCGGTTTGCGCCGGCACACTTCGGGTCTTGAGCGCGCGGACACGGCCTTGCGCAGGCTTTTTGCGGAGTACAGCGCGCACAGGCGCCGGGGGTCAAGCGGCGACTTACGGCCGAGCGCATCTCACCTCACCTATCGCAATGGTTCGGTGATGATCGAGGCCGTGGCCCGCGATGACGGCGCGGCCCTGCAAAGTGAACTGAAGGGCCTCGGGCTCACGGAAGCGGCGCGTTACGGCCTGCACGTCGCCGGCATGCTGCCGGTCAAGAACCTGCAACGGGCCGCCTCCCTGGCATCCTTGCGCTCCATTTCGCCGGCCTATCCTGCCGTGAACAGCGTGGGTCTTGTGACCAGCCAGGGCGATATCGCCCTGCGGGCCGATATCGCCCGCGCCGACAACACCGTAGACGGAACCGGTATCACGCTTGCGGTGATGTCGGACAGCTACGATCAGTCCACCATTTTCCCGGCCACAACGGCCGACGACGACATCGCGAGCGGCGACCTTCCGCCGGGCAACCCGGTGGTGCCAGGAGGGGCCTTCGAGGGCTGCGGCGGCGGCCTGTTTGGCACGCCCTGTACCGACGAGGGTCGCGCCATGCTGCAGATCATCCATGACCTGGCGCCCGGGGCCACGCTGCTGTTTCACACCGCGCTCAACAACTCCGTGCGCTTCGCCAGCGGGATCAACGACC
>Ga0268386_10000563_pt1 | contig 23705 bp, 24 predicted proteins | sample RVTome_15_FD_200260 | JGI IMG/M metagenome (GOLD analysis project Ga0268386, IMG submission 200260) | Soil microbial communities from uranium-contaminated site in the Upper Colorado River Basin, Wyoming, United States - RVT150D86... ...
GACCGTGTCCGGCTCTTTCGCACGCGGGCAGACCGAGGAGGTCGAGCGCATCGCCCTGCCGATCGACCTCGCGGTGGGCCTGCTGGGCGTCGAGAGCCAGCGCCTCCAGGTCTCGACCGGGGACCTGGAGCGCGCCCTGGCCCTGGCCGAGCGCCTCGCCGCTACCGTGCCGGAAGCGCGCTCGATCGCCACCTGGCGGGAGCTCAACCGGTCCCTGTTCTTCGCCCTCCGGCTGGAGAAAACGGTCCTCTTCCTGGCCGTTTCGCTGATCGTCGCCGTGGCCGGGCTCTCCCTGCTCTCGGGCCTGCTGCTGACCCTCTCCAGCAAGCGCCGCGAGGTCGGCATGCTCGGCGCCATGGGCATCGCGCCTCGGACGTTGCGCGACGCCTTCCTCTGCCTGGCCGGCCTCCTCGCCGGCGCCGGTCTGGCCGGCGGCGCGGCGGCGGGTCTCCTCGGCGCCTGGCTCCTCGACCGCTTCCGGGTGCTGCGCTTGCCGGACGCGGTCTACTTCGTCGATCACGTCCCCTTCCGCGTGCAGGCCGGCGACCTCGCGGCGATCGTCGGCTGCACGCTGGTGCTGGCCGGATCGTGCGCCTGGGTCGCCGCCCGCCGGGCCGCGGCCCTCGACCCCGTGGAGGCGCTGCGCCGGTGAGCGGCGTCCGGGTGACCGCGCACGGCCTGGTCAAGGCCTATCGCGACGGGGATCGAGTCGTCGAGGTGCTGCGGGGCGCCGACCTCGAGGCCGAGAGCGGAGAGCTGATCGCCGTGGTCGGACCGAGCGGCTCGGGCAAGTCGACTCTCCTGCACCTTCTCGGCGGCCTCGACCGGCCGGACGCCGGCGACATCACGGTCGGAGACGTGCAGGTCACGGACCTGCCGCCCCCGCGACTGGCGCCCTTCCGCAATCGCACCGTCGGCTTCGTCTTCCAGTTCCAGGAGCTGCTGGCCGACTTCACTGCCTACGAGAACGTGATCCTCCCGGGGCGCATCCGCGGCCTCTCCGAGGCGGTGGTGGCGGAGCGCGCCCGTGATCTGCTCACCCGCGTCGGCCTCGCCGAGCGCACGGAGCACTTTCCGAGCCAGCTCTCGGGCGGTGAGAGACAGAGGGTGGCGCTCTGCCGCGCCCTCCTCCTCGAGCCGCCCCTGCTGCTCGCCGACGAGCCGACCGGGAACCTGGACGAGGCCAGCGGCGAGCGCGTCTTCGAGCTTCTTGTCGAGCTCCAGGCGAGTCACGGAACGACCTCGATCGTGGTGACCCACAACCCGGCTCTGGCCCGGCGCTGTGCTAGAGTTCTGCGGCTCGAAGGGGGCCTTCTCGGACCGGGTTGAGGCCCACCGCGACCGGACTCGCACCCCCGCCCGAGGGCGACGATCGATGTTCGAGAAGTACAACGAAAAGGCACGACGCGCCCTCTTCTTCGCGCGCTACGAGGCCAGCAAGCTCGGCAGCCGCGTCATCGAGTCCGAGCACATCCTCCTGGGCATCCTGCGCGAGGGCGAGGATTCCGTCACCGAGCTGTTGCGTCGCTTTCAGGTGAAGCCCGAGGCCCTGCGGCGGGAGATCGAGGGCGAGAGGGTCTTCGTCGAGCGCATCTCCTCGACCGCGGAGCTGCCCCTTTCCGAGGAGTCGAAGAAGATCCTCGCCTACGCGGCGCACGAGGCCGAGAGCATGCTCCACACGAGTGTCGGCTCGGAGCATCTGCTCATCGGCATCCTGCGGGTGGAGGGCTGCCTGGCGATGCGCACGCTGGCGCGTCAGGGCATCGAGCTCTACGGCCTGCGCGAGGAGATCCTCAACCTCGCCAAGGAGAGGGAAGCCGCCGACCAGGAAAAAGAGCTGCCCTACCTCTCCGAGTACGCCCGGGACCTGACGCTGCTGGCCGCGCAGGGGACCTTCGATCCATTGATCGGACGCGAGAGCGAGGTCGAGCGGATCATCCAGATCCTCTCGCGCCGGACCAAGAACAACCCGATCCTGCTCGGCGAGCCGGGGGTCGGGAAGACCGCCATCGTCGAAGGGCTGGCGCAGCGCATCGTGCAGGGCAAGGTGCCCGTCGTCCTGGCCAAGAAGCGGTTCGTGGCGCTCGACCTCTCTCTCGTCGTCGCCGGCACCAAGTACCGCGGGCAGTTCGAGGAGCGCCTCAAGGGCATCCTGAAGGAGCTCACCGACAACCCCGACGTCATCGTCTTCATCGACGAGATCCATTCCCTGATCGGCGCCGGGTCGGCCGAGGGGTCGCTCGACGCCGCCAACATCCTGAAGCCCGCCCTCTCGCGGGGCGAGGTCTCGTGCATCGGGGCGACGACGCTGCGCGAGTACCGCAAGTACATCGAGAAGGACCGCTCGCTGCTGCGCCGCTTCCAGGCCATCCACGTGGAGCCGCCCAGCGGCGAGGAGACCTACCGCATCCTCACCGGCGTGAAGGAGCGCTACGAGGCATTCCACAAGGTGAGCTATTCCGACAACGCGCTGCGCGCCGCCATCTACCAGTCGACGCGTTACATCACCGATCGCCAGCAGCCGGACAAGGCGATCGACGTGATCGACGAAGCGGGCGCCAAGGTCAAGCTGCGGCGGGTCCGCGACACGCAGAACCTGCGGCGGCTCGAGACCGAGATTCGCGAGGTGATCGCGCGGATGAAGGCGGCGATCTCCGACAAGGACTTCGAGCGCGCCGTCTACCTGCGCGAGCGGGAAATCGAGCTGCGCGAGGACCTCGAGCGCATGCGCGGCATCGCCGACGAGAGCGGCGTGCTCGAGGTGACCCAGCGCGACATCGAGGACGTCATCTCCTCCTGGACCGGGATCCCCGCGGCGAGCCTGGAAAGCGACGAGGCCGAGAAGCTGCGGACGATGGAAGAGACCTTGAAGCGCCGCGTCGTGGGGCAGGACCACGCCATCAACTCGATCAGTCGTGCCATCCGGCGGTCGCGGCTGGGGGTGAGCAACCCCCGGCGTCCCGTGGGGTCGTTCATCTTCCTCGGCGCCTCGGGCATCGGCAAGACCGAAACCGCCAGGCGGCTGACGGAGTTTCTCTTCGGCAGCCAGGACGCCCTCGTGCGCTTCGACATGAGCGAGTACATGGAGAAGCACGCCGTCTCCAAGCTGATCGGCTCGCCCCCGGGCTACATCGGTCACGACGAGGGCGGACAGCTCACCGAGCGCCTCCGGCGCCGCCCCTACTCGGTGGTCCTCTTCGACGAGATCGAGAAGGCGCATCCGGACGTCCTCAACCTGCTGCTGCAGATCCTCGAGGACGGCATCCTCACCGATGCCTACGGCAACCACGTCGACTTCAAGAACTCCCTGATCCTGATGACCTCGAACCTAGGGAGCCACCTGATCACCCGCGGCGGCCGGATGGGCTTCCAGGAGGCCGACCCGGACATGAGCTTCGAGCGCATCCGCCAGGAGATCATGGCCGAGCTGCAGCGCGCCTTCCGGCCCGAGTTCATCAACCGCGTCGACGAGGTCATCGTCTTCCGTGCCCTCGGCGAGGGAGAGCTCCTGCACATCGTGGACCTGCTCCTGGAGGACATCAACCTCACCCTGTTCGAGAGGGGCCTCGAGGTGGTGGTGGACGACGAGGTCAAGGCCTGGCTGCTCCGGGAGGCCGGAGTCGACCCGTCGGTGGGCGCCCGCCCGCTGCGGCGGACGATCCAGCGCCACGTGCAGGACGCCGTCTCCGAGCTCCTGATCTCGCAGGTCGGCGCGCCTCCGTCGCGCATCCACGTCCGCCTGGCCGACGGGCGGATCACGCTCGACGCCGAGGAGGCGCCCGAGGAGGCGCTCCTGGGCAACGGGCTCGAGAGTCGCGAGCCGGCGTAGAGCCCAGGTGATGGAGCGATTCTTGCAACGGCCGCGAGGCCTGATGGCGGAACAGGAGCGCACGGCCGCCCCCCGGCAGCCCCCGCCGGGCCACCGGGGCGGCTGGCGCGCCCTTCTGGCCTGCGCCTGGCTCGCCGGCGGCGTCCTGGGGGCGCAGACCTACGAGGGCCGGCCGGTTCAGGAGATCGATTTCGAGGGGCTCGACGCGCTGAGCGAGGGAACGGTGCGGTTCTATCTCGGTCTCGAGGAGGGCGCGGAGCTCACCGCGGCGTCGCTCAACGAGCGCATCCACCTGCTCTGGGAGCGCAACCTGATCGACGATCTCGAGGTGGAGGCGCAGGACGTCCCCGGCGGCGTCCGTCTCGTTCTGCGCATCGAGGAGAGGCCGACGCTGAGCTCCGTCGAGTACGTCGGCCTCAAGCGGATCGAGCGCGGCGACATCAGCGACCGCATCGCCCGCGACCTCATTCGAGTCCGCGAGGGCGACCCGCTCAACAGGTCGGAGCTGTACCGGCTGAAGGAAGCCATCGAGTCGATGTACGCGGAGAAGGGCTTCCGGCTCGCCGACGCCCGGTTCCAGCTCGAGGAGCTTCCGGACGGCTCCTTCCGCGCCACCTACACGGTGGACGAGGGGGACAAGGTCCGCATCGCCGAGATCGACTTCGAGGGCAACACCGTCTTCTCCGACAGCCGCCTCCGCTTCGCGATGAAGAAGACGAAGGAGAGCGGGTTCATCACCCGCTTGTTCAAGAAGGACCTCTACGACGAGGCCGAGTTCCAGGAGGACCTCGACAAGGTTCGCGAGGCCTACAAGAAGGCGGGCTACAAGAACCTGGTGATCGGTCGCCCGCAGGTCGACATCCGGGACGTGTCCCCGGCGGCTGAGCAGAAGCGCCGGATGGTGATCACCATTCCCATCGAGGAGGGCCAGCGCTGGAAGCTGGGCGAGATCTCGCTGGAGGGCAACGAGCGCTTCAAGGAGGAGCTTCTCCTCGGCATGTTCAAGGAGCCCAAGGGCGGATGGCTGCGCTCGAATGTCATCGACGAAGGGATCGAGGCGATCGACGAGCTCTACAAGAACACCGGGCACCTGTTCGCCTCCGTCGCCTACCGTCTCGAGGAGCGCGACGACGAGGTGGCCGACGTGATTGTCGAGGTCCAGGAGGGCGATCAGTTCCGGGTCGGGCGCATCGAGTTCGAGGGCAATCTCAAGACCAAGGACAAGGTCATCCGGCGCGAGCTGGCGGTGCAGGAGGGGAGGATCCTCTCCGCCGGCGCCCTGCGCAACAGCCTGCTGCGGATCCGTCAGCTCGAGTTCTTCGAGGTCGACGAGGAGGACCCGGTTGCGTTCGACTTCGACACGGAGGAGAAGACGGCCGACCTCACCATCAAGGGCCAGGAGGGGCAGCGGACCGAGCTCCAGTTCGGCGCCGGCTTCAGCGAGATCGACGGGTTCTTCGGCCAGCTGCAGTTCCGCACGCGCAACTTCCTGGGCCGCGGCGAGACGCTGGGCGTGAACTTCCAGTCCGGCCGCCGGCAGGACATCTTCGACGTCTCCTACAACGTCCCGTGGTTTCTCGATCGGCCGCAGAGCATCGGCGGCCAGGTGTTCCGTCGCAAGCTGAACTATCAGTTCCTGACCGGACAGTTCGTGTTCCAGGAGACCGTCGGCGGGGCCATCACCTACGGCCGCCGCCTCGGCCTGTTCAACAACCTGAACCTCACCTACAGCCGCTTCGACAGCACCGACGAGCGGTCGATCAGCGGCAGCGAAGGGGGAGCCCAGATCTTCGAGCGCGACATCTCGCTGTTCCGCGTGGGCTACACCTACGACAAGCGGGACAGCCGCCTGTGGCCGACCCAGGGCCTCTCCTACGGATTCTCGGTCGACTACACTGGCGGTCCGCTCGGCGGCACCAGCAACTACGTGCGACCTCGGGCGGACGTCAGCTACTTCCTCCCGGTGACTCGCAAGGGGCTGCGCACGGTCGCCGCCTTCAACGCCGAAGCCGGGCAGATCGAGAACCTCGGCGACGAGGACCTGTTCTTCAGCGATCGCTTCTTCCTCGGCGGCGAGAACAGCGTCCGCGGCCATCGGTTCCGCTCGCTGACGGTCCGTACCGAGGACGGCATCCCCGTGCTCGACGAGTTTCAGTTCGCGGTCGGCGGCGATCGCTTCGTTCAGTTCAACCTCGAGTACCACGCTCTGCTCGGCGGGCCGTTCCGGCTCATCGCCTTCGTGGATGCCGGCAACGTCTACGGCGCCGACCAGAGCATCGACTTCGACAGCCTGCGCAAAACCGCGGGGTTCGAGCTGCAGGTCAACGTGCCTCTGCTCGGCGCCCCTCTCCGATTCATCTGGTCCAGCAATCTCGACGAGCTCGAGCGCGACCGCTTCGAGAGCTTCCAGTTCAGCGTCGGCCCGAGCTTCTGATCCGAAGGAGGAGCAAGTCATGAAGTTGCCCGTCCATCTCCCCAACGCGGTCCGGGCGGTCGTCATCTGCCTGGTCCTGATCGGCCTCGCAACGGCCGTCGGGGCTCAACAGGCGCCGTCCCCGAAGGTCGCCGTCATCGATGTCCAGAGGCTGCTCACCGACTCGGCCCAGGGCCAGGAGGCGATGGAGAAGCTGAAGACGCTCGGCGAGAGCAAGAGGGCTCAGGTCGAGTCGCTGCAGGGCGAGATCACGGACCTGCGAAACCGCCTGACCGAGGGCCAGCTGTCGCTCTCCGAGGAGCGGCAGGAGGAGCTCGAGAAGGAGCTGCAGGCCAAGCTGGTCGAGGCGCGTCGAGTACAGGAGGACGCCAGCCGCGAGCTCGAGCGGGAGCAGGACAAGGCCCTCGCCGCGATCGAGTCGCAGGTGATTCCCCTCATCGCGACGATCGCCGAGGAAGACGGCTACACCATGATCTTCAACAAGTTCCAGAGCGGATTGCTCTTCGCCACCGAGTCCATCGACATCACCGACTCGGTGCTCGCCCGCTTCAACACCGAGTCGAGCGGCGGGGAGTAGCCGTGCCCACGACCCTGGGGGCCCTGGCCCGGCGGGTCGACGGCGAGGTCCGAGGGGACCCCGAGCGGGAGGTGCGAGGGATCCGGTCGCTCGATGCGGCCGGTCCCGGAGACCTCTCGTTCGTGGCCTCCCGTCGGCACCTGGCGCGCGCCCGCCGGTGCGAGGCCGGGGCGCTCCTGGTGTCGCCCGGTACGGCGGCGATCGACCGCGATCTCCTCGTCGTCCCGGATCCCTACGAGGCCCTGGTCGACCTGCTGGCGCTTTTCGAGAGCCGCGCTCCGACGCCGGCCGGGGTGCACCCGACGGCGGTCGTGGATGCCGAAGCGAGTGTCGATCCCGACGCGGCGGTGGGCGCCTACTCCGTCGTCGGTCGGGGGAGCGTCGTGGCGGCCGGAGCGGTCGTCCATGCACACGTGGTGATCGGCGCCGACTGCCGCATCGGCACCGGCACCGTCCTGCATCCCGGCGTGGTGCTCTACGATCGCAGCGAGCTCGGAGATCGCTGCATCGTGCATGCGGGCGTCGTGCTGGGGGCGGATGGCTACGGCTACGCCTCGGGCTCGGGCGAGCATCGCAAGCTGCCCCACCTGGGTCGAGTCATCGTCGAGGACGACGTCGAGATCGGGGCCAACAGCACCGTGGACCGGGGAATGCTGGACGAGACCCGGGTGGGCGCGGGGACCAAGATCGACAATCTCGTCATGGTGGCGCACAACGTGGTCACCGGACGGCACTGCCTGCTGGTGGCGCAGAGTGGTGTGGCGGGGAGCGCACAGCTCGGCGACGGCGTAGTCCTGGCCGCGCAGTCGGGTATCATCGGTCACGTCGAAATCGCTGACCGGACGCTGATCGGCACCAAGTCAGCGCTGCTGCGCTCGAGCGCGGAAGGGGAGAAGCTCGCGGGCATCCCGGCGCTCGAGATGGGGGCCTGGAAGCGGCAACAAGCGCTGCTGCGTCGACTGCAGGACCTCTTCCGGCGGGTCCGCGGGCTCGAGCGCGAGGGTCGGGCGAGAGAGGACGAGGAGGAATCGTGAGCGACGAGAGTGGCGTCTTCGGGATCGAGCGGATCCTCGACATCCTGCCGCACCGATATCCCTTCCTCCTCGTCGATCGAATCGTCGAGATGGAGGCGGACCGTCGCATCGTCGCCGTGAAGGGCGTGACGGTGAACGAGCCCTTCTTTCAGGGGCACTTCCCGGGCCGCCCCGTGATGCCGGGCGTCCTGGTGATCGAGGGCATGGCCCAGGCGGCCGGCGTGCTGCTGCTGCACGACCGGGCCGAGCGGGGCGAGAAGCTCCTGCTGTTCACCGGCATCGAGAAGGCCCGCTTCCGGCGGCCGGTCGTCCCCGGCGATCAGCTCCGTTACGAGGTCGAGGTCCTGCGCCTGCGCGATCGCTATTCCCGCCTCCAGGGCCGCGCCCTCGTCGGCGGCGAGCTGGCGGCCGAGGCGATCATCTCCTCGGCGATGGTCGACCGCTAGGGCCTGACGGCGATGAGCAGCCGCATCCATCCCACGGCCGTCGTGGATCGGACCGCCGAGCTGGCCGCCGACGTCGAGGTCGGCCCGGCGGCCGTCGTCGGGCCGGGCGTGCGCATCGGCGAGGGCACTCGCGTCGGGGCCGGGGCGCAGCTCGAGGGGCCGACCGTCCTCGGCCCGGGGAACCGGGTCTTCCCGCACGCCTGCATCGGTTTCGAGCCCCAGGATCTGAAGTTCTCCGGGGAGGAGACCCGCCTCGAGGTCGGGGCCCGCAACACCTTCCGGGAGTTCTGCACGGTGCACCGCGGGACCGGCAAGGGAGGAGCCCTCACCACGATCGGCGACGACAACCTCTTCATGGTCTACACCCACGTGGCCCATGATTGCCACGTCGGCAATCGCACGATCTTCTCCAACGGCGGAACGCTCGCCGGTCACGTGAGGGTCGAAGACGACGCCGTGATCGGCGCCTACAGTGCGGTCCACCAGTTCTGTCGCGTCGGCCGGCACGCCTACATCGGCGGCTACTCGAAGATCGTCCAGGACCCCTTGCCCTACGCCAAGTCGGTGGGAGACAAGGCGTGCTTCTACGGCATGAACCGGATCGGTCTCGAGCGCAAGGGCATGGACGCCGCCACCCTCGAGCGGATCGAGCGCGCCCTGCGCATCGTAGTGCGCGGTCCGCGCAAGCTGGAGGAGGCCCTGCAGCAGGTGCGCACGGAGCTCGGCGGGCACCCGGAGGTCGACTACCTGGTGGACTTCGTCGAGGGCTCCGAACGAGGCGTGATCCGCAATCTACCGTTGCGACGAGGCCGCGGGCAGGGTGACTGAGCACGCTCCCGTCCCGGTCGGGGTGGTGGGGACCGGTGCCCTCGGGCGGCACCACGTCCGGCTCCTGGCTCGGCTGCCGGGAGCCGACCTTCGCGGCGTCCACGACGTGCGGCCGGAGGTGGCGGCCGAGGTCGCCGCCGAGCATGGTGTCCCCGTCCATCCCACCTGGGAGGCGCTCGCGGAGGAGGTCGAAGCGATGGTCCTCGCGGTCCCGACCGTCGACCACTCGCGGTTGGGTTGCGAGCTGCTGCGCCGGGGGCTGCACGTTCTGGTCGAGAAGCCCATCGCCGGCACCCTGACGGAGGCGCGTGCCCTCCTCGCGGCGGCCGGGGATAGGACCCTCGCCGTCGGCCACGTCGAGTTCTACAACCCCGCGGTCGAGGCGCTGCTGGCTCTCGGCGAACGACCGGGCTTCGTCGAAGTGGAGCGGCTGTCGCCCTTTACCCGGCGCAGCCTGGACGTCGACGTCGTCCTCGACCTGATGATCCACGACCTGCAGATCCTGCACGCCCTCGACCCGTCGCCGCTCGAAGAGGTCCGAGCGGTCGGCATCAGCGTCCTCTCGAACCGCGTCGATCTGGCCAACGCCCGTCTGGAGTTCGCCTCTGGCTGCGTCGCCAACGTCAGCGCGTCGAGGGTGTCGGCCGAGCCGAGCCGCCAGCTGCGGGTGTTCTTCCCCGACAGCTACTACTCCCTGGACTACCGGAAGCAGGAGATCAAGGGCTACCGCCTGACCGGGGACGGACCGGGACGGACCGTCGAGCCGGCACGGATCGACGTCGCGTGGCAGGAACCCCTCGAGCGTGAGCTCGAGAGGTTCCTGGCGGCCTGTCGCGGAGAGCCCGTGCGCTGGGTGAGCGGGGACGAGGGCACGCGGGCGCTCGAGACGGCCCACCGGGTCCTCGAGGCGATCGAGCGCGGCCGGGAGAAGGCAGGGGAGGCTTCGCGATGAGCAGAGCGAGCATCGGCGTGCTGGGAGGGAGCGGTCTCTACGACATGGCGGGCCTGGAGGGCCTCGAGGAGGTCGTCCTGGAAACCCCGTTCGGGGACCCGTCGGGCCCGTTCGTGGTCGGGGAGCTCGAAGGGCAGTCGGTGGCGTTCCTCGCCCGTCATGGCCGCGGCCACCGCCTGCTGCCCGCGGAGGTGAACAACCGGGCGAACATCTGGGGCTTCAAGAGCCTGGGAGTGGACTACCTGATCTCGGTCTCCGCGGTGGGCGCGATGAAGATCGACTACCGTCCGACCGACGTCGTCCTGCCCGACCAGATCATCGACCGCACCTGCCACCGCCCGGCGACCTTCTTCGGCGACGGCCTGGTGGCTCACGTGTCGATGGCGCGGCCGATCAGCGAGAGCCTGCGCCAGGTCCTGCTCGAGGCCGCCCGGGGGGCCGGTGCCCGCGTCCACGACGGCGGCGTCTACCTGTGCATCGAAGGGCCGCAGTTCTCCTCGCGAGCGGAGTCGGAGCTCTACCGCTCGTGGGGCGTCGACGTCATCGGCATGACCAACGCACCGGAGGCGAAGCTGGCCCGCGAGGCGGAGCTCTGTTACGCGACCCTCGCCATGGTCACCGATTACGACTGCTGGCACGAGGAGGAGGGTGAGGTGAGCGTCGACGCCGTTCTCGAGGTGCTGCGCGAGAACGCGGAGATGGCTCGCGACGTCATCCGGCGGGCGGTTCGCTCCCTGCCGCCGCCGGGGGGCTCGGACTGCTCCGATGCCTTGGCGACCGCGCTGATCACCGACCCGTCGGCGGTTTCCGACGCCACCCTGGAACGCCTGGACCTGCTGATCCGCAAGTACTATCCGCGCGAGGGATCATGACCCACATCCTGGTCACCAACGACGACGGCGTCTTCTCTGAGGGCGTCAAGCTCCTGGCCGAGGCCCTGCGGGAGATCGCGACGGTCACGGTCGTCGCCCCCGACCGCGAGCAGAGCGCCACCGGGCATTCGCTCACGCTCCACCGGCCGCTGCGCATGCGCCAGCTCGAGGACGGCGTCTACTCCGTGGACGGTACGCCCACCGACTGCGTCAGCCTGGGGATCCTCTGGCTGCTCAAGGAGGCCCCCCCGGACCTGATCTGCTCGGGGATCAACTTCGGCCTCAATCTCGGCGACGACGTCACCTACTCGGGCACGGTCAGCGCGACGTTCGAGGGCACGTTGCTGGGCATCCCCTCGGTGGCCTTCAGCCAGGAGGTGGCCCAGGACTTCTCCTTCGCGCGCGCCGCGGCCTTCGCGCGGCGCTTCGTCGAGCGTCTCCTCGACCAGCCCTTGCCGGAGGACCTCCTGCTCAACGTCAATCTGCCGGCGGAGCCCTACAAGGGCGTGCGCTTCGCCAAGCTCGGCCGGCGCTTCTACGAGCAGGCAGTGGTGGAGAAGCTCGACCCGCACGGCCGCAAGTACTACTGGATCGCCGGCACGCCACGCTGGGAGGAGGATGAGGACGGGACCGACTACCAGGCGGTCGCGGCCGGGTACGTCGCCGTGACGCCCCTCCACCTCGACCTCACGGACTACCGGGGCCTGGGCTCGTTCGGATGGTTGCAGGAGCGCTTGGAGAGCGACGCGGGCGAGGAGAGCTCCGCGTCTTGAGCTCGGCCTACGACAGCCGGAGGCGCGAGATGGCTCAACGTCTCGCGGCCCAGGGGATCCGCGATCAACGGGTCCTGGAGGCGATCGCCACCATCCCGAGGCACCTGTTCGTGCGCGAGAACCTGCGCTCCCAGGCCTACTCCGATCGGGCGCTTCCCCTGACCGGGGCGCAGACGATCTCCCAACCCTGGGTGGTGGCTCGGATGACCGAGCTGCTGAGCCCCGAGAAATCGCACACGGTGCTCGAGATCGGCACCGGCTCGGGATACCAGACGGCGGTGCTGGCGCTCCTCGCCCGGCGGGTCTACAGCCTCGAGATCCTCTCCGACCTGGCGCGCCAGGCGGCCCGGCGGCTGGCCGGGCTGGGGCTGGACAACGTCAAGGTCCAGGCCTTCGATGGCAGCCGGGGCTGGGACGAGGCGGCGCCCTACGACCGCATCCTGGTCACGGCGGGCGCGCCGGCGGCGCCGGAGCCGCTGCGCCGCCAGCTGGTCGAGGGAGGCCGTCTCGTGCTGCCCGAGGGCGACCAGGAGTCCCAGCGAATCGTCGTCTACCGCAAGCTCAAGGGCGGCGGCTTCCGCCATCGGATCGACGACAGCGTCCGTTTCGTGCCGCTGCGCGGCCGCCACGGCTGGAACGAGTGCTGAGCGATGGACTGGCTGCGGGATCTCTGGAACCGTTTCGGGGCGGCCCTGCACGGACTGCTCGCGTGGGTCGAAGGCCTGGCCGACGGTCCCTCGGGGGCCACCGCCCTCTTCGTCCTCGCCTTCGCCGAAAGCAGCTTCTTCCCGATCCCACCGGACGTCCTGCTCATCGCTCTCTGCCTGGGCGATCCCAGACGGTCCCTCTTCTTCGCCCTGCTCTGCACGGCCGGATCCGTCCTCGGAGGCATGGCCGGGTACGGCCTGGGCTACTGGGGCGGCCGCCCCCTGCTGGCCCGGTGGTTCTCCCCGGCCCGCGTCGCCAGGGTCAAGGAGTACTACGACCGCTACAACGCGTGGGCGACCGGGATCGCCGGTCTGACTCCCCTGCCGTACAAGCTGTTCACCATCTCCGGAGGCGCCTTCGCGGTCGACTTTCGTGTCTTCGTGGTAGCGTCCATCCTCGCCCGGGGCCTGCGCTTCCTCGCGGTCGCGGGCTTGATCTATCTCTGGGGAGAGCCGGCCAAGCTCTTCATCGAGAAGTACCTGAACTTCCTCACCATAGCCTTCGTGGTCCTGCTGGTCGGCGGCTTCTGGGCGCTCGGCCGCTGGGGATCCGGCGGCAGGGTCGAGGACGAGAAGCGACCGTGAACGAGAGGTCCCGACCGCTGCGAGCCAGGCGCTACATCGTCGAGGGGCGCGTCCAGGGCGTGGGGTTCCGCTACTTCGTGCTGCGGACGGCCCGCGAGCTCGGCCTCGCGGGCCACGTGCGCAACCTGCCTGACGGCACCGTCGAGGTCGAGGCGGCCGGCGAGAAGGACGGCCTGGCGCGGCTCGAGGAGCGCCTGCGCCAGGGGCCGCCCCCGGCCCGGGTGGCGGTGCTGCGCGAGCGGGAGATCGAGCGCGTCTCCGGCCCGACCTTCGAGATCGCGTCCTGAGGCGAGAGACCGGTGGACGAGCTCAAGAGCTACATTCGCGAAGTTCCCGACTTCCCGGTTCCGGGGGTCAACTTCTACGACATCACGACCCTGCTGAAGAATCCGCGAGGGCTGCGCCGCGCCGCCGACGCCTTCGGCGAGCTGTTCGACGGCGCCGCGGTCGATACGGTGGCCGGGATCGAGTCGCGCGGTTTCCTCTTCGGCCCCCTGCTGGCCTGCCGTCTCCATGCGGGCTTCGTACCCATCCGCAAGCCGGGGAAGCTCCCCGCCGACACCGCCGGCCACGACTACGCCCTGGAGTACGGCATCGACCGGCTCGAGATCCATCGCGACGCCCTCGAGCCGGGAGCCCGCGTGATCATCGTCGACGACCTGATGGCCACCGGAGGCACCGCGGCGGCGGCGGGAGAGCTGGTCCGTGGGCTGGGGGGCGAGCTGCTCGCCTACGGATTCCTCATCGAGCTGACCTTCCTCAACGGGCGCGAGCGGCTCGCCGGCGCTCGCGTGGAGTCCGTGCTGAGCTACTAGGAGCGAGCCCGTATAATCCGAGACTCGGCGCCGCTGTAGCTCAGGTGGATAGAGCAGAGGTTTCCTAAACCTTTGGTCGGGGGTTCGAGTCCTCCCAGCGGCACCAGACCACGAGCGGCCAACGGAATCATGAGTCGACGACTTTCGCGACAAGAGATCAAGCGCGACGAGGTCCTCGAGGGCCTGTCGCGATCCATCGAGTTCAGCCGACATCACGCCCGGGCGATCGGCCTCGCGGCTCTGGCGGCCCTGCTGGTCGTGCTCGGCGCGCTCGGAGCCGGCTGGTGGATGAAGCAGCGGGAGCAACGCGCCAACCAGGCCCTCTCGGAGGTCCTCGACGGCGAGGCCGGTGTGGCCGACCGGCAGCGTCTCGAAGAGGTGGCTGCCCGGTACGGGACTAGTGCCGCCGGCGCCGTGGCCCTGGCTCTGGCCGGTGAGGCGGCTGCCGCCGAGGGTGATCTCGCGGCCGCTCGGGAGCACTGGGAGGCCTTCCTGGAGTCGGCTCCGCAGAGCATGCTGAGCGTCAACGTCCGCCTCAACCTGATCGACCTGGCGCGCCAGCAGGGGCGGGCCGAGGAGGTCGAACGGGAGCTCCGGGCGATGCTGGAAGCGCCCGACCCGGCCCTCCCCGTCTCCCTGGCTCGCTATCAGCTCGGGCTCACCCTCGAGACCCTCGGTCGGCCCGGGGAGGCGCGCGCGGCCTACGATCAGCTTCTCGAGGAGGCGCCGGACTCGCCGGTCGCGCGCGCGGCGCGGGAGCGGCAGGCGGCGCTGGTCGAGGGCTAGCCGCGGCTCCCTCCTGGGACCATCTAGAACGAGGTCTTGCCGAAGTCGGCGGCGACCTCGGCGAGGTCCTCGCCGTCGATGACCCCGTCGCGCACCACGTCCACGCCGGGCTCGTAGGCGAACTGGTTGCTGCGCACGCCGAAGAGGCGGGCCAGCACGGCGATGTCCCGCCCGTCGATGCGACAGTCCTTGTTGAGGTCGGTCCGGCGGGTCGACTCGTTGCGCACGCTGTGCTCGCCGACGATCGCGTCGAGCCGCTGCGGCGGGTCGGCCTGGTCGAGGGCCTGGACCCCGACGCGGGCATAGCAGGTGACGGTCCCGCCGTCGGACTCGTGGCTGAGGATCCGCCGTCGGTTGTTGCCGCCGATCGAGGTGTCCACCGGGACGTCGTTGATGATCAGGGTGAGGAAGTCCCGAGCGGTCCCGGTGCCGAAGTCGTAGACCTCCAGCTCGAAGCGCTGACCGGGGCGGACCTCCGGCGTGCTGTCGGGATTGGGGGTGTACCGGCCGATGACCGGCGTCATCGTGTCCCTGCCCTGCAGGACGTCGGCGAAGGTCTCCGCCAGCAGCGCGAATCCGGCCGCGTTCGGGTGGCCGGTCGGATCCTCGCCCAGGAAGTAGATCGAGGCCCACGGCTCCGGGTGCGTGGCGAAGGGCTCCCAGCCCTCGACCAGGTCGATCCTGCGCTGAAAGGCGAGCTCCCGGATGTCGCGCACCAGGGCGAAGGTCAGCCTGCTGCTCTTGTCGCGGCGTGCGTTGGGTCCGCGCGGGATCACGGTGCCGATCACCGCCTCCGCTCCCGCGCTGCGGACCTGGCCCACCATCGCGCTGAGGTTGGTCTTGATCGACTCGAAGGAGATCGCGCCCTCGATCACCAGGTCGATGTCGTTCGAGCCCTCCATGATGAGGACGACGTCGGCTCCGGAGGCCGCGCTTCCGATGCGGCTCAGGCCCTCGGACGTGGTCTCGCCGCCGACCCCCCGGTTGAGCACCTCGACCTCGCGGTCCTCCTGACGCAGGATGGTGCCGAGCCGCCCCGGATAGCCGCCGCGGTTCTCCTCGTCGAAGCGGGAGTCGCCCTCGGTGATGCTGTCGCCGAAGGCCACGATCACCTCGCCCGTGTCCTGCCCCGTGGCGGGAGCGCCGAGCGCGAGGAGGAGTGCCGCGGCCGCGGAGAGTCTCCTCATCGGTCGACGGCCTCCCACGTCGCCTGGCGCACCGCGGCGTCGCCGGCGAGCAGGATCTGCGCCCGGTTCCCGGACGAGCCGACGAGCGCCGGCCGGCCGCCCTCGCGGCCCGGTGCCTCGGCGTGACGCAGAAGGGCGCCCGAGCGATCCACGTCGAGCAGCCCCCACCCACGGGTACGGGCCCGCCGCACGATCAGGTAGGGGTCACCGTCGAGACCGGCGAAGGCGGGGTAGAGCGACCCCGGGCCCGTCACGGGTCGGGCGCGGTCCCAGCCGGCTCCGTTCCAGCGGGCGGTGACGACGCGGTACTCGGCGTCGACCATGCGGCTCCACGCCATCAGGACGGTGTCCGGCCCGGCGAAGAGGGTCGGCGTCACGTCGGCCGCCTCGTTGCGCTCGTGCACCGATCGCGGGGGCGACCACCCCGTGAGGTCCCCCAGGCTCCAGACCAGCTCGTCGTCGTCGCCGTCGAAGCGGCTCCAGGCGAGGAGCCATCGCCCGTCGGGCAAGACCGCCCCGACCAGCCCGGTCTGGCTCCGTCGGCCGGCGGGGGAGGCCCACACGGGCTCCTCCCAGCCGCCGCCCTCGGCCCGCCGCGCGGCCCGCACCCCCAGGGGCTCGCCGGGAGTCCCCTCCAGCCAGGCCAGGCCCACCAGGCGCCCGTCGGAGGAAAGCCCGACCGGGCGCGTGCGCAGCAGCGGCCCGCCTGCGCGAGTGGCGACGGGAACGCCGAGCCGCCGGACCCCGGCGTCGCTTCGCTCGACGAGGAGCAGCTCGGTGCCTTCGTCGAGGATGCGAATGCCGGCGGCGATCCATCCGCTCTCCAGCTCGTAGAGGGAGAGCAGGCGCTCGGCCGGACGCAGACGCGTCCGCTGCACTCGACCGTCCGAGGTGCGCGCCGAGGCGAGCCGATCCTCGAGCCGGAGCACCAGGCCATCGCGGCTGTCGGAGGGTTGCAGATGCTCCTCGCAGAGCGCCGGCCGTGCCGCCAGCGCCGCCAAGCCGAGGCCGATGAGGCAGATCGGGACCGCGCGGCGCATCGGGGCGATCCTAAGGTCGCCCCCCGGGACTGTCAATTCGCCCCGCCTCGGCCGAGCCCCGCTTGTCCCCGGTGGCCCCTCTCCCTATCATCCGTCCATGCGAGCCGCGATCCTGGCGGTGGGCTCCGAGCTGCTGGGGACGGAGCGGATGGACACTAACTCGTTGCGCCTCACGGAGGCGTTGCAAAGCCACGGAGTGGAGCTGGTGGAGAAGCGCGTGGTCGGGGACGACGAGGCCCGCATCGCGGCGGCCGTGGTCGACCTTCTGGGACGGGTCGACCTGCTGCTCATGACCGGCGGCCTCGGACCGACCGCCGACGATCGGACCCGGGAGGCGGTCGCAGGGGCCCTCGGGCGGGACCTCGTCCGCGACCCGGAGATCGTGGAGGCGATCCGGCGGCGGTTCGCCGACATGGGACGGGAGATGCCGGCGGTCAACGCGCGCCAGGCGGACGTGCTCGCCGGCGCCCGCGTCCTCGCCAACAGCCGGGGCACGGCTCCGGGACAGCTCGTGGAGGAGGCGGGCAAGGCGCTGTTTCTCTTCCCCGGCGTTCCCGCCGAGCTGCTGGGCCTTCTCGAGTCCGAGCTGCGGCCCTGGCTCGCGACTGGCTCGACGACGCTCCCCGTCCGCCGGCGGGTCCTGCGCGTCGCCTGCCTGCCCGAGTCGGAGGTCGAGGAGCTCATCGCGCCGCTCTACGAGCGCTGGGGCCGCGATGGGATCGGCCTGCTGCCCTCACCCGGCGACATCGAGCTCCGCCTGAGCGTCCCGGGTGACCAGCCCGAGCGGCTGGAGGCGATGGAGGCCCTGGCCCGCGAGTGCCTGGCCGAAGCGGTCTACGGAGATGGCCGGGCGAGCCTGGAGGAGGAGGTCGGTCGTCTGCTGAGCGCGCGCGGCCTCACGGTCGGCACCGCCGAGAGCTGCACCGGAGGCCTGCTGGCCGAGCGCATCACGCGGGTGGCGGGCTCGAGCGCCTGGTTCCTGGGCTCGATCGTGGCCTACGCCGACGGGATCAAGGAGCTGCTGCTCGGCGTCCCCCGGGAGCTGCTGCGCGAGCACGGGGCAGTGAGCCGGGAGGTGGCCCTGGCGATGGCGCGCGGGTGCCGGGAGCGATTCGGGTGCGACTGGGCGCTGTCGGTCACCGGGATCGCCGGGCCCGGCGGCGGGAGCGCGACAAAACCCGTGGGGACCGTGCACCTGGCGGCCAGCGGCCCGGGTGGGCGGGAGCGCCCGCTGCTCTGCCGCTTCCCGGGGGGCCGTCGGATGGTCCGGCGCCTTTCCAGCCAGTGGGCGCTCGACCTCTTGCGCAGGGAGCTCCTCTGATGCGGCTCTTCGTGGCCGTGCCGCTGCCCGCGGCGGTCCGGCATGCGGTGGCCCGCCCGATCGCCGCCCTCAGGGACCGACTTCCTCCCGCTGGCTGGGTGGAGCCCGAGAACCTCCACCTCACCCTCGCCTTTCTCGGCGAGCAGCCGGAGGACAGGGTCGAGAAGCTGGTGGAGGCCCTGGCCGCGGGCTGCCGCGGGGTGGCGCCGTTCGACGCGGAGATGGGTGCCCCGGGCGTCTTCCCGAGCCGCGGCGCGGCCCGGGTGCTCTGGATCAGCCTGGTGACGCGGGAGGAGCCCCTGCGGCTGCTGCGCGATCGGGTGGTCACCGCCTGCCGGGAGGCGGGAGCACCTCCCGCGCGCCGGTCGCGGTTCCAGCCGCACGTCACCGTCGCGCGCTGTCGCGGGCGGTGGGACGGAGAGGCCCGACGGCGGTGGACGACCGGCGTGCCCTCGGGGCTCGGCGGCCGCTTCACGGTCGACGCGGCCCTGCTCGTCGCCAGCCGTCTGACCGCGGAGGGGGCGCTCCACCGGACGCTCTCGCGGCTGCCGCTGGAGGCGCACGCGTGACCCCATTCCTCCTCGTCGCCGGCGCCTACCTCCTCGGCGCCGTGCCGTTCAGCTACCTCCTCGTCCGCTGGCTGCGGCACCAGGACGTGCGCGAGGTCGGGAGCGGCAATGCCGGCGCCACCAACGTGCTGCGCGCGGCGGGCAAGCTGCCGGCAATCGCGACCCTGCTCTTCGACGTCGCGAAGGGGGCGGCGCCGGTGGTGGCGGCGCGAGTCCTCGATCAGCCGGTCGGTGTCCGGGGAGCTGCGGCGCTGGCCGCGGTCCTCGGCCACGTGTTCCCCGTCTACCTGGGCTTTCGCGGCGGCAAGGGCGTGGCGACCGCCGCCGGCGCGTTCGCGGCGATCTCGCCACCGGCCCTGGGCGCCACGGCTCTGCTCTTCGCGCTGACCGTGGCCTGGCGGCGGATCGTGTCGCTCGCCTCGGTGGTCGCCGCCCTGGTCTTTCCACCGGCCTACTGGTTGCTGGGAGACGGCACCCGGGAGGCTTCGCCCGTGCTGCTGGGAACGGCGACCGCCATCTCCCTGCTCGTGTTGGTCAAGCACCGGGGTAATCTCCGGCGTCTGATGGAGGGGTGTGAGCCCACCCTCGGGAGCAAGCCGACGACATGACCTTCGACAGCATCGGTGTCCTCGGCGCCGGATCCTGGGGGACGGCATTGGCCGTCCACGCCGCCCGCTCCGGCTCACGGGTGGTGCTCTGGGCGCGCGACGCCGCCAAGGCGAGGCTGCTCGAGAGCGAACGGACCAACGAGGCCTACCTGCCCGGCGTCGACCTGCCGGCAGGGCTCCGGATCACGCACGACCTGACGGAGCTCGCGGCCTGCGGACTGGTGCTCGTCGTCGTCCCTTCTCACGGCTTTCGGCAGGTGGTGCGTCGGTTCCTGGCGTCGTGCTCCGCGGCGGGCGAGCCGCGGGTCCTGGTCTCCGCCACCAAGGGGGTCGAGACGGACTCCCTCTCGCGGATGAGCGAGGTGCTCGTCGGAGAAGGAGAACGGGCGGGCCGGCAGGTGCTCCCCGTGGTACTCTCCGGCCCGACCTTCGCCGCCGAGCTGGCGCGGGGGATGCCGACGGCCGCGGTGGTTGCCGCCCGCGAGGAGGGGCTGGCGCGCTCGGTCGGGGAGGCGCTCTCGACCGAGGTTCTCCGTCTCTACAGCTCGACCGACGTGGCCGGGGTCGAGCTGGGCGGCGCTTCGAAGAACGTCATCGCGATCGGCGCCGGCGTGATCCAGGGCCTGGACCTGGGGCACAACACCCTGGCCGCTCTGATCACCCGCGGCCTGCACGAGATCACGCGCCTGGGGGTCGCCTTCGGCGGCTCGCCGCGGACGCTCTCGGGCCTTGCCGGCCTCGGCGACCTGGTGCTGACCTGCACCGGCGGACCGTCGCGCAACCGGCAGGCCGGCGTGGAGTTGGCGCGGGGCAGGTCGGCCGACGAGCTGCACGGTGGCCGCGGCATGGTGGCCGAGGGGGTCCGCAACGCCAGGGCCATCGCCCTGCTGGCCCAGAGCAAGGGAGTGGAGATGCCGATCACCGAGCAGATGAACGCCGTCCTCTACGCGGGCAAGGGCCCGGCGACCGCGCTACGGGAGCTGATGACGCGCGACCTCAAGGCGGAGGCCGATCTGTGAGCGCTCACCAGCTCGTCCTGGTTCTCGATTACGGCTCCCAGTACACCCAGCTCATCGCCCGCCGGGTGCGGGAGAACCGGGTCTACTGCGAGATCCACCCACCTGCCATGGACCTCGAGGCGATCCGCCGACGCGGTCCGATCGGCGTCATCCTGAGCGGGGGACCGCAGAGCGTGTACGAGCGGGGGGCCCCGGGAGCGACGCCCGAGCTCTTCGCCCTCGGCGTCCCTGTGCTGGGCATCTGCTACGGCATGCAGCTCATGGCGCACGGCCTGGGCGGCCGGGTCGAGGGCGGCAGCGACCGCGAGTACGGCAGAGCCGAAGTGCGTGTCCACGAGGCCTCCGGCCTCTTCGAGGGGTGCAGCGGCGAGGAGACCGTCTGGATGAGCCACGGCGATCGGGTGACCGAGCCCCCGCCGGGCTTCCGCGTCTCGGCTTCCACCGCGACGGTGCCGGTGGCGGGCATGGAGGACAGGAGCCGGGGCCTTTTCGCCATCCAGTTCCACCCCGAGGTGGTCCACACGGTCTCCGGCGGACAGATGCTGCGCAACTTCCTGTACGAGGCTTGCGGGGCGAAGGGGGACTGGAGTATGGCCTCGTACGTCGAAGAGGCCGTGGCCTCGGTGCGCGACAGGGTGGGCGGGGGCAACGTCGTCTGCGGCATCTCCGGCGGGGTGGACTCCTCGGTCGTGGCGGTCCTTCTATCCCGCGCCCTGGGCGAGCGGCTCAAGGCCGTCTTCGTGGATAACGGCCTGCTGCGCAAGGACGAGGCGCGCCAGGTCCTGCAGAGCCTCCGCGCCGGCCTGGGGCTCGAAGTGCGTGTCGCCGAGGCCGCCGATCGCTTCCTCGCGGCCCTGCGCGGAGTCGTCGACCCGGAGCAGAAGCGGAGGGCCATCGGCAGGGTCTTCATCGAGGTCTTCGAGGACGAGGCCTCGCGCCTCGAGGGCGTCCGCTACCTGGCCCAGGGAACCCTCTACCCGGACGTCATCGAGTCGGTCTCGGTGCACGGCCCGTCGGCGGTGATCAAGACCCATCACAACGTCGGCGGTTTGCCGGAGACCCTGGGCTTCGAGCTCGTCGAGCCGCTGCGCTTCCTCTTCAAGGACGAAGTGCGCCAGCTCGGCCGCGAGCTCGGGATTCCGGAGGAGCTGATCGGCCGGCATCCCTTCCCGGGACCCGGTCTCGCCGTGCGGGTGCTGGGTGAAGTGACCGTCGAGCGCCTGGAGGTGTTGCGGGAGGCCGACGCGATCTTCCTGCAGGAGCTGCGGGAAGCGGGCCTCTACGACCGCGTCAGCCAGGCCTTCGCGGTCCTGCTGCCGATCCGGAGCGTCGGCGTCATGGGGGACTTCCGCACCTACGAGAACGTCGTGGCGCTGCGCGCCGTCGAGACGCAGGACTTCATGACCGCCGACTGGAGCGCGCTGCCCCACGCCCTGCTCGGCCGGGTCGCTAACCGCATCGTGAACGAGGTTCGGGGCGTCAACCGCGTGGTCTACGACGTCACCAGCAAGCCGCCGGCCACCATCGAGTGGGAGTGACCGGCGCTCACTGCGGCCGCAGGACGATACCGTTGTCGCGTAGCCAGTAGGCGTCGGCGAGCCGAGCGAGTGCCTGGCGCAGGGACTCCGTCGCGATGTCGTCGGGGTGCCAGCCGCGGGTGGCGAACCACGTCAACCAGTCGTCGGCCGGCCGGCAGTTGATGTGTCCGCGGCCCGCCTGGCCCGGCGGCGCGGCGGAGAAGTAGATCCAGCGCCTGGCCATCCGGACCAGCGCGGCGACCAGGTCCTCGCTGCGCTCGGGGGGCAGGTGCTCGGCGACCTCGATGCAGCAGACGAGGTCCCAATGGGAGTTGGCCTGGGCGAAATCCCCGACCTGTACGGCCGCGACCAGATCGGGCGGGAGCACCTGGACGACCTCCGCCGAGTGGTCGACGCCGGCCACCCGCTTGCCCGCCGCGGCCAGGGGCTGGAGGAGGAACCCGTTGCCGCAGCCCACGTCCATGACCGACTCGAAATCGAGCCGTTCGAGCAGGAACTCGGCCACCCTGCGGTAGTCCTCGCGGTACTTCTCGCGGGCGAGGAAGTCCTTCAGCCGGTACGGCTTGGGCCGGCCGTTCAGCAGTGGCACCCAGGTCATGCGTCCTCGCCTCCGCGAGGCTGGAGCTCGCGCAAGGGACCGAGCTTCCGCGGGTCCTTCTTCAGGTGGCTCGCGAGGCGGCGGGAGAGGTGCAGGTGGAGGCGCTCACCATCCTGCCCGTTGAGCGGCGTCCACCCGCCGGCGGTCATGCCGTGGCCCCCCCCGCGTCCCCGCCGGCCCAGTAGGCGGCGCATCAACCGTCCGGCGTCGGCTCTGGGATTGGTCGTGCGGATGGAGAGGTAGAGCCGCTCGCCGAAGGCGCCGCTGGCCATGGCCCAGGTCCGCCCCTCGAGGCGCAGGACGAGATCGGCGATCTCCGGCACGATGTCGGGCTGATCGATCTCGCCGAGGTGTGTCGTCACCAGGGTCGAGACTCCCTGCAGGCCGGAGACCGCGCGGTGCAGGCTGCGGAAGTAGTCGACGCTCAGGGGCGGCGTCTGGATGCGCGCCAGGGCCCGCAGGTCGGCCCTGGGGTAGAGGGCGTCGTAGACCGCCCGGTCGAACTGCGAGAACTCGCGGCCGAAATCCTGGGTCTCCGTGCGGATGGCGTAGACCAGCGCGGTCGCAAGATCGCGGTCGATCTCCACTCCTGCGGCCGCGAGGTACTCGGTGGCGATCGTCGCGGTCGCGCCGTAGGCCGTGCGGATGTCGGCGAAGGCGGCCTTCCTGGCGCCGCCGCGCGTCGGATGGTGGTCGATCACCACATCGGCTCCCAGCTCCGAGGGCAGGGCGTTGTTGCCGGTGCCGGGCTGGCAGTCGACGAGCGCGAAGTGCTTGTAGTGACTCCAGCTCAGGTGACGGACGTGGCTGAGGCGGAGGCCCAGGGTGCGGACCATCTGCCGGTTCTCGGCACGTCCCACGATGCCTCCGTAGGCGGTGGTCACCTTGCGGCGGAAGAGCGCCCGCAGCAGGGTGCTCAGCGCCGCCGCCGAGGCGAGGGAATCCGGATCGGGGTTGTCGTGGGTCAGCACGAGCCAACGTCCCGGGCTGGTCCTCTCCTCGACCAGCTGGCGCAGGGAGGCGAGACGCGCTCGCGTCTCCTCGGTGATCATGGGCGCCGCATTGTACCCGCCACGGAGGCCGGCACAACAGGACGCCTCAAGGCAGGACCTTCTCTGGGTTGAGCAGGCCCGACGGGTCGAAGGCGGCCTTGACGCGCCGCTGGAGCGCCAGGCACTCCTCGCCGA
>Ga0268386_10000564_pt1 | contig 23700 bp, 26 predicted proteins | sample RVTome_15_FD_200260 | JGI IMG/M metagenome (GOLD analysis project Ga0268386, IMG submission 200260) | Soil microbial communities from uranium-contaminated site in the Upper Colorado River Basin, Wyoming, United States - RVT150D86... ...
CCTCGAGAAACACGCGCTCGATCGGATCCTCCGCGCAGAACGCCAGGATCTGGGAATGCCGAGGGCGCTTGACCAGGCGCGCCATGCCCGGGGACGATACCCCCATGCCTATTCACGTTCGTGCAGAACCCGGCGACTACGCCGAGGCGTGCCTCCTCCCCGGCGACCCGCTCCGGGCGAAGTACGTGGCCGAGACCTTCCTCGAGGACGTCCAGCAGCGGAACTGGGAGCGCGGGATGCTCGGCTACACGGGAACGTTTCGCGGCAAGCCCGTCTCCGTCCAGGCGACGGGCATGGGCTGCCCCTCGGCGGCGATCGTCATCGAGGAGCTCCACATGCTCGGCGTCAGGCGGATGCTCCGCATCGGCACCTGCGGCGGCCTCCAGCCGGATCTCCAGCTCGGCCAGCTGATCGTGGCGATCTCCGCGGTGCCGGCCGACTCGACCGCGCTCCACATCGCCGGCGAGATCCACGCGCCGACGGCCGACTGGGGCCTCGTCCACTCCGCCGTCCACGCGGCCAAGGAGCTGGGGAAGCCGGTGCGCGTCGGGCCGATCGTCTCCAGCGACGTCTTCTACAACTCCGACGACGGGCAGTACCAGCGCTGGTCCGACCGCGGCGTTCTCGCCGTGGAAATGGAGGCGGCCGTCCTCTTCACGCTCGGCGCGCTCCGCAAGGTCGCGGCCGGGTGCCTGCTCACCGTGAGCGACGTCGTGGTCGAGGGCGAGTTCGTGCGCATCACGGACGAGGAGATGAAGGCGGCCGTCGACCAGATGACCGAGCTCGCCCTGGCGGTCGCGACGGACGACCACTAGTGGAAGACGTCGTCTTCGTCGTCAACCCGGCCTCGGCGAACGGGTCGACGCGCAGGCGCTGGCCGGAGATCGCCCACCGGGCGGCCGAGCTCGGGCTCAGCGGCGAGTCGCTCCTGAGCGAGCGGCGGGGCCACGCGGCCGAGCTGGCGCGGCGGGCCGCGGAGGACGGCGCCCGCCTGGTCGTCGCGGTCGGGGGAGACGGAACGGTGAACGAGGTCGCCAACGGCCTCCTTGCCGTGGAGGGCGAGCGGCCGGAGCTCGCCGTGATCCCCCGCGGGACCGGAACCGACTTCGTCCGCCACTTCCGCATTCCGACGAAGCTGGAGGGCGCGGTGCGGGTCGCGCTCTCCGGCACGGCGCGGACGATCGACGCCGGCCGCATCGGCTACCGGAGCTGGGCGGGCGAGGACGCCGAGGCATTCTTCGTCAACAGCGCCAGCGCGGGCATGAGCGGTGCCGTGGCGCAGCGGGCGAACTCGTCCTCGAAGGCGCTCGGCGGCAAGGCGTCCTTCCTGTACGCGACCCTGGCCGTCTTCGCGCGCTGGCATGCGAGCGAGATGGAGGTCGAGGTCGACGAGGAGCGGCGCTCGGGGCTCCTGTACGACGCGATCGTCGCCAACTGCCGCTACCTCGGCGGCGGCATGGCCATGACCCCGGACGCCGAGCCGGACGACGGGCTCCTCGACGTCCTCCTGATCGGCGACATCACGCGCCTCGACCTCGCGCTCACGCTCCCGAAGGTCTACCGGGGGACGCACCTCCCGCATCCCAAGGCCGAGGCGCTGCGCGGGCGCCGGGTGGCAGTGCGAGCGGCCACGCCCCTCCCGGTCGAGCTGGACGGCGAGCAGCCGGGCACGACGCCGGCGACGTTCGAGATCGTGCCGACCGCGCTTCGGCTGCGGGTTCCCGCCTAGCCGGCCGTCGTCCCGCCGGACCCGGCTCCGCGGCTGGTGCCGCCGCCGACAGCGCGGCCGGGCGAGGGCGACGGCGAGGGCGTCTTCTCGGCCGGCGTCTTCGCGGCCGCGCTCGCGCGGGGCTTCGCCGCCGGCTTTGGCTTCGGCTTCGGCTTCGAGTCCGCTTCGAGCTTCGCGAGGCGCTTCTCGAGCCGCTCCACGTGACGGCGGAGGTCCTTGAGCTCGTCCGCGACCGCGAGCCCGACCTGGCCGGCGGCGCGCTTGGCGCCCTCGTCGAGCTTCCCCTTGGCCGACATCGCCCTGGCCATGGCCTCGGTGATGCGCTCGTTCTTGCCGAGCTCATCCACGAGCCGTGTGATCGTCTCCTCCCCGGCCTTCGAAAGGCGGCCCAGCGTCCCCGCGTCGGTCTCCTTCGCCTTCTTCTTCTTGGCCATGCGGCCCTCCCGGTTCGGTTCGTGCCCGGACGATACCGGGAGCGCCGACCGCTACGCCTGAGGGCGGCGGAGCCCCGAGAGTCCGCGCCAGCCGGCGAGCCGCCCGGCGACGAACGCGAGCGCGAGCAAAAGGAGGAGCGGCGCGATCGTGGCCGCTGCGACGAACATCCAGCCGACGACCGTGACGAAGCCCGTGCCCGCGTCGCGCCAGGCGTCGACGATCCCCCAGCCGCCGCCGTCGCCGGCCTCCTCGGCCTCGACCTGGCGCTCGCGGACGTCGAGGGAGATCGTGGCGAACGCGACCTGGTCCTCGAGGTAGCCGAGCCGGCCGCGTGCCTGCTCGAGCTCGAGCTGGACCCGGTTGAGCTCGGACTGGACGGCCAGCGCCTCCGCGACGGTGTCCGCCTGCTCGAGGAAGCCGAGGAGCTGCGCCTCGACGGCCTCGAGGTGCCGGATGCGGGCCTGGAGGTCGACGAGCTCCTGCGAGACGTCCGAGCCCGCTTCCTCCTGGGCCTCCACACGGCCGAGGCCGGCGAGCTGCTCCAGCACGCGCGCGTACGCGCGCTCGGGGACGCGGACGACCAGCGTGCCCCGGACGAGGCGCTTCTCCTCGCCCTGCGAGGCGCTCGAGCTGACGACGAAGCCGCCCGCGCCGGTGGCGATCGTGCGGGCGCGCTGGATCGCGGAGTCGAACTCGTTCCGCGGCACCGAGAGCGAGAGCGACGCGGTCTGGACGATGCTGGGCCCGACGGCCGGAACGGAGCCGCCGCCCTGGGAGGGCTGCGAGACCGCGACCGCCTCGTCGCCCGGGGCCGCCTCGCCGCCGCCGGCCTCGGCGGATTCCTCGGCGACGGTCGGCGCGGCCTCCATGGCCGCGCCCGCATCACCCTCGTCGTCGTCCCCGGACGAGCACCCGAGGGCGCCGAGAGCCAGCGCCGCCACGAGCCCGATCACGATCACCTTCCGCATCCTGACCTCCTTGGTCTCGGTTGCTAGGACGGGAGGCGGGGTGCGAAAGTTCCGCGATCCATGGACGGGTTCCGCTTCTCCACCGACCTGAGCGTCCGCTTCAGCGAGACCGACGCACAGGGCGTCGTGCACAACGCGGTCTACCTCGTCTGGTTCGAGATCGCCCGCATCGCCTATCTGGCGCAGTTCGATGGCGGCTATCAGGGACTCGTCGAGCAGGGCGTCGACGCGACCACCACGGAGGCGCAGGTCCGCTACCTCGACGGCACGCGCTTCGGCGACGAGCTGCGGATCCACGTGCGCGCGACCGACCTCCGGGGTGCGCGCTTCCGCTTCGAGTACGCGATCGAGCGGACGAGCGAGCCGGGCGGCGTCGTGGCCGACGGCTGGACGGCTCACGCCTGCGTGAACGCAGAGACTCTGCGCCCGACGCGCATGCCGGCCTGGCTCGCCGAGGCGATCGCCGGAATCGAGGGCTAGCGGCGCCGGCCGTCGCCGGTGCCGGGCCCCGTCGTCGTCGTCGGCGTGGTCTCCTGCCTGGGCGGCGGCGTCTCTTCACGCGGCGGCACGACCGGTTCGGGCCGCGGCTTCGTCCCGTAGCGGACGATCCTGGCCTCGTAGCGGTAGTGCGTGTACCAGGTCTCGCGGGCGATCACCTCGTCGCCCTGGTAGACGATCCGCTCGACCCGGATCTCCTGCGACGGCTCGCCCGCGAAGTCGACGACCCGCTCGCCCTCGTAGAGCGTCGGGTCGGGCTCGCGCTCGGTCTTCGGCCGACCGGTCACCTTCAGCTCCCCGGCGACGCTCTCCACCCGCCGCTCCGGCCCCCCGCCGAGGAGGCGGACGAGGATGCCGCTCTCGTCGTACGAGGCCTTGAGCACGATCCAGCGCGGCGTGTCGTTGACGAGCTTCAGGTCGACGTCCGGGTAGTTCACCGTCGCGTCGCGCCCGTCCGGGTAGCGGCTGATGTAGAGCGCGTGCGGGCGGCGCTCGGCGATCTCGATCCCGGCCTCCCAGGCCGCGTTGAAGACCGTGGTCGCCACCTGCGACACACCGCCGCCGATGCCCTCCTCGTACTTCCCGTCCATGATCACCGGCGCGGAGCGAAAGCCGCGCTCGGCCGTGCGCGGGCCGACGAACTCGTTGAACGACCAGGTCGCCCCCGGCGCGATGCGGGCACCGTCGAGGATCTCGATGGAGAGCTGCAGGTTGTTGATCCGGTCGGCGGTGCCCGCGTAGAGGGTGGCGTAGGAGGCGAGCTGCCGCTCGACGCGGAGCGCCCGTGCCTGGGCGGTCGTCATGCGCGGCTCGAACCTGGCGACGACGACGACGGCCGTGCGGTCGTCGACGCGCGAGGCGGCCTGCAGGAGCGCGGCCGAGGTGGCCGCGACGTTGAGCTCGCGGCCGGGGCGGGACGGGACGATGCGCACACGCCCGTTCGGGCGGACGGCGAAGTCGGCGTTGCGCGGGGGCCGGGCGAGGCCGCGGCCGAGGTTCTCGAAGCGGGCGGCGGCCGCCTCCGGCTCGACCCGCAGGCGCGTGGCGCCGTCGGCCGGAAGCTGAAGGAGCCCGATCATCTCTTGCGGGTCGACGCTGAACGCCGCCCCGCCGTGCGTCAGGCGAACCGGCGCCGAGAGCACGGTGCGGAGCTGCCTGGCCACCGGCGCGAGCGTGTCGCTCGTGACCTCGGGTGGATCCACGACGACCGGGAGCGGCGTCGGCTCCCGCTCGAACCCGGCGAGGGCCGTCACGACGAGCGCGCCGGCGGCCACCCGGTCGAGCTCCCGGCCGGCGACGGCCGGCACGATCTCGGGCTCCCGGCCGGAGAGGACGAGGGCGGCCTGGCTCGGGACGCGGTCGACCCTGGCGGCCATGCGCTCGAGCCGCTCGGCGAGCGCGGCCCGAAACGCGGTTGCCTCGGGCTGGACCTCCGCACCGCCCAGACGGAGCCAGACGCGCTTGAGGCCGCGCAGCGGGAAGGGTGCGTCACTTCGCTCGACCGCAGCCTCGGCCGCCGCCGCCCAGTCCACCCGGACGTCGAGCGCCTCGGGGCGAACGCTGAACCGCTCCTCGTCCGCGGTGAAGAGGACGGGCTTGTCCGCGTAGCGCCCGGCGATCGCCTCGAGCTTCGCCTGCGCCTCCTCCGCCGTGAGGCCGCCGACGTTGACGCCCTGGATCGAGACCCCCGCGGCGATGCGGCTCGGCGAGCCGGCGAGGACGATGCCTGCCGCGACCGCGAGGACGACGAGCGCCGCCGCGGCTCCGAGGAAAACCTTGCCGATGCGGACCAGACGGGCACGCCCGCTTCGGGTGCGGGCACGACGTTCCCTCCGGACGGGGCGACCTCCAGCCTCGGCGCGCAAGGCGTCCGAGTCTACCAATGTCACGGAGCCGTCAGGCCGAGCGATTCGCGGAAGCGGAGGACCCTGCGGACCGCCTCGTCCAGGAGGCCGCGGCGGGCGAGCAGGACGAGCGCCCGGATGGCCTTGCCGGCGTCGTCGGCGCTCGTGAAGAGGAGCAGGTCGGCGCCCGCGAGCGCGGCTCTGCGGGCCCATCTCACCGGCCACGGGCCGCGCGTGATCCCGAGCGAGTCCGTGATCGCGACCCCTTCGAAGCCGAGCTCTCTCAGGAGGCGGTAGACGCCCGGCGCGGTGACCCCTCGCCGCCCGCTGAAGCGCGGGTACACGGCGTGGCTCACCATCAGGCAGCGCGCGCCCTGCCTGACGGCGGCCCGAAAGGCACGGAGCTCGGCGGGAAGGACGCGGGCCGGGACGAACCGGCGCTCGTCCGTCGAGATCGGCGCCGAGCCGAGCCCCGGGAAGTGCTTCGGGCACGCGGCGACGCCTCCCCGCTCAAGCCCGCGGGCGAAGGCGAGGCCGAGTCTCGGCCGGGCGAAGTGGCGGGGGCCGAGCGGGCCGGCGACGTCGAGGACGGGCGCGAGGTCGACGTGGACGCCGGCGGCGCGGAGGGCACGGCCGGTCGCCCGGCCCGCGGCCGCCGCCCCTGCCGCCGTCGCGTAGTCGCGGGCGTCCTCGGCCGGGGGCAGGCCGGGGAAGGCGCGGACGCCTCCGCCCTCCTGGTCGACGAAGACGAGCGCGCCCCGCGGGCGTGGCTCGCCGGTGTTCCAGGGGCGCACGAGGACGCCGGCGACGCCGCGGGGCGCGGGGAGGCCGGAGACGACGACGAGCGCTGCCTTCTGTCGCGCCGTCAGGCCGGCGAGCTCGTCGGCGGGGGCGGGCGCAGGCGCCGGGGCGGGCGCCGTCGCCAGGGCGATCGCCACCGGGATGAGCGCGCCGAGCCCCAAAGGCTACGGCGGCGGCCGCAAGGTCACGCGCACCCGGCCGATCCAGACGAGCGAGCCGCCGCGACCGCCGCGAGGAGGACGAGTGCGCCCATCCGCATGCCGTGAGGAAACCACCTCGGGCCCGTGGCGGCAAGCGCCCGCACGTACACTTGCCGGCATGGATTTCGACCTGACGCCCGAGCAGCGCGAGGTGCAGGCCACCGTCCGCCAGTTCGTGGACGAGCGCGTGCTGCCGAACGCGATCGAGAACGACATCAACCACCACCTCGACCTGGGCGTGATCGAGGGCATGGCCGAATTGGGGCTCCTCGGCATCGTCATCCCCGAGGAGTACGGCGGCGCAGGAATGGACTACGTCTGCGAGGCACTCTCCTGCGAGGAGATCGAGCGCGGCGAAGCCGCCTTCCGGACGCTGATCTCCGTCCACGTCGGCCTCAACTCGCTCAGCCTCCTCCGCTACGCGAGCGAGGAGCAGAAGCAGCGCTACCTCGCCCCCCAGGCCCGCGGCGAGAAGATCGCCTGCTTCGGCCTGACCGAGCCCGCCGCCGGCTCCGACGTCGCCGCGATGCTGACGAACGCGCGCCGCGACGGCGACCGCTACGTCCTGAACGGCCAGAAGAACTGGATCTCGTACGCCTCGGTCGCCGACCACGCGCTCGTCTTCGCCAAGACGGACCCGGCGGCCAAGCACAAGGGGATCTCGGCCTTCATCGTCGAGCGCGAGTGGCCCGGCGTCACGACGGCGGACACCGAGCACAAGCTCGGCGTCTGGGCCGGCTCCACGGGTGAGCTCTTCTTCGAAGACGTTGAGGTGCCCGCCGAGAACCTCGTCGGCGAGGAGGGCCAGGGCTTCGAGATCGCCATGTACGGGCTCGACCAGGGACGCTTCACCGTCGCGGCCGGCGCGCTGGGCGTCATCCGCGCCTGCCTCGAGCGCTCGGTCGAGTACGCGCGCGAGCGCGAGACCTTCGGCAAGCCGATCGGCAAGAACCAGTTCGTGCAGGACCTGATCGCGCAGATGGTGCTCGACTACGAGACGTCGAAGCTCCTCGTCATGCAGGCCGCCTGGCTAAAGGACAGGGGTGTCCGCAACACGCGCGAGACGAGCCTGGCCAAGTGGCACGCGACCGAGTCGGCCTTCAAGGCGGCGCACAACGCCATCCAGGTGCACGGCGCTTACGGCTACTCGGCGGAATACGGCATCGAGCGGTACTTCCGGAACGCTCGCGCGCCCATCATCTACGAGGGCACGACCCAGATCCACAAGATGATGCAGGCCGAGCACGCCCTCGGCTGGCGCAACCTGAACGGGCGCGACGGCGACGTCTCCCCGATCGCATCGTGGGCACCCGCGCTCTTGGCCCGGTCGCGCTAGCCGTCGTCGCGGCGGCGCTCGTCCTCTCCCTCCCGGCCCCCGCCGAGCCGCCCACCGGCGGGACGTTCACCCCGGGCACGAGCCTCGCCGGGGTCGAGCTCGGCCTGACCCGCTCCGAGGTGCTGGAGGCCTGGGGCACGCGCCACGGCGTTTGCCGCGACTGCGTCGAGACGACGTGGTACTTCAACGAGCAGCCGTTCCAGCCGCAGGGCATGGGCGCCGTCTTCGAGGAGGGCCGCGTCGTCCACGCCTTCACGGTGTGGCAGCCGGAGGGCTGGTCGACGCCGGAGGGCCTCGAGCTCGGAACTCCGGCCGGCGAGATCGGCGCGACCTACGGCGAGCTGGCGGAGATCGACTGCGGCCACTACTCCGCGCTCGTCGACAACGCGCCGGTGGCGACGAGCACGTTCTACGTCTACGAGGACGAAGTCTGGGGCTTCGGCCTACTCGAGCGCGGCCGCACTCCCTGCCTCTAGGAGTTGGGACCGAGAAGGGCGGGCAAGGCCAGCAGCGTCGGCAGCGCGTCGTCCCGCTCCGGGAAGCGTCCCTCGCGGTCGACGAGGTAGGCCCGCATGCCGAGCGCACGGGCCCCCTCGACGTCGTCGAGCGGCGAGTCGCCGACCATGACCGCGGCCCCGGGCTCGACGCCCAGGAGCTCGAGCGCGGCGAGGAAGATCGTCGGGCTCGGCTTCACCTTGCCGTGGACCCCCGACGAGATCCAGCCGTCCACGTCCAGCGAGAAGTGCTCCACGAAGGCGGTCAGGTCGCGGCTCGTGTTCGAGACCAGGCCGACCCGGCGGCCCGACTCGCGCAGCGCGGCGAGCACGGGGAGCACGTCCTCGTAGAGCTCGAAGTTGGCCGAGTGGAGCCAGCCGGCCGTGATTGCCTCGGCGACCCCGCGGATCCCCGGCCCCTCGCCTCCCATTCCGCGCACGATGTCCTCCGTGAAGCGGACCCAGACCTCCTCGTCGTGCTCGAGCTCAGGGTGGTGCTCGAGATCCTCGACCGCGGCCGCGCGCGCCGCGTCGTAGCGCTCGGGGACGAGCGTGAGCCCGTGGTGGGCACCGGCGGCCCGATAGCCCTCCGGCCCGAGCAGCGGGCCCGGCTTGGCCAGCGTGAAGTCGACGTCGAAGAGAACAGCCTCGACGTGGCCCGGCGCTACACGCCCGCGGGCCACGTGTACGCGGCCGGCTGGCGGTTGGCCAGCGCGGGCAGGCTGCTCCGGATCCGCTCCATGTGCGCCCGGTCGAGCTCGGCCGAGATGACGCCGTCCTCGTCGGGCGCCTGGGCGAGGACGACGCCCCAGGGGTCGACGATGGAGCTGCGGCCGTAGGAGGTTTTGCCCGCGACGACGCCCCACTGGTTGGCGGCGGCGACGTAGCACTGGTTTTCGACCGCGCGAGCGCGCAGGAGGAGCTCCCAGTGGTCCTTGCCGGTGTGGAGCGTGAAGGCCGCCGGCACGGTGATCAGCTCGGCGCCCTCGACGGCGAGGATCCGGTACAGCTCGGGGAAGCGCAGGTCGTAGCAGACGGTCAGCCCGAGCCTCCAGCCCTCGACCTCGCAGCTCGCCAGCCCGTCGCCGGGCTCTTCGCTGTCGGACTCGCGGTAGAGGACGCCGCCGACCTCGACGTCGAACATGTGGATCTTGCGGTAGACGCCGGCGAGCTCCCCCTCGGGGTCGAAGACGGCGCAGGTGTTCGAGAGCTTCTCGCGGCCCTCGCGGCGCTCGACGATCGAGCCGCCGACGAGCGTGATCCCGTGCGTCCGCGCCCAGCTGCTCATCGCCGCGACCGTCTCGCCGCCGTCGAGCGGCTCGGCCACGTCGAGGAGGATCTCGTGGTTCCCGAGGCCGTTCCACTTCTCCGGGAGGAGGACGAGGTCGGCGCCGGTCGCCGCCGCCCGCGCCACGAGCGGCTCCATGCGCTCGAGGTTCTCCGCCTTCGAGGGCGAGGAGTTCAGCTGGACGCAGGCGACGCGCAGACGATCGGCCATGGGCCGAAGGATAGCCTTCGGGCGTGGCCAGGACCCCCGCGGAGATCCTCGCCGGCGCGCGGACGATCGCGCTCGTCGGCGCCTCGCCCCGGCCGGAGCGGCCGAGCAACTCGGTCATGGGCTACCTCCTCCGTGCCGGCTACCGCGTGATTCCGGTGCGGCCGGTCGGCCCGCCCGAGATCCACGGGCAGCGCCGGGTCGCCTCCCTGGGGGAGATCGAGGAGCCGATCGACCTGGTCGACGTCTTCCGCCGCTCGGAGTTCTGCGCGGACGTGGCCCGCCAGGCCGTCGCGGCGGGAGCGGGCGCGCTGTGGCTCCAGCTCGGCGTCGTCTCCGCGGAGGCACGGGCGATCGCCGAGGAAGCCGGCCTCGACTACGTCGAGGACGAGTGCACGGCCATCGTCCACCGGCAGCTCCCCTAGATCTACTATCCGATCGTGCCGAAACGCACGGTCGGCCGTGTGATCCTCGGCGCGATGCTGATTGTCATCGCCGCCGGCGTCTACGGCGGCTGGCGTCTCTCCAAGTGGTCAGAGGGACCCAATCCAACGGCCGAGGTTAGGCCTGGTTCGCCGCGCGCGGAGAGGCGGTCACGCTCGAGTCCTGCGTCTACCAGGAGCTCGATTCCGTGGTCGACTTCCACAACTGCGTACTCCGCACCGACGATGTCGAGGTCCTGGCGTGGTACGGCGTAAGCGCGCCGGCGAGTGAGATCGCCGTCTGCTTCTCAGTGCCCCGTGCGGCCGTGCTCGGCTATCGCAGCGACCATGATCCGCAGCGCGAGAACCTGCAAGGCTCGAGCGGCGACTGCCTCGGACGAAACGCAGGCGCCAGCTGGGCCGGCGCTTCGGACCGGTCCCCGACCCAGCGAACGGAGGGCCGCCGAAGCGGCCCTCCTCGCAGTCGCCGCTAGGCCGACGAGTGGCTCGTGCTGCCCGCCCGGCGCGCGCTGCGCCCAGCCGGGGCAGCCGACGTGTAGACGGCCGCGAAGCCGTCCCGCCAGGTCGGGTACCGCAGCGCCCAGCCGAGCTCGCGCTTGGCCTTCGCGTTGGAGGCGCCGCGAGCCTCGGTTCCCATCATCACCGCGCCCTCGCCCGCGACCAACCGTGCGAGCCAGCGCGGGAAGTGGCGCGGCGGCTTGGCGCCGAGCGCATCCGCCGCCACGGGCAGCCACTCGCGCACCGATGCGGGCTCGTCGTCGACGATGTTGAAGAGCGCCGGGCCCTCGCGCTCCAGGGAGAGCGCGGTGGCCGTGGCCGCGTCGTCGAGGTGAACGAACGAGAAGACGCCTGCGCCGTCGCCGACGATCGGAAACTGCCGCTTGCGCACCGGCTCGATGAGACCGTCGTTGGGGTCGCCGTAGAAGGCGCCGTAGCGAAGCGCGATGCCGCCGGCCGCCAGGACGGCCGCTTCGAGGTACTTCAGCGCCGCCGAGGTCTCGCGCATTCCTGCGACCGGGGTGGGATCGAGCGGGTCGTCCTCGGCCTTGACGGCCCCGCCCTCTCGCGCGTGCCGGAAGTTCGCGAAGCTCTGGGCGACGAACCGGCGCACGCCCGCCTCGAGCGCGGCGGCGAGGAGCGCGTCGGTCCCCTCGGTTCGCAGCCGGTTGGTCGTCTCGAAGCTGCGGTCCAGCCGCCTCGAGAAGCGGATGTTCGTCAGAGCGGTCGCCTGGTGGGAGATCGCGTCGGGCTGGGCCTCGAGAATGGCCTCGCGCACGGCGCGCGGATCGAGGAGGTCGAGGGTGAGCGCCTCCGCACCCAGCGCCCGGACGCGCTCGGCGCTCTCGGCCGACGTGGAGCTGCCGACCACGTCGTGTCCTCGCGAGATGAGCTGAGAGACGAGCCGGGTGCCGATCGCACCGCTCGCCCCTGCGACGAAGATTCGCATCGTTGTCTCCTTTCGGTCTCCGGTATGCCTGCCCGGCGGACCAGCCGCGAAACACGAAGCTCTGCGGCACGATGCGTCTGAACGGCGGAGGGCCGCGCGAGGCGGCCCTTCCTGCAGTCGGGGTGCCCGGATTCGAACCGGGGACCTCGCCGACCCGAACGGCGCGCGCTACCAGGCTGCGCTACACCCCGAACGGCCCATAGGGTACCCGCAATGGCGAGCCGTGACGAGATCGTGGCGTGGGCCGACGACTACCTCGACCTCGCCGCCTACCCCGACTATGGCCCGATGGGGCTCCAGGTCGTCGGCGCGCCCGAGGTGCGCAAGCTCGTCTGCAGCGTGTCGGCCTCGCGGGAGCTCTTCGAGCGCGCGGCCGAGGCCGGGGCGCAGATGGTGCTCGTCCACCACGGCCTCCTCTGGGACAAGGAGCCGCGGCGAATCGGGCCGGTCCTGAAGGAGCGCCTGCGGGCGCTCTTCGACGCCGACCTGAGCCTCGTCGCCTACCACCTCGCCCTCGACGCCCACCCGGAGGTGGGCAACAACGCGCTCCTCTGCGACGAGCTCGGCGTCGAGCGAGACGGCCGCTTCGCCGACGGGCTCGGCTTCGGCGGCCGGCTTCCGGATCCGGTGCCGATCAGCGACCTGGCCGAGCGCGTGCAGGAGCGGCTCGGCCGCATGCCTCTCGTCTTCTCGTACGGCCCCGAGCTCGTGGAGCGCGTGGCGGTGTGCTCGGGAGGGGCCGCCCGCTTCGCGACGGAAGCGGCGGCCGAGGGGTACCACGCCTTCCTCACCGGCGAGGCGGACGAGCCGACGAAGCACGCCGCCAAGGAGGCCGGCGTCCACTTCATCGCCGGCGGCCACTACGCGACCGAGACGCTCGGCGTCCGCGCCCTCGCCGCGCGGATCGGCGAGCGCTTCGACGTCGCCTGGGACTTCGTCGACCTACCGAACCCGGTCTAGGAAGCTGAGCGCCAGGGCGGCGACCTCCGGCGGGCATTCCGCGACGACGAGGTGCCCCACTCCCGGAAGCGCCCGCACCGGCGCGCCGAGCCCGCGCGCGAGCTCGAAGCCGTCCTCGAGCGGCGTGAGCCGGTCGCGGGCGCCCCAGGAGACGAGCGCGGGACAGCGGACGCGGTCGAGATAGGCGCGGGGGTCGTCGCGGACGAGCGCCCGCGCCGCGCTCCGCACGTCCGCGTGCTCGGGCTGCGCGGCCAGGAACCCGAGCACGGCCTCGGGCGAGAGCGCCCGCGGCTCCTCGGCGCCCCAGAAGCCGAAGACGGCTGCGCGAAGCCTCGGCCGGCGGGCGACCTCCTCGCGCCAGCGCGCCACGACGCGCGCCGGGCGGAGCACCGTCGTCGCGGCCAGCCAGAGCCGGCCGCGCGGTGTCGTGGAGACGATGCCGGCCGAGGAGAGGAGCACGACCGCCGACACCGCGTCCGGCCTCTCCGCGGCGAGCCGGAGCGCGACGACGCCGCCCATGGAATACCCGAGCACCTCGGCCGGAACCATCCCCTCCCGCTCGGCGACGAGGGCGACGTGCGCAGCCAGGTCGCCGAGCGAGGCCACGGCGGGGAGCGGCGCGGTGCCGCCGTGCCCCGGCAGGTCGGAGACGAGCACGCGCCGCCGGCGGGCGAGCAGCGGCGCCAGCTCGGTGAAGTTCCAGGCGGCGCCGGCCAGTCCGTGCACTAGCACGAGCGGCGGCCCCTCCCCTCCGACCCACCAGCGCGTGCGGACGCCGCCGATCTCCGCAACGTGCGGCTCAAACCCCCGAAGGAGCGTTGCCGTCATCACCCCGAAGACCGTATCCTGTGTGCATGAGCGGAGAAGGAGCACGAGGCCGTTGAGCGTCTGTGCTGCACACCCAAGTCCACGCGCCCTGCCCGCCCGTGCCCTGCCGGCGGGCTTTTTTGCGCGCTGAGCCGAAGGAGGCGACGACGTTGGCAAACCACCTGACGCCCGAGGAGCTGTCGAAGGAGCTGGGGATCGAGCGGGACGTGGTCATCCGGGTGTGCGTCGAGGAATCGATCCCGATCTACCACGGGAAGATCGACAAGACCCTGTTCCAGGCTCACCTCGAGGCGACGGGCATCCCGACCGGGACGCCGGCCGGGTAGAGAGCTAACGAGAGCCCGAGGCGGCGCGCTTCGTGCGCGCCGCCGGCTTCTTCTTCGCGGCCGGCTCCTTCTCCTTGCGCGCCTGGGCGACGCTCTCCTTGAGCGCCTCCATGAGGTCGACCACCGGCGCGGGCGCGGGCTGCTCGGGCGCGACGATCTCCTCGCCGGAGAGCTTCGCCTCGAGCATCGCCTTGAGCTCGCTGCGGTACTCGTTCACGAACTCCTCGGGGTCGAACTCCCCGACCAGGCTGGCGACGAGCTGCCGCGCCATCTCGAGCTCCGGCTCGGTCACCTCGGTCTCGCCGACCGCCCCGTCGATCTCGTCGCGCGCGCGGATGTCCTCGGCGTAGTAAAGCGTCTCGAGCGCGAGCGACTCGCCGAGCGGGCGGATGAGGCAGAGGTTCTCCTTGCCCCAGAGGACGAACTTGCCGATCGCGGCCATGTTCGCCTCCTGCATCGCGCGGAGGAGCAGGACGTACGGCCGGCGCTGGGCCGGGGCATCCGAGGGCGCGAGGTAGTACGCGCGGTCGAAGTAGATCGGGTCGACCTCGTCCAGGTCGACGAACCTCGCGATGTCGATCGACTGCGAGCGCGTGAGCGCGACGGCCTCGAGGTCGGACTCCTCGACCGTCACGAACTGGCCCTTGGCGAACTCCCAGCCCTTGACGAGCTCGTCGGCCTCGACGTCGCGCTCGTGGAACGGGCACCAGCGCTTCTGCTTGATCGGGGTGCCGCACTCCCGGTGCAGCGTCCGGAAGGAGACGTCCTTGCGCTGCTGCGCCACGGCCAGCCCGATCGGGATGTTGACCAGGCCGAAGTTGATGGAGCCGTTCCAGATCGTTCGCATGAGGGAAAAAGCCTAGCGGGACCAGGGATTTTCGCCCCGGAGCCCCGGAACCCTCCCGGCTAGAGGACCCGGCGGGCGCCGACCCAACGGTCGGCGTAGTAGCCGGTGATCGTGGAGATCTTCACGACGTCCCCGGAGCTCGGCGAGTGGACGAAGCGGTTGCCGCCGATATAGATGCCGTCGTGGCCGAGGCCGTTGAAGAAGACGATGTCGCCCGGCCGGAGCCCCGAGCGCGGGACTGCGCGGCCGACGCGGTACTGGGCCGAGACGACGCGCGGGAGCGAGACGCCGACCCGGGAGAAGACGTACTGCACGAAGCCGGAGCAGTCGAAGCCCGTGGACGGTGACTCGCCGCCCCAGCGGTACGGGGTGCCGAGGTAGCGCTGCGCGATCGCGGCGACCCGCGCGCCCCGGGAGGAGGCCGCGGGCGGCGCCGGCTCCTGGTTCCGTTCCTTCTTCCGCTCCTTCGCCGCCGGGGCCGGCTGCTCGGCCTGCGCCGGCGCGCGCCGGATACCGAGCGCCCCGAGCGTCTGCGGCCCGACGATCCCGTCGACGACGAGCCCGCGCTTCTTCTGGAAGGCACGCACCGCCGCACGGCTGATCGGCCCGTAGACGCCGTCCACCGGCACGCCGAGCGCGCGCTGGACTGGAGCGACCCACCACGCGCGAATGAGCTTCGGCGCCTGCGCGGGGCGGAAGAGCGCGCCCCGGGTCTGCGGCCCGACGACGCCGTCGACGAGGAGACCGTGGCTGCGCTGGAACCTCTTCACCGCCGCGCGCGTCTTCGGCCCGAAGATCCCGTCCGCGTCGATCCCGAGCGCCCGCTGGACCTTGGCGACGGCCGGCCCGCGGTTGCCCATGCGGAGCAGCTGGACGCGCACCTCGGCGGCGCCCGAGCTCTTGGCACGGCTCTGCGCACCTCCGGTGACCGGCAGCGCGGCGGCGAAAGCCGCGATGACGAGCGTCGCGCTCGCCTTACGCGCCTGGGGGAGCGTGCGCGGCTCGGCCGCCTTGCGCTTCCACACGGCGCGCGCCTGCGAGACGTCCCAAACCTCGGAGTCCGTCAGGTCGCGGGGCGCGCTCCGGTCGAGGCGGATGATCGGGCCGTCCAGGTCGAGCAGGGCCTCGGAGAGCAGGCTCCGGTGCTCGGCCTCGCCCGCCCGGCGGCGGCGGGACCGCTCCAGGGAACGCTCCCAGAGCTCCCTCGCTCCGAGATCGCGCTGAACCCGAGCCAACGTCGCGGTCACGGCAAACCCCCTTCCCGATGGGCGGCGTGCGACGAAGTGCGGGAGGCTAGCAGACGTCTCGCCGGGCTGCGGCTAGAGAACGCGACGGGCGCCGACCCAGTTGTCGGAGTAGTAGCCCGTGATCGAGGAGATCTTCACCACGTCGCCGGTGTGGGGCGAGTGGATGAACTGGTTGCCGCCGATGTAGATCCCGTCGTGGCCCAGGTTGTTGAAGAAGACGATGTCGCCCGGCTGAAGCTCCGAGCGCGAGACGGGGACGCCGACGGCGTACTGCGTCGAGACGGTGCGCGGCAGGGAGACGCCGACCCGCGAGAAGACGTACATGACGAAGCCGGAGCAGTCGAAGCCCGTGCTCGGGGACGAGCCGCCCCAGCGGTACGGGGTCCCTAGGTACTGCATGGCGATGCCGACGACGCCGCCGTACTGGGAGGACGGCGCCCCGGTCGGCGCCTCGCTCGCGGGCGCCGCGGTCGTCGTCGGCTCGGGAGCGCTCAGCCGGGCCCTCGCGGCCGCCGCGAGCCTCGCCTGGCGCCTGCGCTCGGCCGCCTGGAGCTCGGCGATCTGGTCCTTGATGGAGGAGAGGAGCTGCTGCCGCTGCGCGAGCGTGGCCTCGATCTCGCTCCTGCGGGCGGCGCGCTCGGCGACGACCTGCTCCTGCCGGTTCCGCGCCTTGGCGAGCTCGGCCTCGCGCGTCTTGATCTCCTTGCGGAACTTGCGCACCTCGCGCAAGATCTGCGCGTCCTGGTCGCTGACCCGGTTCGCGGTGTCGATCCCGTCGAGGATCTCGTCGAGGCTGGAGGAGCCGAGCAGGATCTCCACGAGGTCGGGGCTGCCGTTCTTGTACAGCTCGACCAGGCGGGCCTCGAGCGTCGCGTGCGCGACCCCCAGGCTGGAACGGGCCACCTTCAGCCGCTTCTCGTTGACCTGCTGCGCGGCCTTGATCTCGTCGAGCTCGACCTGCGCGGCGTTGAACGAGTCGATGACGAGCTCGAGGTCGCCGTCGAGCTCCTGGATCTGGGCGAGGACGCTGCTCGCCTCCGCCTGCTTCGCGTCGATCGACGGAGGTGCCGGGACTGCCGGCCCCGCCAGCGGCAGCACCGCCAGGGCGAGGAGCATGATGAGGAGAGCGTGTCGACTGTGTGGTCGGATGCCTGACCCCCTGCCAGGGGAAACGCGCGAGTGCGCCTGGGCGGCGCTACAAGCCGGGCATGGTAACAGGGGCTCTGGACGGGCTGCAAACGGAGGCGTTCGGCCGGGGCGCCGCGAGGCGGGGCGGCTCGGGGCACCTGGTAGGCTGCTCCGTTCGTGGACGCGCGCTCGCGAAGACCCCGGATCCGGCTCGCGGCGCTGACCGCGCTCGCGCTCGCCACCCTTCTCGCCGCCTCGGCGGCGCATGCAGACGACCCGTCGGTGCTGAGAAGCGAGGCCGAGGAGCTTCGCGCCGAGGACGACACCCTGGCGGCGCGCTCGCAGGAGGCACTCCTCGAGCTGTACTCGCTGGAGACCCGCCTCGCGCGCGCGGAGGGCCGCCTGGCGACGCTGCAGGCGCGCCGGGACGAGCTCGCCCGCCGCGAGTCGCAGGCCCGCAGGGGGCTCACGCTCGCCCGCGCGGACGTCGCCGAGGCCGAGCGGCGCCTCGGCATCCGCCTCCAGGAGCTCTACGTCCGCGGCGAGGTCGATCCGCTCGCCGTGATCCTCGCGGCCGAGTCCCTCGACGAGGCGTTCTCCGCCTTCGACGACCTGACCCGGATCGCCGACCAGGATCGCGCGATCCTCGCCGAGCTCCGCCGCGCGCGGCGGGAGCTCCGACGCGCGGTTCGGGCCCTGGAGCAGCGCAGCGGCGAGCTCGCCCGCGTGACCGCCCAGGCCGAGGCCGAGCGGGATCGGCTCGTGGCGGCCCGCGCCGAGCGCGAGGCGTACCTGGCCGGGATCGCCGCCCGGCGAGCCCTGAACGCAACGCAGATCGACCGCCTGAGCGCCCGGGCCGCGGAGGCGGCGGCAAGCGTCCCGGCTCCGAGCCCCGAGCCCGCGGCCGACCCGGCGCCGGCACCCCAGCCAGAAGACGACGGGCCGAGCTCGGGCGGCGAGCCGATGGTGGTCGACGTGGTCGCCTACTGCGGCGGCGTGGGGACCGCGAGCGGCCTGCCCCTCGGCTGGGGGACCGTGGCCGTGGACACCCGGATCTTCCCGTTCGGGACGAAGATGTACATCCCCGGCTACGGCAACGGCGTCGCGGCCGACCGGGGGAGCGCGATCATCGGGCGGATCATCGACATCTGGTTCCCGACGTGCGCGCAGGCCCGGGCGTGGGGGCGGAAGACGCTTACCATCACCGTTTACTGGTAGTAGGATCCCCGCTCGTCACCGCGAGCAGAGGAGGCAGCGACGTCAGCCGCCGAGGATCGGCGCTCGGGGAAGCAGCTCGAAGAGCTGCGCGTCCTGCTCGTCGACGACCACGACCTCTTCCGGACCGGCCTCAGGAGCCTCCTCGAGGATCAGGGCCTCCGCGTCGCGGGCGAGGCGGACAACGGGCGCGACGCGCTGCGGCTCGTCGGGGAGCTCCAGCCGGACGTCGTGGTCATGGACCTGAAGATGCCGGGGCTCACAGGCGTCGAGACGACGCGGCAGGTGTCGAGCATCGCTCCCCGCGCCCGAGTCGTCGTGCTCACCATCTCCGCGGACGACGACGACGTCATGGACGCGGTCATGGCGGGCGCGTGCGGCTACCTGCTCAAGGACTCCACCATCGACCAGCTGATCGCGGGCATCCGCGCGGCCGCCGACGGCGAGTCGCTCATCTCCCCGCAGATCGCCGCGAAGGTCCTGCAGCGGCTGCGGGCGCAGACGGCGGACACCGCCGCCGCCCGGACGATCCGGGCGGAGCTCTCGGACCGCGAGCTCGAGGTCCTGCGCCTCATCGCCATCGGCAAGGACAATGCCGAGATCGCCCGGGAGCTCTTCATCAGCCCGAAGACGGTGAAGAACCACATCTCCAACATCCTCATGAAGCTCCAGATCGAGAACCGCATCCAGGCAGCCGTCTACGCCGTCCGCAGCGGCCTCGTCTAGCCAGGCCCGGGCTGCCGGCGTCACGCCCTGGGGTCACACGCCCTGGGGTCAGATCTTTGCATTCGCACGCCCTGGGGTCAGATCTTGCATCGGAGCACGGCGGCGCGGATGCGCGATTGCAAGATCTGACCCCTGGGTTCGGTCGCGTCGGGCGGCGAGCGTCAGCGGCGGCCGGCAAGGGTGCCGAGCAGGCCGCGGAGCTGGGCGAGCTCCTCCTCGAGGAGCGCCATGCGCGCCTTCAGGATGCGCACCTCGCCGACGTGGGCGTCGCTCCCCGCGAGACGTCGGATCTCCTCCTCGGCGCGCAGCCGCTCGCCGTCGAGCGCGAGCGCCCGGGCATAGCCGTCCGTGAGCGTATGCTCGACGTCCGCGTCGGCCTCCTCCGCCGCCTGCTCCTGGAGGAGGGCGCGGAGGCGATCGAACAGGATGGAGATGTCGTCACTCATCCCGGGCGCTGAACGTACCGCCGCTTTCCGCCGCCTCCCAGGGCCGGACGGCCTATCCTGCGGGTCGGTAAGGCCCACTGGCTTGAGGAACCCCGGGGTCATCGGAACACGCGCGCTCGCGGTCACCGCGGCGCTCCTCGCCGTCATCGCGGCGCTGGCCGGCCCTGCCGCCGGCCAGACGCTCCGCAACCGTCTCGACGGCGCGCTCACCGTCGCGGGCGTCGCCCGCGCCCAGACGGGCGCCTTCGCCTTCGACCTCAGCACCGGCCGGGTGGTCTACGCGCTGAACCGCACGCGCCCGCTCGCGCCCGCCTCGAACGAGAAGCTCGGCGTTGCCCTCGCCGCCCTCGACCGCCTCGGGCCGGGGCATCGCATCAGGACGGAGGTACGCGGCGACGGAGCGCTCACGGGCTCGACCTGGCAGGGCCGGCTCGTTCTCAAGGGCTACGGCGACCCGACGCTCACCACCGCCGACCTGCGGACGCTGGCGTCCAGCCTCCGGGCGGCTGGCATCCGCCGGGTGACGGGCAGGATCGCGGGCGACGAGAGCTACTTCGACAAGCGCCGCACGGCAAGCGGGTGGAAAGCGTCGTACTACAAGATCGAGTCGCCGCCGCTCTCGGCGCTCGTCGTCGACCGGGGGAGAGTGGCGGGCCGGACGGTGGACAACCCGGCGCTCGCGGCCGCGAAGGCCTTCCGGCGCGCCCTCGCCGCCGCGGGGATCGCGGTCGGCGGCCGCGCCGTCGTCGCCGCTGCGCCGCCGGGCGCCTCGACGCTCGCCCTCGTCCGCTCGGGCCCGCTGCGCCTGATCGTCCGCCGGATGAACAAGGTCAGCAACAACTTCTACGCCGAGTCGCTCGTCAAGTACCTGGGCGCGCGGCTGCGCGGCGCCGGGACGACGGCGGCCGGCTGCATCGTCGTCCGCCGCGAGCTCGAGGCGCGCGGTGTCCCGCTCACGGGCGTCCGGATCGTCGACGGCTCCGGCCTCTCCGCGTACAACCGCCTGACCGCACGCGCGGTCGGCTCCCTGCTGGTCTCGGCCTGGCGCGACCCGGCCGTCCGGCAGCCATTCTTCAAATCGCTCGCGATCGCGGGAGTCGACGGGACGCTCGAGAACCGGATGCACACGGGGCCGGCGCGGGGCCGCGTCCGCGCGAAGACCGGGACGCTCCGGGTCGCGTCTGCCCTCAGCGGCTACGCGGGGACGCGGTACGTCTTCGCCGTCCTCCAGAACGGCAACCCGATCTCCTGGACGCGAGCCCGTCTCGCCCAGGATCGCTTCGCCCAGGCGCTCGCGCGCGCTCTCTAGGCGACGAGCTGCTCGAAGGCGGCCTCGTCGAGGATCTCGACGCCGGCCTTGCGCGCCTTGTCCACCTTGGAGCCCGGGCTCTCGCCGACGACCACGGCGGTCGTCTTCTTGGAGACCGAGTCCGTCACCTTCGCGCCCTTCTCCTCGAGCGCAGCGCGCGCCTGCTCCCGCGACCAGCGCTCCAGAGTCCCCGTGATCACATAGGTCTGTCCCGTGAGCGGCCCCTCGACCGGCCTCTCCGTCTCGCCGAGCTCGAGCCGGATCCCCAGGCCGCGCAGCTCCTCGACGAGGGCGCGGTTCCGCTCGTCGGCGAACCAGGTGGCGATCGACTCGGCGCGGTCGGGGCCGATCCCGTCGACCTCCTCGACGTCCTCCTGCCGCGCGGCCAGCAGCGCGTCCACCGAGCCGAAGTGCCGCGCGAGGTTCTGCGCCGTCACCCAGCCCACGTCGGGGATGTTGAGGCCGAACAGGACGCGGGAGAACGGGATCTGCTTGGACGCCGCGATCGCGTCCACGGCGTTCTGCGCGGAGATCTCCGCGTAGCCGTCGAGCTCGGCGAGCTGCTCCTTGGTGAGCCGGTAGAGGTCCGGGATCGACCGCAGCAGGCCGAGGTCCCAGAGCCGGCGCACGAACTGCTCTCCGACGCCCTCGATGTCGGCCGCCGCCATCACCCAGTTGATCAGCGACTCGAGCCCGCGCGAGGGGCAGTCGTTGTTGGGGCACCGGTGCATGACCTCGCCCTCGGGCTTCACGATCGGCGTCCCGCAGAGCGGGCATTTCGCCGGCATGCGGAACCGCCGCGTCCCCTTCGCGTGCGGCAGCACCGGCCCGACCACCTGCGGGATCACGTCGCCGGCGCGCTGGACGATGACGGTGTCGCCCTCGCGGATGTCCTTGCGGTTGACGTCCTCCTCGTTGTGGAGCGTCGCCTGCGAGACGGTGACGCCGCCCACCTCGACCGGCTCGAGCTGCGCCCACGGATTGAGCGCGCCCGTCCGGCCGACGCGCACGTGGATCCTGAGAAGCTTCGTCTGCGCCGTCATCGGCGCCCACTTGAAGGCGCGCGCCCAGCGCGGCCGCCCGTGGAGGGCGCCGAGGCGCTGCTGCTGGTCGAGGGAGTCCACCTTGATGACGATGCCGTCGATCTCGTAGTCGAGCTCGATCCGCTTCTCCTCCCACTCCGCGCACTCGCGCGCCACCGACTCGAGCGACTCGTGGCGCCTGGCGTGCGGGTTCGTGCGGAAGCCGCGCTCGCGCAGCCACTCGAGCGTCTCCCAGTGCGTCGCGAGGTCGAGCCCGTCGCCACGGCCCGTGCCGTAGACCCAGATCGAGAGGTCGCGCTCGGCGGTGATCTGCGGGTTGAGCTGGCGGAGCGAGCCCGCGGCGGCGTTCCGCGGGTTGGGCGCCGTCTTTTTCCCCTCCGCGGCGAGGCGCTCGTTCAGGCGGTTGAAGGCCGAGAGCGGGAAGTAGACCTCGCCCCGTACCTCGAGCACCGGCGGCGCCCCGTCCGTCTCGCGCATACGGAGCGGGATCGCCTTGATCGTCCGCAGGTTGACGGTGACATCCTCCCCGCGCTCGCCGTCGCCGCGCGTGGCGCCGCGGACTAGGCGGCCGCCCTCGTAGACGAGCGAGACCGCCGAGCCGTCGATCTTCGGCTCGGTGACGAAGGCGACCGGCTCGTCCGAGTCGAGCCGCTTGCGCACGTCGTCGGCCCACTTGGCCAGCGTCTCCTCGGTCGCCACCTTCTCGAGCGACCCCATCGGGGTCAGATGCTCGACCTTGCGGAACTTGTCGGACGGGGGCGCGCCCACGCGCTGGGTGGGCGAGTCGGGCGTGGCCAGCTCGGAGTGCTCCTCCTCCAGCCGCTGGAGCTCGTCGAAGAGGCGGTCGTACTCGGCGTCCGAAATCTCGGGGTCGTCGAGGACGTGGTAGCGGTAGAGGTGGTGCTCGACCTGCTCGCGCAGCTCGGCGACGCGCTTCTCAACCGACTTGGAGGCAGTCTTAGAGGACATCGAGGAGCTGCTGCGGCGTCTCGACGAGCGCGTCGGCCTCGGCCAGCGCGTCCGCGGGGTGGATGTTCCCCCAGGCGACCGCGACCGTAAAGACTCCGGCGGCCTTGCCGGCGCCGACGTCGAAGGGCGAGTCGCCCACGAACGCGGACTCCTCCGGGGCGGCGCCGAGCAGCTCGAGGGCCTTGTGGACGGGCTCGGGGTCGGGCTTGTGCCGCTCGGTCAGGTCCGAGGTCACGACGACGTCGAAGTAGGCCTCGAGCGGCAGCACGGCGAACGCCAGCTCGACCGTCTTGCGCCGCTTGGCGGTCACGATGCCCAGCCGGCGCCCCTGGCGCTGCAGCTCGGCGAGAACGTGCTCGACGCCCTCGAAGGCCTCGAGCTCGTCGTGGAGCGGCTCGTTGTGCTCGCGGTAGACGCGGACGAGCTCGTCGGCCTGCGCGTGGTCGATCGCGCGCATCTGGTCGTAGATGTTCGAGCCGCCGACGAGGGCGGCCAGCTCGGCCTCGGGGATCTCCCGCTCCAGCACCGTGCGCGTGGCGTGCTTGAAGGAGGCGAGGATGATCGCCCCGGAGTCGATCAGCGTGCCGTCGAGGTCGAAGAGGACGTGGGGGTAGCGCACCGCGTTGATCGTATCGACGTGCCGTGCCAAGCTCGCGCCATGGCTCAGGGCAAAGGCACGAAAGAATCCCCGTGGATCCTGAAGACCCCTCCGGGGACGTCGGAGTACCGGATGTACGGCGACGAGTCCGCCGACCCGCCGGCGCTCGTCTGCGTCGTCGGCAAGACGACGCTGGCCTACCGGCTCCGGGCGCTCGACGACCTCCACGCGATGCTGAAGGCCCACGGCGGCTGGATGCTCCTCGGCAGCGCCGACGAGCAGAAGCCGGCCGCGGAGGGCACGGTCGAGGCTTGGGCGCGCTCGCCGGACAATCCGGTAGGCGGCTGGTACGGGCTCAAGAAGGGCCT
>Ga0268386_10000565_pt1 | contig 23693 bp, 21 predicted proteins | sample RVTome_15_FD_200260 | JGI IMG/M metagenome (GOLD analysis project Ga0268386, IMG submission 200260) | Soil microbial communities from uranium-contaminated site in the Upper Colorado River Basin, Wyoming, United States - RVT150D86... ...
ACGCGACCCCCTCGCCGTCGCGTGGCGACGGCTCGACCGCGAACTCGACCGATTCATCGACCGTCAGCAAGTCGCGGCCGCCTGAACATGACCGCAAACTTGACTCAACCCGTACAAGTCAAAACCAGCAAGTGGAACTAGCTCGTGGTCGAACACAACACCAGATGGACGTCGGGCTCAACGGATCGCCCCCGAGGACGTCGTCGTCGCGCGGTCGTCGAGCGTCGGTCAGGTGAGGCTGAACGGGGGGTAGCGGTCGGTGACGAGCAGGAACGCGTACGCCTGGACGCGTAGGCTCCAGCGGCCGACCCCGACGACGTAGTCGAACAGCGCCCGCGGATACCGGCCGGTGAACAGAATCGCGAACCACACGATGATGACCGCGACAAGCGCGCCGAACGCCAGGAAGACGAGCACGATGTAGTGGGGGATCGCCAGCAGCCACTTGACCAGCGGCAGCCAGCGGTTCAGATCACGTTCGGCATCGGGGTAGTCGATCTCCAGATGCACCGCTTGTTCGTCCACAGTGGACGGGTACCGGTCGGTGAGCAGCGCCAGGTAGGCGCCGACGCGGGCCTCGAAGCGGGTCAGTTCTCGAGCGAAGTCGAACCACCATCGCGGGTAGCGCTGCCGGAACAGCAGCATCAACAGCGTCGCGGCGAACAACCCGCCGACGATCCCGCCGCCGCTGGTGGTGACCTGTTCGCCGGTCTCGGTGACCACGGTCTCGTTGCCGGTCGCGGTGAGCAGTCCGAGGATGACCAGGATCGGGATGGCCCAGACCAGTCGGAAGAACGTGGTGAGCCGGTCGAGCTGCTCGGGGTAGTCGACGTCCAGTCGGGCGGCGTACGACTCGGGCGGAGTGGACACGGTCAACCTCCCACGCGGCGGGCACGATCACCCTACCGGCCACACCACTACGGTTGCGCAAGGGCTGCCGGGCGGTCACAGCGCAGGAGTTGGCCAGGCAGTCCGGTCGCGGCGATGGTGTCGGCATACGGTCTCTGACACGCTACTGATCGGGTACCGCGACACCGGCGGCGTTCGCGCCGATGCGGAGTGGGAAGTGGATCGTCCAGCGCTGTGACGACGGAGCTGAACGCCACGGCAGCACGGCCTCGACGGCGGCGATGGCCGCCGCGATCACCCGACGACCTGCTGCTGCCACTTGGCAGCCAGGCATCGCTGGCGTGCAGCTTGTCGCAAAACGTGTCAGACGGTGGAGAGCAGGCTGGGACCGCGTCGGCGTCGGTAGGTGAGACCGGCCGACAGGAGGCCTCCGACTACAATCACCGGCACAGCAAGGGGGACATGTGTGTCCGATCTGCCTACGGGGACGGTGACGTTTCTGTTCACAGACATCCAGGGCTCCACCCGGCTGCTCCAGGAGCTCGGGGCGGGATATCGAGCCGTCCACGATCGCCACACGGAGATCGTCCGCGATGCATTGCAGGCCGAGGACGGCCACGAGGTTCGAATCGAGGGCGACGCCTTCTTCGCGGTGTTCCCCACGCCAGGGCAGGGGGTCCGCGCCGCGGTGGCCGCGCAGCGAGGCCTGGCCGAGCAAGACTGGCCGCGCGGCGCGCCGCTGCGGGTTCGGATGGGCCTGCACACCGGCGAGGGTTTCCTCGGCGGCGGCGACTACATCGGGATCGACGTGAACCGAGCGGCCAGGATCGCCGCCGCCGCACACGGAGGGCAGGTCGTGGTCTCCGAGGCCACGCGGGCCCTCGTCGGTCACGCCCTCCCCGAGAAAGTGACCGTCCGCGACCTCGGCCACCACGGGTTGAAGGACTTCGACGAGCCCCAGCCCCTTTACGACCTCGTCATCGACGGTCTCCCGGCCGACTTCCCACCGATCCGCACCATCGGGGGGCCACGGCACACGAACCTGCCGCCACCGCGAACCTCGTTCATCGGACGCGAGCGCGAGGTCGCCGAGATCGGCGAGCTGCTCACCCGCGCCCGGCTCGTCACCCTCACCGGGCCGGGCGGCATTGGCAAGACCCGCCTGGCGCTGCGGGCCGCCGCCGAACAGATCGACCGGATCGACGACAGCGTGTACATGGTCGACCTGAGCGCGGTGACGGATCCCGCCCTGGTTCCCTCGAACATCGCCGCGTCCCTGCACGTGCGGGAGGAGCCGGGCGCGGATCTCCTCGACACGCTGGCCGCCTACTTCCGGGACCGGAATCTCCTCCTGGTGCTGGACAACCTCGAGCAGGTCGTCGACGCGGCGCCGGCAGTGGACCGGCTCCTGGACGCGGCCCCCCGCCTGAGGATCCTGGCCACGAGCCGGATACCTCTGCACCTGTCGGGAGAACACGAGTATCTCGTCGGACCCCTCCCCCTCCCGGATACGGACGGGCGTCTTGACCTCGACGTCCTCACCACCTCCGAGTCCGTGAGGCTGTTCGTGGAGCGGGCCGCTTCCGTGCGCCGAGACTTCCGTATCACCGAGGAGAACGCCGCGGCGGTCGCCGAGATCGCCCGGCGGCTCAACGGCCTCCCCCTGGCAATCGAGCTGGCCGCCGGCCGCGTCAAGCTGCTCAGCCCGCAGGCGCTTCTGGAACGACTGGAGCTCCCACTGCTCACCGGGGGGCAGCGCGACCTGCCGGAGCGCCGGAGGACCCTGCGTGGAATGATCGAATGGAGCCACGACCTTCTGGAGCCGGAGGAACGGCACCTGTTCGCCCGGCTGACCGCCTTCCGCGGTGGATGGACCCTGGAGTCGGCTGAGGCGGTGTGCGGGCCAGGGCTGAGTTTGGGCGTGATCGACGGGCTGGCTGTCTTGGTCGACCACAGCATTGTCGGCCAGGAGGAGACCAGTGAGGGGGAAATGCGTTTCCGCATGCTGGAGACGATCCACGAGTTCGCGGCCGAACGGCTGGCCTCCTCCGGCGAGCTCGAAGACATCCGGAGGAGCCACGCCCAGCACTTCCGTGACCTGGCCGAGGATGCGGAACCCCATCTCACCGGGGAGGGGCAGGCTCGCTGGCTGGAGCGGCTGGAGCGCGAGCACGAAAACCTGCGGGCGGCGCTGGACTGGGCCGAATCGACCGCCGACGCGGACACTGCATTGCGCACCGCGGCCGCGATCTGGCGGTTCTGGCAGCTCAGCGGCCGTCTCGCCGAGGCCAGGGCCCGGTTGGAGCGGATCCTGGTCCTGCCCATGCGCGCCGAGGTCCGGGCCCTGCGGGTCCGAGCCGTGGGCGCGTTGGGGGGGATCCTGTACTGGCAGAACGACTTCGAGGGGATGCGGGACGCGTACGAGGAGGCGGTCGAGATCGCTCGTGAGGTCGGCGAGCCCGGCCTGCTGGCGCGGGCCCTGTTCGACCTCTCTTTCGTTCCGTCGGTCACCTCCCAGGACTTCGAGCGCCAGGAGCAGTTGCTCCGAAAGGCCCTGGCTGCGGCGCCCGAAGACGACCGGGTCCTCCGAGCCGAGATTGAGGGGTTCCTCGGCGTCGTCGCGTTGTTCCGGGGCGGCGATCCGGCGGCCGTTCTCGGCTCCGCAGAATCGATCGAAACGCTCATCGCCATCCACCGCCAGCGCGGCGATCGTGTGAGCACGGCCGACAATCTCTTCAGGCTCGCCGGCTTGAAGCTGTTCAGTGGTGACTCCGGTGCTGCCTGGGAACATCTCCGCGAGTCGGTCGCGCTCCGCGCCCAGGCCCCCCCAAGCCCCGCGACGCTCTGGAGCGTCCTTGCCGGGTCGTCATTCCTCGCGAGCCACGACGGCGATCACAAACGAGCGGCCCGGCTCCTAGGCGCCTTGAGCCGCATCACCCAGGCGGCGGGCGCTCCTCCCCCCGCTTTCCTCACGCAGTTCGGCGATCCGGAAGGCGCGGCGCGCGCCGCCCTCGGTGGCGAGGCGTTCGAGCGCGCCCATGCCGAGGGCTACGCCATGACCGTGGACCAGGCCAGGCTCTACGCGAGCGAGGCTGCGGCACGGCCCGACCGATAATCACCCGCCGCCTCCAGGGCCTCTTGAGGATCCGGCCGGCCGAGGAGCGCACGGCGCTGTTCTGGACGAGGCCATGACCCTGGCTGGTCCTGCACCGGTGCTGGCGATTGTCAATGGCCAAGTGAAGTTCCCCACTGGTGGCCAGGTGAAATTCCCCAGCGGGCGGGGTGGGTTCAGGCTGTGGGGCCACCTCCTCGGGTGCGCATCCGGTAGGAGTCGCCGTCGGTGACGATCACGACGGCGTGGTGCAGCAGTCGGTCGAGTAGTGAGGTGGCGGTGGTGTGCTCGGGCAGGAACCGGCCCCAGTCGTTGAACGCCCAGTGTGAGGCGATGCCCAGGGCGGCGTTCGTAGGCGGCGGCGACGAAGCGGAACAGCAGTTGGGTGCCGGTGGCGTCCAGCGGGGCGAAGCCGACCTCGTCGACCAGAACGACGTCGTTGCGCAGCAGCTGATCGATGCCGCGGCCGACGCTGTTGTCGGCGATGCCGCGGTAGAGGGTCTCGACCAGCTCGGCGGCGGGCAGGTGGCGCACGCGGTGGCCGGCTTCGACCGCGGCGTGGCCGGCGGCGATGAGCAGGTGGGACTTGCCGGTGCCGGCGGGGCCGACCAGGCACAGGTTCTCGGGTGCGCGGATCCACTCGAGTCCCGCGAGGTAGCCCACGGTGGCCTGGGGCACCGAGGACGCGGCGACGTCGAAGCCGTCGAAGGTCTTGACGACGGGGAAGCCGGCCTGGCGGTGGCGGCCGCGCCGGTTGGCCTCGTCGCGGGCGGCGATCTCGGCTTCGACGAGGGTGCGCAGGACCTCTTCGGGTTTCCAGCGTTGGGTCTTGGCGGTCTGCAGGATGTCCGGCGCGATGCGGCGCACCGTGGCGAGCTTGAGCCGCTTGAGGCCAGCTTCGAGGTCGGTGGACAGCGCGACGGGTGCGGCGGTCACTTGGTCACCTGCCCGGCGCCGAGCCGGTCGAGGGCGTAGGCGTCCAGGCTGCGGCCGGTCACCGTCGGCAGATCGGCGCCTAACGGTGCGCCGGCCGCTGCGGTGGTCGGGGCGTCGGGGCCGGCGGCGAGGACCGAGCGGACGTCTTCGGCGGTAAACCGGCGGAACGTCAACGCCCGCTCGAGCGCGGCAACGAGGACGTCGCGGCCGTGGGCGGTCTCGAGCGCGGCGATCTCGGCGAGGTGGGCGGGCAGCCGTGACTGGCCGGCCGCCGCCGCGGCGCGCAGAAACGCCTCCGCGACCGGCCCAACCGCGAGGAACGCCTTCTCGGTCGCTGTGCGCGGCCGCACCGCCCGCCGGGGTGTCCCGCGGGCGCCGCCGTAGTGCTCATCGATGATGCTGACCTAACCGGGGGCGATCAGCGGGTGCTCGGCGACGCGCCGTTCGTCGTGGTCGATCAGGACCTGATCGGCGGCGACCGACACCCACACCTGCGCCGACCAGCCGGGCGGGCACCGAGTAGCGGGCCGAGCCGAACCGGACCGTGGCGAGCCGGTCGACCTTGCGGGACTCCCCGCGGCGGATCGCCGCGCGCAGCTCGGCAACGGGCGCAGCACCTTGACTTCCTCAGCGAGCCGGTCAGCGGGCACCGCGCTGATCTCAGAATGCGTCTTGCCGTTGATCTCCACGCACCACTCGCGCGCGCCGATGTTGGACTGGGCCAGCGACGTCCAGTCGTCGCACGAGGCGATCACCAGGTCGGTCTTGGCGTAGCCGACGAGGTTCTCCACCACGCCCTTGGACTGCGGGTCAGCCGACTCGCACCAGTCGGGTCGGAACCCGTAGTGCGTCGCGAACCGCACGTAGTTGGGGTGGGCGACGACCCGGTCAGCCACGATCGGACCGCGCAGGCACCCGATCCGATCCGCCAGCACCACCGCGGGAACGCCACCAAGCTCCTCGAAGCACTCCGCGAGCAGCAACAACGTGGTGGGCTGAGTCTGATCGGTAGCGACGCGCACGAACCGCACCCGTGACCACACCAGCACCCCGCAGAAGATCTGCCACGGACCCCAGGTGCCGTAGTCGATCGCCAAGAACTCACCCGGTGCCGGCCGCCACGGACGGAAGATCCGACCGTGCCGCCGATAGTCGCTCTTGGCCTCGGCGACCAGCCGTCGGAAGTTGCGGTCCGACGCCTCGTAGCCCTCCGCCCGAGCGATCGGCAACAGTCGCTTCGCGCTGATCCGCCCCTGCGTGGACTCCACCTTGCGGCGCACCATGTCGGCGACCGCATCGTAGTTGTGCTCGCGCACCACCCGCGCGCGCGTCACCTCGGTCTCGCCACGGGCGGCGCGTTCCACGACCGCCTTCACGGTCTTGTGGTCCACCCCACACGCACGGGCGGCCGCTCGGTATGAACCGAGCTCCCGGTACTTCTCAATGATGTGCATCCGCTCCTCCGCTGATTTCATGTGCAGCGCTTCTCCGGGCTGTGGTGAATGGGTCGTCTGGCGACATCCACTCCACCGCGCCCGGAGGAGCGCACCGGTCAACTGACCCCAGCGACGGTGGGGAACTTCAGTCGGCCATCAGCGGGGACTTTCACATGGCCAAGCGCACCACAGCCGGAGATCGCGCCGGTGACCTGCCGTGACGCTGGACGCAGGGCAGCCACCCAGTTGGACGCGGCCTGTGATCTATCATGAGCGGGGAGTGCCGGTGCGGCGTCCCGGCCTGGTGGCGTAAGCAGGGCACCGTGCTGCGCGCTTCAAGATCGGTCGGCATGTGCTGTTCGAGTAGTCGGACGTGCGGGCCTGGATCAAGGCGCTCGGCATACCTGCCGAACCCTGCTGCCGGGCGTCGCAAGGACGCTGACCGCGGGACGGGGTGGTGACCGATGCACCGGGCGAGGCGGTCGACGAGTACGAAGCTGGGTGCCGTCGCAGCGATGATTCTGACGGCGCCGACAGGTCTAACCTCCCGACCGAGACAACTCACTCATCGGGAGTAGGGCATGGGCCTCATCCACATCGAGCTGTTCGCGACCCTCGACCTCGTCGCGCAGTCGCCCGGCGGCCCCGACGAGGACCCGGTGGGGTTCCCGTTCGGCGGCTGGCAGGCGCCCCTGTTTGACGAGGTCGCCGGGGCGCAGGTCGGTGCCGCGTACGAGGGCACGGACGCCCTTCTGCTCGGCCGGCGGACGTATGACATCTTCGCCGCCTACTGGCCGTACCAGGAGGGCGGCGAGGACAACGAGATCGCCACGCTGTTCAACAGCGTCCCGAAGTACGTGGCCTCCCGCGGCAGGCCCGACCTGTCGTGGGCCGGGTCGACGCAGCTCGGCCCGGATCTGGCCGGCGCGGTGCGCGAGATCCGTGACCGGCACGAGCACGTGAAGGTCGTCGGGAGCCTGAACCTGGTGCAGACCCTCTTGCGCGAGAAGCTCTTCGACCGTCTCGACCTGTGGGTGCACCCGATCGTGCTCGGCGTCGGGAAGAAGGTGTTCGACGGTGGCGCGGTGCCCACGAACGTCACACTCCTCGAACCGCCGGTAGCCGGTCCGACGGGCACGGTGTACCTGCGCTACGGGCTCGCCGATGGCACGCCCGGCACGGGGGACATGAGCGCACCCGATCGCGGTGCCGGGCGCGACGACTGAAGCCGCCCCGCGCCAGGTTCGTCCGCGACGTCGGCGATGAATCCGCCAGGTCGGCATTCCGTCACGGCGTCGGCAGTTCGAGGTGCCGACGCCGTGACGAAGTGCCTCGCCAGAGGGTCGCCGTCACGCATGGTCTGGCAGGCCCCGTCGCCCTAGTACTACAGCCGGAGACGGGGGCTGTGGTCTGCGGTTTCGCGTCTGCGGTAGTGGGCGGTGCGGGCTCAGTGCTAGTGGCGTCGTCGCCAGCGGGCCAGGCGAGGATCTGTTCGGTGGTCGCGGTGGTGTGGGCCAGGAGCGTGGTGAACGGGCGGCGTGCTTCGGCCAGCGTGACCGCGATGAGCCCGGCCTCGTCGGTGGTGGGCCCGCGGTGGTGTTCTGCGGCGATCTCAACGACGAACCCGACGCCGCCACGACCCAGATCATCCAAGGCCCCACGGGTTCTGAGATCGACCCGCGACCCGGATCGGCGTTCCAGCGACCCGACCGCGGCGACGGCTACCGCATGTGGAACCTCGCGCCGCTGCTGCGCATCAACCGGACGGCACACCACCGTTCACGCGAAGGTTCAAAGGCCGCGGCGAGCTGATCGACCACATCTTCGCCAGCCACCGTCTGGTCAACCCGCAGCGCGTCCCGATCGTCCACACCGTACAGACGGCCGACGCGTTGCCGTCGGTCGACGACACCCCGACCGCGCGGCGCAACGAACCCGGCTCCTCGCACCACGCTCGCCAGCCACCGTCCCTGCTGTGGGATGGGGTGATGCCGACGACGCCCGAGTTGGTCTTTGACCTCTCGCAGCTTGGCCCGCATCCGCTTCGAGATCGTGATCCACCGCACCCAGAACGGCCCGGTCCGCGTCCTCACACAGACGTGCGTGAAGCCGAGAAAGTCGAACGTCTCTGCCTTCCCAAGGCCCCGTGCCCGTCGTCGTTCGGCGGCGTACCGGCCGAACTCGATGAGCCGGGTCTTGTCGGGATGCAGCTCCAACCCGAACCTCGCGAACCGCTCGCGATTCAGTGCACCAGTGAGCGACACCGGACGGCCCGACCGCACTGCCACAGGGGGCTCGCGACGACGATCACCGATCTGCGCCCCGTCGGCGCCTCGGGCGTACCGATCGGTGTAGGGGGATGTAGTGGTGGCGCGATGCGAAGGGATATGGCCACGTGCAGGCGTCCCCTGGATGAGGCGCGCGGCCGCCTCTAGTGTGAACCCGTGATCCTGACGCCTGATCAACGGCTCCGCGTCTTCATCTCCTCGACGCTGGACCTCACCGAGGAGCGGGCCGCGGCGAGGCGTTCGGTCGAGGCGCTCAACCTCACCCCGGTGATGTTCGAGACGGGCGCACGTCCCTATCCGCCGCGGGCGCTCTACAGCGCCTACGTCGGGCAGAGCGATGTCTTCGTCGCCATCTATGCGAAGCGGTACGGATGGACCGCGCCGGACATGGAGGTGTCCGGTCTCGAGGACGAGTTCATCTTGTCCGCCGGCATGCCGCGCCTCGTCTACATCCAGGTCGGCGTCGATCGCGAGCCGCAGCTGCACGCCTTCCTTGAGCGCGTGCGCGACGGCGGTCTGTCGTACAAGCCGTTCTCCACGGCAGCCGACCTCGAGGAGCTGCTGCGCAACGATCTGGTCGTGCTGCTGACCGAGCGCTTCCACGCGACGGACGGTGCGGTCGCGGCGGAGGGACGGGCACGCCCCGCTCCCCTGCCGCGTCCGGCCACCGTGTTTCTCGGGCGCGATGCCGACGTCGCCGAGATCACGGCTCGGCTGCAGCGGGGCGACGTGCGGCTGCTCACCCTCGTCGGCCCTGGCGGGATCGGCAAGACCCGCCTGGCGATCGAGACGGGACGCCGGCTGGGACCGGAGTACCCCGGGGGAACGTTCTACGTCTCGCTCGCGGCGCTGCGCGAGCCAGGCCTGGTCGCCGACACGGTCGCCGCTGCGCTCGACGTCGCGACGACCGACGCCTCCAGTGCCGTTGCAGCCGTCGCGGATGCCATCGGCGACCGGCGGACGCTGCTGATCCTCGACAACTTCGAGCACATCGTGCCAGGTGCCACGGTCGTTGCGGAGTTGCTCGAGGCCTGTGGGCCGTTGACCGTGGTCGTCACGAGCCGCACACCGCTTCGCCTCCGCGGAGAGCACGAGTTCCCCGTGCGGCCGTTGGCCGTGCCGCCCGGGCGCACGCCGAACGAACGCGTGCGTGAGTACTCCGCCGTCCAGCTGTTCATCGAAGCGGCATGCGCCGTGCGACCGGATCTCGTCCTGGACGAGCGCTCGACGGCTGCGGTCGTCGACATCTGCCGTGAGCTCGACGGACTCCCGCTGGCGCTCGAACTGGCCGCCGCGATGGTCAGGATCATGACGCCCCAGATGCTCCTCGACCGCCTACGGGACCAGCTGCTCGATCTGCGCGGCGGCCGCCGCGACATGCCTGCGCGCCACCAGAGCCTCGCCGCCACCATCGCCTGGAGCTACGACCTGCTCGACAGGCCCACGAAGGATGCGTTCGCACAGCTCAGCGCCTTCCGCGGTGGGTTCACCCTGGCGACCGCCGAGCGGGTGTGCGACGTCGAGAGCGACGTCGTGCCAGCCGTCGCGTCCCTCGTGGAGCACAACCTGGTGCGCGCCGACGTCCGGGCCGACCACGTCCGCTTCGCGATGCTCGGCACGATCCGGCAGTTCGCCCGGGAGCGTCTGAACGCCAGCGCGGGGCGGGACGCAGTGTTCTCACGCCATGCCCGCACGTTCCTGGAGCTCGCCGACCAGGTCGGACGTCCGGGTGGGCGGCACCGGACAGTGCTCGACGCGATCGAGATCGAGCTGGACAACCTGCGGCAGGCATTCACGTGGTTGCTCGCGAGGGACGATCCGGATCCGGTCGCCAATGCTGTGTGGGAGTCGTGGTGGTTCTGGTGGATGCGCGGCTACCTCAAGGAAGGCGTGCTGTGGGCTGACCGCTGCCTCGAGGCGCCCCAGATTGGCCGCGAGCCCCACGCACGCGTCCTTGCGGCCCGAGCCATGTTCGCGATCTGGTCCGGCGACTACGACTTCGCCGTGCCGGCGGTGCTGCAGGCCGCGAAGGTTGCGCGGGAGACGGGAGACGACCGCAGCCTCGGGTACGCGGACGTGGCGGTCGGCCTCGTCCGCGGCCTCACAGGTGCGATGGCCGACGGCCTGGCGACCATCCGGCGCGGCGTCGCCACGTTCGAGAGGATGGCCGACGAGGTCGGAGCGACGACAGGGCTCGTCGCGATGAGCTGGATGCAGGGCATCACGCGCCAGTTCGACGATACCGACGAGCTACTGCGGCACGCATTGCATCGCGCCCGGGGCATCGAATCGAAGGTCGACATGGGGATCGCCGAGGCCGCACTGGCGCAGTTCCACATGAGCCGCGGCGACACGGAAGGCGTCCACGACCTGATCAGTGCATCCCTCGAGCACCTGGCCGAGGCGCGGCACATCGCATCGACGATCCTGACGTTGGAGGTCATCGCCGAGCTCGGAATGCATCACGGTCTGCCACGAGCGTCGGTCGAGGTGCTCGGCGCGACCGCGGCGATCCGGTCGTCCATGGGCACCCACGTCCCGCCACAGGCCGCCCAACGGCTGGCACGGCTCATCGAGCACGGTCGACGGGACCTGGGCGCCGGGTTCGACAGCGCGTTCGGGCACGGCTCGACGATGAGCTTCGGCGACGCGGTCGAACGAGGACGGTCCCTCCTCGGCGATCTGCGGCAGACCGCACAGTAGGGTCGGGGCAAGGGCGAGTGAAGCGGCCTGGGGTGCAGAGACCATAGGGTCTGCATTTCTAGGTCCGGCGGGGACCGGGGTGGAACTGCAGTACGTGGCCTCTACCTCGGCACAGCGCCACCTGGACCGCGGCGTCTACTGCTGCCGCGCAGTAGTGGCGGGCGTGAAGGACGCACCGCGAGCGCGCTCCTGTCCTCGCAGCGGCGACGGCGAAGTGGGAGCCGGCATGCGTAGACGGACCCGGTGCAGCAAGCGGATCGGCCGGACCGGTGAGCAGCGCCGAGCAGGTTCGAGGCAGCAAGCAAGACGCGAAGGCGTGTGAGGAACCAGTGCCTTGGGGCGGGGATCCTCCAGGACGACTGCGGTCGGCTGCTTCTTCAGGTGATGGGATCGCCGACTCCCGTGCGTTACGCTGTCCATGGTGGACGACGAGCGCGCACCTCGTCATTGCTTACAGTCCGCGTTCACGGCGTCTGGGTGGTCGATGCCGGGCCACGTCGTAGCACGGCGATCGCGTGACGGGCCAGACCCAGGCCCAGCGCGGCATGGACGACGGCGGTGGCGACGGTGAGACCGATCGGTGACCCGGCGGCCCGTGCAGCGTCGAAGTCATTGGCGAGGTTCAAGGTGGTTCCGGCCAGAAACGCCACCCCTACGATGCCGGCGATCGCTGCGCCCGTTGTCGCCGCGGTGCCGCCCCTCCTGGTAAGGAGACCGGCAGCCACTAGGCCAGCTGGGAGGAACAGCGGGGGTACGAGCGGAGTGCCGCGGAGGAATATGTCTTTGGCCGGGTCCCCGCCCGGATGGGCGCCGACGTCGTAGACGAATGACAGCACGGCGCCGCCGGCGGCGATGGGCAGGTAGGCCACGACGAGCCGCAACAGCCGGTCGTCCGCGCCCAATACCGGGTTCTGCGTCACCTCGGGCTTCACAGCGGACAGGTTCCGCGACGGGTTTGCAGACACTTGCCAACTCCTTCTCAGAGTTGGAGTTCGAGGTTGGTGCGGCGATCCCCGCATACCTGCGTGGGTGCCGCGTCTGCGCGCTTCGTAGGTCTCAGGTGGCTGTCAATCCGTGGTCGGCATGGCGGTCCACCTCCCATTCGGCCACGCCGATGAAGGCAACTCCACCGGCGATCGCCAGCCATGGCCACGGCATCGGGACCGCGGAGGCGTGGCTGTTCAGCATGAGCGATGCGCTGCCCAAGATGATCAGTCCGACCCCTGCCGACCACGCCGCCATCCGATACGTGAATGGCCGTAACGCTGCCAGGAGCGCGATCGCCAAGATGCCGACCGCGTAGAACGACGCCTCCACCCAATGAAAGAACTGGGCGTGGCTGCTGTCGGCGAGTGTTCGCTGCAGCTCTGCCTCTCCCAGCGCGTACGCCAGCAGCGGGACAACCCCGACGGCCACCAACCCGAGCAGAATCCAGCTGGGTCGTTCGTCGTCTGCCGATGGCTGCTCGGAAAGACGCAGAATCCAGAGCACACCGGTGAAGAGCACGAATGGAAGTGTGAACGGGTCGATTGTCGTACTCGCTGCCATCGTGACGACCGCCGCAGCCGACAGAGCGGTCAGAATCTTCAATGCGGCGAGGGGGTGATCCGGCTTGCGCGCAATGGCGATCGCCGGTGGTGCTGATAGAACCAGTAGAAGTGATGCGACAATGGCGTTGTGGAAGGCGTGGATCTGTTGGCTTTCGGCCACGATCCCGAAGACTGCCGTAAAGATGCCGAACAGCACGCCCGAGGCGGCCATGAACCCGGCTATGATTCGAGTGGCTCGGGTTCGCCGACGCGACGGTACTTCGGCCGCGGTGTGCCCGATCTCCGCTGACATTGTTTCGTGAATCGACATCATCTGCTCCTCTTCCGTCTGGACTTGATGGGATCCTGCCGGCCGCGGCTTGCCGGCATTACTAGCGGAGCGCCGCTGCGGGAGCGGCAGCTGGCGGAGCAGTGCTTGCGACGGTGGGAGTGGCCCGTCGGGTCGTCCACAGCGCCAGCCACACGAATACGGCCTGTAGCGGAAGTCGCAGCCACGCGTACAGGCCACCGGGTTGTCCGTCGACCTCGACGCCGGCGACCGCGACGTAGATGTTCCCGGGGAAGACGGCCACGAGATACGCCGCCAACGCGAATCCCGCCAGACGCCGGTATGGCGGCGGGACCAGCAACGCTGCTCCCAGCGCGATCTCGGCGATGCCGCTCAGGAACACGAGCAGCTCCCGGGCTGGAACCCAGACCGGGAGGTGCTGGATGAACGGCGTCGGGTCCAGTAGGTGGCTGAGCCCCGCGACCGCCATGGCGGCAGCGAGCGCATGTCGCCATTGGTCAGATGTCCTGCCGCGTAGACGGGGCACGAGCCAGGTTGCGGCGTAGGCCGCCAGCAGTATTCCGAGGAACAACATGTGATTCTCCTTACTCCATGGCCTGTAGCGCGTGTGATGACAGCGTCACGAAATGCTCGTCTTCGCGTCCGGGTCCACCCCGGACATGGACCTAGGCGCCGCCGGCGAGAACGGCCTGTTCGTTGGTTCGCTGCTGCTCCACAGCCATGTCGATGACCTTGATCGCTGCCAGTCCGAGACCCATGTGCGTCAGCACCAGTCCGAGTCCTGACGCGACGCCCGCGAGGTTGGCGAGTCCCAACAGCAGCGGCGCGAGGGCGATGAACCGGGCCGGGGCGCGCGCCGGTGTCGACGGCACCTCGGTACGTCTCCGGAACAGCCAGAGCGCGCTGACCGCGATGGTGACGCCCAGCACCGGGTGCACGACCCAGATCCGTTGGTCGATCCCGATGCCGGCGTACGGTGCGATGAAGCGCGCCAGACCGAGCAGCACCTGGACGGTCAGCGCGGCCCGGAGCAGCGAGAATGGTGACATGGCATGTCCTGTCAGGTGCGTGGTGGAGGTCCCGCCGAACCTCGATTGGGTGCGGTGCGCAGGTGGTCCATCGCATCGGTCCAGGGGACTGGCAGCCTTGATCCGAGGGCCTGCCAGGTCGTGAACCGGGTCGGTTCCATGTATGGCTGTAGCGCCTTCATGATCTTCAGATGCGGCATCGTTCGGACGAACGCGTGGAGTGCCTGCTGGCTCGTCCAAGCCGACAGCGTCCAGAACGTCTTCTTCGTCGGCTGTGCAAGAAGGCTGTAGCCGATCAGCCCGTCGCTGTGCTCCAGTTGCCGGGCAACGGCCAATGCCATGCGCAGGAACCTTGGGAGGCTTGCGTAGGAGTGCAGTGGAAGCCGCGAGGCCATGACGAGGTAGCTGTGGTCGGCAGACGGTGTCACCAGTTGTCGCCACGGGACGGCAGGCATCGCAACCTCGGTTCTGCGTCGGACTCCGATTGGAGCGTCGACAGTCATGTGACCGCACACGTCACCTGCTCGCGCCGGTGGATTCACCGGGATCGCGGTTGCCGACGATCTACTCGAGCGGCAGGTGCGCAAGCTCCATGCGCGAGCTGATCTCGAGCTTGGTGAAGACGTTGCGCAGGTGGAACTCGATGGTGCGGGGGCTGAGGAACAGCTGTGCCGCGACCTCCTTGGTGGCCAGTCCCTGCGCGACGAAGCGCGCAACCTGCAGTTCCTGCGGGGTGAGGGCCGCGGCAGTGGAAGGCTCGCGTTTGCGTGCGGTCTGTCCAGACGCGCGCAGCTCCACGCGGGCGCGGTCGGACCATGGCTCGGCTCCGAGAGCCTCGAAGACGTCGAGCGCGGCGCGCAGGTGTGTGCGCGCCAGGACGCGGCGGCGAGCGCGGCGAAGGAACCGGCCGTAGGCGAGCTCGGTGCGAGCTCGCTCGAACGTTCGCTGTGAGCGCTGATGATGCATCAGCGCGGTGTCGAAGTGCTGTGCGGCGTCGATGTCGTCGCCGAGCAGCGCCCGGCAGTGTGCCACTCTCGCCTTGGCCCACGGTGCGGCGGTGTGCTCGGCGAACCGCTCGAACGACGTGAGCCACGCACCCGCAAGATCCTTCCGGTCGGCGTGCACGGCGACCTCGATGCGATCTAGCGCGGCCATGCGTGTCACGACTGGGTGCTCGATCTCCTGGAACCACCCGAGTGCAGATGCGGGATGTCCGTTGTCGGCCAGCTGCACGCCGTGGGCCCAGCTCGCGACCGCGCTTAGCATGCCTTGGTAGACGCCTAAGGGTTCGGTGGCGGCCAGCACCTCGGCCTCGGCCAGCGCGGCCTCGAATGCGTCGTGATCCCCATGCCGCGCGGCCACCAGGGCAAGCCACGCCACGGGCAATGCCGCAAGCTGCCGCTGCCCGGTCTCTCGCGCCAGGCGCGCCGCCTCGGACGCACTCGCGACCGCGGCAGTCCACCGGGACGTCAGCACCTGGGCGTGCGCCAGCCGTTCCAGAGCGGGAAGCAGCTCTCCGACGGCGCCCGCGGTGCGGGCGCGGACAACCACGCGCGCGTTGAGATCGTACGCTGCCGCGTCGTCGCCAACGTGGAACGCGCAATGCCCGGCGCGCACGAGCAGCTGTGTGTCATCGATCTCGCTGGCGATGGTGACCACATGGCGCAGCGCCCGCATCGCCGGTTCCAGGTCGTCCTGCAGCAGGCCACGAAAGCCGGCGACCAGGTGGTGGTAGAACCGAATCCGCGGCTCGTTGCTGGGCGACAGATCAGCCGTGATGTCATCGACGTGCGCGCCGACGGTGTGATCCTGGACCACCCACGCCGTTTCGGTAGCCTCGCCGATCAGCTCGATCGCCAGCTCCGGGTCGGTGCCGCAGATGTCACGACTCGCATGCACCAGGATCTGCTGAGCCGCGAGGGGTGAGCCGACTGTCATCTGGATCCAGGCCCGCAGCCGATCGGCGTCGGCACGCAACAGCGGATCGGAGGCCAGCGACCGGGCGCTGTTCGCGAGCGTCTCGGCGTGTCGCAGCTGTCCACTGCGCCACGCGTTGTGCGCCGCGGCGGTCAACAGCTGCGCGCGTCGCTCCCGTTCGACGGTCAGGTCGGCGGCCCGTTCCAGCGCGGCGCACGCGGCTTCATGGCCGCCGCGCGCAGTCGCGCGTGCCGCGGCCGCCTCGAGGTCGGCGACCACGCCGTCGTCGGGTCCGAACGCCGCGGCCGCGCGATGCCATGCGCGGCGCTCGATGTCGATGTCACCGTCGAGCACCTGCGCCAACGCCTGGTGCGACTGCCGGCGCTGCTGTGTGGTGGCTGCCTGGTACAGCGCCGAGCGCACGAGCGGATGTCGGAAGTGGAGCTGCTCTCCTCGGACCTCGACGAGGTCGGCGCGTTCGGCGGCGTCGAGGCTGGTGGTCGGCACCTCAAGTGCCGCGGCAGCGCGCTGGATGGTCGCGACACGTCGGGTGGTGTCGGTCGCCGCGACAAGCAACAGTGTCTGGGTGGCGGCTGGCAACCGGCGCACGCGTTGCAGGAACGCCGCCTCGACGCCGCCGGGAAGGTGCAGTGGCGATGGCAGTGGTTGCCGTCCACTGAGTTGCGCCGGCGTCAGCATCGATGGCAGCTCCGCGAGCGCCAGCGCGTTGCCGGCGGTTTCAGCGACCAGACGAGCGACCACCTCAGGGCTGACCGGCATGCCCGCACGGTCGCTCAGGAGCGCGCCGCCGGATGTCTGGCCCAAACCGGCCACGGGCAGCACGGCCAGTCCGCCCCCCTCGAAGGCGGCCGTGTCACCCTCCCGGACCCCAAACAGCAGCGCCACGCGTTCGAGGTCCAGCCTCCGGGCCACGAAGGTCAACGCGCTGATCGACGCGTCGTCCAGCCACTGCGCGTCATCGACCAGGCACAGCACGAGACGGTCTTCCCCGGCGGCGGACAGCACGCCGAGGGTAGCTACGGAGACGAGGAACCGGTCTGGGATCCTCGCCGCGGGCCGTTGCATCCCGAGCGCTGACCGGAGCGCGTCAGCCTGCGGCTCGGGGAGACGCACCATGTGATCGGTGAGCGGCCGGAGCAGTTGGTGCAGCGCCGCGAACGGCAGTGTGGATTCGGACTCCACGCCCTGTGCAGGCAGGACCAGCGCGTCCGTCCCCCGAGCCGTGTCCTGGAGCAGCGCGGTCTTGCCTGCTCCCGGCCGACCGACCACCACGAGTGCGCCGCCGCGGAACTCGGCGGCCTCCTGGAGGAGCGCACCGATGACGCCGCGTTCGGTCTCTCTGCCGTACAGCATCCACCGTCGTGGTGACGGGCTCCACCGGGCCTTCCCGCACCCATTCCTCCTCCCTACGATGGTGCCAACGATGTCAAGTCTCTCGGCCGGCGCACTGCTGGTCGCGGTCGTCGCGGCAGCGGCGATGGGGTCTACGTGAGCAGACTGGCGCGATACCGACTCCTCGCTGTGCTCTACGCCAGCCAGTTCTTCCCGCTGGGCTTCTTCTACTACGCGTTGACTGCAGTCCTCCGCCGACGCGGCGTGCCCCTGGAACAGATCGGCATGCTGCAACTCCTCGCCCTGTTCTGGGTCATCAAGTTCTCCTGGGCCCCCCTCATTGATCGGTATGGATCACGTCGTCACGGCCACTACCGAGCCTGGCTGTTGATCCTGCAGGGGCTGACGGTAGCAGCCATCCTCCTGCTGCTGCCGCTCGACGTGGATAGCGATCTCCCCTTGATCTTTGTCCTCGTCGGGACCATCGCCTTGCTCTCGGCCACACAGGATGTGGCGACGGACGCAACCGCCGTACGGGTGCTGCGGCCGTCTGAGCGCGGCTTCGGTAACGGCATCCAGCTGGCCAGCGGCTACTTCGGCTTCATCGTCGGCGGCGGCGGCATCCTCGTGATCTACGACCACCTGGGATGGCCGGCGGCGGTGGGCGTCCTGGCGTTGGCCACCGCCGTCCCCATCCCGTTTCTGCTGCGCTACCGGGAAGCGCAACCCGACAGCGATGCGACCGACGGGATCCAGCGACGCCAGTCGGTGTCTGCCCGCGCGCTCGCCAACTTCTTCCGTCAGCCCGGTGTGGCGCGCTGGCTGGTCATCGTGTTGCCCCTCAACTACATGGGGATCGCCACGGCCTACAAGCTCATCACGCCGATGCTCGTCGACCTCGGTTGGCCACTGGACTCGATCGGGGCCGTGGTGGCGTTCGGCGGCGGCGCCGTCGCCATGGCCAGCGCGCTGTCCGCGGGCGCGGTACTCAATGCGGTCGGGCGGCGAACGGCCCTGCTGGTCTTCGGCCTGATCGCCGTCGCCGCGATCGCCATGCTCGGAGCGCTGGCCGCCGGGCATGCGACGGTCGTCGTGCTCGGCGTCGTGGCGCTGGTCAACGTGGCGTACGCGAGCGTCGGAACTGCGATCTTCACGCTGAGCATGGGCTGGAGCCGGCGCGACACCGCTGGTTCCGACTACACCGTCCAGACCAGCTTTGCAGTGCTGTGTTCCGATGTCGCCGGAGCGGCCGGCGTGAGTCTCGCAGGCTACGTCGGCTACTCAACCGTGCTGGCCCTTGCTCTGACGCTCGCCCTCGGCGGCATGGCCGCCGCGGCATGGTTCCTGTCGGAACCGCCCGCCGTTCGACAGACGGCCGCGCCGGAAGCGGTACCGATCGCCTGACGCGATCTCGGTCGCCGCTGTGCCTTCAACCCCGTGAAATCACCGGCGCGAAGCCGGTCTGCAACGGCCAACGTGACACTCGAGGGCTCGAACCCCACAGTCGTCGCGATCAGATGGAGAAGGCCAATGTCACACGCCACAGCAACACGCGAACAACCAGCCCCCTCGACACCATCTCGCCGACGCCGCGTCCTCATCGCGGTGAGTGCCATCGTCGTCGTCCTCATCGCTGTTGTCACGATCCCTTTGGCGCTCCGCCTGATCGACGATCCCGCAGCGTCCGACCCGGTGGTCGGAGTCGATGACGTCGCGATCCAAGGCAACGCGTTCCAACCCCCCGTCATAGAGGTCCCACCTGGCACGACCGTCACCTGGGCCTTCGACGACGGCGGCGTCGAACACAACGTTGTCGGCGATCAGTGGCAATCGGAGGTACAGCCCTCGGGGACGTATCAACACACCTTCGATCAGCCCGGCAGCTACCCCTACACCTGCACCCTCCACATCGGCATGGACGGACGTGTGGAGGTCGTGGACGGGTGACATTGCACGGATCTGACGTGGAGTTGCGGCGACGTGGTGCGTGGGCCGCCAGTGAGTGAACGCGACCCGACGGACTTGTTCAACCCGATCGACGTCATCCGCGAGTGACCAACGTCGTCGTGTATAGCCGCCAATCAGGGCGCGGCCCTTTCGGCGGACGGGGTCCGCGAGCATGCCCGCCAGCTCGACCGTCGCCCCCGAGACCGTGGCGAGCGCACCGATCGGCGTGAGGCACCGCCGCCGGGGGCACGCTGGAACGCGCGCTCGGCCGCGACCGCCGCTCGGGTCGCCCGATCGTCGATCGTCGCCAGGACGGACGCGTCGCGTCGTCGTCGGCCCGGCACTCGACGGCCAACGCGCACTGCGCGGGTGCCGGCAGGCACTCCCCGGCTCGAGGGTCACCGCCTTCAGCGGCAGGCCCAGCGGTCCGATCCCGCCGACCGACGGGTCCGCGTACAGGCGCCGCAGGCCCGCGCGGCGACCACCACCGCGGACAGCTCGCCGTCGACCACCTTGCGCAACCTGCAGGTCGGGGCGCACGCGCAGCAGCTGGAGCTTGCGTCGCGCGCTCGACGTCCCGACGGTCGCGAGGGACGGCAGCGACCGCAGCAGATGCCCGTCGCCGGTGACGAGCACGTCCCGCCGATCCTCGCGGCGCGGATACGCACCGATCGTCAGCCCATCGACCGGGTCTCCCGGCAGGTCCTTGGCCGAGTGCACCGCGAGATCGCACGACCCGTCCGCGACGGCCGCGCGGATCGCGTCGACGAACAGTCCCTTGGTCTCGAACGCCTCCACCGCCCGGTCGGGGTGCAGGACGCCGTCTTGAGGATCTCGTTGGGCGTGCACGCGGGCACCGCCCGCGGCGCGACCAACACGAACGAACGCAGTCGGCGGCGCTACGACCAGTCACTGCATCGATCTGCCTCGACGTAGCCAACAGAACGATTTGGCTACGTTCACCCGGGCCGAAGCTACGTCTACCGGACTCCGGCAGGCCGCTGACCTGCGGTTTTGCGTGGAGCTAAGGGGAATCGAACCCCTGACCTCTTCCATGCCATGTACACGACGAACCGTCTGAAGCGTCCGACGGCGTCCCGAGAAGGCCACCCGCGTCCGATCGTATCCGACCGCTACGCAAGGCGAGAACCGCGCAGGCAAGACGTCATCCGTCCAATGCGTACGGATGCGTCCGGCGCCGTCTCCCGCTGTCCCGCTGCGTCTCGGCGACCGCGAATGGCTACGTTGCTGGCTACGCCGATGACGCTATTCCTCACCGCGCCGCGCGGCATGGAAACACTCAGCACGGCGTCACGCTCTCAGTCGAGACACTGTTGCCAAATGTGTCCGGGCTCACAGAGATCCCTTGGGCACGATCCACTCGTGGGGCTGCCCAGTGACCGCGGCGATCCGGTCGAAGTCCGCGTCGTAGTGCAAGACCGACAACCCCACGCGTTCCGCCGCTGCGGCGATCAACAGATCAGGGATCGGCAACCGATGCTGGCCCCGACGTGCGAGCAGACCCTGCACCGTCAGTGCGCGGTCGAACACCGCCTCGTCGATCGACGCACGTGGCATGGCCCGCCGCTCCGCAACGACTGCGACGTGCGTGTCGGCATTGCGTGCTGAGTATCCAACCTCGAGATCGACGATGCCACACGTGGCGACCAAGCCTGTGACCAACAGCGGCTCCAGCCGCTGGCGGACCGCTGGCGCAGTCATCCGCGCGAGCGCGCTCTTGTCGGCGAGGTAGACAGCGCTCAGCGCCACGCGTCGGACATCACGGCCTCGTCGTCCAGATCCAGTCCGTCCATCGTCGCCAGCCGACGGACGTGGTCACGTCGGTGTGCCAACGCGATCACCTCGGTCAGCGCCTGATTGACCGTCTCCTTCATCGTCGCCGCACCCAGGACTTCACCGGCGCGCACCAGTTGCGCCTCATCGATGTCAATCAGCTTCTTCGTCATCGCCACCTCCTGTCTCGTCAGCGCCAGTATATCCGCTCACAGACCTTCTGTATATACGGCGCGACGCCTCCGGGCGGTCGTCGATGGGTACGTCGCGGGGAAGCGGTCACCGATCCAGACACCCGCGGAGTTGCCGCCGTCGGGAACCGTCGTGAAGGCTGCCAGGCGCACGACGTCGCCGCCGTCCGGGTGTCGACATGCGTAGCGGTGCGCCCTGGCTGCGGCCGTGACCGGGATGGCGATGCTGGTCCGTCCATGATCGCCACCTATAGCGGCTGCGGACGCCCCCGGGCGTGCAATCGCGTGTCACACTCGAGCGGCCGCAGCGGTCCGGACGTCCATCCGCTGGCGATGTGCGAGCGGGTCGAGACGCAGGCGGATGTAGAAGATGACGACGGGGATCAACACGGCCATGATCGGCCATCCGCCGAAGGTGCGCAGGAGCATGAACTGCGGCGCTGCCATGTCGGCCAAGTGGGTGGTCTCCCACGCCGTCATCGCGAGCTCGGTGGCTGCCCACGCCAGCGTCGTGTGCGCTGCGACGCGTCGGTACAGCGGATGCTGCACGGTGGGCTGCGGATAGCGGACCACCAAAGGGATGAGTCGGGCAGCCGCGGGGGTGCGCGTCAACGCGGTCGCCGCGACCACCAGCGCGACCGCCGCGCTCGTTGCCAGGCTGACACCGAAGTAGACATCGTCGGAGTTCGTAAGCAAACCGGCCGCCGCCCGAACCAGCACGTACGCCAGCGACGCTGGCAGCAGGACGCCCAGTGTTCTGTTCTGGCGCCGCCGAACGATGATCAGTGCGGCTGACGTGACCGACGCCGCGGCGATGGCTGGCACCAGCCCGCCCCAGTGGTGGCCGACGAGGAAAAGCGCACTCGGCAGCAGTGCGGCCAGGATACCCGTGCGCGTCGGTGGCGTGACCATCGACCGCACATCCTCGGTCGACTGCGGGTCCGTGGGCCGCCCGCGGTCGTCCAGCACGGCGATGGTGGTTGCGTCCGACATGGTGGCTCCTCAGGTTCAGGCTGTGGAGCCAATGTGACCGTAGACGACAAGTCGTTGAAGTGCGTAGTGTCAGCACTTCGCCGTGACAAATGTGAGTGCTACCAACGACGCCTCGGGTGGGAGGCGACCGGTGGGAGTGCGCGCCCATCTTACGTCGCCGCGCGGACATCCACGCGGTGTCCTGGCGCCGGTCATCGGCCGGATTCTCAACATGTCGAACGCTGGTCAGAACCGCCTCGCTGTCCGGGCTGTGCAGGTCGAGGGGCACGACCGTGTGCTCGACAAGGGCTACCAATGGCTAGAACCAGTCGCGACGCTACGTCCTTCCGACGTAGCCGACGTAGCCGATTGGCTACGTTCACCAGCGCCGAAGTTATAGAAATCTCGCGCTGGCAGGCCTCTGACCTGCGGTTTTGCGTGGAGCTAAGGGGAATCGAACCCCTGACCTCTTCCATGCCATGGAAGCGCTCTACCAACTGAGCTATAGCCCCGGGAGTGTCGGCCAGCGTAGCACTGCGGTCAGCTCGGGACGGCGATCTCCTGGGTCGAGCCCCGGTCCCACAGGCCGGCCTGATACGGCGCGGCGCGGCGGCCGATCATGTCGAGCCACGACGACAGCTGCTCGGCGGGGATCGGCCGGCACAGGTAGTAGCCCTGCGCGAGCTGGCAGCCGAGGTGCGACAGCTTCTGCCAGACCTGCTCGGTCTCCACGCCCTCCGCGACGACGCGCAGCCCGAGGCTACGGGCCAGGTCGATCGTTGTGCGCACGATGAGGTCGTCGGCATGCCGCTCGAGGTTTGCCACGAACGACCGGTCGATCTTGAGCACGTCGACCGGCAGGTGCGGCAAGTGCGCCAGCGACGTGGTACCGGTGCCGAAGTCGTCGATCGCCAGGCTGACCCCCATCGCACGAAACTGCGCCAGCATGCTCCTGGCACGCTCGACGTCGGACATCAGCGAATGCTCGCTGATCTCGAGCTCGAGCCACATCGAGTCGAGATCGGCCTCCTCGAGCATCCGCGCGACGGTGGCGGGTAGATCCGTGTCCTGAAGGTCCCGCGCCGACAGGTTGACCGCGACCCGCAGTGGCAGCCCGGAGTCACGCCAGCGACTGGCCTGGTCGATCGCGCCGCGCAGCACGTACCGGGTCAGCTGGTGGATCAGGTCGCTGTGCTCAGTGACGGGGATGAACTCGTTCGGCGGCACCAGCCGCCCGTCGCGGCGCCAGCGGACCAGCGCCTCGGCGCCGACGAGCTCGCCGGTCGACAGCGACGCCTGTGGCTGGAAGTGGACCTCGAGCTCGTCAC
>Ga0268386_10000566_pt1 | contig 23663 bp, 13 predicted proteins | sample RVTome_15_FD_200260 | JGI IMG/M metagenome (GOLD analysis project Ga0268386, IMG submission 200260) | Soil microbial communities from uranium-contaminated site in the Upper Colorado River Basin, Wyoming, United States - RVT150D86... ...
CGCGGGAGCGTGCGGCCCGGGCTTCGGAACGATCGTGGGCGCGGGGGCGAACGCCTGCGTCCTGCACTACGTCGCCAATTCGGCCACGATCGCCGAAGGGGATCTGGTCCTGGTGGACGCCGGCGCAGAGGCCGCGCTGTACCACGGGGACGTGACCCGCACCTATCCGGCCTCGGGGCGCTTTTCGGCGCCGCAACGCTCGGTCTACGACGTGGTGGAGCGCGCGCGGCTCGCTGCGGTCGAGGCGGTCCGCCCGGGCGCCACGATCGCGGACGTGCACGGCGCGGCGGTCGCGGTTCTCGGAGCGGGGCTGGTCGATCTCGGGGTGCTCGACGGATCGGCGGACGACGCAGTCGAGAGCGGAGCCGTCAAGCGATTCTTCCCACATCAGACGTCGCATTGGCTCGGGCTCGACGTCCACGACCCGGGCGACTACGCGCGCGCGGGCTGCTCGCGCACGCTCGAGCCGGGAATGGTCTTCACGATCGAGCCGGGGCTGTACTTCGGCCGCGGCACCGCGGAGGACGGCGCCGCGCCGTACCGGGGGATCGGAGTCCGTATCGAGGACGACCTCCTGGTCACGCCGGACGGCTGTGAGGTCCTCGGGGCGGGGCTGCCGACGGCCGCCGCGGACGTCGAGGCGCTCGTGGCCGTGCACGCCTGACGCAAGGGGCTCCCTTCGATGTCTCTCCTCTCGGCCGCCCTGCGACGCCCCGGTCCGTTGGTGACCGTCGAGCTGCGCCCACCGCGCAGCGACCTCCCGGCCAGGGACGGGATGTCCGCCTGGATCGACCTGCACCACACGCTCGGGCGGCTTACCCGCGACGACCTCTTCGTCTTTCTGACGGACAACGCGGTCGGGGCGGCCGAGGAGGAGAACCTCGCGCACGTCGGAGCCAACGTCGGCGACGCGGTGGACCTTCGCAGGATCGTGCCGATCCTGACGTGCAAACACACGCTCGACTACTGCGAGACGTTCGCCCTCCGCGCCGCGTCGGACGGCTTCGAGGCGCTCACGGTCCTGGGAGGAGACGTCTCCGTTCCGCCCCCGCGCTGCGTGCCGCATGGCCGGGACCTCCGCGAGATCCTGTCTCGTAGGGTGCCGCTCCCGGATCTGGGTGGATGGGTCAACCCGCACCGCGACCCCGCCGAGCAGGTCGGCTTCGTCACCGCGCAGGACGCCCATGTGGACTTCGCGCTCAGCCAGATCGTGTCGCACCATGCGTTGCGGGAGGTCGAGGCGTTCGCCCGTGAGATGGAGCGGTCGGGCGCCGACACCCCGATCGTATACGGGGTCTTCTTCTACCGCAGCGCCAATCCGAAGACCCTGAAGACCCTCTCCCGCTTCTTCCCCGTGCCGGTCGAGCAGGTCACCGCGGAGTTCGACGCCGGCGCTGCGGCGGAAGACATCTGCGCCCGCTCGATCCGAGAGCTGCGCGCGTCGGGGGCGGAGAAGGTCTACGTGAGCAACCTCGGCGAACGGCGGGCACGGCGGCGGCTCAACCGGATCCTGGAACGGGTCTGACGGGCCGCTACACACCGGCTGGAACGTCAGGCGGTCGCCCGCACGCCTCCCTCGCGTAAGACGCGTAGGGCGACGTCGACCCTGCGGTGGGGGGCGTTGAGGTGGAAGCCCTTCACGAGGGGCGTCACCGCCTCGATCATCTCGAGCGCGATCGCCACGCCCTCCTCGATCGCCGCCTCGGGGCCGGAGGACTGGGCCGCTCGCATGCGCTCGACGATCGCGTCGGGGACGACCACCCCCGGCATCTCGTTCGCCACGAACTCGGCGTTGCGCTGGCTCACCAACGGCCAGATCCCGGCCAGGATCGGTATCTCGACGGAGCCGGCGTCGTCCAGGAAGCGCTTCAGCGCGTCCACCTCGAAGACGGGCTGGGTGATCGCGAAGTCCGCGCCGGCCTCGACCTTGTAGGCGAAACGCCCCAGCTCCCGCTCGCGGTCGACGGCGCCCTGGTTCACGGCGACGCCCTGGACGAACTCGGTCGGCGCACCGATCGAGTTGCCGCCCGGATCGAGGCCGCGATTCAGGCCCTGCACGACGTTCGTGAGCCCGATCGAGTCGATGTCGAAGACGGCGGTCGAGTCCGGGTAGGGGCCCATGGTAGGGGGATCCCCGCTCACGACCAGGATGTTGCGGATGCCCGAGGCTGCCGCGCCGAGCAGGTCCGAGATCATGCCGAGCATGTTCTTGTCACGGCACGTGTAATGGACGACGGCTTCGATGCCCACCTCCCGCTGGATGATCGAGCCCGCAGCGAGAGATCCCATGCGGCTGCGTACGCGCGGACTGTCCACGATGCTCACCGCGTCCACGCCCGCGAGCTTCAACATGCGTGCGGGCTCCACGACCGCGCTGGCATCCCAGCTGTGCGGAGGCAGGATCTCGACCGAGACGACGGGCTCCCCGCGCGCCAGCTTGCGTCCCCAGGCGGAGCGTGCTTCGAGCGGCACCGCCGGCATCTGATGCGGAGCGTCGCCGCCGCCGGCTGGCGCGATCTCGACCTTGACGTGGCGCGGCTGGAGCGCGCCCACTTCGTCGCGCATCCTGCGGATGTGGTCCGGCGTCGTGCCGCAACAGCCGCCGACGAAGCGGACGCCGACGTCGATCATGCGCCGGGCGTACTGCGCCATGTACTCGGGGCTCGCCAGATAGATCTTGCGGTCGCGGACCGTCCGCGGAAGTCCGGCGTTCGGCTGAGCGGCCAGCGGCAGCGACGTCGCTTCGGCCATCGTCTCCATCGCGTCCAGCATCACCGCGGGCCCGACCGAGCAGTTGAGCCCCACGACGTCCGCGCCCGAATCCTCCAGTGACTTGGCGAGCTCGCCCGGACCGGTGCCGTAGGTCGTCTTGCCGTCCTGCCCGATGGTCATCTGCGCGATGATCGGCAGGTCGGAAGCGGCGCGGATCGCCTGGATCGCGCACCGGATCTCGCTCAGATCCGAGAAGGTCTCGAGAACGAAGGCGTCCACGCCCCCCTCCAGCAACCCCGCGACCTGACGCCCGAAATAGGCCGTGGTCTCTTCGAGGCTGGTCGGTCCCCAGGGCTCGATGCGGATGCCGAGCGGACCGATGGCCCCGGTCACGAACACCCGGCCCGGGGCGCGCTCGGTCGCCGCGCGCGCTAGGCGGGTCGCCGCGGCGTTGATCTCCTCGGTCCGGTCGTCGAGCCCGAACGACGAGAGCTTGATCGGGTTCGCCCCGAACGTGTTGGTCTCGAGGAGCTCGGCGCCCGCGGCTGCGTACTCCGCGTGAATGCCGCGGACCAGCTCGGGCCGGCTGACGTTCAGCTCGTCGTAGCAGACGTTGACGAAGACCCCCCGGCTGTAGAGAAGGGTGCCCATCGCGCCGTCGAACACGTGGACGCGGCCGTCCTCGATCAGCTCACGCACGGAGTCCCCTCGGACCACTAGCACGAGGCCACTCGGGGTGCACCGCCCGGTTCGAAGCCCGGGATCGGCGCGAGCGACCGCTCCGCGGGGGGCCGATCAGGATGCACCTCCGGGCTCGTAGCCCAGATTCGGCGCGAGCCAGCGCTCCGCTTCCGCGATCGACCAGCCCTTTCGCGCCGCGTAGTCCTCCACCTGGTCGCGGCCCACCCGGCCGACGCCGAAGTAGCGGGAGTCGGGGTGCGCGAAGTACCACCCGCTCACGGAGGCCGGCGGGGTCATCGCGCAGCTCTCGGTGAGCCGGATCCCGATCGCGCGCTCGACGTCGAGAAGATCGAAGAGCGTGAACTTCTCGGTGTGGTCGGGGCACGCCGGATAGCCCGGCGCCGGACGAATGCCCGTGTAGCGCTCCCCGATGAGCGCGTCGTTGTCCAACGATTCGCCACGGGCGTAGCCCCACAGCTCCTTGCGGACGACCTCGTGCGCGCGTTCCGCGAAGGCCTCCGCCAGCCGGTCGGCGAGCGACTTGACCAGGATCGCGCCGTAGTCGTCGTGCGCGGCCTCCAGCGAGGCGACCAGGTCGTCGGTCCGGCCCGCGGTGACCGCGAAGCTACCGATCCAGTCGGCGAGGCCGGAAGCCTCCGGGGCGACGTAGTCGGACAGCGCGAGATTGCTGCGGTCGCCCTTGGCGAATTGCTGGCGGAGCCCGTACACGGTCGCCCGCTCCTCGGACCGGGACTCGTCCATGAACACGACCACGTCGTCTCCGCGCGCGCCGGCCGGAAAGAGCCCCACGATGCCCGCGGGCGTGAACAGGCCCTCGGCCTCGATGCGGTCGAGCATGACCCGCGCGTCCTCGAAGAGCGCGCTCGCCTGCTCGCCGACCTTCGGATCCGTCAGGATGTCCGGGTACTTGCCCGTCAGCTCCCAGGCCTGGAAGAAGGGAGTCCAGTCGATGTAGCGCCGCAGCTCGGCCACCCCTACGTCGGCGATGCGATGGATGCCGGGCGCCTTGGGGCGGGGCGGATCGTATGCGCCCCAGTCCGGGGTGTGCGCCCGAGCACGCGCTTCGGCCAACGGGAGCAGATCGGTGCGCTCGCGGCGGGTCGCCTGACGGACACGAGCCTGCTCGTACTCGTTGGCGAGGTTCTCGAGGAACGCGTCCCGCTTGGACGCGTCCAGCAGGGTGCCGACGACCCCCACGGCCCGCGACGCGTCGAGCACGTGCACCGTCGCGCCCCCGTAACAGCGCTCGATCCTCACCGCGGTGTGCGCCTTCGACGTCGTCGCGCCGCCGATGAGGAGGGGCGTCTCGAACCCGGTCCGCTGCATCTCCTTGGCGACGTGGACCATCTGGTCGAGAGACGGCGTGATGAGGCCGGAGAGCCCGATCACGTCCACGCGCTCCTCTCTCGCCCGCTCCAGGATCTTGTCGGCGGGCACCATCACGCCGAGGTCGATGACCTCGTAGCCGTTACACTGCAGGACGACTCCCACGATGTTCTTGCCGATGTCGTGGACGTCCCCCTTCACGGTCGCCAGCAGCACCTTGCCCTTGCCGGACGATCCCGCCTTCTCGGCCTCCAGGTAGGGGATCAGGTGCGCCACGGCCTTCTTCATCACGCGGGCGCTCTTGACGACCTGCGGCAGGAACATGCGCCCGTTCCCGAAGAGGTCGCCGACGACGTTCATGCCGTCCATCAGGGGTCCCTCGATCACGTCGAGGGTTCGTGGGAGCTCGAGGCGCGCCTCCTCGGCGTCCTCCGCCACGTACTGATCGATTCCCTGGACGAGCGCGTAGGTAAGGCGCTCGGACACGGGGAGCTCACGCCACGACAGGTCCTCCTGCTGTCGCCGCTCCGTGGTGCCCGTGCGCTCGCCCGCGATGCGCGTCAGCTCCTCGGTCGCCTCGGGATCGCGCGCGAAGAGGACGTCCTCGATCGGCCGCAGGAGGTCGTCCGGAATCTGGTCGTAGACCGGTAGCGCGCCCGCGTTGACGATGCCCATGTCGAGCCCCGCCTCGATCGCGTGGTAGAGGAACGCGGCATGGATCGCCTCGCGCACCTCGGGGCTGCCCCTGAACGAGAAAGACACGTTGCTGATCCCGCCGCTGGTCAGCGCGTGGGGGCACTCCGCCTTGATGCGGCGCACCGCCTCGATGAACCAGATGGCGTACTGCTCGTGCTCCTCCATGCCCGTGGCGACCGCGAAGACGTTGGCGTCGAAGATGATGTCCTCGGGCGGGAATCCCACCTCCTCCACAAGGATCCGGTACGCGCGCTTGCAGACGTCGACCCGTCGCTCGGGGGTGTCGGCCTGTCCCTCTTCGTCGAACGCCATCACGACCGCCGCCGCCCCGAAGCGCCGGACCTCACGCGCCCGTTCACGGAACAGATCCTCGCCGTCCTTGAGCGAGATCGAGTTCACGACGCCCTTACCCTGCAGCGTCTTCAGCCCCGCGACGATCGCGTCCCAGTTGGACGAGTCGACCATGACCGGAATGCGCGCGATCTCGGGCTCCGTCGCGAGCAGATTCAAGAAGCGTGTCATCGCGGCGAGGGCGTCGAGGAGGCCCTCGTCCATGTTGACGTCGATGATCTGGGCCCCGCCCTGGACCTGTTGGCGCGCCACGTCCACGGCGGTCTCGTAGTCGTCCTCGGCGATCAGACGCGCAAAGCGCCGCGAGCCCGTGACGTTGGTCCGTTCGCCGACGTTCACGAAGAGCGAGTCAGGTCCGATTGTCAGCGGCTCCAGGCCGGCGAGCCTGGTACGCCTTGGTCGGTCGGCCACCGGTCTCGGAGGCAGCCTCGAGACGGCCTGTGCGATCGCGCGCACGTGGTCCGGCGTCGTCCCGCAGCAGCCCCCTACGATGTTGAGGAATCCCGCCTCGGCGAACTCGGCGCTGACCTTCGCCATGTGCTCGGGCGTGTCGTCGTACTCCCCGAATTCGTTCGGCAGGCCGGCGTTGGGGTAACAGCTCACCGGCAGGGACGACGCGTCCGAGAGCTCCTCGAGGAAGGGGCGGAGCTGATCGATGCCGAGCGCGCAGTTCAACCCGACCGACAGGAGGCCCCCGCGGCGCCCGCCGCCGGGGTGCACGCCGTGGACGACCGAGTTGTAGAACGCCTCGGGTGTCTGTCCCGAGAGCGTGCGCCCGCTTTGGTCCGTGATCGTGCCAGACATCATCACGGGCACGTCTCGGTCCCAAGTGCCCAACACGCCGGAGAGCGCGTACAGCGCCGCCTTGGCGTTCAGAGTGTCGAAAGCGGTCTCGACCATCAGAACGTCGGCGCCACCTTGCAGCAGGCCGCGCGCCTGCTCCGCGTACGCCTCGACCAGCCCGTCGAACGTGACGTTGCGGGCGCCCGGGTCGCCGACGTCGGGCGAGATGGATGCCGTGCGGTTCGTGGGCCCGAGGGCGCCCACCACCCAACAGATCCGGTCGGGGTCCGCCGCCTCGGCGCGGTCTGCGGCGGCCCGCGCGACGCGGGCCGCGGCGACGTTCACTTCCTCTGCGGCGTCCTGCAGCCCGTAGTCGGCGAGGGAGATTCGGTTGGCGTTGAACGTGTTCGTCTCGATCAGGTCCGCGCCCGCGGCGAGGTAGGCGGAGTGGATCTCGCCGATCACGTCGGGGCGCGTCACGCACAGCAGATCGTTCGAGCCCATCAGCGATGCCTCGGCGGACGCGAAGCGCGCGCCGCGGAAATCCTCCTCCGAGAGCCGGTACGCCTGGATCATCGTTCCCATCGCGCCGTCGATGACCAGGATCCGGCGCGCGAGCTCCTCGTCGAGGCGCCGGATGCGCTCTTCGTGCGTGCGCCTCGCTGTGACGACGCTCGTTTCTGCCACGATGCCCTCCCCTACGAAAAACGCCCCACGCGATGTACGCGATGGGGCCCCATGGCTTTTTAGCTCGTTCGCAGTTCCCACCCGGAGGTGGATCGTGCGGGCCGCAATACGCCTCAAATCGCCCCGTCTGTTGTCCCTGGAAGGTATCATCGAAACCGGAATGGGCCAAACGGCCTCGGCCATTCCGGCTCGGCCCCGCGAGGGCGGCGTGCCTCGACCCGTGCCGGCCTGATCGGCTCGTCCCGGGACCGCCAGGGCAGGGAGTACGGACGCTGGTCGTGGCGCCCAACCACGGACCGCAGTATTCCTCCCGACTCGGTCGCCGCGAGCGGCCGCCCATGCCGCTCGACCGCGAGCGTACCGAATGTCCATCGAACACGGCGACACGGACCGTTGGCCGCCGCCACCCGCGCTCTCGTCCGCCTTCTTCAAGGCCCACGGGCTCGGCAACGACTACCTCGTCCTCGAGGAGGGCGAGGACTGGATCGCCACGCCCGAGGCCGTGGCGCGTGTGTGCGAACCGCACCGCGGGGTGGGATCGGACGGCGTGGTGGCTTTGCTGCGGGACCGATCTGGCGACGCCTACCGTCTCCGGATGTTCAATCCGGACGGCAGCGAGTTCGAGCGCAGCGGCAACGGGCTGCGCGTCTTCGCATCGTTCCTCGCCCGCCGGGGAGACGCTCCGCCCTACCGCGTCCTGGTCGCGGGTGAGGAGGTCGTCATGCAAGTCCACGGATCCCGCGCGGGCCTTCACGACGTGTCGGTGGACCTCGGCTCCGCCCGCACGGGACCCGACGCGGTCCGGCTGGCGCCGGAGGCGCTGTCGTCCGACGGAACGCTTCCGGGGCCCGTTGGCGAGCCGCTCCGGGTGGTTCCGGTCTCGGTCGGCAATCCCCACGTCGTGGTGCTCGACGAGGGGGTGACCGAGAAGCGATTGGCCGAGCTCGGGCCGTTTCTCGTGCGACACCCCGCTTTCGCCCACGGGACGAACGTCCAGCTCGCCGAGGCGACGCCGGAAGGGGGAGGCCGCGCGCTGATCTGGGAGCGCGGCGTCGGGCGCACCTCGGCCTCGGGAACGAGCGCGTGCGCGGTGGCGGTCGCTCTTGTCACGTCCGGCCGGGCACGGGTCGGGGACGTGGCGATTTCGATGCCCGGCGGCGACCTCTCCGTCAACGTGTCGCCCGAGCTAGATATCGTGTTGCGCGGCCCGGTGGAGGAGGTGTGCGTCGGCGTGCTCTCGGAACCGCTGCTGCTCTGAGAGCCGCTACGCGAGTCCGCGGCGACGATGGGGAAGCCGATCGCTGCGTGTACGCAGCGGGGAGGGCCGCTAGCTGGCCCGTCGACGGACCTCGGGCACGGGTCCGGCCGCCGTCGGGTCACCCCGGAGCGTGGCGGTGTACTCCGTCGCCGCGTCGCTGAGCCGCGCGAGCGCCTTTCCGTATGCGTCCTGGGCGCCGAGCGTCGTGCGCCGATATCGAAGGGCGTCCACGATCCGCCGCAGAAGGTCGTCGAGCGCCCGGGTGTCCTCGTAGTAGGGATGCCAGATCTCGCCGTTCGCCTTGTACAGAACCATGATCGGCCTCGGGGGGCGGGTATCCTTTGCTGCTGATCGATCGCGGAAACGCGTGCCACGCGCTCCGCTTCCCAATAACACTCCGCGACCGCGGGTGCGGTCACCCGCGCGGCCTTCACCCCGGTTCCCCCAGTGCTTCTAGGTTCGCACGCGCACGAGCGCGAGGGCCGCCGCGGCGGTGAACGCGACGTTCGGGATCCACGCGGCGGTGAGCGGAGCGAGCGCGCCCGCTTCTCCGAGCGCGGCGGCGACACGGAAGAGCATCAGGTACCCGATCACGGTCGCCAGGGAGATCCCGATCCCGAACGCCGCCCCCCCTCGCTTGTTGCTCGTCGCGAGGGGTGCGCCGAACAGGATGATCACGAGCGTCGCCACGGGAATCGAGAGCTTCTGCTCCCGCTTGACCAGCAGCTCCCTGGCATCGCCACCCGTGCGTTGGATGATCCGGGCCATGCGATCGATCTCGGCGTACGTCATCTCATCGGGCTCGGGCGGGACCTCGAGCAGCTCCTCCGGCCTCTCGGTGATCGCGCTCATACGCAACCGATCGAACTCGAGGGCCCGCTCGGTGCTGTCCGGCAGGAGGCGGCGCATGTAGCCCTGGGCGAGCGTCCAGCCGTCGTCGGGGTCCCACGCGGCGCCCGTCGCCATGACGTGCAGCCCGGGACCACGTTCGGTGGGTGGCCGCTCGATCACCACCTCGGTCATGCGCCCATCGGCCGCGGTGAGCCGCTTGACCTGCCACGTCAGCCCGTCCTCGGACTGGTACACGAAGTCGGAGCGCCACGACCGCCCCGGCGTGTCGGCGCGCAGGATCTGAGCGGCGACGCGATTCGATCGGGGCACGACCTCCGTGAGTCCGAGCGCCACGAAGGTGAGCGCGACGCCCGCTACGATCAGCGGCGCGATCAGTCGATAGAAGGAGATTCCGCCCGCCTTCGCCGCGACGATCTCGCGGTGGATCGTCATCGAGTGGACCGTGAAGACCGTGCCGATCAGGGCCGCGATCGGGAACGACCACTGGATGAAGAGCGGAAGCTGGAAGGCGTAAGCGCGCAGGACCTCCATCCCGCTCAGGCCGCGGTCGATGTAGGTGTCCAGGTTCTCGGCGATGTCGCCGATGATGAACAGGGGGGGCGACGCGATCAGCAGCACGGTGGTGAAGAGCCTGAGAAAGGTGCCGACGATGAGCCGGTCGAGGATGCGGATCACCCGGTGCTCTCCGCCACCCTCGGCGTCGAGGCGCCGCGCGTCACCTTCCCGACGACGCGAGCCACCCATTCACCGGGCCCGCCGCCGCCGCGGGAGTTTCCGGTGGAGCGTCCCATCCGGCTGACGAGCACGACGCCGATCGTCGCCATGATCACGTTGCCGAGCCACATGGTGACGGCCGGGTCGGCGATCCGGCGGTCGGCGGCCGCCTCCCCGACCAGGAGTCCGACCCAGTAGACGAAGAAGATGATGGCCGAGCCGGTGACCACGAACCCGACGCCGCCTCGCGGGAAGCGCAACGCCAGCGGCGGGCCGAGCAGGGTGAAGACGATGCACGCGATCGCGATCGCGAGCTTCTTGTGGATCTCGACCTCGAAGCGGTTCACGGATTGCTGGAGCGCGGCCGCGCGTACCGCGCGGGAGCGTGTGCCCGTCACGAGCTGCTGGGTCGTGGGGTCCATCGACAGGTACGACGGGGCGTCCCGCATTCGTGCGCCCGCGGTTCTCGATCGGGTCGGGGTGGCCAACGCCGAGTCCGATTCGAGCGGCTGATCGAGCGCGAAACGCACGGCCTCGAGCATGCGCGCGCGGTTGTCGGCGAGCATGGAGTCGAGCTGAGCCTCGCGAGCACGCGCGTTCTCGGCCAGGAGCTCGAATCCCATCTCGCGATCGGATCGGTCGGACCCGCCGACGCGACGCTCGAGTTGGTTGCCGACATCGCGAATGGGGACGATCTGGCGGTCGAAGTAGACGCGCTGGAATCCTCCCTCGCGGTCGCGTTGCACCTCGTGGACGAAGCCGTCGTAGAGCGTCAGGAACAGGTCCGTGCGCGCGCTGTCGAACGCCATGTCCCCGTGCGCGGCGTACGTCGTGCGTTGGCTCGTCGCGTCGTTCGCGTCGAAGATCGTGATGTTGTCGAGGCGATTGGTCTGGTGATCGATGCGGTCCGCGGTCAGGAAGTACGTTTCGACGCCGGTTCCCGCGCGCAGCTCGTTGACCACCTGCTCGCGAAGGTCCAGGGTCGGGCTCTTGCGACCGATGTCGAGCAGGAGGTTCTTTAACCGGTGATTCGACTCGGGCAGCACGGTGTCGTTGAAGTAGAACATGACGCTGGCCGCGATCACCCCGAGGCCGAGGACCGGGAACATCAAGCGGGCGGGGCGTACGCCGCCGGCGGCCATCGCGGTGATCTCGTTGGCCGTCGCGAGCTGGCTGAACGCGTACAGAACGGCGACCAGGACGGACATCGGGAGGGAGAGCGCGATCGTATGAGGTAGGGAGAGCCACACGAACTCACCCAACACCCTCCAAGGAAGACCCTTGCCCACGAGCGCGTCGACACGCTGCGCCACGGAGTTCACGACGATGAGCCCCGTGATCGCCGACAGCGAGAAGAGGAACGGGCCGATGTGGACCCTGATGAGGTACCTGGCTAGAACGCCCGTGCGCATCGTTGAATCATCCGCTCCTTGTGCGGCGGACCGCGAGCGCCGCCGGCGAATCCCTACACCCGTGCGGGCCCGTCGGTCCGGCTCCTGACACCCGTATTCGTGCCCTCGCGTCTCGCCCCTCTGATCCTCGCGCTCGCCGTGCCGCTCCTCGCGGCCGTCGCGGCGAGCAGGGGCGAGGCCCTCGGCGCGCCCCCGGGTCCGAGGGGCGCACCCGCGAGCGCCTCCGCGCCTATCCCAACGTTGGCGGATACGATCCTCCGTGTCGACCTCGACGTGCCGGCGCGCGCGGTCCGTCTGGGGCTCGGGGCCACGGAAGCCGAGCCGCACGTCACGCTGGGCCTTCGACGCATCCCCGTTCGTACGGCGCCCCTCGCGAGCCCGGGCGCCGTCCCCCTGACCCCGGTGCCCTTCTTCGCAACACGGCAGGTCCTCGTGACCGACTCGCTCGTGGACCTCATGCTGCGCGCTCGGGTCGAGGCGCTCGGCGCGACGAACACGTCGGCGTTCCTCCCCCCTGAGCCGAGACCGGTTGCGGCTCGCACCCCCGACGACCGCTTCGTGACCGACTACGCCGACCTCGCGCTCCGCGTGCGGAGCCGAATGGAGCTCGGCGGAGACTGGGCGCGATTCGAGCCCTGCGACCAGGTGTTCGGCGTCGGGTGCAACCCCAACGTGATCCCGCAGCTCAGCCCGGACGTGCAATTCGGCGTGCAGGTCGACGGCACGATCCTCGACCGGATCCGCGTGGACGTCGACTTCGACCAGGCCCGGGAGTTCGACGCCGCCAATCGCATCAACATCTTCTACGAGGGAGGCGAGGACGATCTGCTGCGGCGGCTCGAGGTGGGCGACGTCAACTTCCGCCTCCCGCAGTCGCGATTCCTGACCGAGGGGATTCCCGGGGGCAATTTCGGCTTCCAGGCCGAGGGCCAGTTGGGCCCGCTCGACTTCCAGACGGTCTGGGCGCAGCAGCGCGGCGATCTCAACTCGCGGGTGTTCCAGCTCACGGGCTTCGGGGACCGGCGCGGCTTCGTCCAGGAGGACACGCTCGCCCTCGACGACGCCGACTACGTCCGCGGCCAATTCTTCTTCCTGGTCGACCCGACCTTGCTCGACCGTTACCCCCACGTCGACGTCCTCCAGCTCGACCCGGCCTCGGCCCCGGCGTCGATCGCGCCCGGCGACACACCCATCCAGCTGTATCGGCTCGAGGACGAGCCGATCGTCCAGCAACAGGTGGAGGGCTTCATCCAGGCGGACGCGATCGCCGAGGCGGGTGCCATGCAGGTGGTCGAGTCCGGGTGGTTCCGCTACCTCCAGCCGGGCGTCGACTACTTCGTCCATCCCAGCGGCCTGTGGGTGGCGCTCCGGTCACCGCTGAGCCGTGAGGAGATGCTGGCGGTCACGTACGTCACGGCCCTGGGCGACACCATCGGCGACTACAATCCGGAGCGCATCTACAACCAGGGCGGACGCCCGACGCTTCGGCTGCTCAAGGCCTCGGGCGCGAACCACCAGCCCGGTCGCCCCACGTGGGACCTCGAGATGCACCAGGTCTATCGCGTCTCCGGATCGCCGGACGTGGAGCAGGGATCCGTCGAGCTGACCGTGTCGCTTGGGGAGCGGTCGGCGGGCCGCACGTTCAAGCGCCGTCCGAGCGGCGAGGACATCACCCTGCTGCGGCTGTTCGGGTTGGACGACGAGGCCCCCGCCGACGTCATCGATCCGTCGTTCGTCTACTCGCCGGGCACCGAGGTCTTCCAGGATCAGCCGCCGGTGCAGGGGACATTCGTCGTCTTCCCGACGCTCCAGCCCTTCGCGGAGCCGCCTCCGCTCCCGTCGCTGGGGCTGACCGAGTTGGAGACCGCGCAGATCCTCGGCGACGACGCCAACCCGAGCATCTACGACGAAGAGGATCCGTTCGAGCGCGACAACGCGGGCCGCTTCCGCCTCAGCCTCGCGTATCGGCTGAGCAGCGAAGGCGTGATCTCCTCGTTCTCGCTGGGAGCTTTCGGCATTCGTGACGGGAGCGAGCGCATCTTCCTCGGCGATCGACTGCTGACGCAGGGCGTCGATTACGAGATCGACTACGATGTCGGCCAGGTCCTCCTGCTCGAGCCCGATCTGCTCTTCGCATCGGCGCCGGACGCCGCGGTGCGGGCCACCTGGGAGCAGCGCTCGCTCTTCCAGGTCACGCCCACACAGGTCTTCGGCTTCCAGACCCACGCTTCGCTGGGCGAGAACGGGGGGCTCGACTTCCTGGGTCTCTACCGGTCGGAACGGTCGGTGGTGCGGCGGCCGATCCTGGGCGCCGAGCCGGGAGCCGCCATCCTGGGGGGGGTCAGCGGGGGATACGCGACGGATGTGTTCTGGCTCGACCGGCTCCTGGAGCGTGTCCCGGGCCTCGACCTCGCCGGCCCCAGCACGCTCTCGGTGGACGGCGAGGTGGCCCTGTCCCTCCCGAATCCGAACACCCTCGGCCGGGGGTTCGTGGACGACTTCGACGCGGCGGCTCAGCTGCCGATCTCGCTGCTGTCTTCGAACTGGCTGCTCGGGAGCGCGCCGTTCTCGACGGACGGCGCCGAGGCGGTGCTGCCCGGGGTCATCGACGTCTCCACGTCATCGACATTGGTCTGGCAGCACCGGTGGATCGTGGCGTCGGCCCAGGGCGACAGCGTCGCCGTGCGTGAGGGTCTCGTCCCCCGAGTCGACATCGACGAGAAGATCCGCGTCACCGGATCCGACGTCCGCGAGCCGGGGCTGCTTCTCTCGTTCGGGGCGGCGCGGGGCGGAGGGGCCCCGGGCTGGCGCTCGACGATGACCTCGCTTTCGACCAACGGGCTCGACCTGACCAAGACCGAGTTTCTGGAGTTCTACGCCGCCACGGACGAGCCGCTGTCGCTCGTGATCGATCTGGGCACGGTGAGCGAGGACGCCTTCTTCGTCGACGACGCCGGGAACACGAACGGCACGCGACCGGACGGCGAGGAGTGGGGCCTTGGCATCCTCGACCAGGAGGCCGATCCGCGGCTCGGCGAGATCTGGAGCGACGCGACCGACGGGACGGGCGTGTGGGGAGAGTCGTGCCGTGCCGAGCGGGGTCGGATCTACCGGATCGGCGATCCACGAGCGACCTGCACGGCGGGCAACGGACGCCCCGACACCGAAGACCTCGACGCGGACGGTAACCCGGACACCGCCGAACGGCATCTGCGCTACGTCGTCACGCTCGATATGGCGTCACCCTATCTCGAGCGCACGCGCGCCGAGACCGGAACCCGTTTCCAGCTCTACCGCGTCCCGATCCGCGGGTCGGGGGTGATCGAGGTCGGCGGCCCGATCACGGAGGCGGACCTGCGCGCGGTTCGACAGTTGAGGCTGACCGTCGCGGGACCACCGGGAAGCGTGGAGGTCGCGCGCATGCGCCTCGTGGGCTCGCGCTGGATCAAGCGAGCGGGGGAAGGAGTGCTGGCGGGCGTCGTCGGGGACACGCTGACCGGAATGGGCCGGGTCGAGGTGTCCGAGGTGTCCCGCCTCTCGGTCGGCGACGCGTATGCCTCGCCGCCGGGCGTGCTCGAGGAGCTCGTGGACCCGACGTCGGCCTTCGCCGGCCAGGGCATCGAGCTCAACGAGAAGTCACTCGGGCTGGCGTTCGAGGACGTGCCGGACGGTGGGCGGGCCGAGGTATACCATCGTTTTCCCCAACGTCCCCGAAGCTTCCTCGAGTACCGAGAGGCCCGCATGTGGGTGGTCGCGCGCTCCGGCGACTTCTCGGCGACGAGCCCCCTCCGGTTCTTCTTCAAGGTCGGCAGCGACGCCGAGAACTTCTATCTGTACCGCACGCGGTTACGCCCTCCAAACGGCGCGGGAGGGATCACCGCGTCGGACTGGTTGCCCGAGGTGGTCGTCGACTTCGAGGAATGGTTCGATCTGCGTCGCCGCGCGGAGGAGGAGCTCGTGATCTCACCCCGAGGCCCTGGCGACCCGCCGGTCACGGTCTGGTCGGCGGACTCCACCTACGCCGTGGTCCTCGGCGACCGGGGAAGGGCGCCCAATCTGGCCGCCGTCCGCGAGATCTCGCTCGGGGTGTGGAACGAGACCGGCTTGCCGGCCACCGGTGAGATCTGGGTCGACGAGCTGCGGCTCGGCGAGGCCGTGCGCGAGCCGGGCATGGCGAGCTCTCTCGATCTCCAGCTCGACGGCGGCGGGGTGATCACGACGCGGCTCAGCATGACCAATCGAGGGGCGCTGTTCCATCAGTTGCGCGACGAGCCGACCTACCAGAGCGACCAGAGCCTGAACCTGTTCTCTTCCCTCGCGGTCGATCGGTGGCTCCCGGCGGGCTGGGGGGTGGATCTTCCCGTGACCTTCGAGACCTCCAAGCTGAGCCAGGCGCCAACGCTCCTGGCCAACTCGGACGTTCGCGCGGACCGCATCGTGAACCTCAGGGACACCGAGGCCCGGCGCACGAGGTTCGGCGTCTCGTTCCGCAAGCGGACGCCCGCCGCCAATCCCGTCGTCGGACTCCTGGTGGACGGGTTCAACGCGCGGGCCTCCTACACGATGTCCGACGGCTCGACCATCACGACGGAGCACGACACCGACGCGCTGGACGCCGGGGTCGGGTGGACCCGCGAGCCCGAGTCGCTGGACCTCGGGCTCGTACCCGATTTCGCCGATGGGTTCGTGCGCGCAATTCTACCCGGGTTCCTGGAGGACAGGGTCACGGACTCGCGCCTTCGACTCACCCCCGAACGCGTCTCGCTGGGTACATCGTACCTGCATCAGGACAGCCGGATCTTCCGGTACGAGACGATCGTCCAGGGCCCCGACGACGCGCTCGCGGTTCCGACCTTCTCGCCCCGCGAGGCGGTGCAGATGGCGGCCGACGTGCGGCTTCGGCCGTTGCAACCACTGACCGCCGACGTCTCCATTCTCACCGTGCGTGACCTCCTGTCACCGGACGAGGCCGTGACCACTCCTGGCATCCAGGACCTCCTGCGAAACGAGCGACGGGACGTCGCCGGCGTCGACCTGGGATGGGAGACAGCGCGTACGTTGCGCACGAACGTCGCGTTCAGGCCCGTGCTCCTGTCATGGGTCCGCAACGACCTGACCTGGACCACGGTCTATCAGTCCGAGCGCAACGCGAACTTCCTCGCTCGTACCGCCGCTGGCGCGGACACCACGTTGGCCTTGGCGCGTAACGCGCGCGGCCAGCGCGACTGGGACGCCTCGCTCGCGATCGATCCCGCCCGCTTCGCCACGAGCTGGCTCGGCGAGCCGATCGACGGTGAATCTCCCGACGTCGCGCAGCTCCGAGACATCCTGTCCGCGGTGCGGCCCCTGACGGCCGTCTATCGCGACGGTATCACGTCGCGCTTCAACCGGGACCCCGTCGACCCCCGTTTCGACTACCAGCTCGGCTTCGGCGACGTGGAGTCCTTTCGGATCATCGGGGCGGACACCGCAGCCACCCTGACCGACCGCTCGTCCTGGCAGCTCGGCTCCGGCCTGTCGCTGCCCGGCGGGGCCGGCGTCCGGGTCGGCTTCGTGTGGACGGACGCCAAGACGCTCGACACGCGCAGCGATCGGCAGACGCTGCTGCGGACATGGCCCGACGTCCAGGCTTCCCTGCCGACGCTCAGGCTCCCGGCGTTCACCGGGATCCGGTCGATCGACGTCTCGACCGGCGTGGCGAAGACGCAGCGCTCGATCGAGTTCGGCGGGTTGAGGGTACAGCGGCGATTCGACGAGGACGTCCAGGTCCCGCTCGATGTCTCCGTCGTCTGGCTGCGGACGCTCTCGACCACCTACCGGGCGGCGTTTCGGAGCGGGCGTGGGACCGACCCCACGGGGGACACGAAGCGCGAGCAGGTAAGCCACCGGATCGCCGTCAGCAGCCAGCTTCTGCCGCCGGGGGTCCTGGCCCGAAGGTTGGATCGGCCCATCCAGCTCTCCGCGATCGTGGCATTCGTGCGCGAGGAGAACTGCCGGGACCCCACGGCCGGCGAGAGCTGCGTCGCCTTCCTCGACCAGGTGAGTCGCTCGGCCAGCCTGTCGCTCGACACGAGCGCCGGGGGGCTCGAGTTCGGCGTTCAGGTCAGCTACGACGATCGGCAGTCGTTCGTGGGGCAGCGAACCGGATCCACGCAGCTCCAGGTGGGGTTGTTCGGCCAGCTCGACTTCGGAGCGGGCGACTTTCCGCTACGCTGAAGGCCGGACGAGACATCCGGCTGCCCGGCGAGTCACGCGAGCTTGGTGCATGCATGATGCCGAGACTCGCGCCTTGCGACGTGCCGTCACACTGCTTCTGGTGGTCTGCGTTGCGCGCTTCGCATGGGGGCGCACCGGCTCCAGCCGCCCTGCGCCGGAGGACTCCGTTCTTCCCGCGCTCGCCGAGGCGGTGGGCGAAGCGACCGCGGACGCGGCGCGCCGCGGAAGCCCCCTCGCCGACGGCGAGCGCGTCGACCCGAACCGCGCGTCGGCCGCTGAGTTGGACCGCCTGCCCGGCGTCGGCCCTTCCACGGCGGACGCGATCGTCGCGGCTCGGGAGGCTGGGACCGTCTTCCGTCGACCCGAAGACCTGGAGACCGTGCGCGGCATCGGACCGGCGCTCTCCGGTCGGGTCGGCCCCCTCCTCGACCTTCGCTCGCCGCCCCCGGCGACCGGGCCACGGCGCCCCCGATCCGGTGGGCCTTCCGCGCTGGTCGACCTGAACCGGGCGGGGTCCGAGGAGCTGCAGGGCCTACCCGGTGTCGGGCCCGCCCTCGCCGAACGCATCATCGCCCACCGGCGGGAGCGACCCTTCGCCACGGTGGACGATCTGATCGCGGTCCGCGGAATCGGTCCCGCCGTGCTGGAGCGCCTTCGTGCCAATGTGACGGTCGGGGGGCGTCGTTGACGCGCGCGTTGCGGAGTCCGTCCGGGCGGCGCTCATGAAGGCGCCGCACGCAGCCGAAGCTTGTAGTCACGTAGCATGGAAGGGTATTCTGTACGCGGGCGTACCGCCCCTCCATGATCCGTTTCCCCCACCGCTCCAGGGTAATGGCAGCCAAGGTCGCCCAAGAGATCCGACTCGGGGACCTCTTCGTGAAAGAGGGCCTCATCACCGATCAGCAGTTGCGGGAGGGCCTCGCGGAATCCAAGACCTCCGGGACTCGGATCGGCTACGCCCTCGTACATCTGGGCTTCGTCGCCGAGGAGGAGCTCACGCGGATGCTGGCCAAGCAGTACCGCGTGCCCGCCGTCGACCTGTCCAAGGTCTCGGTCGATCAGAAGATCTTGAAGCTGATCCCGCCGAACGTGGCGAACAAGCACCTCGTCCTCCCTCTCCGCAGGGTCGGCCGGATGCTCACGGTGGCGATGACCAATCCCACCGACTTCTCCGCGATCGACGACCTGAAGTTCATCACCAAGCTCGAGATCGAGCCGGTCATCGTCGGCGAGTACACCCTCCGTAAGCACCTCGAGCAGTACTACGGGTCCGCGGGCGAGGACGCCCAGATGGCCGGTCTCCTCGAGGAATGGGGGGAGGACGACGTCGAGGTCATCGAGGACTCCGACGACGAGGATTACTCGGCGCTCGCCGCCGAGATCGAGTCGGCGCCGGTCGTCAAGTTCATCAACGGGCTCCTCACGGACGCCGTCATGAAGGGCGTTTCCGACATCCACATCGAGCCGTTCGAGAAGGAGATCCGAGTGCGCTACCGGATCGACGGCGCGCTCGAGGAGGTCATGAAGCCGCCCCTCAAGATGAAGGCCGCGCTCACCTCACGACTCAAGATCCTCTCGGACCTCAACATCGCCGAGCGCCGCGTGCCCCAGGACGGGCGCATCAAGCTCAAGCTTCGCAACAAGGTCGTCGATTTCCGCGTCTCGACGCTGCCCGTGATCTTCGGCGAGAAGATCGTGCTGCGTATCCTGGACAAGGGGAACCTGACCTTCGACCTGACGAAGTTCGGGTTCGAGCCGAAGGCCGAGAAGGACTTCATGTCGGCCATTCATCGGCCCTACGGCATGGTGCTGGTGACCGGCCCGACCGGTTCCGGCAAGACGACCACCCTGTATTCCGCGCTGTCGCAGATCAACACGATCGACACGAACATCATGACGGCCGAGGACCCGGTGGAGTACAACATCCACGGGATCAACCAGGTGCTCGTCCGCACAGAGATCGGTATGGGGTTCGAGGTGGCGCTCAAGGCGTTCCTGCGCCAGGACCCGAACATCATCATGGTCGGGGAGATCCGAGACCTCGGCACCGGGAGCATCGCCATCAAGGCAGCGCTGACGGGTCACCTCGTGCTCTCGACGCTGCACACGAACGACACCGCGTCGACGATCACCAGGATGATCGACATGGGTCTCGAGCCGTTCAACGTCGCGTCGGCGCTGAACCTCGTCTCGGCGCAGCGACTCGGTCGTCGCATCTGCACGAACTGCAAGGTCGAGGCGCAGTACGAGGAGGAGTACCTCCGCGCGGCGAAGGTCGACCTCGGGTGGGCGAGCTCGACGACCTTCTACAAGGGCGAGGGGTGCGATCAGTGCGGAGGAAGCGGATACAAGGGGCGCTCCGGCTTCTACGAGGTCATGATCATCACGAGCAGCCTGCGCAAAGGGATCATGAACGAGATGTCCTCCGACGAGCTCCGCGATCTCGCGGTGTCGGAGGGCATGCTCACGCTGCGCGACGACGGCTTGAAGAAGGTCGAGCGCGGCGTCACCACACTCGACGAAGTGGTCAAGGAGACGACCGTTGCCGACTAGCGGGCTCAAGAGCCGTTTTTCTACCACGGGCTCTTAAGGAGGACCGGAGATGAACCAGCCGGCCGGGGCGGCCAAGCAGGCGGCTCCCCCACAGGAGCTGAACCTGCGCGTGCTGCTCCAGGAGATGATCCAACGGGGGGCCTCGGACCTCCACATCACGGTCGGCAACCCGGCGAAGATCCGTGTCGACGGGGACCTGACGAGCTCCAACAACCGGCAGGTGCTGACGCCGAAGGACACGCTCTCCCTGGCGTACTCGATTCTGACCGACAACCAGAAGAAGCGGTTCGAGACCGAGGACGAGCTCGACTTCTCGTTCGGAGTCCAGAACCTCTCGCGCTTCCGAGGCAACGTCTACAAGCAGCGGGGCTGCGTCGCGATGGCGATCCGTCAGATCCCCTACGAGATCGTCTCGATCGAGAAGCTCGGGCTTCCCCCGATCGTCAACGACATGGCCGACAGGCCGCGTGGGCTGGTCCTGGTGACCGGCCCCACGGGCTCGGGGAAGTCGACCACGCTCGCGGCGATGATCGACAAGGTGAACCGGGAGCGGAAGGGTCACATCATCACGATCGAGGACCCGATCGAGTTCATCCACCGGCACCAGAACTGCATGATCAACCAGCGCGAGGTGGGTGCGGACACCCGGACGTTCGCGGCCGCCCTGAAGTACGCGCTACGGCAGGATCCCGACGTGATCCTGATCGGCGAGATGCGCGATCTCGAGACCATCGGGGCCGCCCTGACGATCGCCGAGACCGGTCACCTCGTGTTCGCGACCCTGCACACCAACTCGGCCGCGGAGTCGATCAACCGCATCATCGACGCCTTCCCGGCGCATCAACAGGGGCAGGTGCGTGCTCAGCTCGCCTTCGTGCTGGAGGGCGTGGTGACCCAGACGCTCATCCCCAAGGCGAAGGGGAAGGGGCGGGTCGTCGCCGCCGAGGTGATGATCTGCACTCCGGCCATCCGGGCGGTGATTCGCGACGAGAAGATCCATCAGATCTACTCGCTCATGCAGGCCGGTAAGAAACACGGCATGCAGACCATGAATGACGCACTGCAGATGTTGTTCATGAAGGGAGAGGTCACCCTCGACGAAGCACTGAAGCGGTCCTCCGATCGCAACGAGTTGTTGCGGGCGATCGGCGAGCCGGTGCCGGGCGAGGAAAAGAAGAAATGACCATCGGCCGACGCGCAGCGAGCTTTCCCAGAACCACGCTGAGGTAGACAGAGCCATGCCGACGTTTTCGTTCAGCGCCCGACCCGCGGCCGGCGGTGAGATGCAGACGGGGGAGTTGAATCTCCCGACCAAGGACGACGTCCTCGCCCACCTGCACCGCCAGAAGCTGATTCCCGTCTCGGTCCGCGAGAAGCCGAAGGAGATCACGCTCTCGTTCGGGACCGGGGTCAGCACGCGCGACATCGTCATCTTCACTCGACAGTTCGCGACGATGATCAACTCCGGTCTGCCGCTCGTGCAGAGCCTCGATATCCTGGCTGAGCAGACGGAGAACCAGGCCCTACGCAAGACGATCTCCGATGTGCTATACGACGTCGAGTCCGGACATACGCTGGCGGACGCGATGGGCCGCCACAACAAGATCTTCACCGACCTCTACGTGAATATGGTCGCGGCCGGTGAGGCGGGCGGTATCCTCGACACGATCCTGCTGCGTCTCGCCACCTTCCTGGAGAAGAACGACGCCCTGATCCGGAAGATCAAGGGCGCGATGATCTACCCAGGGGTGATCTTCTCCGTGGCCGGCTCGGCGGTGATCATCCTGCTCGTCTTCGTCATCCCGACGTTCCAGCAGATGTTCGAGTCGGCCGGCATCCCCCTCCCGATTCCGACCCAGATCGTCATCGGGATGTCGGCCTTCCTGCAGGCATATTGGTGGGCGGTCGGCGTGGGAATCATCGCCGCGGTCCTAGGCATCCGGCAGTTCTACAAGACCCCCGCGGGCAACCTCGCGATCGACCGGCTTCTGTTGGCCATGCCCATCCTGGGCGATCTCCAGCGCAAGTCCGCCGTCGCGCGCTTCACCCGCACGCTCGGCACGCTGGTCTCGTCCGGCGTCTCCATCCTGGAGGGGCTCGAGATCACCGCCAAGACCGCGGGCAACCGGGTCATCCACGACGCGGTCATGGGCTCGCGCGCGTCGATCGCCGGGGGCGAGACAATCGCGGGGCCGCTCAAAGAGTCCGGCGTATTCCCACCGATGGTGGTCCAGATGATCAACGTCGGTGAGCAGACCGGGGGCTTGGACGAGATGCTCACGAAGATCGCCGACTTCTATGACGACGAGGTCGACACCGCGGTCGAGGCCCTCCTCTCCGCGATGGAGCCGATCATGATCGTCGTGCTCGGCGTCGTGGTGGGTGGCATGATCGTCGCCATGTACCTGCCGATCTTCGACATGATCAACGCGGTGCAGTAGGGGAGAGCGTCGAAGGGGCGGCCGCGACTTTCGGCCTTCACCCGCCCACTCAAACACCCACTCAAAGTCACGCCCGCCTTGCGAGGAGCATTCCTACAATATTAGATTGCGCCAAGCCTAGTATGTAGGGACGCTTCAAACAGAGAGGGGAGTCGATGACCGGGCGTGCCTTCCTCGGCGAGTTCGAGCATCTGGTGCTCGCGACCGCGTTGCGCCTCAAGGCCGGGTACGGCGCCGAGTTGGTGCGAGACCTCGAGCAGCGTACGGGTCGCCAGGTGCAGGGCGGCGCGCTCTACGTCACCCTCGACCGCCTCGAGGGCAAAGGCTACCTCGTGAGCCGGATGGGGGAGCCGGACGCCCGCCGAGGGGGGCGGCCCAAGCGGTTCGTCGAGGTGACGCCGGAGGGGGTGCGCGCGCTCGCCGAGCACCGCGACGCGTTGCTCAAGGTCTGGGAAGGGCTGGAGACCACGCTCGGGGACGCATGAGCTCCGATCCGGGTCCGGCCTCCGGCTCCGATCCGAGCATAATGCCTCCGCGCATCCTCAGGCATCTGCTCGCCTGGCTCCTCCCGCCTGGCCCCGTGCGGGACGGACTGCTCGGAGACCTCGACGAGCTGTACGCCGAGCTGGCCCGGACGGGCCGGGCGCGAGCCGACCTGTGGTACGCGAGGCAGGTGCTGTCGGCGGCGGTTCACTATCCACCCCGCCGGCTCTGGGCGGCGGGGACTCATGGGGAGGGTGCGGGGATGATGGACGTGCTCGGCAGGGATCTGGGTCATGCGGTCCGGACGCTGCGACGCAACCCCGGATTCATGGCGCTGATCGTGCTGACACTCGCCCTCGGCATCGGTGCGAACACGGCGGTGTTCAGCGTCGTGCGCTCGGTGGTGCTCCGGCCGTTGCCGTTCCCGGACGAAGAGCGGCTGGCGGTGATCCTGATGCGGGATTCGATGATCGTCGA
>Ga0268386_10000568_pt1 | contig 23630 bp, 19 predicted proteins | sample RVTome_15_FD_200260 | JGI IMG/M metagenome (GOLD analysis project Ga0268386, IMG submission 200260) | Soil microbial communities from uranium-contaminated site in the Upper Colorado River Basin, Wyoming, United States - RVT150D86... ...
CCTTGGCGTTGTGCTCATCGTGTCAGCGAGCGCAAGTCTGCTACGTATCTTTGGTCTGTCATGGGCAAAAGACACGAAAAAAGAGCTTGGTCTTGTGGCTACCGCAGGCTTTGGGGTGGCGATTGGTTTTATGGTGGGAATGACCTCCGTCGGGGCTGGATCGATTCTCATGGCCGTGCTGGCGATTTTCTACGGACGATTGGCCGCAGCACAGGCGGTTGGGGTCGACGTGACGCATGGCGCTGTGTTAGCCGTAGTCGCAGCTATGGCTCACGGGGCGGCGGGGCGCATTGAGATCCCAATGGTGGTCAGTTTATTGATAGGTTCGATTCCCGGTGTAATGCTGGGGAGTTGGCTGTGTAGCCGTCTGCCAGGCCGACCCCTACGTATCGGTATCGCGGCCATGCTGGCCGTCTCTGGGGCACATCTGCTGTGGGCCTAGGCTCATGACATCATCCGATGTGAGGCGTCCTCTTAGGGGGCATCCCGCGTCTTCACCAAGGAGCTAGATATGAGTTTGATGTACGGCAGTCAAGAAAAGGGTGTGCGCCACAGCGTGTTATCCCCAACGGCAGGGGGGGAACGTGTATCTCTCGGCTATCTCTTTTGGACCTTCCTGAAAATCGGTTGTGTGGCCTTCGGGGGCTTCATGGCGCTCATTTCGGTGATCGCTGATACCATAGTCGAAAAACGGAAGCTTCTCACCCCAGACGACATGCTTGACGGCATCTCCCTTGCCAACCTGCTCCCCGGACCACAGGGAGTAAACTGTGTTGTGTATATCGGCTATCGTCTGCGTGGGGGCCTGGGAGCCTTCGTCAGTGCGGTCGGCGTTCTCCTCCCGACGTTTGTGTTAATCGCTGTCCTCACTGCGCTCTATATCACCTACGCGAGCCAGGTCCCAGCGCTGGAGAACCTCTTTGCCGGTTTCGTGCCCGCGGTGGCAGCCATCATTATCTCCGTGGTGCATCGCATGGGGAAGAATACCTTTAAGAGCTGGCGTGAAGTGGTCCTAGCGCTCCTAGCCGTCCTGGCGCTACTGGTCGCCCCGCGCGAGATACGGCTCTATATCACCTTTAGCATCGTTTTCAGCTTCGGCTTGGTGGGATATTGGACGTTCTATCAACCGAACGCCCTCATGTCACAGCGCACGACCCGTCTGCCATGGGCGCGTATCCTGACTCCGCTGGTCGTGTTGAGTCTGCTCGTTGTGGCGTTTCTAGCCCGCCCACCGCTGGACCCAAATGGCCTGCCCCAGATCGCCCTGACCTTTAGCGGGCTGAGCCTGATGCTTTTCGGCGGGGGGTACGTCTTTATTCCTATGATTCAGGACGTTGTCGTCACCAGCTATGGTTGGCTCACCACTCAGCAGTTCCTCGACGGCATCGCCTTCAGTCAGGTGACACCCGGACCGATTCTGGTCATCGCGACGTTCATCGGGCAGAAAGTCATCACCGAACAGTATGGCCTACTGGCTGGAGTGCTCGGGGCTCTGGTTGGCACCATTGGGATCTTTACCCCGCCTGCTATCCTGATGGTAACCCTATCGCGAGTTCTCGATGACATTAAGCAATCACCTGGGGTGAAAGCCGCGATGCAGGGGCTCCGTTGTGGGATCCTCGGGATGATCGGCGTGGCTGCCCTGGTCATCCTGCGCACGAGTCTTCCCGCCTGGCCCAGCGAATTTTCCGCAGCCGCCTTGGTCAGTTATCTCAGCCTATTGTGGCCCACACTCGTGATTTTTGTCGCTGCGCTCATCGCCCTGGTCAAATACAAGGTCGACGTCGTCTGGATCATTCCCTGTGCAGGCCTATTCGGACTGTTGGTGTACGGATAGGGGTGAACTGTGTCAGGTCAGGGGCCCCTGGGCACGATGCTGCATGTGTCTGGAGCCTCTCGTTAAGTGCAACCTGGTGACTAGCCAAGGGGTTGCACGCAGGCCGCGTCCCTTGACGCGGGTATCTTAAGAGAAAGGAAAAACCAATGGACGCTCTGTTTATGGTCGGTGAACAACGGTCGGGATCGAACTTACTGCGGATCATGTTAGGTCAGACTGACCAAATCGCCGCACCCCATCCCCCGCACATCCTCCAGCGTATGATGCCGCTGGTGCCACTGTACGGGGATCTCAATGACCAAGACGCCTTCGCCAGGCTCGTGGATGATGTATGCCGTCTGGTTGAACACAATCCCGTGCCATGGGAGAACATCACGACCTTCGACCGTGAGGATGTCGCTCGCCGCTGTCGCGTACCCTCCCTGGTGGCTGTATTCGGCGCCGTCATGGATATTTACGCTGAAGTAAACGGCAAAAGCAAGTGGCTCTGTAAGAGCATGATGAACATCAAGTACGCCAAAGAGCTCGATACCTATTTCGATGCTCCGAAGTACATCTATCTCTACCGTGATGGCCGGGACGTAGCGCTATCGTTTACGAAAGCAGTGATCGGCGATAAGCATCCGTATGTGATTGCTCAGAAGTGGGCCGAGTTACAGCGCCTGTGTCTTAGTGAACAGGCGCAAGCACCCGAACGGGTTTTCAGCCTCTGCTACGAGGATCTCGTCTCTACTCCCGAACCTGTGTTGCGCCGTCTCTGCCAGTTCCTTGGTATTACCTATCAGGATGAGATGCTGAGCAGTCACGTGTCTACTGAGGCCAATCGCACGGCCCAGTCGAGCAGTCTGTGGGGCAATCTTACGAAGCCGATTATGCGAGACAACACCAAAAAATTTCTCAAGGGATTGGGTAAGGAGGAAATTCAGATTATTGAATCGGTCGCTGGCGATTGTCTCGATGCACTAGGCTATGAACGCGTCTACGTTCGGCAAGGCGAAGAACGCCACTTCGATGAGGACGAGTTAGCCGAGTTCCAGGCCAAAAATCACGAGCTGATGCAACAATGCCAAGAGGCCACAGATCCTGAAGACATTGCTCGACGCCAACGTCAGCAGCTAGTGTTGGACAACGTCAAGGCACGAGCGTTGGCATAATCTCGATTATATTCACGGCTAGTCTTGAAGGAGATAACGATGCAGAACGACATTTATACACAAACATTAGAACAGCATAAGCCATTTACGAAACCTGAATCGGCTGATAAGTCACTGGAGACAGGCTTGAATGGGACTTCAAGCTCGGAACGGCTTGCGGCTCTCAACACTTTATACGATCCCACGGAACTCGCGCGTCCACATGTCAATGGGGCCAAGACCAGTGTGAACAACGGAGCGTTTCCTGCGATGTCACATACGTGGACTTCTCCACTCATCTCACCCTACGGTGAGAGCTTGGTAGACTTGATAGTTCCGGCCGAGGCACAAGAAGAGGTGAAGGCCCATGCTAGCCATTTACCCTCTATTCAGCTCTCGGAGCGAGCGGTCTGTGACCTCGAATTGCTCGCCTCTGGTGCGTTTTCACCCCTCGATCGCTTCATGGGGCAGGCAGACTACCAGCAAGTGTTAGACACCATGCGTCTAACCAGTGGCCATGTCTTCTCGATTCCGATTACCCTCTCCGTCGACCCGGGGCCGGCTATACGTTTAGACCAACAGGTCGCTTTACGAGACGCCAAGTACGACCTGCTGGCCGTCATGACGATCGATGAGATCTACGCCTGGGATTACGCCGAGGTGGCGCACAAGGTCTTTGGTACGCTCGATTTGCGACATCCCCTGGTGTCGGAGATGCGGGGTTGGGGTAAGCTACACATCTCCGGGCCTTTACAAGTCCTCCAGATGCCAAAGCATTATGATTTCCAGGAGATGCGGATGACACCCGCACAGACCCGGACGCGCCTCGAGGCTTCTGGGTACGAGAATGTCGTTGCCTTCCAGACGCGCAACCCACTTCACAGGGTGCATGAAGAGTTGACCAAACGTGCTGCCGAGGAGGTGGATGGGGTATTGCTGCTACATCCGGTGGTCGGGATGACCAAACCGGGCGATGTGGATCACTATACGCGAGTGCGGGCCTACAAGGCCCTAGCCGCACGATATTACGATCCCAAGCGCATCGTGCTGTCGCTCCTGCCGCTGGCGATGCGTATGGCCGGACCGCGTGAAGTGTTGTGGCACGCCGTTATTCGACGCAACTTTGGTGCCAATCACCTGATCGTTGGGCGTGATCATGCCGGCCCTGGTGTGGATTCGACAGGGAAGCCTTTCTATGGTCCATATGATGCACAGGAACTCATGCAACAATTCAGCGAGGAGCTAGGCATAGGCATGGTGCCGTTCCGCGAATTGGTCTATCTCCCCGATGAAGACCGCTACGAGGAAGTGTCGAACGTTTCAGCCCAGACGCGTACGGCCTCCATTTCGGGGACCCAGGTACGGGAAGAGTACCTGAGCAAGGGGTGTAAACTCCCGGAATGGTTCACGCGCCCAGAGGTCGCGGAGATTCTGGCGGATGCCTATCCCCCGCGGCATTGCCAAGGCCTGTGTATCTGGTTTACCGGCCTGAGCGGCTCTGGCAAGTCGACGACGGCGGGCGTGCTCACCACCCTCTTGCTCGAGCATGGGCGTCAAGTGACCGAGCTCGACGGCGATGTGGTACGTACCCATCTCTCAAAGGGCTTAGGATTTGGCAAAGAGGATCGCGATACGAATATCCGACGTATCGGCTTTGTCGCCGCTGAAATCGCACGCCATGGCGGGGTGGTCATCTGTGCAGCGGTCAGCCCGTACCGGGCGACACGAGACGACGTGCGCAATATGGTGGGCACTGGACAGTTTGTCGAGGTGTTTGTTGATACCCCACTAGAGGTGTGCGAGGGGCGTGACATTAAAGGAATGTACGCCAAGGCACGACGTGGGGAGATTAAGGACTTTACGGGTATCGATGATCCGTATGAGCCGCCTCTCGCTCCTGAAATCACCCTCAATACCGTCACGCATACGCCTGAAGAGAATGCGCACCTGATTCTGCAGGAGTTGATCCAGCGCGGTTTTGTGCGTGCACCCTTGACGGCGTCTACCAGAAATGGCAGCGGCTCCGTAGCGCATGCATCCGCCAACGCGACTCCGTAAGTCCTGGCTAGCCCGGCGTACCGCCCGCCGGGAAGAATGAGCATCTTAGGCTGATCGCGGTGGCCCCGATCGAGATCGTGCAGGCGTATGCCGTTCGCCTGCACATAGTGGCCCTCAAGGGATGATATACGCGGCCACCCTCGTCTTTTACGCCCTATCTGTCCTGTTCCCGCCCCAAACCGAACCGATTGTAGAGGTCACGGGATTTGGGACCAATGTAAAGCAAATCCACGATCTGCTCACCCTCCAGCACTTGCCAGACCAGTCGATGTTGACGCGGTAACCACAGCCGATAATACGTGGGATGGTCATCGAGTTCCTTCACCTGAGGGGGATGCGGGTCATCAGCCAGTTGGGCAATCATTCTACGAGCCATACCTCGGATATCGCCGGGCAAGGCCGCAAGACTTCGCTTGAAACGGCGATCATAACGCAACCGATAAGCCATCAGTCCTCGTCCAAATCCGCCGTGTCGGCTAACCATTCTTCGGCGGTGGCGAGGGTTGTCTTGTCCGGGTGTTGGCGGCGGTGGATATAGGTTTCTTCGACCTGTTCCCACAAGAAGGTTGTTTCCGTCTGATTCGTCTTGAGGAACTGAATGAAGTCAAGTAGCTCTTCCAGGAGACTATCAGGCAATGTTTGTATCTCTTGATAGACTAATTGTTGCAAATTCATCGTGAGTGACCTTCTGCTCGTTTCTTCCGCACAGACGCTAAACACGGGGTGCAACACAGCCCAAAGGCTTTCATGTATGCAGTATAGCACACCGGTGTCTTCGCAACGGATAAGAAAACGGATACGGATAAGAAATACGAAAGCCATTTTCGTGTGCCTCCCCAGGTCTTGTCAATCGGGTTCAACATCTTGATTCGCCTCGAATGGACTCAGATGAGCCCCCATCTGTCCCTCGTCGCGGCCTCGGATCACCTGGGTTCGCGATCGCGCCCACGGGGTCAGACCGAGCGAACGCACCCCGGCCTTGTTGCAGACCCGATTCCTCCGTCAGCCCAAGTAGGTTAGGCCGAGGTCCAGGCGAAGTGTTCTTGCTCCAAGCGAGCCGGGGTCTGGGGGGGGTGGGTCAGCCGTCAGCTTGAGATGGCGCAGGATGCGACGGATGACAGGTTGGTAGAGGATAGCGGCGATGATCCGCAAGGCACCTTGGTGACAACGCGGACAGCCCTCCATGTCGAGGGCAAAGACGCGCTTGAGCAGACGCGCCCAGCCCCATCGAGACGAGACCGGACTGGCGGACGGTTCGATCCCCCGCTGGCGAGGCGTTGGCGTGATGGACCTTCGCAGGTTGCTGTGCGCGGCCAAACACCCTGCATATCTCACCTGGTGGACTCGTGGAGGGGGGACCAAGGCCGCCAACTTCTCGATCAGTTCCAAGGGAGAGAGTTTGATCCCCATCGTGCCATCCGACCAAACCCGGGTGAAGGTATAGAGGAGATCGCCATTCTCGTCTTGCGCCAGGCGCTCCAAGGATACTGCCCCTCTGGCGGTGTAGCGGATGAGGCGTTCGAGCTGATCGCGACGATGGGCGGGAATGTGCGTGTTGGCGTGCAGGGAAAAGCCGTGTACGCTGGCGCAACGCGGGCCGCTTAGAGTGGGGTGCTCGCCTTCGTAGCCAAAGCCCGAGCCAATCCGCCGGACTTGCTGACCGGCACGCTCGCCAAAGGCAATGCGCTGTTGCACCGAGGCCGACAGGGTACGGGCCAATTCGGGTGCGTCGTCGACCAAGGGGTCGTAGCCGGTGGCGGTCGTGGCATCCAGGTCCAGCTCCAGATACCCCAGCTGTCTCAGCTTGCGGATCACCCGCTGGCTGAGCTTCGTCACCACAGCGGCAATGTCGGCATCGCTGGGAGGAGCGATCTTGACAAACTTTGGCTTGAGACCCTGAGCTGAACGATCCAGGTAAACACCGTCTAAGCAGATAAAGTGGTCATGTAAATTCAAATTGAGGCTACTGCCAAAGCGTTGTACAAACGTGACCGAGCCAGCTTGCACCTGCTCGCGCGGATAGCCCTGTTTGACGGCTTGGTTGACGTAATACTGATGGATCGTGCGGCGGATAATCGTCTGCACCTGAGCCATCAGGTGCGTCGAAGCCGCCATCCAATAGCGCCAGGGAATGGGGACCGAGACGACCCACTGACGGATTGGCACCCAGGGAATCACCTGCTCGACCAGGTGCGCTGCCGTCTCGGCCATACGCCTGCCGGCACAGGAGGGACAAAAGCCGCGCTTCTTACAACGCCCTTGCGTCTTTGCAAGGACGCTTGAAGGCGAGCAACATTTGATGCGGACAGGTGTCACAGGCCAGCCGCAAAAAGCCGTGAGCGAGGATGCCGCACTTGAGGTAGGCCTGAAACTCGTCCTCACATAGGATGGCAAGCCTTTGGCAGTCGGATCGGCATCGATACTGGCCAGAAAGGTTTCGAGACGCTCAGTCACCACTTGATACAGGATCGTGCTACTGGGATCACGGGGTTGGTAAGTCGGCGCTACCATGGCCTGGAGCTCCGATCAATTGCTTCCATATCGTTATCTTGCCAGTTCGGGGTCTAAGGTTTGACTCATGAGATCGGGTTAGCAAAGTAGATGCCAAATCGAACTGGCAGAGACGACGTGTATCCTGAGGATTTGAGGGGGATGAGATTGGGTCAGAGATGACTCAAAACGGGTCGGCCGTGGCCTGCAATTCCGAATCCACAAGTTGACGTCTTCAAGCGGTTAAGCTACTTTAATTTAAGGCGGTGACGTCAACCTCTTATGCGGTCATTTTGCCATGCGTTACTTCAATGCATACGGACCTGTTAACGCGCAGGAGCCTTTCATGGTGCCCCGCGATGCATATGGTGGCCCAAATCGAGCCCGCCAGAATTAGAGCAAAAATTGTTCACTCAATAAGTTAGGTCGTGAGGCGATCCCGCGAGTTTTAATACTCGCCATCGCCGGATGCGCGCTGATTAACTGCAACGCTGTGTGCAACAACGTCTTGCCGGGCTCTATGCGCGGCCATGGAGAGGCCCCTGAGGGATGAGGGAGCGGGATGGCATCGAACGCGTGACCGCCATACGTACACTGAACTTGCTGGCCAATATGGGCCTCCATGGACCGGTAATCCATAAATTGTGCAATCGCGAGTTTGCCCACGGGTAGCACCAATGCGGGTTTGAGCAATGCCATTTCAGCCTGCAGCCAGCGCGAGCAGGTGGCGATTTCTGCCACGCTGGGCACCCGGTCGCCACCTCTCGGTTTCTTACCGGGAAAGCATCGACACACTGCCGCCATATAGACGCGGGAGCGGAACGTCTCTTCGTCAATACCGCAGGCGTCCCAAAACCATTTGAACAACGTTTTACCAGCGGTCCAGGCAAACGGCTTTTGCATCACCGGTTCTTTGTCACCGGGCGCTTGCCCCACCAGCATTACCTTGCTGGCGACGGCCTGCCCGGTGACCGGTGACGGCTGCATATCCGGGCACTGCCGGCAGGCCTGGATGGCGGCGATATGGTGGTTGAGTTCAACAAGCCCGGATGTCTGAAGCCGTCGCATGACTATGGCCGCTCATGGTGGAGTCCTCCCTTTAGGTTTGCTATGCTCATGTTGCCGCGGCGCCATGTTATCATAGCTTGCCTTGAAAACCATCCATGAAGGATGCGAAGCTGACGGGGAAATCGGTGCACTAAGAGGCTTGACGTGGTTTTGCTGGCGATGCTATAACGCCTGCATGGCGGTGTGTGGCACTTAGGGACGGAAAAGGAGGTCGACATGGAGCGTGACTCAACTCTGGTGATTCTGAACGGAACGCTGATCGATGGCGCAGGGAATCCGCCGACGCCGAATGAGGCGATCGTGGTGCAGGGGAACCGCATCCACAGCATGGGGCGGCTGCCGGAGGATGTTCGGCTAGAGGACCGCGAGCACGTCAATGTGATCGACGCCTCGGAGCAATGGATCCTTCCCGGACTCATCGACGGCCACTGCCACCTGTCGTTTGGGTTTCCGCAAATGCATGGGACGCCATCGAGTCAGGGTACGACTAGCGCCGAGTTTAGCACCCTGCGGGCGGCGCGCAATGCGCAGACTGTCTTGCGGTCTGGCGTCACCAGCCTTTCGGTTCCGGGCGGCACGTGGTTCATCGACGTGGCAGTGCGAGACGCCATCGCGGCGGGATTAATCGAAGGCCCCCGCATCTTCTGTGCCGGGCGCTTTATCGTGACCTACGGCAGCATCACAGACAACGAACCGTCGTGGGTGGGAACGCCTGAACACGTCAATGGCAAGCTGGCCAATAGTGTAGATGAGATGATCACGGAAGTGCGGCGGCAGTGTAAGCATGGTGTCAACTATATCAAGATGGCTGATAGCACCTGGGGGGATCTGCAGACGATCGCGCCGCACGAACTGGCGGCGGTGACGCAGGAAGCGCACCGGAGAAATGCCCGCATTACCATTCACGCCCGCGGTTCCGGTTCGACCCGAGCGGCAGCCGAGGCGGGAGTGGATTGGATTCTGCATGCTGATTTGGCCACGGATGACGATCTCGAAGCGGTGGCTGAAGCGGGCGTGCCGATCATGCCGACGATGACCTTTTTGGCGCGCGGTGTAGAAGTCGGGCGGGAGTACGGCAGAAGTCAGTATGCCGTGGACGCGATGAAACGCCATCTGGACGGCGCGATCCATGTGCTGCAACGGGCGCATCAGCTTGGCATCACGCTTTTATGCGGCACTGATAGCGGCAACTCGCCGCTCATGCCATACGGCGAATTGCATGCTAACGAAATGGACATGCTGGTGCAATACGGGGGGTACACCCCGCTAGAAGCCATCTCTGCCTGCACCCGAGACACGGCGTTTGCCGTGGGATTGGAGAACGAGGTGGGGACTCTGGAGGTCGGAAAACTGGCTGATTTGATTCTCGTGACCGCTGATCCCCTGGCCGACATCCGGGTTCTGCAAGGCGGAAATCACTTGGCGGCAGTTGTCAAAGACGGCAAGATCGTCGATCATCAGGCTCAAACTGTGGCGCCCGGCCAGCTCGAACTTCAACCCGCCACCGCATAGCACGCCCGCGCTTGGAGCGAGTCAAGATGACCTCATGCACCCACCGCAACCTCGTCCTTCTGCCGCCACAGATGGACCGGTTGCGCTGCCAGCACTGCCATTTGACGATTAAAGCCGATGAACTGCCGTCTCGCTATTGCCCGGAATGTTACGAGCGAGACGGCAAAAAGCGGTACGACTTCGAGGAAGTCGCAGCCGTGCAAACCGGGGTTGTGCAATACCGCTGCGAAGAGTGCGGCATCACGATCGACACCGACTAAATCTCTTCTTCTTTCGTGATCCTTCGCGCCCTTCGCGGATACTCGTTGTTTGACTTTGTTTCTACTTTGCCTGCAGGATATCCTCCGCCATCATTGCCTTAATCGCCGCATCAAACCCCTCTAGGCTTGCATCAATATCGGTTTCCGTGTGCACCCCCGAGAGCACCCCACTACAGCGCGACATCAAATCCACCCCGTGCAACTGCAAGGCTTGCCGAAAATTGTCCTGGATCGGCGCCGGAATCGTTTTGAGCGTGTTGGCATCATAGCCCTCGATCGAGCGGCTGCCAAAATACACATGAAACGTCGACGCATCGCCATACACGCACGCCGGCACTTCATGACGATTCAGCACTTCTTGCAGACCCGTCCGCAGGCGAGCCGCCATCCGGTCCGCTTGTTCCTGCATCTCGCCTGTAGCCACGATGCTCAACGCCGCATTCCCCGTCGCGGCGCAATACGGATTGGCGTTGAACGTGCCGCCGTGCGAGACGCGCTCAAAGCGGTCGTGATCGGCGGCGCCGGTTTGTTGCATCACCTGCATCACGTCCGATTTGCCCGCCACGGCACCGCCCGGCAAGCCGCCGGTAAGGATTTTAGCCATGGTGCAGAGATCGGGCATGAGACCGATTTTTTTCTGCAACCCGCCCGGACTCCAGCGAAACCCGGTAATCACCTCGTCCAAAATCATCACCACCCCGTACTGCTCCGTCAAACTCCGCACCCCTTGCAGAAAACCCGGCGCCAACGGTACCGTGCCATACGACGCACCAGAACCTTCGGTAATCACCCCGGCAATATCATCATCCTGGGACAGCGTCCGCTCCAGCGCGCCGAGATCCGTCGGCAATACAATAACCGATTCCAACGCCCCGACCGGAATGCCGATGGAAGCGGGGCGATCAAACGGGGGCAGGGTGCCGGGCATGGCGTAATCGTGCCAGCCATGGTAGTGCGACTCCCAGCGGATAATCTTATTTTTCCCGGTGTAGCCGCGCGCAATGCGCATGGCGAGCATGGTGGCTTCGGCGCCAGAGCCGACGAAGCGAACCTTATCGGCGCACGGTATCAGGTCGCACACCCGCTCGCCCCATTCGACTTCGGCTTCAATCGGCAGCCCATAATGCGAGCCGTAGGGCGCCGCCTGTACCAGCGCTTCGACCACGGCGGGATGTGCATGCCCGAGCAGCAGTGAGGCGGAGCCTAAGCCAAAGTCGATATATTCATTGCCATCGACGTCCCACTTGCGCGCGCCTTCGCCCCGTGCGATACAGAGCGGGAAGGGGGCGGTGGCGCGCATGTCGTGACTCACACCGGAGGGAAAGACTTTTTGAAATCGGGGATAGAGTTCAGCAGACTTCGGATTGCGGCGAATATAGGCGTCGCGAATGGTCTCAGCCATGGTGGTCTCCTTACATGGGTGAGGAGTTACGATACGAAACACTTAGCCTGCGATCAGAGATAACCCTTCCTCTTGCCGAACTTCGTTAATAATTTGCAACACCCGCTGGCGAAACGGCGGATACTCGACCTCAAACTCCTGCAGTAGCCGGGTATTATCGATGAGGTAATTGCCGGAGGTGTCTTTCCCGCCCGTCTCGTGCTCAAAGCTGATCTGCGCATCCGGAATAAATTCCCGCACCAGATCGGCCAGGTCACCTAGACTGATCGCCTCTCCGCCCGAGTTGTAGATATTATACCGGGGCGCATCGGCCAGCAGCACGCGCACGAACACCTCCGAAATATCGTCCACGTGAATCGGACAGCGCATGTAATCCTTGTAGGCGAACGAGATCGGCTTGCCGCGAGCCGGTTGGGTAATGCACTGCACGTGGTCGACCGAGCCCCGCACCTTATCCGGACCCGTCACATTGGCTGGCCGCACGCCGGTAATCGACATGCCGTATTTGTCGATGTAATCCTGCGCCTGCCACTCGTTAAAAATCTTGTGCACGGCATACTGATTGTTGCCGTACTTCATGTCGTCCTCATTCGCCATGCGCTCACCGAAATGTTTTTGCTGACCACTAACGGCCAACGAACTGGCGTACACTACGCGTCCTACATCGCAGAGCCGGGCGGCTTCGAAGCAGTTGTCCATCCCCAACACATTCAGCTTCATGGCGATATGGGGATCGTGTTCACTGCCCAAAAAGTAGGATAAATTGATTACCCGATGCGGTTTGGATTGCACTGTCACCCGCATGACATCTTCAAACTGCGTCACGTCGCCGCGTACCACTGTGACCTGCTTGCCCAGATCGTCAAACGACGCAGCGCCAGGATTGATGTCCATGCAGACGACGTCTTCCCCTCTTCCCGCCAGGCGGCGAATCACCCGCGAGCCAATAAACCCCGTACCGCCGAGCACTAAGATCGGCATAGCCTTCTCCTTTTGCGGTTGTGTTCTGCACCTTGCCGCACACGCTAGCATGCGGTATTCATCGTGTCAAAGTAGCACTTGATCAACCTGAGGCGACCGGGACGAGCGCCATCGCGGTATCGTAGCGCGCGGCACAGGCCTCTACCACCATAGCGACGTCCTCTTCCAGAATATAGCGGTCAGCAGCCAATTGCTGGGCGACGTCGGTGACTTGTTTCACATAGGCCTCGCGATCGGCATAGCGCTCTTCAATGGAGAGCCGCGGATCGCCCGATGCTTCGCGGGCGGCTTGCGTCGCCGGGAAGAAGGCCGTAAAGCCCAGCATCGAGACGATTTGTTCCGCTGCACCGGTCTCCGGCGAACGCGGGTTCCAGCCGGTGTGGGTGCCGACCGGGACAGCGAGATCCGGAAGCCGAATACCACCGATTTCGTTGCCATCGCGGTCCACGGCTGAGGCATAACAGGGATAGATGCGGCGTTCCTGCGCCGGATAGCGCCCGATGCCCCGTTCCGCATCCGGTCCGAGATCCAGCTCGCGGAGATGCCACAGGCGATCGGGGTCGGGCGGAACGATGCCCGGAATCGCCTCAAACGCGGCGAGCACCTCGCGGCGAGTGACAGCGGTGCCGTCATCGAGGCGCGGATGGCGGCTCGGCGGCGGCTCCACACCCCGCCTCACCCACCGGTCCAAATTGATCAACGCCGCCCGCAACAACGGCCGGTAGTCGACGACATTATAGGGATAACGGCCTACCGCGCCATCCGAACCGCTGCCCGAACCTTGTGGTAGCGAACCGGCCATATGTTGGGTACCGGCGAAATGGTAAATGCGGCTCTCCGGCGCCGGTGCGAGATCGGACTGACCGGCGGCATCGATATGCACCAATGAGGCATCGCCACGCCAGTATTCTGCCGAGGAGTTGGTGTAGAAAATCTTCGGCACGGTCGGTGCCGTCCGCAGCCGGTCGAGTAAGCCCTCGGTGCGCTCGGTGAAGGGATCGGTCATAGGGTCATCGGCAAATGGGAAGAGATGGCCGAAACCCGGGGTGTGTTGCTGAGACGGCTGGGCGTAGCGATGGTTAAATTCACCCCGGCGTCCGCCCGCGATGTGTGGCAGGAGTCCGTCGTAAACCAGGCGGTCTTCTTCGTCCTGATTAAGCCCCAGGTAGATGAAGGTTCGCAGCATGCGGCCGGTTTGGGACACGCCGTAGCCGTACACCCGTGCAAAGCCGTCTGCAACCGGATTCATTGCCGACGCATGCCGCAGCCATGCAGCAACATCGCGCACGGCGAGGAGACCCGATCCGACGACGGGCGCTTTGGTCGTCGTATAGACGATGTCGTACATCTTGCCCGGTTGGAAGCCGCTCTCCAGATAAACATGTTCACGGCTTGGCGTGACGCCGTCGCCGGATTCGCGAGCAAAACGCCACTGGTGGCGCGGCATCACCGCCGCCGGTCCGTCTTTCCATTCGCGCACCAAGAGGGCCGCATGTGGATCGTCCAGGTCGGCGACCGGGTAGGGCTGGTGCACCCGATCCGCCAGCAACCGGGTTTTTTCCACCACATTGGGCCGCATTTCAACGATGACTTGACCGCGTACCGGCTGGTCATCGAGTTGGGCGAGCGGCGCTTCTAGGCCGAGCAAGGCCTCACTGCGGTACACATCCCATTGCCAGCCGATCGAGACGACCGAGTAGCCATGGCGAAAGAGAAAGCCGTCGCCGGGCGGAATATCCCATGACACGTCTGCCGTCACGGGCGCCCGGTTGAAGGTGTGAACCACGCGTTTGCGGCCCCGGTTGACGATATCTACGATGAGGCGCTGGTTCCCCTGGGCGGGGATTTGCGGGGTGAGCAGACTAAAGTCCGAGCGGAATTGTACCCGTCCCTGCTCATCTCGCGGCGCCAGTTCGAGGTCGATGATGGATTGATTGGCAACGTGTTCCGGATCGACGGCATAGGTGAGGACGCCATCGATCCGTTCGTAGGCGCCGGTGTTCCCAAACGCTTGCCCTTCCGCGTAGGGTTGCCGGTAGGTAATATCAACTGCAATGACTGCCATTTCTAAATTTCCCCCAATGGTTCACAACTAATCGCGCAGCGGCACGAAGATGGACACACGCGGTTCATCACCGACTTCACGGGTGATGTGGCCTTGTCCTGTGATATCTTCGGCAATCAGAATATCGCCCGCTTGCAGGCGCCGTACCGTGCCGTCTCCGATCTCGATGTCTACCGCGCCCGAGAGGGTGAAGACGCAGACGCGTCCGGGGGCATTGTGCCAGTCGTTGCTGCGAGCGGGATCGAAGCGGCGGATGATAATCCCGCTCTCTTCATGCAATACAGCCTGATCCGACAGATCGCCCAAGGGCTGCAGTTGCGGTTCGAGATCCTCGAAGTGGGATTGGCCATCGGCTCCGGTGACGATGCGTATGATTGCCATGAACATTCCTTTCGGCCGGGGTCAGCGGCATTGTGGGATCACCTCGCGGGCAATCGTTTCCATCAACTCGGTGATCCTCACAATATCGCCCGAGTTTAACGCCAGTACAATGTGTTCAACACCCGCATTCTGGTAGGCGCGAATCCCTTCGATCATCTGCTCGACACTCTCTCCGGCGAGACGGGCGCGGCTTGCGGCGCGTTGGCTCGATGCGCCGCCGTGCACTTCCACTTCGACGCGTATCGACATCGCGAGCGCATCCGGATCACGCCCGGCCGCAGCCGCCAGCTCCTGCACTTGCTGCCGGCCCTGATTGAAATCCTCGGGAGACATCCCGGAGGGATGCCAGCCATTTCCCACAGTGGCGGCGCGTTTCATCGCGCCGGGACTGGAGCCGCCGACCCACAACGGGATGTGCGGCTGCTGCACGGGTTTGGGAGAAAATTTCAGATCGGAGAAGGCCCAGCGCTGGCTGTCAAAACTCGGGTCGGGATTGGTCCACAATTCTTTCATGACAGCGATGCTCTCATCGGTGAGAGCGCCTCGCTGCCGCATCGGAATACCCAGAGCCTCGAACTCCTCCGTCATTGCCCCGACTCCGATCCCCAGAATGACGCGTCCACCGGACATCTGGTCTAGGGTCGCGGTGTATTTGGCCAGTTCCACTGGGTTGTGGTAGGGCAGGACGAGCACCGATGTGGCCAGCGACACCTGTTGGGTGGTGGCGGCCAGATAGGACAATGTGGCCAGGGGGTGATAATACGGTTTATCGTCGAGCCGCTCGCGGATATAGCCGTTGTTAAACAAGTGGTCCATGACCCAAACGGAGTCGTAGCCCAGTGTCTCTGCCAGCGGGCCCAATGCCAACACTTGCTGCGGATCTTCAATGCCCCAATTGTTGGGGATCGTCACGCCGAATTTCATACCGTTCTCCTACCTTACGGAACACCTGCTTCCTGGTGAAACACCTGGGCGAGCTTGGCAATCCCTTCCTCGATCAGGTCGTCAGAGGGAAGAGCAAAGCACAACCGCAGATAGTTGGTTGCAGCTTCTGGGTCGGCGGCCCACTCGCAGCCGGGATTGTAGGCAATCCCTTCCCGCAGGGCAGCAGCTTCCAACTTTTTCGTATCCACACCCTCCGGGAACTTGACCCAGAGGAAGATACCACCCGGCGGCACGCTGAACTCAATAGCATTGCCGAAGTGCTGGTTCAGAGCGGCAACGAGGACCTCCAACTTGTGGCGCAGGCTGGCCTTCAAGGTGTCCATGTGATCCTCGTAGTGGTTCTGAAAAAAATCGGCTACGACCATCTGTTCCAGAGCGCCCGTGCCACTATCGTTCTTGCAGGCCAACATGCGGCTCATCACCTCCCACGGCGCGACGATATAGCCAAGACGCAAAGAAGGCGAGAGCGACTTGGAGAACGACCCCACGTGGATAACGTGGTTCGAAGTATCGAGAGAGCGGATGGCGGGCGGCCACTCGCCGTCCCAGATCAGGTCGGAGTAGCATTCGTCCTCAAAGATCGGCACCCCGTATTCCCGGCTGAGGCGCAGCATTTCATGGCGGCGCTCCATGCCCATTACCGTGCCGGTTGGGTTTTGCAGGGTGGGAATGGTATAGATGTACTTTGGCCTCACGCCTTGTTGGCGCAGGTTTTCCAAAGATTCAGCCAGTGCATCCATCCGCATGCCGCCCTCATCGAGTGGAATGCCGACCAGATTGACCTTGAGGCTGCGTAGCCGATTGGCCGCGCCCTGATAAGTAAACAGCTCGATGATCACAGTATCTCCGGGCTCCAGTAAAACCTGGTTTAGTAGATTGATGGCCGGATTGGAGCCGGGGGTGATGAGCACCTCGTCGGTCGATGCCTGGATGCCCCGGTAGTGGGCCATCTTCTCGACGAGAAATTCGCGCAATCCGCTGTAACCCAGAGGACCGCTGTTCATGTTATAGGTGGCGAGCCCTCGCCCTTCTTGTTGCAAAACGCGAACGGCCGATTCCGCCAGTGCATCCACGGGTATTTCGTCTGGGTTGTTGTGCCCCCCGACAAAGTTGTATTTCGGAAATCCGCCCCATCGGCCGGCGCCCGCCGGAAGGTCTTTGGCGAATAGATTGGCATAATCGAGACTTGCTTCAGACATAATGGTTGTTTCCTGTTCGTTCTGCCTGCATAGACAAACAATTCCGGCCTTGTACCTAACGTCCCTTATACTCGGCTTCGCGCTTCTCGGCAAAGGCGCGCGGCCCTTCTTTGGCATCTTCGGTTTGTCCGACGATCCAGCGCAGCGTTCCTCCCAAGCGCAAGGATTGATCCAGGGTTTCGTCCAATGCGGCCCGGGCCACTTCCTTGACAGCTCTGACGGCGAGCGGCGCATGCCCGGCGATTCGGCTGGCGATCTGACACGCGGTCGATAACAGCTCATCCTCCGGCACGACGCGGCTCACCAGACCCGACTGCAACGCCGTGGGCGCGTCGATGGGATCGCCGGTTAAGATCATTTCCATGGCTATGGATTGGGGGATCGCCCGCATGAGGCGCTGCGGCCCGCCACCGCCGGGGAAGAAGCCGCGAATGATTTCCGGCAGGCCAAATCGGGCCCTTGGCGTACAGATGCGGATGTCACAGACCAGCGCCAGTTCCATACCCGCGGCTAGGCAATAGCCATCGATCGCGGCAATCAAGGGCTTTTCGATTGGCATCGTCGAAAAGCGGTCCATGGGGTTGGCCTCAATGACCGACGCGACAGCTAAGTCGGCGGCTTGGCCGCCTGCCGCGCGTTCTTTGAGATCGGCGCCGGCAGAAAACGTTCCGCCCGCGCCGGTGATGATCGCGGCTCGAATCTCGGCATCTTGGCGCACCCGTTGCAACGCTTCCATCATCGCGCCCATCAGTTCTCGGTTCATGGCGTTGCGCTTATCCGGGCGGTTGAGGGTGATGACGGCCACGTGGTCCGCCAGGTCACATCGCAGGGTATCACTGCTCACAGGTTGTCTCCCGTTGCCACTGCATCGTTGAATGTATCCGCACTGGAGATGGCATCACGCATGAGATGCCCAACCGATAGGACGTTTTAACGCATTTTTGCTTCTGCGTCTAGACGGAGGATGGCCTGCAGAGTGTAGATGGCGGAGAGTCATCGATCTGGATGGCGACGTCATCTCCGACCGGAGTATGCGCTTGCCGGCTGAAGTCTCGATAGGAGTTGACTTATCCCTGGGCGAATAGTACAAAGGTTCAACCGTCGGGGGGATTGAGGGCTTCCAAGAGTCTACTGATGCCGGGCGCATCCCGATGGGTCTTCCCTTTTCCCCGCCACTGATTGACCCTGCTTTCTGAAGGAGATTCAGCGATGACAACGTACCTGAGGCTGAACGTTTGTGGCATGATCATCGCTTTCCTGTTGTACAGCATTACACTGCCGGCTTTAGCCCAGAAACCGATGAAACTAAAGTTCACCTCGCCGCTGGCTCCCCCTCCCTTTCTGATCAGTGAAACGGCCAAATGGTGGGCCGACGAGGTCGCTAAGCGCAGTGGAGGGCGTATCGAATGGGAATTCTTCTGGATGGGCGCGCTGACCAAGGCTGGGGAAGAGCTGGAAGCCGTCGAGATCGGGCTGGCCCAGGTCGGCACTGTTGCCGCACCCTATTACGCGGGGAAACTGCCGCTGAATAACTGGACCTACGCCGTCCCCTTCGGCTCTGGCGATCCCAAAGTGATTCTCGATGTGGCCAAGCAACTGTATCGCGACGTCCCCGCCCTTGTCGCCGAACTCGAGCGGTATAATCAGAAACTCCTGATCCCGATGGTGATTGACACCTACAATCTGACCTCGAAACGTCCCATTGTCACCTTTGCAGATTTTAAGGGTCTGAAGATTGCGTCCATTGGCGCTTATCATCCCAAAATCCTGCAGGCCGCCGGGGCTTCGGCCATCCACATGCCGGTGGCTGAGCGTTATACCGCCCTGCAAACGGGTGTTATTGAGGCCGAGTTTCTCCCCTGGGATATCTCCTTTGCCTATAAATATCACGACTATAACAAACACGCCACCTGGGTCGATATGGGGGCGGCGATGCCCACCATGCTGACGGTGAATCTGGGCTTCTGGAAGAAATTGCCCAAGGATCTCCAAGACCTGATGCTCGAGGTGGCAGAGGAGGCGACGCAGCGCAATGCCGATTTGATCAACACCAGGCGAGAGGCGGCCATCGCGGGATTCAAAGCAGCTGGGGCGACGATACACGAGATGCCCTTCGAGGAACGGGTCAAGTGGGCCAATGCCCTGTCGGACATTCCCGCGGAGTGGATCAAGGAGATGGAGGGCAAAAAGCTGGCCGGCCGTGAGGTGATGGTACGCTATCTCGAACTTCTCGAAGAGCAGGGACACAAGTTCCCTAGGCAATGGGCGGCGGACTATCGCTAAAGGGGCGGCGGAACGTGGGACGCTTCTGGAGCTGGTATAACCGTGGGCTGGGCTGGATCGTGCGGGCTGCTAATCTGGTATCAGCCGCCTGTGTACTCATCTTAATGGTCTTGGTCATCGCTGATATCTTGGGGCGTTACCTGTTGAATAGCCCCGTCCCCATGACGTATGAGGTGGGCTCCTTCTTGATGGTGTTTGTCGTCTTTCTGGGACTGGCCTATACCCAGAGAATGGGTGCCCACATCCGCGTCGAATTCCTCACTCTGCACCTTTCCCCTAGGGTACGGGCCATCTTGGATATCGTGGCCTCGGTCCTGGGATTGTTACTCTATGGCATCGTTACCTATCAAAGCTTTATCTGGGCATGGGACTCGTGGCAAGTCGGCGATTATGTTTCAGGTCTAATCAACATTCCCCGCTGGCCCTCCCAGTTCGTTGTGCCCTTGGGCGCAGCGCTCTTGTGTCTGCAATTTCTAGCGGACGTGGCGCAGCGGGTGGCGGAACTCAAACCGACTCGCGCCTTGGACGGCCAACGTCGAGAGGAATGACATGGACTCCGTGATATGGGGAGCCGGTGGTTTTTTGGCCGTACTTTGCTTGCTCGCGCTTGGGATTCATGTCGGGCTCGCCCTCGCTATCGTGGGCTTTCTGGGTCTCGTTGGCATGACCGGCAGCCTCACGCTCGCCCTCGGTTTGCTGACCACCACACCATATTCGACCACCGCCGTCTTTGCCTTCACCGTCCTGCCCTTGTTTATCATGATGGGACTGTTTGCCACCCACGCCGGGTTGAGTACGAAGGCCTTTGACGCCGCCTATAAGTGGATGGGCCGGCTGCCCGGAGGGCTGGCCATTGCCACCACTTGGGCCAATGCATTGTTCGGCGCCTGCACCGGTTCTAGTGTCGTGGCCTGCGCGGTGTTCACCCGCATCAGTTTGCCCGCCATGCGGCAACGCAACTATGACAAGCGGTTTACTTGCGGCACCATTGCCGCGGCCGGGATGCTGGGGATGTTGATACCGCCCAGTGCCCTGATGGTGGTCTATGGCATCATCACGGAGCAGTCGATCGGCATTTTGCTGATTGCTGGAATCGGGCCCGGCTTACTGCTCGCCCTGGTGTTTTCACTGGGCATTATCGTGACGTCTCTGCGTTTTCCTCATCTTGCTCCACGCGCAGAAATCGTGACGCCATGGCCCGAAAAATTCCGCGCGCTCACCGGGGTCTGGGGCATCTTAGCCCTTGTGGTAGGCATTATTGCGGGCATGTATCTCGGGGTATTCACGCCAACCGAGGCCGGCGCCGCTGGCGCCTTGGGGGCGCTCGTCCTTGCCTTTCTGTCGCGCGGCCTCACCTGGGCGAGTTTTATGGCGGCCATTAATGAAGCCGCGCAGACCACAGCCCTGGTGTTTTTTATCCTCATTGGGGCGATGATCTTTGCCCGTTTTCTCGTGCTGACCGGCCTGCCGAGCCAATTTTCTACCGCCGTGACACAGGCCGGCATTCCCGCCCTGGCCATTGTCATGCTTTTTTTGCTTATGTATCTCTTCTTGGGGATGTTTCAGGATTCGATCTCGATGATGTCCATCACCTTGCCCATCGTACATCCAATCATTATGGAATTGGGGATTGATCCCGTGCATTTCGCGATGCTGGTGATCATGACCATCGAAATCGGCTTGCTGACTCCGCCGGTGGGTCTAAACGTCTACACGGTGCGATCGGTGGCTGCTCAGATTCCCGAAGGCAGTGATGTGTCCCTTGACGATATTTTTTGGGGCATCTTACCGTTTTTCATCCTCTCCTTTATCGCTCTTGCCATCCTGATTCTCGTGCCTTCCATCAGTACTTTGTTGCCTAGAACCATGTTCGGAGGGTGACATCTTCTCCTATGCTTTCTCATGCACCGGACGTTACCCGGCAGCCATCATCACGCCTGTGGCTGGTCAGTTCCGCCCACCTGCATCCATGGGAGGCCGAGGCAGAGAAATCCCAAGCTGGGTGGCGAGCGTTTCGGCTTGTGCCGTATAGCCAGCAATGTGCATCTGACGGAAGAGATGGTATGCTTCGATGAGACAGGGTGTAGAGATATCGGGCCGGTTTTGCCGATGGCCCCATTCTGCCAGAAGCAGATAAACGCGGGCGATGTCATAGCGTGCGTGCATGCCGGTGAAGAGGCGGAGGGCGTGTTGTAAATGGCGTTCCGCTTCGACAAGCCGATCTCGGCTGAGCGCGATCTGGCCTAAGACCCGCTGCGCATGACCTTCACCGTGCGGTTTGTGCGCCTCGCGGCATATCTTCTGTCCTTGTACAACGGTACGCTCCGCTTGGTCGATCTCACCCGCCGCATACTGTGCTTCGCCTAGCGTGATGAGCACAGGACCCTGCGTTTGCCGCAGCCGCATGCGGTCGAATTGCTCAATGGCTTGTTCCAACACCGGAATGGCGCGGTCGGGTTCGTTCCGCAACAGATAGACATGGCCCATAGACGCCATGGATAACGCTTTACTTAACGGATCCGGCGCGCATTCAACCGCGCGCTGACAGATGTCGAGGCCGTTGTCGCTATCCCCCTGTATCGCATAGATCCACCCTATCGTGTACGACGCAAAGCTTTGGAGCCGGGGTTCGTCCAGGTCGTGGGCAATGGCGAGGACGTGGGCTTCGGCTTCCAAAGCCGGCTCGAAATGACCCAAAGCGGCATGAATTAGACCCAGGACAAACTCAGCTAGGGCGACCCACTCGGGCTGATCGCCCACTTCCTGCAACAACGCCACGGCCTGTTGACCATGTTCGAGTCCCGCTAAGAGCTCACTGCTCCAGTACGCTTTGAGCGAGAGGGCATAGTGGGCTTTGCCCAGCGTGCTGCGGTCCCCGCACTGCTGGGCCTCGTCGATCGCTTTGCGAGCGTGGTGGACCACTTGGTCAGGGTGATTCAAATACGAGTAGTTCAGCGCGAGCCGGAAGTGATAGGGACCGGCGAGCGCGGGATCGTGCAACGCTTCAACCACGGATTGATAGGGTAATAACAGATCGAGAATGTCGCCGAACCGACCCAAGATGGATAGCGAAAATGCTTGATGTAAAACCATTTCCACTAAGGCGTGGTCGCGTGCCTCGGACGCCAGGGTTTGAATGTGCGGCATGGACGCCTGCAGCGCAGCAATAGCTTCTATATGGGAGTGACATCGAGCGGCCTGTTCCCGGACGCGCGATAGGTACTCGATCGCTTTGCTGTGTTCTTCGCTTCTCGCATAGTGATAGGCCAGACGGTTGTACACCAACTCAAGACGATGAGCATACAGGGTTTCCAGAGCCTGTCCTGCAGCGGCGTGAAGGTCTTGCCGGCTCGTCAGGGGCAAGCTCTCGTAGACCACTTCTTGCGTCAGGGCATGGCGAAAGAGATAACGCGGTTCAGCAGAACCGATATGTTCATGTAAAAATTCCAGACGTTGCAGCTCCGGTAAGAGCGCATCCAACTCCTCAGAGCCATGCCATACCATGCGCAACAGGTCTAAGGACACCTCGCGTCCGAGGATCGACGCGATTTGCAGCAGTTTCTTGTGCGCGGGAGCGAGCCGGTCAATACGAGCCATGAGAACGCCCTGAATGGTATCGGGCACTTTGACATCGGGCTGGGGGCTCTCATCTTTGACGACGGCGTGAACGAGTTCTTCGAGGAAGAACGGATTGCCTTCTGCTTTGTCCAGAATGATACGCACAACCGGGTCAGGCAGCGGGTAGGGCTCTGGCTCCAGTAGGGCCGATACCAGGCATTCACTTTCATAAGATGAGAGCGGACGCAGTGAAATTTGCGTCACATAGGAGCGTTCAATCCAGGGCGGGCGATATCCGGGGCGGTAGGTGTTGAGGAACAACACCGCACCCCCGTGGAGGCTTTGTACCAATGAGGTAAAGAACGCTTCCGATGTTTGATCGATCCACTGCAGATCTTCCACCACAATAACTAAGGTGTGGTGTTGGCTCGGGGCGAGCAGCATCTGACGCAGGGCCG
>Ga0268386_10000569_pt1 | contig 23630 bp, 20 predicted proteins | sample RVTome_15_FD_200260 | JGI IMG/M metagenome (GOLD analysis project Ga0268386, IMG submission 200260) | Soil microbial communities from uranium-contaminated site in the Upper Colorado River Basin, Wyoming, United States - RVT150D86... ...
GCGTCGACGAAGAAGCGCTCGAGCCGGTGGTCGAGGCGGGCCCAGAGCATCCAGGCGAGCACGGTCCGCTCGGCGAGGGGAAGGACGACCAGCTCGGCCTCGCCGACCACCCGGGCGGGGCCGCCCATCGCCGCCTCCGCGACCCGCGCGGCGCCGAGGGCGGACAGCGACGGGTCGGGAAGGGCGGGGAGGCCCTCGTGGAGCCGGCCGAACACGGTGAGGGTGCGCCCGCCCGCGTCCACCTGCCGCACGACGTCGCCCCCGAGGACCCGCCGACCGGCCAGGCGCTGCTCGTACCGCTCGTGGCGGCGTCCCGGGAAGTCGGCGTCCTCCTGGACCCGGGAGGCCGCGAGCTCCCCGCGGGCCCGCAGGGCCTCGAGCCGCGCGGCCCAGGCGCCCGCCTCCGCGTCGGTGGCGGCGCGCACCACCGACGCGGGGCGCATCTCGCCGGAAAGGGACGCGGCCGGGAGGAGCCCGACGGCGAGGAGCGCGGTCCAGGGTCGGTGGGCGGTCATCGCGTCGCTCCTTCGGCGATCGAGCCCGGTCACCGACCAGCATAGAGGGCGGGCGAGGGGCCGGCAAGCCGACCGGCCGTTCGGCGGGGGGCGTTGCGCTCTCCCGGTCCGGCTCCTAGAATTCACCCCTGCCCTTCGCGGCCCGCCGCCGCGGACGAGGATCCCCCGATGACTCCCCTCGAGCGCTGGGTCGAAGAAGCCGAGCGGACCGTCCGTCCCGATCGGGTCGTCTGGTGCGACGGCTCCGACGAGGAGAACGCCCGGCTCGTCGAGGGGATGCTCGCCGACGGGACGCTCCACCGCCTCCATCCCGGGAAGGCCCCCCGCTCGTACCTCCACCGCAGCCACCCGAGCGACGTGGCCCGCACGGAGCACCTCACCTTCATCGCGAGCCGGGCGAAGGAGGACGCGGGGCCCACGAACAACTGGATGTCCCCCGAGGAGGCCCGCCAGCGGGTCTTCCCGCTCTTCGACGGGGTCATGAAGGGGCGCACGATGTACGTGGTCCCCTACGTGATGGGCCCCCTGGGCTCTCCCTTCAGCCGGGTCGGGGTGGAGGTCACCGACAGCCCCTACGTCGCGGCGAGCATGCGGATCATGACCCGGATGGGCCGGCCCGCCCTCGAGCAGCTCGGGGCGAGCGAGGAGTTCGTTCCCGGCCTGCACTCGGTGGGCGACCTCTCCCCCGACCGCCGGTTCATCGTCCACTTCCCCGAGGAGCGGCTCATCTGGAGCGTGGGCTCGGGGTACGGGGGCAACGCCCTCCTCGGCAAGAAGTGCTTCGCCCTCCGCATCGCCTCCACCATGGCCCGGGACGAGGGCTGGATGGCCGAGCACATGCTGGTCCTCGAGCTGACGCTCCCCGGCGGGGAGGTGCACTACGTGGGGGCCGCGTTCCCCTCGGCCTGCGGCAAGACCAACCTCGCCATGCTCGTCTCGCCCCTCGAAGGCTGCCAGGTGCGCACGGTGGGCGACGACATCGCCTGGCTCCGCCCCGGGGAGGACGGCCGGCTGTGGGCGGTGAACCCGGAGGCCGGCTTCTTCGGGGTGGTCCCCGGCACCGGGCCGGAAACGAACCCGAACGCCCTCGCGACCATCGGCCACGACACGATCTTCACGAACGTGGCGGTGAGCGGGGACGGCGTCCCCTGGTGGGAGGGAAAGGACGCGAGCCCTCCCGCGGACCTCCTCGACTGGCAGGGTCGGCCCTGGGACGGCACCGGCAAGGCCGCCCACCCCAACTCGCGGTTCACGGTGGCGGCCCGGCAGTGCCCCAGCATGTCGGCGCGCTGGGAGGACCCGAGGGGAGTGCCGCTCTCCGCGATCGTGTTCGGCGGGCGGCGGGCCCGGGTCGCGCCGCTCGTCTTCGAGAGCCGGGACTGGGCCCACGGCGTGTTCGTGGGAGCGACCATGGGGTCGGAGACCACGGCCGCCGCGACCGGCCGGGTGGGGGTGGTGCGCCGGGACCCGATGGCCATGCTGCCCTTCTGTGGCTACAACATGGCGGACTACTTCGCCCACTGGCTCCGCATGGGAGAGCGCCTCCGCCGGCCTCCCGCGGTGTTCCACGTCAACTGGTTCCGCACCGACGCGAACGGCCGCTTCCTCTGGCCGGGCTTCGGCCAGAACCTCCGCGTGCTCCTCTGGATGATCGACCGGGTGAAGGGCGGGGGCGGCGCCGAGGAGACCCCGGTCGGCCTCGTCCCCGCCGCCTCCGCCCTCGATTGGGACGGCCTCGGCCTGCCCCGGGACGTCCGGGAGGCGCTCCTCCGCGTCGACCGCGCCGAGTGGGCGGCCGAGGTCCCGGAGATGCGCGCCTTCTTCGAGCGCTTCGGCGACCGCCTCCCCGCCGAGCTGGACCGCTCGCTCTCCCACCTCGCCTCCCGGCTCGCCACGACCGCCGCGTAGGCGCGCGGGCCGCCGGCCTCTCCCCGGCCCGGGAGGTGGCGGATCCCGTCTTCCGCCGGCGGCCTCGGGTCCGGTGATCACCTTCCGACGGCGCCGGTTGTCCGCCCCGGGGGTCACGCCCGCCCGGAGCGGACGCGGCCCCCGCGGCGCCCCGGACCGCAGGTGGCGCCTGCTCAAGGCCTGGGCGGGAGGGGGTGATGCCGCGCACAGGAGAGGCCGTGGTGGCACCGCGGTTGCTCTGCCCCCGGACGAGGAGGTCGTCGATGAAGACCCGCCACGCTCCGGCCCGAATCGCCGCTCTCGCGCTCGCCGCGATCCCGGGGACCGCCGTCGCCGCGACCATGACCTGCGATCCCGGGCAGCTCGACCCGAGGAGCTACCGGCTGACCACCCGGGCGGTCGCCCAGGTCGTGAACGAGGAGCGCACCGACTGGTGGCTGAACGGCGACCTCGGCCGGGTCCAGGGCGACCTCGCCGAGCTCAACCTGGGGGTGGCCGACGCGGCCGCCCGGGCCCTCGAGATCGACCCCCGAAACCGCATGGCCCACGCCCTCCTCGCGCGGCAGGCCCTCCTCGACTACGAGCCCGAGGCCGCCCTTGCCGCCTTCGCCCGCGTCTTCGCCGAGGACGGCGCGGTCGCCTGGACGGGGACGCTCTACGACGTCGACGCCCGGACGTATTTCCTCCTCGCCTTCGACCGCCGGGGCATCGGCATCTACCGCTTCGACCAGGTGGCCCGCCGGGTGGAGCGGGGCTTCTACGGGATCCCGAGGTTCCCCGGGGCGGAGGACGAGGGGTTCTGGGCGGCCGCGGCCGGCTGCGTCGATCCCGCGACGCGGCCCGAGGCCGTCGCCCCCTGGTCCACCGTGCGGGAGATCGCGGCGGGCAACCACGTCCTGTGGTTCAAGCTGACCCGGCCCGTGCAGGTCTCCTCGGACCGGACGGGCAAGGCGAAGCGCCTCTCGGAGATCAAGGTGGCGCTCCACGGCGCCGCCCCCTCCTGGGAGGTCTACAAGCCGGTGGGCGAAGACTACCCCGCCATCCGGGGCCGCGGGCCCGCGGGCTTCCAGGACCTGGTGCGCCGGACCCTCGCCCGCCTCGTCGACCCCGAGCGCCGGATGTCGCTTCCGCCCCTCAGGCCGGGGGTGGGCTGGTAGGTCCCCGGGGCTCAGCGCGGGACGAGGGCCACCGCGCGCAGCGGCCCTCCCGAGCCGCCGGCGATCTTCATCGGGAGGGCGATCAGCCACGCCCCGACCGGGGGCAGCTCTTCCAGCCTCGCCAGGTTCTCGAGACCGGGCACCCCCGCCGCGGCGGCCACCTGGTGGACGGCGAAGTCCCGGGACGGGCCGTGGTCGATGCTCGCGGTGTCCACGCCGAGGGCGGCCACCCGCCGCTCCCGGACGAGCAGCTCGGCCGCGGGCCCCCCGTAGGAGGGGAAGCGCAGCTTCGAGGCGTCCCCCGGGGTGTCGTCGCCCAGGTAGCGCCGGCGGTCGGGCCAGCGCGCGCTCCAGCCGGTGCGGAGGAGCACGATCGCCCCCGCGGGCACCGGGCCGTGGCGGGCCTCCCACCGCTCCACGTCCTCCGGGGTCAGCCGGTAGTCGGGGTCCTCCGCGGCGGCCGCGCTCACGTCGACCACCACCGCGGGGGCCACGAGCTGCTCGAGGGGGATCGCCTCGGCGCCGCGGCCGCCCTCGGCGAAGTGCACGGGCGCGTCGAGGTGGGTCCCCCCGTGCTCGGGGGCGCAGAGCGAGTAGGCCGAGTAGTAGAAGCCGGCCGGGGTCTTCCCCCGGTGGACCTCCTTCAGCTCGAAGCCCGAGGCGGCGGTCGGCCAGTAGAGGGTCCGGGCGTCGAAGGCGTGGGTGAGGTCCACGAGGCGGAACGCCCGCAGGTCGACTGCGGGGGGGAGGGGCGGCCGATCGCGGGCCTCCGCGGCGAGGAGCCCCGCGGCCACGAGCGCGAGCGCGAGGGGGGCCGCCATCGGCTCAGGCGGCCTCGACCGTGGAGGAGATCGCGGTCAGCTCGTCCTGGATGTCCCCCACCTGCTGGGGCCGCCGGTCCGGCTCCTTCTCGAGGCAGCGCACGATGAGCGTCTCGAGGGCGACGGGGAGGCGGGGGTTGACGCTGCGCGGCTTGGGGACGGGCTTCTGGATGTGGCCCATCACGATCGCCATGATCGTCTCCCCGGTGAAGGGAAGGCGGCCGGTGAAGGTCTCGAAGAGGACCACCCCCAGCGAGTAGATGTCCGACCGGAAGTCGGCGGGCTGGCCCTGGGCCTGCTCGGGCGGCATGTAGTCGGGGGTCCCCATGACCGTCCCCGCGGTGGTGAGGCCCGACGCCTCGTCGACGTTCGACACCCGGGAGATGCCGAAGTCCATGATCTTCAGCTCGCCCGACTCGGGGATGATCAGCACGTTCTGGGGCTTGACGTCCCGGTGCACCACCCCCGCGAGGTGGGCCGCCTCGAGCCCGTTGCAGAGCTGCTTGGAGACCGTGAGGCCGACCGCCAGGGGGAGCGCCCCCCGGCTCTGGATCAGGGACTTGAGGGTCACCCCCTCGAGGTACTCCATCGAGATGTAGGAGGTGCCGTCCGCGTCGCCGATGTCGTGGGTCCGCAGGACGTTCCGGTGGGTGACCTTGCGGGCGAGCTTCAGCTCGGTGCGGAAGCGGTCGAGGAGGGTGGGGTCGTCCCGGAGGGCCTCCCCCCGGAGCACCTTGAGGGCCACCACGTCGTCGAGCTGGCGGTCGTGGGCCCGGTAGACGACCCCCATCCCGCCCTTGCCCACCACGTCGAGGATCTCGTAGCGGCCGGCGAAGAGCTGGCCGCGCTCGATCTTCCCCGTCCCCGCCGAGGTGACCGCGGGGAGGGCGGCGGTGGCCATCGAGGTCACCGCGGACCCCGAGACGGTGGCCCCCGCCCCGGCCCCCTTCTTGAGGACGGTCATCCCCTCCCGGAGGAACTCGATCATCTGCTCCTTCTGGTGGAGGTCCGTGATGAGGTTGTTGAACGTCCGGGCGAGGACGCCGATCTCGTCGCGGGTGTTCACCACCACCGCGCCGCTGAACGACCCGTCCCGGGCCCGCTCCACGAGGTCCACGAGCGTCCGCACGGGACCGGTGACCCGGCGGGCGGCCACGTAGGCGAGGGCGAGGCCGAGGGCCATGACCACGAGGGAGACGAGGACGAGGCTGTTGCGGAACTGGCGGAAGGACGAGGTCTCCGCGGCGAGGCTCCGCAGGGCGAGGACCGCGCCCACCGGCTCCCCGCTCGCGGCCCGGAGGGGGATCTGCACGGCCACGTAGGGCTCGCCCGCGAGGTCCACCGGGAAGGACTCCATCTCCCGCCTCTCGGTCGCGAACTCCGGGCGGGCGATCACCGTCCGGAGCGCGGCCTCCTTCGGCCCGAGGGAGGAGACCGAGAGCTGGGGAGTCTGGCCGGGGCCCTGCACGAGGTAGGCGATCTCGCTGCGGGTGAGCTTGCGGATCTGCCCGGCCAGGGCCTCGGTGATCCCGTAGCCGGCCACGAGGACCCCCACCAGCTCGGGGCCGGTCGTCATCGGGACGGATACCGCGTTGAACAGGCGGTCCCCCTGCCGCCAGACGGTGGCCGCCTCGTCTCCCTCGAGGGGCTTCGTGACGATCGGGTCCCTCGACAGGTCGTCCCCGGCGGCCCCCGGGCGGTCGCTGCGCGCCACCACCACCCCGTCCGGGTCGGTGGCGAGCATGAACTCGGCCCCCACGTCCTGGCCCCGCTCCCGGAGGGAGTCGAAGGTCGTCTCCACGTGTTTCTCGGCCAGGGCGGCCTTGAAGTAGGGGTCGTTGGCGAGGACCCGGATGCCCAGGCGCAGCTGCTTGTAGCGGTCGGCCTGGGCGGCCTCCCAGACCTCGCGGGTCTCCTTCAGTCCCTGGTCGATCGTGAGGTGGGCGAGCTGGTTGGCCTGGGTGGTGGTGAAGACGAGGCTCGTCGCCACCAGGGCGACGACGAGGGCGCTCGTGAACAGGAGGATCTTCTGGGTGAGTCCCATCTAGTACTTCTCGCCGGGGGCGTAGGCCTTCCCGTACTTGTTCTTGTGCCGGACGCGCTTGAAGCTCGACGCGTCGAGGGTGAGCGCCACCACGACCTCCCCCGCCCCGGGGACGTTCACCTCCCGCTCCACCTCGGGCGCCCGCTCGTTCCAGGCTCGGAGCACGTGCTTGCCCGCCGGGACGTCGGGGATCGCGAAGGTCCCGTCCCGGCTCGCCCGGGCGTAGAAGGGGTTGTCGCGCACCATCACCACCGCGCTCATCTGGGGGTGGATGTTGCAGTAGACCCGGGCGATGCCCGGGTGGCGGAAGGTCCAGGTCCCCACCTTCGGCCGCTTGTAGAGATCCAGGTCGAAGCGGTTCTCGCCGGACACCGAGAAGACGTTGTGGAGGATCGGGTCCTGGTTGGGGAAGTCCACCGCGCCCCCCACCGGGACCACCACGAGCCGCGGGACGAAGGTCTTGCGCTTCATGCTCATGGTGGCCCGAGCCGGGGGGGGCTTCACCTTCACCCCGTCCACGTACACGACCACGTCGGAGAGGTCGGTGGCCGGGCGCCCCCCCTTCTCCAGCAGCGCCACCCGCCCCTTGACCGTCCCCCCCGCGGCGAGGGCAGGCCAGGCGAGGCCGAGGGTCACCAGGGCGCCGAGGACGCGCAATCGAGTCACCTCCCGGGGATCGAAAGCCGAGTCTAGCACACGCTTTCCGGGCCGTTCCGAATCTATAATCCCCGCTCCCGATGCCCCTCCTGACCGCCCTGCTCCTCGCCGCCTCGATCGACGGCGAGGCAGCCCGAGGTCACGCATCCGCCCTCGCCGCCCTGGGTCCCCATCCCTGGGGCTCCCCGCGGAGCCGCGCCGCCGCCGACTACGTCGCCGCCCAGCTACGGGCGGCCGGGCTGAGCGAGGTGCGCCTCCAGGAGTTCGAGAGCCACGGGATCCGCGGGACCAACGTGATCGGGGTCGTCCGGGGGCCCGGGCGCGAGATGGTGGTGGTGGGGGCGCACCACGACACCGCTCCCGAGTCCCCGGGCGCCTACGACGACGGCGGCGGGGTCGGGGTCCTCATCGAGGCCGCCCGGGCCTGGACGCGCGAGCCCTCGCGCACCCGCACCGTCGTCTTCGCGTCGTTCGACGGAGAGGAGGCCTGGTGGACCGGCAAGACCACCACCGCCGGCTCGCGGGCCTTCGTCCGGGACCTGGGGCCCGCGGCCCGGGACGTCGTGGCCGCCCTCGTCGTCGAGATGTGCGGGTGGAGGGGCGGCACGCCGGTCGTCCACCCGATCGCCTACGAGGACCCCCGCCGCCCCGCGGGGACGGTGATCAGCCCGGCCTGGCTGGTCCAGGCGGCCCAGGACGGGTCGGCGGCCGCGGGGGCGCCGTTCGGCATCGGCGATCCCGCCGTCCCCTGGCTCTACCAGCCGGTGGTGCGGACATTCCGGGTCGGCCTCTACGGGGACGACCTCTCGTTCCTCCAGGCCGGCCTCCCCGCCCTCCTCGTGTCGGACTCGTCCTTCACGGCCTTCTACCCCTGGTACCACCAGCCGGGGGACACCGCGGACAAGATCGACGCGGCGCCCCTCGCCCGGGTCGGCGCGGGAGTGCTCGGCGTCCTCCGCACGCTCGACCGGGTCCCCCGCGGCCAGGCGGACGAGACGCGGTGGTTCGCGGCCTTCGGACGGGTCTTCGGGGGGACGGCCTTGCTCGCGACGGGCGCCCTCGCCCTCCTTCCCGGCCTGCGGATCGCCTTCTCGGCCGGCCGGCCCTTCCGGCTCGTTCGGCTCCTGCACGCGGCCCTCTTCGGCCTCCTCCTCTGGCGCCATCCGGTCCCGGCCCTGTGGGTGCTCGGGCTCCCGAGCGCCCTCGTCCCGCTCGCGGCCCGCCCCTGGGCGACCGCGGTGAGCCTCCTGCCCGCTCTCGCCCTGCTGGGAATCGGGGCGGCCGCCTGGGTCCGGGGCTTCGCCCGTGGCGTGTGGCTGGCCCCGTGGGAGGCCGCGGTCCTCCTCCTCGCCCTCGCCCTGGCTTTCGCGCGTCCCCCCCGAGGCAGGGCGGGGCGGCGCCGACGCTCCTAGGGCCCTCGAGCCGCGCAGTCCGGCCCCCTCCCCCCGCCTGAACGGGGGATGGCCGGCTGGATCGAAGGATGCAGCTACAATCGGAAGATCCATCCCCCTCCCCATCGTTCCATTGCCTTTTACTAGTTACCGGTATATTTCTCTTGACGCCGTGAAGAGCGCCCTCTAGCCTCGCAACAGTAGAACTGTCAGACGAAGGTCTTCGCTCTCCGGAAGCGCAAGGCGGGGGAACCGGTGAGGGATGTGACGAGTGACGTCCGTCGTGTGCCTGCCCGGCACCTCGCCCGCGGTTCGAACGACTTTCCCCTCTCGTCGAGGCGCGGGCAACCGTCGCTCCGGCGTCGGGAGATCCACCCTCCAACCCTCTTGAAAAGACGGGAGAATCAGATGCGACGAGGATTCAGTGCCCTGACGGCTTTGGCGGTATGCGCGGCCGCGTCCGCACTCGTCATCGGGTCGAGCGACCGGGCAGAGACCCGCGGCTCCGATCGCCCCACCGAGGCGCCGACCGGGTTCGACGGCCTGTCCAACGGCTTCGTCGAGGAGTTCTGCGCGAACCAGGAAGCCCTGACGGACTCCCCCAACTCGCCGCGGATCCCGGCCGACGAGTGCAACCTCGAGGCGGCCACCGAGGAGTTCACGGGCCCCGAGACCACCGCGGACGGCCTCGGGCCGATCTTCAACGCCGCCGGCTGCGGCGAGTGCCACGTCGCCAACCCGATCCTCGGCGGCACCAGCCAGATCACCGAGAAGCGGGCGGGCTTCTGGGACGGGAAGACGTTCTTCGACCATCCCGGGGGGTCCCTCATCCAGGATCGGTCGACCGACCCGAACTTCCAGGAGCGCGTGCTCCCCGCCCACACGAACGTGATCGCCCTGCGCAACACCATCAGCATCCTCGGCGACGGTTTCGTCGAGGCGATCAGCAACGGCACCCTGGAAAACATCGCGCGGAAGCAGCCGTCCTCGCAGCGCGGGCAGATCATCCGGGTGCCGGTGCTCGAGAAGCCGGGGGCGACCCGGATCGGCCGCTTCGGCCACAAGGCCCAGCAGGCCAGCCTGGTCTCCTTCTCCGCCGACGCCTATATCAACGAGATGGGCATCACCAGCCCGCTCCAGACGGTGGAGAACACGTCGAACGGCGTGGAGGCCCCCAAGCCGGCGGATGCTCCCGATGGAATCGACGACGAGGGGGTGGACGTCGAGCTGTTCGCGCTCTTCATGCGGTCGACCAAGGCGCCGCCGGTGGACCCCGATCGGGCTGCGCACCCGGACGCGGTGAAGGGCAGGAAGATCTTCGACAGCATCGGCTGCGACACGTGCCACACCCCGAAGATCGTGACCGCGCAGCCGGGGACCCGGATCAACGGAGGGGCCCTCCGGGTCGCGGAGTCGCTCGGGAACAAGATCATCCGCCCGTTCAGCGACTACCTGCTCCACGACGTGGGGACGGGCGACGGGATCGTGCAGAACGGCGGCGTGTCGACCCGGAACAAGATCAGGACCCCGGCGCTCTGGGGCCTGCGGGCCCGCGGCCGGTTCATGCACGACAACCTCAGCTTCGACGTGACCGACGCGATCCGGCGGCACGACAACCAGGCCCGGTCGGCCCGGAAGCAGTTCGAGAAGCTCGGCTCCAAGGACCGGGAACGGCTGATCGCGTTCCTGCATTCGCTCTAGCGACTCCCGGGGCCGGCCGGAGCCCTCCCTCCGGCCGGCCCCCCAGCAGCGCGCGGGGAAGGACCCGCCCGGGCCGATGCCGGTGTTACCCTCTTCTTCTTCACACGAGAGGAGGTCCAGGATGTTGGACGTTCGTCTGTTCTCACGCGCGCTGATCGTCGCCGGCTCCTTCGGCCTGGGAGCCGGTCTCGCCGCCGCCCAGGAAGGGATGCCGCCCGCCCCGAAGCCCGGCCCCGAGCACGAGGTGCTCAAGCAGGACGTGGGGACCTGGGACGCCACGGTGGAGATGCTCGCCCCGGGTGGCCAGCCCCCCGTGGTCTCCACCGGAGTCGAGACGGTGACCGAGCTGTCCGGCGGGCTGTGGACGGTCACCGACTTCAAGTCCACCCTGATGGGCCAGCCGTTCCACGGGCACGGCACGACCGGCTACGACCCGGTCAAGAAGAAGCACGTCTTCACCTGGGTGGACTCGATGTCCACCGGGATCTACCTGGGCGAGGGCGACTACGACGCGAAGACGAAGACGCTCAAGGGATGGATGGAGGGTCCCGACCCGAGCGGCAAGACCACGAGGATGACCCAGAGCGTCCAGTGGAAGGACGCCGACACGCGGGTCTTCACCATGTCCGGCCCGGGGCCCGACGGTAAGGAGGTCCCGGCGATGCGGATCACGTACAAGCGGCGGAAGTAGCTCTTCCGGGCCTGATCGCGGGCGGGGCACCCGGCCCCGCCCGCCCCGTATTCAAGGGCGTCCCGCCGCTCAGGAGACGGGGAGGGTGCCTCCCGCGATCGCGGGGACGATCGCCACCGTGTCCCCCGCCTTGAGGGCGGTCGAGGCGTTGTCGAGGAAGCGGATGTCCTCCTCGTTGACGAAGAGCCGGACGTAGCTTCGCAGCTCCCCCGCCTCGTCGCACAGCCGGCCCTTCAGCCCCTTGTGCCTCGCCTCGAGGGCCTCGATCAGCGAGGCGACGTCCTTCGCCTCCACCTCCACCTCGTCGGCGCCGCCGGTCAGCGACCGCAGGGGGGCGGGGATCTGCACGCGGATGGCCATTTCTGCTCCTTTGATCACTCGACCTCGAACGGCTCCTCCTCGAAGGCCTGGAGGGCGTCGCGGAAGACCCAGGCGGTGGGCACCGCCCGCTCGCCCTTCTCGACCCCCACCACCACGTGGTAGACGCCGTCGGACAGCCCCTCGGCCGCGACGCGCCGGTCGGTCTCCGAGGGACGGGCCGGGTGGTCGGGGTGGCTGTGGTAGTAGCCGAGGACGTCGAGGCCCCGGTCGCGGGCCTCCCGCTGGATGCGGATCAGGTCCTCGGGGGCGATCTGGTAGCGTACGCGGGGGGTCTCCGTCTCGCGGTTGACCGCCCCGACCGCGTCCTCGACGCGACCCGGCGCGGCCGGGCGGCCCAGGAAGATCCCGCAGACCTCGAAGGGGTAGCCGGCGCGGGCGTGGGCGAGCATGGCGTCGACGACCGCCCGGGGGACCCTCAACGGCGTCCCGTCGAGACGTAGCGCTCCCCGCCGTCGGGAAGGAGGGCGACCACCACCCCGCTCCGCAGGGTGCGGGCCACCTCACGGGCCGCCCACAGGGCCGCTCCCCCGGAGTGGCCGACGAAGAGGCCGTCGGACGCCATCACCTCCCGGCAGGTCGCGAGGCCGTCCTCGGTGGAGACGCTCCGGCGCTCGTCGCTCACCGCGGGGTCCCACACCTCGGGGACGACCGCGCTCGGCAGGTGCTTCAGCCCCTCGAGGCCGTGGAGCGGCTCGTCGGGCTCGAGGGCCACGACCCGGACCGCGGGGTTCGCCTCGTGCAGGAAGCGCCCGGCCCCGACGATCGTCCCGGTGGTCCCGAGGCCGGCCACGAAGTGGGTGACCCGGCCCTCGGTCTGCTCCCACACCTCGGGGCCGGTGGTCCGGTAGTGGGCCAGGGGGTTCGCGGGGTTGCGGTACTGGTCGGCGTAGAAGTACCGGTCGAGGTCGGGCGCGACGATCTCGCGGACGCGCTGGAGGGCCCCGTCGGAGCCGGAGAAGGCGTCGGTGTAGACGATGCGGGCCCCGTAGGCCTCGCAGAGCCGCTTGCGCTCCTCGGTCACGCTGTCGGGCATCACGAGCTCCACCGGGTAGCCCCGGGCCCGGCCCACGAGGGCGAGCCCCACCGCGGTGTTGCCCGAGGAGGAGTCGATGATGGTCTTGCCCGGGCGGAGGGCGCCCGTCCGCTCGCCCTCGGAAACCAGGGAGAGCGCGGTGCGGTCCTTGACCGAGCCCCCCGGGTTGAACCACTCGCACTTCCCCCACAGCTCGACCCCCGGGGGTACCCCGGGGAGGTGGAGCCGCACGAGGGGGGTCCGCCCGATCGCGTCCACGACCGAGGCGAGCACGCGCGGCGGAGCGGCGGCGGCCAGGCCCATCAGCTCCTCAAGCGGAGACGGTGGCCGCCGCCCGGGGCTCGAAGTGGCAGGACCACGCCAGGTCGGTCGGCTCCTTGATCGTGGGGGCGTCGCCGCAGACCGCGCACTTCGGGTCGCGGCGGACCTTGAACTGCCGGAACGTCATGCCGAGGGCGTCGTAGGCGAGCAGCCGGCCCACGAGGAGGTCGCCCTGGCCGAGGACGGCCTTGATCGCCTCGGTGGCCTGGATGAGGCCGACGACCCCCGGGAGCACCCCGAGCACTCCCGCCTCGTCGCAGGAGGGGGCGAGCTCGGCGGGGGTGGGCTCGGGGTAGAGGCAGCGGTAGCAGGGCCCCCTCCCGGGGACGAAGGTCGAGGCCTGGCCGTCGAAGCGGAAGATCGAGCCGTAGACGTTGGTCTTCCCGCTGAGGATCGCCGCGTCGTTCACCAGGTACTTCGTGGTGAAGTTGTCGCAGCCGTCCACGATCACGTCGTAGGGGGCGATCACGTCCATCACGTTCGCCGCCTCGAGGCGGAGGTCGTGGCGCACCACCCTGACGTCGGGGTTGAGGGCGCGGATCGTCGCCTCGGCCGACTCGGTCTTCGGCTTGCCGACCGAGGCGGTGGTGTGGAGGACCTGGCGCTGGAGGTTGGAGAGGTCCACCTGGTCCGAGTCGAGGATCCCGATCGTCCCCACCCCCGCCGCCGCGAGGTAGAGGCCCGCCGGCGACCCGAGTCCCCCCGCCCCCACGAGGAGCACCTTCGACCCGAGGAGCTTCGCCTGCCCGGCCTCGCCCACCTCGGGGACGAGCAGGTGGCGGCTGTAGCGGCTCTGCTGCTCGGGGGTGAGGGTCTTGGGGACGACGATGGGGAAGCCGGCCTCCTTCCACTGGCCGAAGCCGCCCTTCATCGAGGCCACCCGCGTGTAGCCCAGCTCGGCGAGGGACTTGGCGGCGAAGGCGCTCCGGGTCCCCCCGGCGCAGTAGAGGACCACCTCGCGGTCGCGGTCGGCGACCTTCTCTTCGATCCGCTGCTCGAGGAACCCCCTCGGGATGAACACGGAGCCGGGGACGTGGCCCTGCGACCACTCGTCGGCCTCCCGCACGTCCACGAGGACGGCGCCGCTCGCCGCGAGCTTCCGGGCCTCGTCGACCGAGACCTCGCGGATCTCGGACTTGACCCGGCGGATCAGCTCTTTGAACGTGCTCACGAAGCCTCCTCGGAAGGCCCGAGGAGGTGCGCTCCGGGGGAGGGCGAAGCTTCGTCGCTCGATCCCGTGCGGCGGGACGAATGCAGCGTACCACGAAAGCGGGCTAGAATCCCGTCGCCCCCATGGAAAAGATCCTCGAGGGGAGCCTCGACCGCTTCCAGGTCCCCGACCTCCTCTTCTTCCTCAACACGGGGGCGCGGACCGGCGTGCTGGTGTTCGAGCGGCCGGACCGCGAGACGAAGGTCTTCCTGCGCGAGGGGCGGCCGGTCTTCGCGACCTCGACCGGCGAGGACCTCCGCTTCGGCGTGATGGTGGTCCGGCTGGGGAAGGTGCCCGCCGACGTCATCGACCGGCTCCTCGCCCGCCGGGGCGGCCGCATCGGGCAGGCCCTGCTCTCCGAGAAGGTCCTGACCGAGCAGGAGCTGGCCGCCTTCCTCAAGGTGCAGACCTCCGAGGTCATCTTCGACACGTTCACGTGGACCCACGGGCAGTTCTCCTTCTACGACGGGGTTGCCCCCCCCGCGACCGCGGTCACCCTGGACATGGACCCCCTCAACCTCGTCATCGAGGGTGTACGGCGGCGGGACGACCCCGAGCAGACGGCCGCCGCCTTCCCCGACCCCGACCGGGTGGTGGAGGCCCTCGCGAACCCCGATCGGATCAAGCAAAGCGCCGTGCTGACCGAGGAGGAGTGGCGGGTCTTCTTCCTGGTGGACGGACGCCGCAGCGTGAGCGAGATCTGCCGCATCATGGGCAGGGGACCCGACCGCTCCACCCTCCAGATCCTCAACCGCCTCCGGGCCGCGCGGTTCGTGGGCCTGGCCGCGCCCCGGGCGGCGCCTCCGAGCCCGGCCCCCGGCTCCGAGCCCGCGGGGACCCAGAAGCTCCCCCACGCGCGGCCCCCGGACAAGGCCCCCGCGGTCGAGTTCAGCTCCGGGATCTCGGCTCCCCCGCGGGTGGACGACGACACGAACAAGATCGTCAACCAGAAGGCGGCTCCCTACCTGGCCAAGGCCACTCGGCTGACCGTGAGCCGGCTCGTGCTCCTGGCCGACGCGGGGGAGACGTCCTTCCCCCTGATCCGGGACAGCTACACGCTGGGCCGCCACCGCAACAACGACATCGTCGTGAGCGACCCGAAGGTGTCGTCCTTCCACGCCCGGATCGACCGGGCCACCGACGGCTTCGTGCTCCTCGACCTGAAGAGCCGGAACGGCTGCTGGGTGAACAACAAGCGCGTGGAGACCGCGGTGCTGGAGACGGGGGACGAGATCCGCGTGGGGACGGCTCGGCTCGTCTACAAGGTCGATTACACGTCGGCAGTCTAGCGGGGGGGTGCTCCGTCGCACCCCCCCGCTCGCTCCTCTCAGCAGGGTATTCGAGGCGGCAAGAGGCGTCGGCGCGACGGTGGCATCGCCTCGAATACCCTGCCCAGCCCGTCCCGGCTCCTTCCGTGAGCCGCACTTGTGTTGGCGTGAGCGACACTCCTCGTCCGTCTCAGGGCCTCTCGGGCCCTCGGCTTCCACCGGCCGCGTTGACAATGATTAGCTCATCCGCTAATCTCCTTGATTAGCCAAACCGCTAATCAAGGAGGCGTCCATGGGAGCGCCCGTGATCGCGATGTGCGTCTACCGCGTGAAGGCCGAGGGGGAGGAGGAGTTCCGGAGCCTCCTGAAGAGGCATTGGCCGACCCTCGTCCGGCTCGGCCTCGCCACCGAAGACCCGCCCGTGGTCTACCGGGGGCTCGAGGAGGGGCGGCCGTTCCTCGTCGAGTTCCTCACCTGGAGGGATGCGGAAGCCGCGCCGGCGGCCGAGCAGACTCCCGAGGTGCTGGCCCTCTGGGAGCCCATGGGGGCGCTCTGCGAAGAGAGGAACGGGCGGCCGGCGATGGAGTTCCCCGATGTCGAGCGCCTCGACCTCCATGGAGGGCGATGACGCGGGGGGGGCCGCGGCCCGCCTGGCCGACCTCCAGGCGGTCTTCGGGGCCCTCGCCCACCCCTCGCGCCGCCAGATCCTGCTCGTGCTGCGCTTCCGGGGGGGGCGCATGACCGCGGGGGAGATCGCCGACCGCTTCTCCTGCCGCTGGCCGACCACGACCCGCCACCTGCGCCAGCTCGAGTTGGCGGGCCTCGTGCGGGTAGAGCCCCTGGGCCGCCAGCGGGTGTACGTCCTGGTGCGGGAGCGGCTTCTCGCGGTCACCGGCGGCTGGCTCCGGTGGTTCGGGGGCAGGGCCGGGCGAGGCCGGGGCCTCGGCGCCGTCGAGACGTACCGGAGGCTCCGTGAGCTCCGGCTCGCCCTCCCCAGGGCCCGCCGGGGGACGCGGGCGCGAACGGGGGACTCGTCGTAGACTCTTGCGTTCCGCGAGCCCCTGCTCGCGGGGAGGTGGAGTGCTTGGCCGAGATACGACCCTTCCCCGGCGTCCGCTATCAGGTCGCGGAGGCCGACCTGCCCAAGGTGCTCGCCCCGCCCTACGACGTGATCCCCCCCGCCTATCGGGACGAGCTGTACGCGCGCGACCCCCGCAACGTGGTGCGGGTGGCGCTCAACCGCACCCCGGGAGAGCCCGGCTACGAGGAGGCCGGGGAGACCTACCGGCGCTGGCTGGCCGAGGGGCTGCTCGCCCCCGACCCCGAGCCCGCCCTCTACCTCCTCGAGCAGTCGTTTCCCGCCGAGGGCCGCACCCTCCGCCGCTACGGCCTCCTCGCCCGCTTCCGGGCCGAGGCCCCCGAACGGCGAGTGGTCCTCCCCCACGAGCACACCCGGCCGGCCGCCCGCGAGGACCGGTGGAAGGTCCTGCTGGCGACCCGGGCCAACCTCAGCCCGATCTTCCTCATGTTCCCCGACCCCGAGAACCGGTTCGTGACCCTCCTGGCCGACGCGATCGGGCAGCCCGCGCTGCTCCGCTGCACGGACGACGGCGCGGTGGCCCACCGGCTGTGGCGGGTCACCGACGCCACGGCGATCGCGGCCTTCCAGGGGCTCCTGGCCGGCCGAAAGGCGTACATCGCCGACGGCCACCACCGCTACGCGACCGCCCTGCGCTACCGCGACGCCCACGGGCCCGAGGGGGCGTGGACGCTCGGCTATTTCACCCCGATGGGCGCCCCCGGCCTCCGGGTCCTGCCCTACCACCGCCTCCTGGCCGAGGGGCCGTCGCTCGAGGAGGCCCGGGAGAAGCTGCGCGGCCACTTCGACCTGCACGACGCCCCCGACGTCCCGGCGGCGGCGGACGCGGTGGCCGCCGCCGACCGACCGTACGCCTTCGCCCTCGCCCAGCCCGGGGGAGGTTGCCTCGTCGCCGCCTCGAGGCCGGGGGCGGAGGAGCTCCTTCCGGCCGACGCGCCCGCGAGCCTGCGGGCCCTCGACACGTACTTCCTCCACCAGGCGGTGCTCGGTCCACGCCTCGGCGTCCCGGAGAGCGCGGTGAGCTACGTGCACTCCCTGGGCGAGGCCGAGGAGGCGGTGGCCGGGGGAAGCTGCCGGCTGGCCGTCCTCCTCCGGGGGACCCCGGTGGGGCAGATCGTGGACGTGGCCGAGGCGGGGGAGTCGATGCCCGCGAAGAGCACCTTCTTCCACCCGAAGCTGCCCTCGGGACTGGTCATCCACCCCCTGGCCGGCTGAGGGGGTGACGGGGCGGAGGCTCAGGCGGACCGTTCGGCCAGGGTGTCGAGCAGCACCCCCGGCCGGTTCGAGCCCACCCCGTAGAGGTCGAAGCGGCCGAGGGCCCGCAGCTCCTCCGGGTCGTCGACCACCCAGGTCGCGAGCTTGAGGCCGGCCGCCCGCACCACCTGGTACAGCTCGTCGGTGAGCATCCCCTTCTCGGGCATCACGATGTCGCACTCGACCTCGCGGGCCCCCCGCACCACCTCGTCGGGGGTCGCCCGGTAGAAGACGTGGCCGCGGGGGACCTCCGGGGCCTGCTCGAGACAGCGCAGGAGCGCCCGCCGCTCGAAGGAGAGGAACGCCACCTCGCCGACCATGCCCGTCCGGCGGACCTCGGCCACCGCCCGGGCCTCCACGCTGTCGTGGGGGTCGTCGCGGACCGACTCGCGCTTCAGCTCCACCATCACCCGGGCCCGCCCCCTCAGGAAGGCCAGGGCCTCGGTCAGGGTGGGGACGCGCTCTCCCGCGTAGGCGTCGCCGAACCGGGAGGGGTACCCGGCCGAGAGGGCCCGCACCTCGGCGAGGGTGCGGTCGGCCACGGGGCCCCGGCCGCTCGTGGTGCGGTCGAGGGTCGGGTCGTGGAGGACCACCGGGTGGCCGTCCCGGGTGAGCTGGACGTCGAACTCCACGAGCTGGGCCCCCAGCTCGAGCGCGCTCGCGAAGGAGGCCAGGGTGTTCTCGGGGCGGTGGGCGGAGTCGCCCCGGTGGGCGATGACGAGGAGGGGCATTCCCCGGATCCTACCGTCGTTCTCCGGGAATGGCGAATGCGCGCCCCGCCTCCGGGAGTGGCCAAGGCGCCCCGCGGGCGGGCGCGGCCGGGGCGGCCTACCGCTTGACCTTCGCGGTCGCGAGCCGCTCGAGGGTCTTCTCGAAGACCTTGGCTTCGATGAAGACCGCGAGGAGGTCCACGTCGAGCTTCCCGTGGCGGGCTTCCTCGCCCAGGATGTCGAGGGCCCTCTCCACGGGGACGGACTTCTTGTACGGCCGGTCCCAGGCCACGAGGGCGTCGTAGATGTCCGCGATCGTCATCATCCGGGACTGGACCGGGATGTCCTTCGCGGTGAGCTTCCGAGGGTAGCCGCTGCCGTCCAGCTTCTCGTGGTGGGCGTGGGCGATCTCGGGGACGCGCCGGAACTCCCCGGTCCAGGGGATCTCGGAGAGGAACTCGAAGGTGTGGGTCACGTGCCGCTCGATCTCCTCCCGCTCCTGGGCGGAGAGGCTCCCTCGCCGGATCTGCAGGGCCTGCACCTCGTTCGGGGTGAGGAAGGGCTGCCGGTTGCCGTCCACGTCCTGGAAGGTGCGGCTCGGCAGGTCCATCAGGGCCCGGAAGCTCTCCTCCTCGAGGATCGAGGGCTCGTTGGCATGGAGGACCATCTTGACGATCTGGTCGATCTCCTCCTGGCGCTGCTCGTAGGCCGCGTCCATCTCCCGGAGGAGGTCCGGAGAGGCCCGGCCCGACAGCACCTGCTCGAGCTTGGCCCGGAGGTGCTCCGCCTCGAGGGTCCGCTTCACGTAGGCGAAGCGCTGCCGGACCACCAGCAGCTCCCCCACGTAGAGCTTCTTGCCCTTGACGAGCACCTTCTCCTTGACCGCGACCTTGCCGAAGTCGTGGAGGAGGCTCGCGTAGCGCAGCTCCTGGATCTGGTCCCGGGTGAAGGTCACCTCGCGGAAGCGGCCCGTGCTGGAGGCGTCGACCTGCTCGGCGAGCTCGACGGTCAGGTCGGCGACCCGCGCGGAGTGGCCCGAGGTCGTGGGGTCGCGCTTCTCGATCGCGGTGACCGCGGCCCGGACGAAGGAGTCGAAGAGGCTCTTGATGTCCTGGATGAGCCGGGTGTTCTCGAGGGCGACCGCGGCCTGGCTGGCGAGGGACGTGACCAGCTCCTCGTCCACCGACGTGAAGGGGATCACGAACTCGTCCACGAGGCCGACCGGGTGGAGGACCATGCCCGCGTCCCGCTTCTTGTTGATGAGCTGGACGACCCCGATCACCTTCCCGAGGTGGTCGCGCATGGGGACGACCAGCATCGACTTCGTCCGGTAGCCCGACTTCTCGTCGAAGGAGCGGCTGATCTTGAACGGGGAGCCCGAGGGGAGGTGGTAGGCGTCGGCCACGTTGACGCTCCGGCCGCTGAGGGCGGCGTGGCCCGCGATCGAGGTGTCGCTGAGCGGCATGGTGGACTCCTCGAACGCCACCACCACCGAGTCGTTCTGGGCGAGCTTGAAGCGCAGGCGGTCGTCCGGGGAGGAGTCCTCGTCCTTGCCCCGCTCGACGAGGTAGAGGCTCCCCGCGTCGGCCGCGGTGATCTCCCGGCTCTTCTTGAGGATCAGGTCGAGGAGCTTGTCGATGTCCCGCTGGGCGGAGAGGGCGACCCCGATGCTGTTCAGCTCGCGGACCTCGTCCCCCTTCCGGTTGAGGGCCCGCTCGAGCTGCCGGATCACCCGGCGGTTGTGGATCGTGTCGAAGGCCCGCTCGAGCTTGTGGCGGAGCCGGGCCGGGCTGACCGGGCGAGGGAGGGTGTCGTCGAGGAAGGGGAGGCGCCGGAGCGCGTCGTCCCCGTCGGCGGGGTCGGTGACGGCCACGAGGAGCCCCTGCACGCTCCCGTCGCCCTTCAGCCAGGACTCGACCGCCTCGCGCTCGGCCTCGAGCCGGGCCGGGTCGGCGAGGATGAGGCTGGTCCCGGCGCCGTCGAGCCCCGCGCGCAGCCCGGCCAGGGTCTCGACCTCGGACGCGGTGATCCCCGGCGGAAAGTCGCCCGCGACGAGTTCCCGGGCCTTCCCCCAGATCAGAATGCTCGCCATGGCCTCCTCACGTCCGGCGGAGCCGGCGCCCGACAGTGTGGATACCGGAACGGGAAGGGTAGCATAGCGGCGCGGGCCCTGCCCGCCCGACCCAGGCTCAGGCTCAGGCGGCCGGGGCGAGGAGGGCGGGGATCTCGCGGGGATCGTCCACGACCCGGTCGGGAGGCTCCCGCTCGAGGTCCTGGGGCCGCAGTCCCCAGGTCACCCCGACCGTGCGCACCCCCGCGGCCCGGCCGGTCCTCACGTCCACCGCGGAGTCGCCCACCATCACGGTCTCGCCCGGGGAGGCCCCCAGCTCGGCCATGAGCCGCCGGAGGCCCCCGGGGTCGGGCTTGTGGTGGGGGACGTCCCCCGCCCCCCAGATGCGCGCGAAGCGGTCGGCCACCCCGAGGCCGGCCAGGATCGTCCGGCTGAAATGGCCCGGCTTGTTGGTGAGCACGGCCAGGGTGCGGCCGCGGAGCCCGTCGAGGGCCTCCGCCACCCCCGGGAAGAGCCGGGTGGTCTCGAGGAGGCGGCCCGCGTACCGCTCCAGGTAGACGGGCAGCGCCTCGTCCACCGTGTGGGGGAGGCCCGCGTGGTCGAGGCTGCGCCGGAGGAGGAGCTTCGCCCCCTCGCCCACGAACGAGCGCACGGCCTCCACCGGGATCGGGGGGGTGCCGGGAGCGAGCGCGGCCAGGGTGGCGTTCGTCGCGGCGGCGAGGTCGCGGATCGAGTCCACGAGGGTCCCGTCGAGGTCGAAGACGAGGAGCCGGACGCCCTGCACTCTACTCGGGCAGCGCCCGCAGGCGGGGCAGGTGCTTGGGGTCCAGCTCGGGCTTCCGGCCCTCCCGCAGGTCGCGGATCTCGACGATCGTGCGCCGCACCTCCTCGCGGAGGGCCTCGACGTTCAGGCCGCGGTAGCGGGGGACGAAGTCGGGGAGCTTGCGGAGGCCGCGGCCGAGGGCCTCCTCGGCCTTGTCGAGCCGGTGGTTGCTGAGCTGGTGGAGGCCCTCCGCGAGGAGGGAGAGCGTGCGGTAGAACTGGCGCTCGGAGGGGGCGCGGGTCGCGCCCGCCACCGCCTCGATCGCGTCCTGGAACTCCACGAACCGGCCGTGGTTGAACAGCACCACCGCCGCGCGCAGCGACTCGTCCATCCTCCCCGATGCTACATCGAGCGGGGCGGCGACGCTCAGCTCGCGGGCAGGTAGCCCATCGCCTTGAGGCGCTCCCGGGTCGCGGGGTCGAGCTCGATGAGCGTGCGGCCCGCGGGGAGGGCGAGCCAGACCTGCACGCCCGCCGGCTCGCCCCGGGGCGGCGCGAACAGGTCGCCCCCGTGCTCCTTGGCGGCTTCCGACTCGATGTCGGGTAGCCGGAACGGGAAGGCGTCCGGGTGGGCTCCCGACCCGGCGAGCGAGACCTCGGCCGGGCGCAGGGGCCGGCCGTCGCGGGTCCCCTCGAGGAGGACCGGCGCCCCCCGCGGGCGCAGCGTGAACGTGACCTCCCGCGGCTGCCCCGGCCGCGGCCGGGCCAGGAGCTCCAGCCGCCGGCCGTTCTCCCGCACCGTCCAGGTCTCCCCGGACCCCAGGCCGGTCGTCTCGACCGCCTCGATCCAGCCGTCCGAGGCGAGGGCGAGGGCGTAGCGGCCCGTCCCCGCCACCCGCAGGACGTAGCGGAACGGGTTCGGGCTCATGGCCGCCTCCGCCTGGGCCTTGAGGAGGCGCACGCGCTCGGGGCGCCGGTCGAGGAGGCTCGTCCGCTCCCCCGGGTCCGCCCGGAGGTCGAAGTACAGCTCGTCCCGCTCGGGGCTGAAGCGGCGGACGTACTTGTCGGCCTCGGTCCGCACGCCGTGGGCGACGATCCCCCGGTGGCTTATCTCGGAGAGCGCGGGCGTCTTCTCCGCCCGGCCGGCGAGCACGTGCTGGAGCGGCCGCCCGGCCAGGCCGGCCGGCACCGGGAGCCCCTCGTTCTCGAGGACGGTGGGGAGCACGTCCACCGCCTGGACCTGCGGGGACGCCCGCCGGCCCGCCCCTTTCCCCCCGGGGAACTTCGCGATCAGGGGGACGCGCACCAGCTCGTCGAACACGCTCCGGCCGTGGAGCCACTGCCCGTGGTCGAGGAACTCCTCGCCGTGGTCGGAGAGGAAGACGACGAGGGCCCGGTCGTAGAGGCCGAGGTCCTTCAGGCCCTTCACGAAGCGGCCGAACTCCTGGTCGCCGTAGGCGACGTCGCCATCGTACTGGGCCACGAGCCGCTCCCGGTCCAGGGGCTCCTGGTAGTCCGTGCGCGGGTCCTGGCCGGGATGGCCGGGGACGGGGTGCGGCTCGAACATCCGGTCGAAGGGCGGGGGCGGGGTGTAGGGGACGTGGGGGTCCATGGTGTGGACGTAGAGGAAGGTGGGAAACCCCCGCCGGGCCTCGAGCCACGACAGGGCGGCGTCCACCACCACCTCGGCCCCCACGAGCTTGCTCGGCTGGTCGTCCTCCCCATGGAGGCCCGCGAAGAAGTCGAAGCCCTGGTCGAACGCCGACTGGGCCCCGTAGATCACCGAGTTCGCGATCGCCGCCCCGGTGGCGTAGCCCTTCGCCTGGAGCATCTCCGCGAGGGTGGTGAGCGAGGAGTCGAGGGGGTCCCGGAGCTGCACCGCCCGGTGCTGGCCGGGGAGCAGGGAGGTGAAGATGGAGGCGACCGAGGGCTTCGTCCACGAGGCATGGACGATCGCCTGCTCGAACACCACCGCGTCCCTCGCGAACACGTCCAGGTGGGGGGTGGTCGGCCGGGAGTAGCCGTAGGGGCCGGTGTGGTCGGCCCGCAGGGTGTCCACCAGGTAGACGACGACGAGGGGCGCCTCCGCGCCGGGGGCGGTGATCCCCGGGGTGCCCCAGACCGCCCGGGCGGGCTCGCCGGTCTCCTCGTAGCCGTGGGAATCGAGGATCAGCTCCACCCGGCGGCCGGCGTACCGGCCGAGATCGGCCGCGGCGGTCACCCACCGCCGGTGCTCCCGGCGGGTGAGGGGGTCGAGGAGAAGGGTCCAGACCGTGTCCTCCCGGCCGCCGTCGCGGACCTTGACGAAAAACTCGACGCCCGGGCGGTCGTGGAACCGGGGGGCGACCGCGCAGGCGAAGGTCAGCCGCGCCCCCTCGGGCACGTCCACCTCGAAGCGGTAGCGCGCGGGGGGGCCGGCGGGCAGCGCGCGCCGGACGACATCGTTGATACGGAACCCCTGGCCGAGCCCGGCGTTATCCACCGCGCGGCTGGCCACCACCGATTCCCGTCGTGCCTCCGGCTTCAGCAGATCCACCGGCCGCGCGGGGTCATTGCAAGCGGCGCTCGCGAGGAGTCCCCCGAAGGCGAGCGCCGCTCCCTGTCCGGCCGCGGTGGCCTTCCCCCTCGCCGTGGTC
>Ga0268386_10000570_pt1 | contig 23604 bp, 22 predicted proteins | sample RVTome_15_FD_200260 | JGI IMG/M metagenome (GOLD analysis project Ga0268386, IMG submission 200260) | Soil microbial communities from uranium-contaminated site in the Upper Colorado River Basin, Wyoming, United States - RVT150D86... ...
GACGCTGCGCGCCGCAACACCTGCCTATGCGAGCCCGGAAGTCCTGCGCGGCGCCGACCCGGTACCGCGTGACGATGTGTTCAGTTTTGCATGTCTCGCCTATGAGTTGCTCGGGGGCACCGCACCGTTCGAGCGTCAGACTGTGAAGGAAGCGCGCCGCGGACGGCCGATGCCCGCACGTCCCAAAGGGTGTACGAGCCGCGATTGGCGTTCGATCCGTCGAAGTCTTGCCCCGCAGCGTGAAGACCGGCCCGCCTCCGTCGCTGCCTTGATGCAGGAGCTGCTGCGCGAGGAGATCGACCCGCTGCCGCCGCTGCGCACGATCGTCGATACGGCTCGGGCGGAGCGTCGCCCGTTCTGGCCGTGGTTGCTGGCCTTCGCGGTGCTCGCAGGTGCAGCGGTGCTCAGCACCTTCGTGCTGGATGAGCTGTCGAGCACTCGCGTGCCGAGTCCGATGCCCGCAGCCAAGAAGGTGCCTGACAAGGAATCGCCAGAGGCCACGACGACGGCGCAGCCAGACGTACGCCCCGTGGTGGCGCCGCCGGTCGCCGATTCTGGTGCGCCGGTCGTCGACGAGGTTGAGTCCAGCTCCAGCGAAGACCGAGCGGCTGCGATCGGAACGGTCGAGGAGTCCGTCCAAACCGACGTCGCGGCGGCAGATCACCCGGATCCGGCGTCCGCCTCTGCTCGCGATGCCCCTGCATCCGCCACGTCCCAGGCCGCAACGACACCCGTCGAGTCGGTGCCTGCCGGTCCCCGCACGGTCGGGCTGCAACCCGAATCGCTCGTGGTCGGTGAGCGCGAAGGCGCCGCAAGGCTTGCCATCGTGCGCACCGGACCGCTCGATCGTGCGCTCGACGTTCGGTGGTGGACGGAACCGGGCGAAGCGATGGCCGACGACGACTATGCCGATTTCGGCGCGCGCATCGAGCGCTTTGCACCGGGACAGTCGCGCATCACGCTGTTGATCCCGCTCGTCGCAGATGCGGTGCGCGAGTCCACCGAGACTTTTTCCGTGGTGGTCGCCGCGAGCGAGAACCAGACGCAGCTCGCTGCTCGTAGGGCGACGATCATCGTCGTCGACGACGACTGAGTAGAGGGCGTAGCAACCGCCGGAGCTCGCCTGGTGATCGTCGAATTCGCGACAGGGCAGATCCGGGTCTGGTGCACGGCCCAGGAACGCGAAGAGCTTCTCCGCGGCCGGGCAGTCAAACTCGAGGTTGCGCTACCGGGCCGGCGTTACGTGGTCGTCAGCGTCGCCGCATCCGCGCTCGATGCCTGGCGGCTCGACGCCGACCCTACCGGCCTGTGGCTCACGGTGCCGCACGCTGAGCTGGCAGCAGAGACGTCAGAACCACCCGCGTCAGAACTGAGCCATGATTTCCCAGCCGACTCGGGTCATTCGGTCCGCGTGCGCGTCGGCTTCACCACCCGTGGCTAAGCGAAGGACCGGCTCGGCGCTGATAACGCGTTTGCGAATCATCGAGCGCGAAGTCGCTCGCGTTCGACCGCACGCCAGCCGATGTCGCGCCGATACTGCGCGCCGTGCCAGTGAATTTTCTCCACCAGCAGATACGCCGCCGTTTGTGCCTGCGCGACATCATCGCCGAGTCCGACCGCGCACAAGACGCGTCCGCCGTTAGTGAGGACAGCGCCGTTGTCGAGGCGCGTACCCGCGTGAAAGACCTTGCCAGGCAGCTGAGCCGCGAGTTCCAGACCGCCGACCAGGTCACCGCGGCGTACCTTGTCCGGATAGCCTTGCGCAGCCATCACGACGCCGAGCGCCGGCCGCGCATCCCACTCGGTGGTGCAGTCGCCGAGTCGTCCGCCGAGTCCAGCCTCGCACAGCTCCGTCAAATCCGAATGCAGCCGCATCATGATCGGCTGTGTCTCCGGGTCTCCCAGCCGACAGTTGAACTCGAGGACTCTGACGCTGCCGTCGGCATTGATCATCAGGCCGGCGTACAGGAAGCCGACGTAGGGCGTGCCGTCCTGCGCGAGGCCTCGCACGGTCGGCTCCATGACCTCGCGCATGATTCGCTGATGGACGTCACGGGTCACGACGGGTGCAGGTGAGTAGGCCCCCATCCCGCCGGTGTTCGGCCCGCCATCGCCGTCATCGCGGCGCTTGTGATCCTGGGAGCTCGCGAGCGGCAGGATGTGCGAGCCATCGACCATGGCGATGAAGCTCGCTTCCTCGCCTTGCAGAAACTCCTCGATGATCACCTTCGTGCCAGCGGAGCCGAATCTGCCGTCGAACATCGCCGTCGCGGTCGCACAGGCCTCGTTGGCAGACTCACAGATCACGACGCCCTTGCCTGCTGCGAGTCCGTCCGCCTTGACCACGAGCGGCGCCCGCTGAGCGCGCACCCACGCGTCGTCGAACGTCTCACGCGTGAACGTCGCGTAAGCGGCCGTGGGGATCGCGTGTCGCTCGAGGAACTGCTTCATGAACGCTTTCGATCCCTCGAGACGAGCAGCCTCCCGCCGCGGACCGAAACAGGCGAGGCCGGCGGCTGCGAACGCATCGACGACGCCGAGCACGAGCGGCGCTTCCGGACCGATGATCGTCAGACCAATATTCCGACCGCTTGCGAATGCAACGAGCGCCGGGATGTCCTCCGCAGCGATGGCCACGTTCTCGACCTGCGGCTCGAGGGCCGTACCCGCATTGCCGGGCGCCACGAACACACGGGTGACGCGATGCGACTGGGCGACATGCCAGGCCAGCGCGTGTTCACGCCCACCGCCGCCAATGATCAGGACGCGCATCGTCGGTCACCGCGGCCGTCGACGGAACTCCGCATCGTCTCCCTCCAGCCTCCAGCCTCCAGTCTCCCGCCCACGCTAGTGCCTGAAATGCCGGATGCCCGTGAACACCATCGCGATGCCGTGCTCGTTCGCCGCCGCAATCACTTCTGCGTCACGCTTGGAGCCGCCGGGCTGGATCACCGCCCGGATGCCTAGGTTCGCCGCTACGTCCAGGCCGTCGCGAAACGGGAGGAACGCATCCGAGGCCATCACGCTGCCGGCAACCTCGAGACCCGCGTCCTCGGCCTTCATCGCTGCCATGCGGCTCGACATCACGCGGCTCGTCTGGCCTGCGCCGATTCCGACAGTGGTGCCATCGCGTGCATAGACGATCGCGTTCGACTTGACGAAGCAGCAGACGGTCCAAGCGAAACGCATGTCCTCGAGTTCCGCACCGGTCGGTGCGCGCGCAGTGACGACCTCGAGACCTTCGCTGCCGAGGCGTGCCTGATCGCGGGTCTGGACCAGCAGACCTCCATTCACACCACGAAAATCGAAACGGGTATTGCTCGTGGCGAGGCCACCGGTGACGAGTACACGCACGCCCGTCTTACGCGCCAGCACGTCGCGCGCTTCCGGAACGACGTCCGGCGCCACGATCACTTCGACGAACTGACGCTCGAGGATCGCCGTGGCAGTCTGCACGTCGATCGGTCGGTTCAGTGCGATGATGCCGCCGAATGCCGAGGTCGGATCGGTCCTGTAGGCACCGTTGTACGCCTCGAGCAGTGTGCGTCCGATCGCAACACCGCACGGATTTTCATGCTTGACGATCACACACGCTGCAGATTCGAATTCGCGCACGCACTCGAGAGCCGTATCGGCATCGGCGATATTGTTGAAGGACAGCTCCTTGCCCTGCAGTTGCGCGCTGCTGCCGACGCTCGCGCCTTGACCGTCGGTGGCGATGTAGAACGCCGCCTGCTGGTGCGGGTTCTCGCCGTAGCGCAGATCGAGGCGCTTGCGGAACTGCAATGCCAGCAGGTCCGGAAACGCCGTCGACGAGGTGCGCAGCACCCCGTCGAGATAGCGCGCGACGGCTGCATCGTACGTAGCCGTGTGCGTGAAAGCCTTGACTGCGAGCCGGCGGCGGGTCCCGAGCGCAACACCGTCCTGCCGTTCCAACTCCTGCAACACGGGACCGTAGTCGAGCGGGTCGACGATCACGGTCACCCGTTCGTGATTCTTTGCGGCTGCACGCACCATCGCGGGTCCGCCGACGTCGATGTTCTCGATCGCCTCTGCGAGCGTGCAGTCCGTGCGCGCGACCGTAGCGCCGAACGGATACAGGTTCACCGCCAGCAGATCTATCGGCGCAATGCCATGGGCGCTCATCACGGCTTCGTCGACGTTGCGTCTGCCGAGCAGACCGCCGTGGATCACCGGGTGCAGCGTCTTGACGCGACCGCCCATGATCTCCGGGAATCCGGTCCGCGCCGCGACTTCCACCACATCGATGCCGTGCTTCTCGAGGATCTGCGCCGTCCCGCCGGTCGAGAGGATCTCGACGCCGCGGGCGCGCAATGCCCGCGCGAATTCGACGATGCCATCCTTATTGGACACGCTGAGCAGCGCACGTCGCACACTTGTCGTCACGGGTCGAGCCTCGGGCTGGGCCTGTTAGCACTCACTGTCATGCTCTGCGACGAGCTGTTGTGGTTCAGAGCTCCGCAAGCGATCAGTGCCGGCGAAGCCGACGCTCGCTGGATCTGTTCGTCGCATCGCTGCACCGGGCCGTCCGGACCGGTGGGGGCAATTCGATCAGTTCGACAGGCCGTATGCCCGCAACTTCTTGCGCAGCGTGCCGCGATTGATACCGAGTATGTCCGCGGCACGGCACTGGTTGCCCTCCGCGTAATCGAGCACGGCACGAAACAGCGGCTCCTCGACTTCACGCAGCACGAGGTCGTAGAGTTGTCCGGGTCGATGACCGTTCAGACTGGAAAAATATGCATCGAGCGCTTCGGCCGTGAGGGCTCGAAGCGGTAGCTGACGACTCGTCTGTCTGCCTGCCTGGTTCTTGTTCACCTGCATCGTCCCGGACTCTTTGCGAGCTCTGGTTGTCTTTCGCCCCGCCATTGCTCCCACTCTGATCTCACGAGCGTAGCGAACCTCATGATTCGTTACGGGATCTGCAATACGCCATCTGCTTCGAGCGCGTCGAAATAAGCTTCGACCCGCTCGAGCTGCGCGACTGCCGACTGCGCCTGCATGGCTTCGAGTCGCAGGGGCGCCGCGCCCTCGCGATCCTTCGCATACCAATCGATGTGCTTTCGCGCAATCCTGATTCCCACCTCTTCCCCATAGAAGGCGTGGAGGCTGCGCAAGTGGGCGCGGATGATAGCACGGACTTCTGCGAGCGAGGGTTCGTTGCGCTCGATTCCGCTGCCGAGAAAAGCTGCGATCTGGGCAAATAGCCAAGGCCGGCCTTGTGCGCTGCGGCCGATCATCACGCCATCTGCGCGCGTCTTTTCAAGTACCCGCTGCGCTTTGTGCGCTGAGTCGATGTCTCCATTGGCGAAAACCGGAATGCGCACCTCGGCCTTGACGGCAGCGACCGATTCGTACTCAGCCTCGCCGCGGAACCGACACTGGCGCGTGCGGCCGTGCACTGCGAGCGCCTGCACGCCACACTGCTCTGCGATGCGCGCAATCCGCGTAGCGTTGCGCTCCTCCGGCGACCAGCCGGTGCGTATCTTCAGGGTGACGGGTACATTCACCGCAGCAACGACGGTCTCGAGGATACGCGCGACCAGCGGCTCGTCGCGCAGCAGTGCGGAGCCCGCAGCCTTGCTGCACACTTTCTTCGCCGGACAGCCCATGTTCACGTCGACGATCTGGGCGCCGGCATCCACGTTACGTCGGGCGGCCTCGGCGATCATCTGCGGGTCGCTACCGGCGATCTGCACGACGCGCGGTTCGGGTTCGCCGCTGTGGTCCATGCGGCGACGCGATTTGTTGCTGTTCCAGAGACGCACGTCGGCAGTCAGCATCTCGCCGGCAGCGATGCCGGCACCGAACTCGCGACACAGACGGCGGAACGGCAGATCCGTCACGCCCGCCATCGGTGCCAGCGCGAGCGCGTTCGCGATAGGGTAGGGACCGATGTGCATCAGGAGCGAGGCAGCGCCACCGAATCAGGACGTGGCGGAGCGCTCGGCTCCGCTGCAACGCAAGGCGCCGCGATCCCGGACACAGACGTCGATGCGAAAGCCTACGGCGTCCTCGCCAGGATCGACGATGCGCACTTCGGCATCGGTCCGTTGTCCCGGCGCCATCATGCGCTCGGGAGACGTGCCAGGCGGGAGATATTCAGCCGGCTCGAGCGCACGCACGCCGACTTCGGCGCCCCAGAGATCTTCGAGCGACAGTCGGAGCAACGGGTACGGTTGCGGGAAACCCGCGCGATTCGTGACGCTGGCGCGTACGCGCAGCGTCGAAGTGCTGCCGGGCACCGTCGCGATGCCCCATTGTTGAACTTCGTAGCCGGTTGGATCCCAGTTGGGCGACAGCGGCAAACCGAGCCACGTGTACGTCTCCCCGAGCAGCGGACCGAAGCGCGGATGCCGCACGAGCTCCTGCCGGTTGTGATGCACGAGCTGGAGCAGCAACACGACTGCGAGCAGCAGGCTCAACGCGCTCATCAGCCCGGTGCGCGAGCGCCGCTCTTGCTCGGCGACTTCGAACTCGTCCAGCTCATCGAAGTCGGCCTCATCGGTTCGGTTGCGTGACGGAACCGGTGTTTGTCGAGGTTCAGCTGGAGTCGCGGGGCGAGTGATTGCGACACCGGTCCCGATCGTCGTCGGTGGCACGATGCCACCGAGCGCCGCGATCGTCCCCTCTGCTCCGCTTGGCAGGCCGATTTCGGGCTCGAGCTCTGGCCGCTCGGCCACCAGCCGCGCGAGCTCAGGCTCTTCCGTGAACTTGAGCTCGAAGCCTTCCGCGCGGCGGTAGTCGTCGGGCAGGCGGATCTCATCGGGCGGGAGCGGCGGCAGCAGCTCACCATCCTGCTCCTCGCCGAGCACGATCTCGAGCGATGGACCGCTAACAGACTCCTCGTCGCGCTCCTCGACCGTCGCGTAGGTTCCGCTGACCTCGATGCGCCTGCCCTCCATCGTGATTTCCTCGAGGCCCGCGGGCTCTTCGACGAGGATCTCTGCTTCATCGAAATTCAGATCGAGCGGGGCCGATGGATCGATCGGCGCACCGCCCCAGCGGTCTTGCCATTCGCGCTCGTTGACGAAGATCCTCGCAAGATCCCGATCCGTGAGGCTGCGCGGCTCGTCGTCAGCGTCGATCACGAACTCGGTCGGAGGCGCGCGCACCGAGTCCGTCGCGGCGATCGTGGCGGGGCTCGTCGATGCGTCATCGATCAGATGTTGGATCGCATCGAAGCGATGGCGGCAGCGTCCGCACCGCACCTGCCCATGGGCGGCCCGCAACGTCGCGACAGCGACTCTGAACGTCGTCGTGCATTGGGGGCAGCGCGTCAGCATCTTCCCCTCCCGGGTCTGTCCGCCGCGGATGAACGGCCGTGTCCGACGAGGCACGCCCAGTCTTCACGTACGGCGCTGACATCGATATCGAACCACGGGGCATAAGCTTGCCGGACGGATTCGATCTGCTGCACGAGAATTCCGGACAGCACGATCGTGCCTCCTTTCTTCAGCGCGGCAGCGAACTGCGGCGCCAGATCGACGAGCGGCCCGGCGAGGATATTGGCGATGACGACGTCCCAGTTGCGTCCGAGCTCGAGTTCCGCGGCGCCGATCGCGAGTCGATCATCGACGTGGTTGCGGATCGCATTGTCAAGCGTGGCGCTGCGCGCCTGTGGATCGATGTCGATCGCAAGCACTCTCGCAGCCCCGAGACGCAGAGCGGCAATCGCCAGAATGCCCGAGCCGCAGCCGAAGTCGACGATGTGCCTGCCAGCCGGCGTATTGGCGTCCAGCCATTCGAGGCACAGCGCCGTCGTCGGATGGGTGCCCGTGCCGAACGCGAGACCAGGGTCCAGGTCGATGACGACCGCATCGGCTTGCCCGGGACTGCGGCCCTCGGGGCACACCCACAGCCGGTCACCGAAGCGCATGCACGTGAGATCGCGCAACCATTCCCGTTCCCAGACGCGGTCTTCGAGATGCGTGAAATGCAGAGCGGCTGACGTTTGCAGGCGTGTCCGCAGAGCCGCCTCCACGAGCAGTGGATCGGTCTTGGCGCAGTACAGCGCTTCGACGCGCACTTCCGGCCACAGCGGCGCTTCGCTCGGCGCCGGTTCGTGAATCGGCGCACCCGCTGCATCGAAGTACGCGACGGATTCAGCGCCGCTGTCGAACAGCATGCTTTCGACGGAGGCGCATTCGCGCGCGCTGATCTCGAAAGACAGTTTGAGATGAGGCATGGTCTTCGCCGCGGTGCGTCCGGTCCGCGTCAGACGCCGGACGCAATGTTCCGGGCCGCAGTCCGGCCACTCAGATCATCTGATGCCGAGCCGCCGCTCCAGGTAGTGAATATCCAGTCCGCCGGCCTTGAACGCAGCGTGATTGAAGATCTCCTGGTGCAGCGGAATGTTCGTCTTGATCCCCTCGATCACGAGTTCGGTCAGCGCATTCTTCATGCGAGCGATTGCGGTATCGCGGTCTTCGCCGTAAGCGATCACCTTGCCGATCATCGAATCGTAGTAGGGCGGGACGGTGTAGCCGCTGTAAAGGTGCGAATCGACGCGGATACCCGGGCCGCCCGGACTGTGGAACAGCTTGACCGGTCCGGGTGAGGGAACGAAGCCCTTGGGGTCCTCGGCATTGATTCTGCACTCGATCGCGTGGCCCCGCATCCCGATGTCGGACTGCGTCCAGGGCAGTCGCTCTCCAGCAGCGATCCGCAATTGTGCCTTCACGATGTCTATGCCGGTGACGAGCTCGGTCACCGGGTGTTCGACCTGCACGCGAGTGTTCATCTCGATGAAATAGAACTCTCCATCCTCGTACAGGAACTCGAGCGTTCCGGCATTGCGGTAGCCGACTTCCCGGCACGCGGCAACGCAACGTTCCCCGATCGCCTTGCGCTGTTTCGGGCTGATGCCCGGCGCCGGGGCCTCTTCGATGACTTTCTGGTGGCGACGTTGCAGCGAGCAGTCGCGCTCGCCGAGATGCAGCACGTTGCCGTAGTGATCGGCAATCACCTGGATCTCGATGTGGCGCGGCCGGTCAAGGAATTTCTCCATGTAGACCTGATCGTTGCCGAACGCCGCCATCGCTTCGGCCTGCGTCACGTTGATCGCGTTGACCAGCGTCGCTTCACTGTGTACGACCCGCATGCCCCGCCCGCCGCCGCCCCCCGATGCCTTGATGATCACCGGATAGCCGATCTCACGCGCCATCCGGAAGCTTTCATCGGGATCGCTACCGATCGGTCCGTCGGAGCCCGGCACGCACGGTACGCCAGCACTTTTCATGACCTTGATGGCCGAGACCTTGTCGCCCATCATCCGGATCGTTTCGGGTTTGGGACCGATGAAGATGAAGCCGCTGTTCTCGACTCGCTCGGCAAAATCCGCATTCTCGGAGAGAAAGCCGTATCCGGGATGGATCGCGACGGAGTCTGTCACCTCGGCCGCACTGATGATCGCCGGCATGTTGAGGTAGCTTTCCTTCGCTGCGGGCGGGCCGATACAGACCGACTCGTCGGCGAGGAGCACGTGCTTCTGGTTGTAATCGGCCGTCGAATGGACGGCCACGGTCTTGATGCCGAGCTCACGGCACGCGCGCAGAATGCGCAGCGCGATTTCGCCGCGATTCGCGATGACGACCTTGTCGAGCATGGAGTCGCTCGCCGCTATTCGATGATGAACAGCGGCTGGCCGAATTCGACCGGCTCGCCATTCTTCACCAGCACCGCGGTGACCCGGCCTGTCTTGTCGGATTCGATCTGATTCATCATCTTCATCGCTTCGATGATGCAGAGCACGTCGCCGTCCCTGACTTCAGTCCCGATGTCGACGAACGGCTTGGCTCCGGGCGCGGGGGCCGAATAGAAAGTCCCGACCATCGGTGCGGTCACGGTGTGTTCGTTGCTCACGAGCGCAGGGGGCGGCGCCGCAGCCGGTGGCTGCACAGCGGGTTGGCTGCCTGCGTACGGGTGAGGGGCTGGTTGGACGACCGGCATCATCCCAGTGCCGGTCGGATAGCGGCTGATCCGCACGGACTCCTCGCCCTCGGAAATCTCGATCTCGGCAATGCCGGATTCCTCGAGCAGCTCGATCAGTTTCTTGACCTTGCGGATATCCATGCATTCCCCCTGGAGTCGACTATTTGCGATCCGCGGCGAGCCGGTGTATCGCTGCGCGCAGCGCCAGCTCATAACCGATCGGCCCGAATCCGGTGATCGTGCCGACGGCGACGTCGGAGAAGTACGACGCGTGCCTGAACGGCTCCCGGGCGTGCACGTTGGTGAGGTGCACTTCGATGAAGGGCAGGCTTACGGCCAGCAGCGCATCGCGCAGCGCGACGCTCGTGTGAGTGAACGCCGCCGGATTGAACAGCATCATGGCCACGTGGCTCGCCGGTGCCTCGTGGATCCGCTCGATCAACTCCGCCTCGGAGTTGCTCTGGAAGTGCGACAGGTGGTGCCCTTCGTCGGCAGCGAGCTGGGCCAGATGTGCGGCAATCTGCTCGAGCGTGACAGTGCCGTATAGCGCCGGCTCACGCCGGCCGAGCAGATTCAGATTGGGCCCGTTGAGCAGCAGGAGGTGCGCCATGATGTGCCGGCTCCGCGCGATTTGCGCGGGCGCCTTAGGGTCCAAATGGCCGAAATTCGCGCGAGTTTAACCGCGTTTCACGGACGTTGGCGATAATTATCCAGCGCGCGGGGACCGGTCGACGTGCCCTATCCGTGCTCGTTCGCCACTTCCGCGAGCCCCTCGGCGACCCGGGTGCGGGCCTCTGCCACCGTCAGCTCGCCGCGATTGACCTCCCGGATCGCCGCAAGGATCACTTCCGACTGAGGAGCCGTCAGTTCGCCCAGGTGCAGCGTCACGATCCGTCCTTGAACGTCCGTGAACACAGTGAACGGGAAACCTACGGCCGAAATGCCGAACGCATTGACGGCCTCGAGACCGTCCTCTTCACCGATCAGTAACGGATAGTCGATGCCGATCTCCTCGGCGTACGCGATCACGTCGTCGCGGAAGTCGACCGCCACGCCGACGACCTGGAAGCCGTCCTCGCCGTGCTCGCGCTGAATCTGCCTCAGCAGCGGGATTTCCCGGCGGCACGGGGCGCACCACGTGGCCCAGAAGTTCACGATCATCGAGCGGTTGGGCCAGCTCCGGATCGAGCGGGGATCGCCAGCGCGGTCCAGCAACGTGAAGTCGGGCAGCGTCTCGGGGATCGTCCCCGCGGCCTCCAGAGCGGCCGATGGCGTCCCGCTCGACGGGCCGGACTTGGCGTACCAGCCATAGAGCAGAAAGCCGCCGACCGCCGCGGCCACCGCAACGGCGGCGTAAACGAACGTGTGCTTCATGTCCGGATCCGGGTCGCAGGGCGAGGCGGCATGCTATCAGTTGTTGAAAAAGTGAACGCGTCGTTCAGGTGGATGAGAATGCAGCGACGACGTGGCCTTCGAAGCGCTCGGCCGGGACGAATCCCACCAATCGGTAATTGCGCCGCTCCTCACCATCAGGCCCAAAGAACGCAATCGTCGGGGGCCCGAAGATGCCGAAGCGCTCGAGCAGTGCGCGATCGGTTGCATCGTTCGCAGTGACATCTGCCTGCAGCAGCACGCCCGGCTGTAGTGCGTCGCGCACGCCCGGATCCGTGAACGTGTACTTCTCCATCTCCTTGCAGGAGACGCACCAGTCTGCATAGAAATCGAGCATCACCGGCCGGCCCGCCGCTCGTGCGGCCGTCAGCTCGCGATCGAGGTCGGCGACGGACTTGATCCTGCGAAACTCGACGCCGTGAACCGCATCGCCCACGCCCGCGCTGCTGCCCGCGGCGAGCAGCGTGCCGCGCAAGGGCTGCAGCGGATCACTGCCGCCGGCGGTGGCACCCACGAGCATGATCACGCCATAGACCATCGCGAGCGCGCCAGCACCGCGGCGCGCCGCGACGAGACCGCTCGGGCTGTCGTTGCGGCCCATCGCATACAGACAGTAGCCGGCCACGAACGCGAGGACCGCCCAGAGCGCAAGCGCCACGGGCCCGGGCAGGACCCGTTCGAGCATCCAGATCGCGAGCCCGAGGAATACGACCCCGAACGCACCTTTGACCGCATTCATCCACGGACCGGCTCGCGGCAGCAGCTTGCCTGCGGAGGTTCCCACGATCAGCAACGGTGCACCCATGCCGAGGCTCATCGCGAAGAGCGCCGACGCACCGCGCAGCACGTCGCCCGACTGCCCGATCACCGCCAGCGCAGCGACAAGGGGCGGCGCGACGCAGGCCGTCACAATGAGCGATGACAGGGCACCCATCAGAGCGCTGCCCCACAGCGTGCCGGCCTTCTGTCGATTGCTCAGCAGCGACAGCCGCGACTGTACGCTCGCCGGTATCTGCAACTCATAGAATCCGAACATCGCGAGCGCCAGGACGACGAACAATCCGGCGAAGAGCGCGATGATCCAGGGCTTCTGGAAAACGGCTTGCGCCTGCTGGCCTGCGGCCGCGAACAGCGCTCCCGCGACTGTGTAGGTCAGGGCCATGCCCAGCACGTAGGCGAGCGACAGCATGAACGCACGGCGGGAGGAACTCTGGCCACCGCCACCCGCGATGATCCCCGACAGGATCGGGATCATCGGCAGCACACAGGGCGTGAACGCGAGCAGCAAGCCGAAGCCAAAGAAGCTCGCCAGCACGAGGGGGAGGTTCCCGTCGCGGATCAGCGCGGCGAGTCGATCATGTTCCGCGACGGGCTCTGCCGGCACCGTTGCCCCGGCGGCGCTGAGTGTCACCGCAGCCTCTACCGGCGGCAGATCGAGCGCGACGGTTGTGGTCGTCGGCGGATAGCACAGTCCGGCATCTGCGCACCCCTGAAAACCGACGTCGATCTCGAAGCGACCGCTGCCTGGCGGCCTTGCGACCGGCACTGGCACCTCGAGCAGGCCGTAGTAGACCTCGGTGTCGCCAAAGAACTCGTCGGACTTCGGCTGGCCGGCGGGGAGCCGTGGCTCACCAAGCGAGACCGCGCTGCTGTCGGTGTCCACGCCGATCCGGTGCCGGTAGAGGTAGTAACCGTCGGCAATGACCCAGGTCAGCAGCACCTGATCCGGACGGTCCATCGTCGCGGCGAGCCTGAACGCCTCCTCGACCGGCAGGAACTCCTCTTCGGTACCGACGGTCTTTTGCCCGCTGCCGCTCAGCAGAGATTTGAGAGCCGCCAGCGGACTCGACGCCGTGGGTGGCGTGGCGTCGGCCAACGTGACCGTCGCGCGCCACGTGCTCGGCGGATAGCACAAACCGGCGTCGGCGCATCCTTGCAGCTTCAGCGCGAGCGTGAACTCGCGCGGCGCGCCGGCCTCGCGCTCGATCGGCATCGTGAAACGCTGGCGGCCTCGATAGATCTCCTGCTCGCCGAAGAACTCGTCCGTGTGCGCTTCACCTGTCGGCCACTGCGCCTCGCCGAGCGTCACGCCGGGCGTTTCGGAGGCAAAGCCGAGACGCTTGCGATACAGGTAGTAGCCGGGAGTCACGTCCCAGACCACGGCGAGCTCGTCGCCTGATACCGCGGTGGAGTAGCGGAACGCCTGCTCGGGTCGCAGGAACTCGTCTTCCGCCGCGGCACTCACTGCCAGCGGGGCACTGAGCAGCAGGGCCGAAATCCAGAACCAGATCCGTCGCAGCATGTGCCTAGGTCTCGGAGGGACGGGAGTTAAGACACACCCAGTCGAGATACGGTTCGCTGCCGCGCTGCACCGGCAGGGCCAGAACCTCAGGTAGATCGTACGGGTGCAAGGCTCTCACCCGGGCCTCGAGGGCGGCGTAACGTTCCTCGGTCGTCTTGATCACGAGCAACGATTCGCGCTCCCGCGTGACCTTGCCCTGCCACGCATAGGTCGACCAGACGCCCGGCACCTGATTGACGCATGCGGCCAGCCGTTCGCCGACCAGTACCCCGGCGAGCTCCTCGGCGAGCGCCTCAGGGCACGTCGTGATGGCTACAATCACCTTCTGTTTCATGGGTTTATCAGCACCTGAGCCGCGCGCCGGAGGATACGCGGGCGCCATTCGGGTGTCATCCACCCGCTCGTCAGATTTGCACAGACCGGCGTCGCGGGCCTTGAATTTCAAAGATCGCCGCCTATTATTAGCAGCCACTTCGAGCGAGTGCTAATACTCGCCCGAGGCGTGTACCCACGTCGTCACTGAACATTTCAAGATGGGGTTTATGCCATGGCTGACAAACTCAAGATCCGTCCGTTGCACGATCGCGTGATCATCAAGCGCCTCGAAGAGGAGCGCACCTCGCCGGGCGGCATCGTTATTCCGGACAGCGCCGCCGAGAAGCCGATCCGCGGCAAAGTCATCGCGGTAGGTAAGGGCAAGATCCTTGAAGGCGGCGATGTGCGTCCGCTCGACGTCAAGGTGGGCGACCACGTGCTGTTCGGCAAGTACAGCGGCACCGAGGTCAAGGTCGAGGGCGAGGACCTTCTGGTCATGCGCGAAGAAGACGTGATGGCGATCATCGAGAAGTGAGCCGGCCGGCCGCTTCGCTCTGAAGACCGCTCCAGCAATACCGAATTCATGAGACCACAGGAGTCATAAGATGGCTGCCAAAGACGTACGTTTCAGTGATGACGCCCGCACAAGAATGTTGAAGGGCGTCAACACCTTGGCCAACGCGGTCAAGGTCACGCTCGGCCCGAAGGGCCGCAACGCCGTGCTCGAGAAGAGCTTCGGCGCGCCGACCGTCACGAAGGACGGTGTGTCGGTCGCGAAGGAGATCGAGCTCAAGGACAAGTTCGAGAACATGGGCGCGCAGATGGTGAAGGAGGTCGCGTCCAACACCTCCGACGAGGCGGGTGACGGCACGACGACTGCGACGGTGCTGGCCCAGGCCATCGTGCGTGAGGGCCTGAAGGCGGTCGCCGCCGGCGCAAACCCGATGGACCTGAAGCGCGGCATCGACAAGGGCGTCGAGGCTACGGTCGACGATCTGAAGCGCCTCTCGAAGCCCTGCAAGGATCAGAAGGCGATCGCTCAGGTCGGCACGATCTCCGCGAACTCCGACGAGTCAATCGGCAAGACGATTGCCGACGCGATGGAAAAGGTCGGCAAGGAAGGCGTGATCACGGTCGAAGAGGGCTCCGGCCTCGCGAACGAACTCGATGTCGTCGAGGGCATGCAGTTCGATCGCGGTTATCTGTCGCCGTACTTCATCAACAATCAGCAGAACCAGACTGCGGAGCTCGAGAGCCCGTACGTGCTGCTGTACGACAAGAAGATCTCGAACGTTCGCGAGATGCTGCCCCTGCTCGAGGGCATCGCGAAGGCGGGCCGTCCGCTGCTCGTCGTGGCCGAGGACGTCGAGGGCGAGGCGCTCGCGACGCTCGTGGTCAATACGATCCGCGGCATCGTCAAGGTCGCATCCGTCAAGGCACCGGGTTTTGGGGACCGCCGCAAGGCCATGCTGCAGGACATCGCGATCCTGACGGGCGGCCAGGTGATCTCCGAGGAAGTCGGCCTGTCGCTCGAGAAGGCGACGCTGAACGATCTCGGCGAGGCGAAGAAAATCATCGTAGAGAAAGAGAACACGACGATCATCGACGGCAAGGGCAAGGGCTCCGACATCAAGGCGCGCGTCGAGCAGATCCGCAAGCAGATCGAGGATGCGACCTCCGACTACGACAAGGAGAAGCTCCAGGAGCGCGTCGCGAAGCTCTCCGGCGGTGTGGCCGTGATCAAGGTCGGTGCCGCGACGGAAGTCGAGATGAAGGAGAAGAAGGCTCGCGTCGAGGACGCGCTGCACGCGACCCGTGCTGCCGTCGAGGAAGGCGTGGTGCCGGGCGGCGGAGTTGCGTTGATACGGGCGAAGAAGGCCGTCGAGAAACTCGAGGGCGCGAACGAGGATCAGAACTTCGGTATCCGGATCCTCTCCCGCGCGATCGAGGAGCCGCTGCGTCAGATCGTCGCGAATGCGGGTGAAGACGCCGCGGTCGTGCTCGCCAAGGTGCGCGACAGCAAGGGCACGTTCGGCTACAACGCGGCCACGGGCGAGTATGGCGACATGCTCGAGATGGGCATCCTCGACCCGACGAAGGTCACACGACTCGCGCTGCAGAACGCCGCGTCGGTGGCCGGCCTGCTGCTGACGACCGAGGTGATGGTGGCCGAGGCTCCGAAGGAGGAGCACGAGCATGCACCGATGCCGGGCGGCATGGGCGGCATGGGCGACATGGGCATGTAACGCGCACGCGCGTTGCGAGCGTCACTCCCCCCCAGGCGCTCGCAGTGCCCGAAAGCCCCGCTTCGGCGGGGCTTTCTTTTTCAGGTGGCGGCTGCACGTTGCAGGTGGCAGCCTGCAGGTGGCAGCTTGCAGGTGGGATATGATCCTCACCCGCCACCTGCCAGCCGCCACCCGCCACCTGCCACCATGACCTTCGCGCGCGAATTCATTGCCGGCTGGGCGGACCTGGACGCGAACGCTCATATGCGCAACACGGCGTTCCTCGACCGCTGCGTCGATCTGCGGATGATGTACTTCGAAGCGCACGGCTTTTCACCACGCGAATTTGCACGCCTGCGCATCGGACCCGTCGTGCAGCGCGATGAAGTCGACTACTTCCGGGAGGTCGGACTGCTCGAGCGATTCTTGATCGACCTGTCGCTCGACGGGCTGAGCGCCGATGGCAGTCGCTTCCGGCTCGTGAATGCGATTGCGCGCGCGGACGGTACACCCATCGCACGGGTGACCTCAGCGGGCGGCTGGCTCGACCTCGACGCCCGACGGTTGGCCGCGCCGCCTCGGTCGATTCTCGAAGCCCTCGAAGCGCTGCCGCGCACTGCAGAGTTCGTCCAGTTGAAATCAAGCCTGCGACCGAGGGGCGAGAACTCCGCGTAGCGCCCAAGGCTGCGTCGCGGACCTCACCAGAAGTGATCTCCGTTGTCGCGCCCGACGCACGGGCGCCGCGCCGTACTCGCGTACACTCCGATCACTGATGCGTCGATCCCTCGACACGGCCGCTCTGCCGGCAACCCTCCGTGATGCTGCGTCCGCGCGCGTGGCCGCCTGGCGCAGGGAACACGCGTCGACCTTGGCCGCTGCTTGCGAGGATGGACGGATCGCGGCAACCGCTGCGTTCGTTTGGTCGTTGAGCGAATTCGTTGCGACCGCCTGCGAGCGCGATCCCTCAATCGTCGATTGGCTCGCAGGGCCGAACGGACGACTCTCGCATCCCGCGGATCTCACCTGGTTGCAAGGTGACCTCGCTGATCCGGGCGCTACGGTTGCCGGCGAGGCGGAGCGGATGCGAGTGCTGCGCAGGTTCCGCCGGCGCCATACCGTACGGATCGCGTGGCGCGATCTCGCAGGCTGGGCGGACGTCGATGAAACCCTGCGCGATCTGAGCGACGTTGCAGATGTCTGCCTGCACCAGGCGCATACGTGGGCGGCGCACAGCCTCAGCGAACGCCATGGCGTGCCGATCGGGGCGGAATCGGGCGAGCCCCAACCGTTCGTAATTCTGGGGATGGGGAAACTCGGCGGGCGCGAGCTCAATTTTTCCTCGGACATCGATCTCGTCTTTCTGTATCCGGAGCCGGGCGAGACGGACGGCCGGCGTTCAGTGGCCAATGAAGAGTTCTTTCTCCGGCTCGGACAGCGGGTGATTCAGTCGTTGTCGAACGTGACGGCCGACGGCTTCGCGTATCGAGTCGACATGCGGCTGCGTCCGTTCGGCGACAGTGGTCCGCTCGCGGTCAGCTTCGGGGCGTTCGAAGCGTACCTGCAGCAGCACGGACGCGATTGGGAACGCTACGCGTACGTGAAGGCGCGGCCAATCACGGGCGAGTCCTGTCACCGTGCGCTGTACGACGAGGTGCTGCGGCCCTTCGTCTATCGTCGCTATCTCGACTTCGGCGTGTTCGATTCGCTGCGCACGATGAAGGAGCTGATCGCGCGGGAAGTCGCCCGGCGTGACCTCAGGGACAACGTCAAACTCGGGCCGGGCGGGATCCGGGAGCTCGAGTTCGTCGTCCAGGTGTTTCAGTTGATCCGCGGGGGCAGTGATCCGCGGCTGCAGTCGCGCGAGCTCCTCGAAGTGCTGCCGCTGCTCGCGGGCGCGAAACTGCTCGACGCAGTGGCCGTGGACGAGCTGAGCGCGGCCTATCGCTACCTGCGGCGCGTCGAGAACCGTTTGCAGGAGTGGAACGACGAACAGACACATATGCTCCCGGACTCCGACGAGGCGCGGCAGCGGCTCGCAGTCGCGATGGGCGCGCGCGACTGGTCAGCTTTCGAATCCGAGCTCGACGGCCATCGCCGCTGCGTCAGCACCCGCTTCGACGAGCTCGTGCTCGGTCCGGCGCAGCGGGAGGGTATTCATAACCTCGTGCTCGAGAATCTCCTCGACGTGCGGGCCGGCAGCGGGGAGCGACACCGGTTGCTCGCTGAGCTAGGCATCGAAGAGCCTGCGGCGCTCGTTGAGCGGCTCGACCGGCTCGCGACGAGCCCCTATTACCGTCGTCTCGACGAGACCGGCCGGCGTCGATTGCAGCAGCTGCTGCCCCGGATGCTGCAGCGGCTCGCGCATCGTCCCAGAGCCGAAGTCACGTTCGGCCGGCTGCTCGAGATCGTCGAAATGATCGCCGGGCGCACCGTGTATCTCGCGCTGCTCAACGAGAATGCCCGCGCGCTCGAACGGCTGGTCGATCTCGCGAGTCAAAGCCAGTTTCTGACGAACCAGGTAGCAGCTTTTCCATTGTTGCTCGACGAGTTGCTGGATGCCCGGTTGTTCGAGGAACTGCCGACCCACGCCAGATTCGTTGCTGATCTTGACGCCCGCCTGCAGGCCGTCGCCGGTGACCCCGAACGCGAGGCCGAGGCGCTCAAGCAGTTCCAGCGCGCTGCGATTTTCCGGATCGCCGTCGCCGACCTGAGCGGGCGATTGCCACTGATGAAAGTCAGCGATCGACTCACCGACGTTGCCGAGCTGGTCGTCAGTCGTGCCCTCGAGCTCGCGCGGGCGCAGCTCGCCGCGCGACACGGACAGCCGCGCTGCGGCGACGACCCGACGAGCCTGCGCCGGGCCGACATGGTCGTGATCGCGTACGGCAAGTTCGGCGGCATCGAGCTCGGCTATGGCTCGGACCTCGATCTCGTCTTCCTGCACGATTCGGCCGGCGACATCGAGCGTACCGACGGTGCGCGGCCGCTCGACAATCAGGTGTATTTCCTGCGTCTCGCACAACGCCTGGTGCACCTGCTGACGGTCCATGGACACGCGGGCCGGCTGTATGAGGTCGACACACGCCTGCGACCGAGTGGCAAGGGCGGACTGCTGGTGCAGAGCCTTGCGGGATTCGAGAGCTATCAGCGCAACGATGCGTGGACGTGGGAGCATCAGGCTCTCCTGCGCACCCGCGCGGTCGCCGGCGCTGTGCCCCTGCAGCAGGCATTCGAATCGATGCGCGTGCGCCTGTTACAGGAGGCCGTGCGCCGCGGTGATCTACGGCGCGAGGTTCGCGAGATGCGCGAGCGGATGCGTCGCGAGCTCTCGACGGCGGGACCTGGCGAGTTCGATCTGAAGCAGGATGCCGGCGGTATTGGCGACATCGAATTCCTGGCGCAGTACTGGGCGCTCGCGCATGCCGCGAAACACCCCGAGGTCGTGACGTTCCCGGACACGATCCGGATCCTCGAAACGCTGGCCTCCGGGGACATCGTGCCGCAGTCGCGGATCGACGCGCTGGTGGAGACTTACCGCGTCTACCGCGGTCGCTTGCATCATCTGTCGCTCGATGGCGGCCGCGCGCCGGTGCCCGCAGACGAGTTTGCGGCGCAGCGCGACGCGATCATCGCGATCTGGGATGACGTGATGGGAGAGTAGGGCGCCGGGCCGTGGGCGCTGGGGATCGGGGTTTCGGGATCGGGGATCCGGTCAGAAACGGCGCTGGGCGCTGGGCCTTGGACTCGGACCACCAGTCCCCAGCCCCAAGCCACTACCGCGCCAGCCCGCCGCGCTGGCGGCTGGCGCTTGAGAGATAATTTGCGCCTGGCACGCCGCCGCATCGAGGACAGTCATCGTGGTCATTCCGGAGCGCTCCGACGCGCTGATTCAGCCGAACGCACAGAACAGGTACGACGTCACGTCTGCCGATCTGCCGCTGTCCTGTCCGATGGCCGGGATGCACTTGTGGAATTCCCACCCCCGGGTCTATCTGCCGATCGAAAAGACGGGCTGGGCCAAATGCCCCTATTGCAGCGCGGAGTACAGTCTGAAGGGCTGATTCCGGGCCCTCCCCTCCCAGGCCGTTCGCGATCACCGTGCCCCGCTGTTCCTGTGGATCGATGCGCCATCCATGAGCCACTGCGCGTGCGTGTTGCGCATGAGTGCACAGGACACACTGCACGGAGATCCGGTCATGAATACGCAACACCTGCACGACACGAACCGCAGTGCGACTGCCCGTACCCCGGTTCCGGCAAGTCTGCGCCGCCGCCGCCAGAGCTCGCTCCTACGCTCGCCCCCGCGCATGAAGCAGGCGCGCAGCAGCGCGGGGGTAGCGGTGAGGGTCTCACTGTCGGGAATCTGAGACATTTGCATCCGCGGCCGGCCGGCCGCCGAATCGCGTTATGACAACAGGGACGGTGGGGGTAGGGCCATGAGCCGCTGGCATCTGCATCAACGACATATCGCGAAGCACCTCGGTCATGCGCAGGCGGCCGTGCCGCGGATACCGGGATTCGCGTCCACGGCTCGCAGCCTGGCCGCACGCTTCGTGCATCCGCGCGCCGCGTGGTACGCGATGAACCTGGCGAAGAAGCCGCGGCCGTCGCGCGATCCCGGGTGAGGTGCGCGCGGGCCGGCACTGGGACGGATCAGTCTCCGCTCGGTGCGCGGTAGTCCGCGTAGCTCTTCTCCTCGACGATCGCCGACCCCAGCGCGTCGTTGATCCGACGCTTGATCGCTGCGCGCTCGTCGTTCGTGACATACACGGCGCGCGCGAGCTCGATGAAACGCGCATCGAACGCGCGATCCCGCTCCTTGTCGCGGATCTCGTCCTCGATCACCCAGAGTTTCTCGTTGATCTGCTTCAATGCCTGACGGTCGGCCGCGATGTCAGCGTTGCCGTAGTGCGAAGCCGCCCACGTTTCCTGAAGCAGACGCAGCTCGAGCCGCACGTTCTCGAGCTTTCTCGGATCCGTCATGCGTTCGGACTTGATCTCGAGAATCGTGATCTTGTCGATCAGTTCTCCAGGTGAAATCGGTACGTGAATTTCCGCCACGTTCGCGCTCCTCGCTCGACGATCATTTCGGACAACGCAGGCGCGGCTGCTTCACTCAAATCCCCAGTAACCGATCCGCTTCCTGATCTTCAGTTTGCGCCAGATGTTGGCCGGTTTCGACCGTGGATTGCGTGCTCCCGCGGCGATGAAGTCGTCGACGGCGGCGAGGACGCGCTCGCTCGAGTGCCCGTCCCGGTAGGGATGGATCGAGTCCGCGTAGCTTCGTATCGCCTGCATCAATTCGCGCGGGCGCTCCAGTGCGCGCTCGATCGCCGGCTCGAACTCGCGGGGATCGTCGATGTCGATCAGCTGCGGCCCGGGGCGACGATTGCGGAAGGTCACTACGGGCTTGTAGGTCAGCAGAAACTCGTTCAATGCCGAAGACGTATCCGAGCACATCATGTCGACTTGCGGGAACAGGGCGAGAATGTTGTCGTCTTCGGCGAAGCGCAGGTGTGCGTTCTCGAGCGCCCGGAACTTGTCGACCGTCGTTTGCGCCATCTTCGGATGGAGTGTGACGATCCAGCGCCAGCGCCCGTCGCGCGACAATCGCCTCACTTCCTCGTACAGCGTCTCGGCCGCGCTCCACGAGTGCGAAAACGTCGAGTGGTAGAGGATCACCGGCGGGCTGCGTACTGGCTGAGGTCCGCCCGGTCCTATCGCCTGCATGAACGGGTCGAGCTTGGGCCAGCCGGTCTCGCGGACCGTGAAGTGCCCGTGGCTCGCGGCCAGGGCCTCGAATCGGGCGGTGTCGTTCGGGCCCGTCGTGCAGTACATGTCGAAGAACCCGCGGATGTAGATATGCCGCGGCTTGCCGGCGTCGAAGCCATGAAACACCTCGACCTTGACCCCAGGAAAGAAATGCGGAACCGCGTTGCTCGACGTCAGCACCGCCACCGGATCGAAGCCCTTGACCTCAGCGACCGTCGCAAGGAGCCGTTCGTCGCGGTGCAGGTCCTCAAAGCCCGGTCCATCAAAGAACCAGGCGGCCGCGTCACCGCGGGCGCGGATCGCGGCCTGCAGCGGACGCAGTATCGCGAGCGCATACCGCTCGGAGCCGTACAGCAGGTAATGGCGCGCCATTCTTCAGCGATCCAGCCCGTGCCGTTCCAGGATCGCGGCGGCCTCCTGCCTCGAAGCCGGGTTGACGGTGAGTTCGTACAGACGCAGCCGCTTGTAAACCGCGTAGTTCGCCGCCACGTGCGCGACGGCGAAGCCGCGCCAGCCATCGAGGAAGGCAAGTCGGATCACGTAGTCCTTGAAGAAAGTCGTCGCGAAGACGAACGGACATTCGAACATGCGCGGGCCTCGACCACGCTCCGCCCAGTCGAGTGCCTTCAACTCCGAGTAGCGGAGCACCTTGAGGCTCTTGTGCACCAGTGTGGGACTCTGATGGTGGAGGAACGCTTCCCTGAATTCCAGCACGCCACCTTCGAACCGCAACGACTCGTGTACCCGCACGTCGGTCCAGCGGGCGCGCTCCCGGTGGTAGAGGCGACCGATTTTCTCCCCGACCATCGGCCGATACCAGCGCATCGGTGCGCCCATGTACCAGGCCGAACGACGCAACCGGGCACCGGCCGCGCTCGACTCGAGCACGGCTGGCAGACGTGCGATGAACTCGGCAACGAGCGCCGGCGTCAAGCTTTCGTCGGCGTCGAGCGCGAGGATCCAGTCGTTCTTCGCCTGAGTCGTGGCGAAGTTGCGCTGCGGCCCGAACCCCAGCCAGGCGTGCTGCACGACTTTCGCGCCGTGAGCTGCCGCGATGTCGCAAGTCGCGTCGCTGCTGCCCGAGTCGATGACGAGTTTTTCATCGACGAACGGCACGCTGTCGAGGCATCTCGCGATGTTGTGGGCCTCGTTGAGCGTCATCACGCAGAGCGTGACCGGGAAAACCGGCGTCTCTTGATTCGCAGCAGTGGCGGTCATCCACGATCATCCATGGCAAGTGCCGCGGCTTTCGTGCGCTGCGACTCACAGGCAGCCTCGAGGCGCTCGATGACGTCGTCGACCGTGATCAGGTTCATCACGCCCGGCCGTTCGATCTTGGTCGTCCAGGCAATTTCGCTGGCCGGTCGGCCCAGGAACTGACGCGCGGCCCTGTCGTATCGGTCGATGCACCACTCCCGGCTCAGGTACGGCCCGCTGCGCGCCGGATTGGTTGCCGCATAGAGACCGACGACCGGGATGCCCGCGGCAGTGCCGATATGTGCCGGGCCAGAGTCGGGTGTCACGAGCACGGTCGCACGCTCGAGCGTCGCGAGAAAGCCGAGCAGCGTGTCGCGCCCCGCGAGATTCTCACATTCCTGCTGCATCAGGGAGGCGATTTCGCCGCCCACCCGCCGTTCGAGATCC
>Ga0268386_10000571_pt1 | contig 23574 bp, 13 predicted proteins | sample RVTome_15_FD_200260 | JGI IMG/M metagenome (GOLD analysis project Ga0268386, IMG submission 200260) | Soil microbial communities from uranium-contaminated site in the Upper Colorado River Basin, Wyoming, United States - RVT150D86... ...
CAGCTACTTATCGTAACCTATGCAGAGGCCCTGGCTGAAAAAGTAGTCAACAAGCAAACCTTGATTACCAATACTTTGAATATTGCAGCAGGAGCCCATATAGAGCTTAACCGGATTAACAATCGATTACAGGAATACGGATTTGAAAGGACAGATTTTGTGTATGAAGCCGGTCAGTATTCAATTCGAGGTGGTATCATTGACATCTACTCCTACGCCCATGAGTTGCCATTCAGAATGGAACTTATGGGGACTGAGGTTGAAAGTATCCGCACATTTGATCCGGAAGGCCAGCTCTCCATAGATCCTGTAAATGAAATCAGCATTATCCCCAATATAGAAACTGTCTTCTCTCAGGAATCCAGGCAGTCTTTCTTTGAATTGTTAAACACTCAAACCACCATATGGACCAGGAATCTTGGCTCATTATTTGAAGTTTGTGCCGATAACTTTGAAAATGCTGCCAGGATCTATGCTGAGAAGCTGGCGGTAAGTGATGGAACCGGGGTTTTATCCAATCCTTCTGAGCTGTTTGAAACTGCTGAGTCAATAAGGGAACAACTTAAACAGTTTAATGTAGTACAGTTTGGAAATCAATTTTATGGAACATCGACTCATCAATTATCGTTTGACGCTGAAACACAGCCGGCGTTCCATAAGAACTTTGACCTTATAACCGAGCAGCTTCGGAACTATCACCATAAACAATACCAATGCATTCTTGCCTCCGATGTTCCCGCCCAGCTGGACCGCCTGAAATCCATATTTCGAGAACTTGATCCCGGGATGGAAATTGATGAACTGGCCACCAGCCTTAGTGCAGGCTTTATCGATCACCAGCTAAGGATTTTATGTTTTACGGACCATCAGCTATTTGACCGTTTCCACAGGGCTAAATCCAGGCAGCGCTACTCCAAATCCAAGGCCCTGACTTTAAAGGAGCTGAGTACTCTTAACGTGGGTGACTTCGTAGTCCACATTGACTATGGAATCGGCAGGTTTGCAGGCATGGAAAAAGTGCAGGTCGGTGAAAAAGAACAGGAAGCAATTCGCCTGGTCTACAAGGACGACGATCTGCTTTATGTCAGTGTGCATTCATTGCACAAAATATCCAAGTACAGCGGAAAAGAGGGAGCGGTCCCGGCCGTCAATAAACTTGGCAGCCAGGAATGGGAAAACAAAAAAAGGAAGGCCAAGAGTAAGGTCAAAGAAATTGCCAGGGACCTGATTGAATTGTATGCCAAGAGAAAATCTACCCCCGGATTTGCTTTTGACTCAGATGGGTTTCTGCAGGCTGAACTGGAATCCAGCTTCCTCTACGAAGACACCCCTGACCAGGCCAGAGCCACCGAAGATGTCAAGAACGATATGATGACCCCCCATCCTATGGACCGTCTTATTTGTGGTGATGTGGGGTTTGGAAAAACAGAAATAGCCATTAGGGCAGCGTTCAAATGCGTAGTTAATGGGAAACAGGCGGCGGTACTGGTGCCTACGACTATTTTGGCCATGCAGCACTACCGGACATTTTGTGAAAGGTTGTCTGAATTCCCGGTTGAAATTGAATATATCAACAGGTTTAAGACCTCCAAAGAAATTAAAGAAACCCTGCAGAGGACGGTATCCGGGAAAACCAACATTCTTATTGGCACGCATCGAATGGTAAGCAAGGATGTAAAATTCAAGGACCTGGGATTGTTGATTGTGGATGAAGAACAAAAATTCGGGGTTACAGTAAAAGAACGATTGAAAAAGCTCAAAATCAATGTAGACACCCTGACTTTAACCGCTACTCCTATTCCCAGGACCCTTCATTTTTCTTTGATGGGGGCTCGCGACCTTAGTACAATTTCTACTCCACCTCCTAACCGTCAACCTGTAACCACCGAATTACATACCTTCAAAGATACGGTGATCCGGGATGCCATCAGCTATGAAATCAATCGCGGAGGGCAGATATTCTTTGTCCACAACAGAATAGCTAACATTGAAGAAGTGGGCAACATGGTGAAACGCCTGGTTCCCGAGGCCCGGCTGGCTATAGCACATGGCCAGATGGAAGGATCCAAACTGGAAAAAGTTATGGTCGAATTCATAAATGGGTCCTTCGACATACTGGTTTCCACTAACATCATAGAGTCCGGACTTGATATACCCAACGCCAATACTATTATTATTAACCAGGCCCATATGTTCGGTCTTTCCGATCTTCATCAAATGAGGGGCAGGGTAGGAAGGTCAAACCGCAAGGCTTTTTGCTATTTACTAACACCCCCACCCACCCAGCTAAGTTCTGACGCCCGTAAAAGGTTGAATACCCTGGAAGAGTTTTCAGATCTTGGCTCCGGTATAAAAGTTGCATTGCGGGACCTGGATATCAGGGGTGCAGGGAACCTGTTGGGCAGGGAACAAAGTGGTTTCATTTCTGACCTGGGATTTGAAATGTATCACAGGATCCTGGATGAGGCAGTTAACGAACTTAAGGAAGATGAGTTCAAGGAATTATTTAAAGCTGAACTGCCAAAACTTGAGGTGACCCGGTCCGGTGATTGCAGTATCGAGACAGACCTGGAGCTTTTGATCCCTGATGACTACGTGACCAGTGTTTCTGAACGACTTCAATTATACAGCAAACTTGACAACCTGGCAAATGAGGCCGCCGTGGCAAAATTTGCAGATTCTATGACAGACCGTTTTGGCCATATGCCGGTTGAAGTGCTGAACCTTATAGAAACTGTAAGGCTTCGCTGGCTGGCACAGGACCTGGGTTGCGAAAAGTTGATCCTTAAGAACTCCACCATAAAATGTCACTTGCTCCCATCCGGGAATGAAACCTATTACCGGTCGGAAGTGTTTGGAAAGATATTGAGCTTTGTTTCAGGTAACCCCGGAAGGTGCCGCCTAAAGGAAGCATCAAACCGACTGGTACTGGTGATTTCAGAAGTTAACGGGATCGGTGAAGCGAAAAAATTATTGTCTGAAATAAACAATGCGGAAATAATCGTTACCAAGACACAATAAACCAAGTGTTTTAGGAATTAATTATATTGCAGGGTGTTACGTATGCTTGCATTTTGGGACATTATATTACATCCATGGGCTTTTAGGAAGTATTTAATTTAAATTAACTGCTCAATATTCCAAATTGCAGGTGTCTTATTTATGAATTGAACGATTTTTTACATTAAAAGGTAAATTAAACAGGTTATGAAAATTGCGAGCAGATTGCATGGGCCTATAATACTGGCCCTTAGCATGATTATATCTACTTCCTGTAATAAACTCTTCCAGAAACAACCTACTGCTGAAAATCCCGGGGAAGCCAGTACTGCTACCGGGCTGGCCTATAACGAGGACGGCGGATTTCCGGTAAACGATTTCAGCGGTCAACCCGACGGTCCGAATTTGGTATTTATTGAAGGCGGACGAATGACCCTGGGTTCCTTTGAGGAAGACCTTCTCACTACCAGGGACAATCTGGAAAGAACTGTTACAGTAGCATCCTTTTATATGGACGAAACAGAAGTAGCGAATATTCACTGGTTAGAATATCTGTATTATGTGAAGCTGGATTCTACCAGGGAATTTTATGAGTCCGCATTGCCCGATACTACAGTTTGGAAGGGTCAGCTGGCCTTCAATGACAGTTATGTTGACCATTACCTGAGGTATCCGGGATTCCGCTTCTATCCGGTGGTAGGAGTGAGCTGGTTGCAGGCCAATGACTACTGCAAATGGAGAACCTCCATGGTTAATCTTAAACTGGCTGAAGAGTCTGGATTAGAGGACCTGCCTGCCGAACAAGGCGGACGAATCCCGTTGGAGTCCGGAGTGGTACTTCCTGACTACAGGTTACCTACCGAAGCTGAGTGGGAATATGCTGCCCAGGCCCTGGTGGGTACCCAATGGCTCGATGAAAACCAAACCCATCAAAGAATTTATCCCTGGGACGGACACGCGCTGCGAAATCCATACGGGAAGGAAATGGGATTCTTCCTGGCTAATTTCAAAAGGGGCCGGGGTGACTATGCCGGTATTGCCGGTAAGTTGAATGATGGTGCCATGATCACTTCAGGCATCTATGAATATCCACCTAATGATTTCGGATTGTATAATATGGCCGGCAACGTTAATGAGTGGGTACAGGACATTTACCGACCCTTGTCATTCCAGGATGTAGATGACCTTAACCCCATCCGAAGGGACGGTCTGTTGGATCCTGCCAGCTATTATGACAGCGAGGGAGGTGAATCACTGATCAATGACAATGTAAGAGTTTATAAAGGCGGTTCGTGGAAGGATGTTGCTTACTGGTTATCTCCTGGTACCAGAAGGTTTCTGGACGAAGACTCGGCTACCGCTACCATTGGTTTCCGCTGTGCCATGATCCGTGCAGGAAGCAATTATTAAAAAAGTTTTAGTTTACCTTATTAATCCCGCCTCTGGCGGGATTTTTTTTATAGTTCCTGGGTAAGTCCCACCGAAGCAACAATGAGCTTATCAACACCTCCCTGCACCAGTGGCATAGCGCAACCAACAATAGTGGCACCGGTGGTAATAATGTCGTCCAGTAAAAGTACCCTTCGGTTTTTTATCAGATCGGCATTTGCCAATCGGAATTCATTGACTGTATTCTCGAAGCGTTCCCACCGGCTTAAACGTGTTTGGGTCTTTGTGGCATGCTCTCTGCGCAATACATCCCCAATCCGGTGTCCGGTAATTTGACAAATGCCTGTGGCTATTTTCAGGGATTGATTATATCCCCTGGCGCTTAGTCGGTCCTGATGTAAGGGAACCGGTACCACCAATTCAAAATCATTTCTGATATTATAAAGAATTTCTGCAGCAAACCATTTCCCTAATTGTATGCCCAGATTAGCTTTTCCCTGATATTTAACCTGATGCAATAAACTCTGAACACGTGAGTTCTTCCTAAATCTGAGAAATGAATATGCCTGCTCAAATTTTAACATCCCCTGCAGCCTGGACACTGTGTTATTCCGATATCCGTCATAGTTAAGTTCCCGCGGCATGCTGACCAGGCACAAACTGCATATTTCTGGCTCACCGAAAACTCTGGTCTCACCGCACAGACAACATATATTAGGAAAAAATAAACTCAGGAAATCATAAGCGATTCGGTTCACTGATTATCTTTTATTTTTAAGGTGGTGTAAATTTCAGAATATGGAATCTCATTATGTATAAGAAAGACCTGGAACTGGAACGGCAATGGCAGGATCTGTTGAAACAGCTCGAGTTCACATTTAACAAAAAACCACAAAGCCTTGAGGCGGTCTTGTTTTTAGTGGGAGTGAACGAACTGGGTCAGGGGGTCAGGGAGTTTTCGAAGGAGGAAAAGCAGGACCTGATGCATATCGCAATTTGCAAAGTGTTGAGTTATTCAGGTTTTTACCAACTTGAAGGCAAGGATGAATGGGGCTGGCCCCATTGGAAATTGGTAAGGGAATTGCCTGCGTTTGACTTATTGGAACAGGAAAGATTGTTAAAGATGCATTTGATAGAATATTTCGAAGATCATTAAGTCATCTGGTACCGGGTGGTGACATACTTGTAAATCAAATTGCTTAATTTAGGAAAAGAGTGGAATTGCAACAGAAGTAATCACAGTATCGTTATTTAAGCTATGGCAGAAGCTTCGGGATACCACGAAATAATTGATAAACTACAGGCATACAAGCGCAAGTATTATCAAAATAAGTTGATTAAGGGAGGACTGTTGGCAATGGGTATACTTTGCTCTTCCTACCTGGTGGTCAATTCACTGGAATATACTATCCGGTTTGGCACTCCCGTTCGTGCAGTGCTTTTTTTCGGATTCTTAGGGCTGCTGATCTGGGCAGTCTATTACTGGATCATTAATCCGATCTGGAAACTGGTTACCTTGAATCGTCAAATCAGTGACGAAGAGGCCGCCAGACAAATAGGAAGGTACTTCCCCTCTGTTAAAGATAAGTTACTGAATACTTTACAACTGCATCGACTAAGCGCCAGGGACAACGCGTTAATTCAGGCTGGTATTGCACAAAAAACCCGGGAGGTGGCTTCAGTCCGTTTCGCTGAGGCCATTAATTTCAATGAGAATAGAAAGTACCTCAAGTATTTGTTATTCCCGCTGGCGGTGGTGATTGTAGTGTTGTTGGCAGCCCCGCAATTATTTACTGAAAGCACGCCACGCCTGATCAATTTCAATAGGACCTACGCGCCAGTGGCACCATTTCAATTTCACCTACTGAATGAAGATCTTAAAGCATTTAAGAATGAGGATTTTGATTTAAAACTGGGTTTCACCGGTGATTTAGCACCTCAAACGGTTTACCTCCAAACAAAGGACAGACGCATTAAAATGCTGCAGAATGAGCAGGGAATATTTGAATTTACATTTAGCAAAGTTCAATCTGGATTTGATTTCCAGTTTGAGGCTGCTGGATTTGCCTCCGAAATATATGCACTTGACGTGCGAAGCCGGCCCAATTTAAAAAGCTTTGATATCGATCTTGAATATCCCCGGTACCTTGGCAGAAAAAGTGAATCGCTCCAAAATACTGGTAACCTGCAAATTCCTGAAGGAACTCATATAGAATGGACTTTCAGGGCTTTGGAAACGGAAGCGATTATACTGAAATTTGAACAAAATCAGGAGGTTCACGATTTACAAATATCTGATAATCAGACATTTAAATTTGAAAAGACCGCAGTTGACACAGACAGATACACTTTGGACCTGCAAAATTCGTTCAGCCGTAACAAGGAAGAAATCCAGTACCAGATCAACGTAATTAAGGATAAATATCCTGAGATTACTCTGGATCAATACCGGGATACCACCATGTTCAGCTATATGATCTTTGGAGGCAATATCTCGGATGATTACGGGTTGTCCAGACTCTCACTGTATTATATGCTCAAAAAGAGCCCCACCGATGAAGACCGCAAATTCAAACAGGTCCCCATTCCAATTAAGACTAATTCCAACAACCAGAATTATTATTTTCAATGGAATGTGGACAGTCTGAATATGGAACTTGGTGATCAGGTTGATTACTTTTTGATGGTGTGGGATAACGATGGAGTAAATGGTGCAAAAGCTACCAAAACCTCACAATATTCTTTCAAGCTCCCTTCACGACAGGAGATAAATGAAAGCCTGGATCAAAATTCAAAGAACACCGAGAAGCAGATCGATAACAGTATTCAGGACGCCAAGGAGCTTAACAGAAAAATTGAAGAAGCGGAAAACCGACTGAAAAGCAAAAAGACATTGGATTGGCAGGATAAGAAGTTGCTGGAAGAAATCCTGGAAAAAAAAGATGAACTAACCGAAGAACTCAACAGATTAAAAGAACTTAACCAGCAAAACAATTCCCAAAAGCAAAGATTTAACGAATATAGTGAGAACCTGAAAACAAAAATTGAGCAACTGCAGGAGTTGATGGATGAGCTTTTAGATGACGAGACTAAAAGACTTTATGAAGAATTGAGGAAACTCCTGGAAGAACAACAAAACTACGATTCATTTCAGGACCTACTGGATCAACTGGATTACAAGGAACAAAACCTGGAGGAGGAATTGGAAAGGACTCTTGAATTGTTCAAAAGAATGCAATTCGAACAAAAGCTGGAAGAAACCATTCAGGACCTGGAGGAATTGCAGGAGGAGCAGGAACAGTTGATGGAGGAAACAGATGATAAGGAAAACTCATTTGAGGATTTGTCTGAAGAACAGCGTGAATTACAGGAAGACTTTCAGCAGTTAAAAGAGGCTATTGAAAACCTTCGTGAAAAGAACCAGGATCTTGAGCAATCACAGATGTTTGATGACACCTCTGATGAGGAACAGCAGATTGAAGAGGGAATGGAACAGAGTCAACAGCAACTACAGGACAACAAGAGGAAACCTGCCCAGAAATCGCAGCAGCAGTCAATCAATAACATGCAACAGCTAAATCAGAAGTTGCAACAGATGCAAAGCGGCATGGAGATGGAAATGATGCAGGAAAACCTCGATAATCTAAGGGATATTGAAGACAACCTGATCAAATTATCATTTGACCAGGAGGCCTTGATGAAAGAATTCCAGGCGATTAATCAAAGCGATCCCCGATTTATTGAACTGTCGCAGGAACAATTAAAGCTTAAAGACGATGCTAAGATCATAGAAGACAGCCTGATATCCCTGGCAAACCGCGTATTTCAGATTAAATCGTTTGTTACCAGGGAAGTTAAGGAGATGAACGAACATATGGACCAAAGCCTGGAGGGGTTGAAGAAACGAAACCAAGCTCAATCAATTAGTAATCAGCAACTTACAATGACTTCTATCAATAACCTGGCATTACTATTAGGAGATGTGCTCCAACAAATGCAACAGCAGATGGCCATGGCAATGGGCGGCCAACCGAAAAAGGGTCAAAAGCATACTCCAGGGTTGAGTGAGCTTCAAAAGCAACTCAACCAGCAAATTGAAAATTTAAAAAAGAGCGGAAAAAGTGGAAGGGCATTGAGCGAAGAATTGGCGAAACTTGCAGCACAGCAGGAAATGATACGTAGGGCATTGGAAGAAGCCGAAGAAGGAATTCAGGAACTGGGTGAAAAATCAAAGAAAGCCAACCAGGAGGTGATTGAGAAAATGGAGCAGACAGAAACAGATTTAGTGAACAAACAGATCACTACCGAAACCATTAAGCGGCAAAAAGAGATACTAACCAGGCTACTGGAAGCTGAAAAATCAATAAGAGAGCGGGAATTGGATAAAGCGCGTGAGGCTGAACAGGCCACCAAGAAAGAACCCAGGGTACCACCTGAATTTAAAGAATATTTGAAGGCAAAAGAAAAAGAAGTTGAATTGTTGAGAACAGTACCACCTAAACTCAATCCCTATTACAAACAGGAGGTACAGGAGTACTTCAAAAGGTTAGACAATTAAAAGCGCTGTAAATGAATTCCATCAAACTTAAAATCCCTTCACTTACAGAGAACATAAGAATTATAGAGAGTTTCATTGACAATGCAAAGGACAAGTACAATATCAATGACGATATTTATGGCAATATCATGATAGCAGTGACTGAATCAGTCAATAATGCTATAAAACATGGTAACGGACTGCAAAACCATAAAAATGTGACCATCAGTCTATATCTGGAGCAAGACATCATTACATTTACCATACAAGACCAGGGACCAGGATTTGACTTTCAAAACCTCCCCGATCCTACTGCCCCCGAAAATATTGACAAACCTGGAGGTAGGGGAATATTCCTGATGAAACATCTCGCCGACGAGGTCAAATTCAAAGACGAAGGCAGACTGGTTGAGTTGCGCTTTTATGTAAATAAATAATATTGATAGCATTCTTTTCCGAGGATACTGAATTCAAACCTACCTCCATCCGAAAGTTGAAGCAATGGGTCAGAAATGTGATCCGCCGGGAACAGTCCTTAACAGGAAACATTAATTACATTTTTTGTTCCCGGTCCTATTTATTTAATCTAAACCGAAGCTATCTAAGCCATCACTATCATACCGACATCCTGACATTTGACCAAAGCACCCTGCCCGGAACCATCTCCGGAGATATCTATATCAGCATTGATCAGGTAAGGGATAATGCCCGGTTATATGGTGAATCATTTCAAAGGGAACTCCGTAGGGTAATGATTCATGGAATTCTGCATTTACTTGGTTATAATGATCAGACACCAGAAGAAGAAAATGAAATGCGAAAAAAAGAAGAAGCTTATTTATCTTTGTAGGCTTATTGTTCCACGTGAAACATTCCGGATGAAAGATATCAGAATGTTCCACGTGGAACATTAAATACTAATGCTATGTTTCCCCAATACGACGTAATCGTGGTAGGAGCCGGCCATGCCGGCTGCGAAGCCGCTGCAGCTGCTGCGCAAATGGGTTCAAAAGTGCTGCTGGTAACTATGAATATGAATACCATTGCACAAATGTCCTGTAATCCTGCTATGGGTGGAGTAGCAAAAGGTCAAATAGTTAGGGAAATTGATGCGCTTGGCGGCAGGTCGGGAATAGTATCAGACCGATCCATGATACAATTTAGAATGCTGAATAAATCCAAGGGCCCTGCCATGTGGAGCCCACGGACCCAAAACGACCGGCAACTATTCGCCAAAACCTGGAGGGAAATACTGGAGCACATACCCAATCTCGATTTCTGGCAGGAAATGATTACCGGTCTGTTGGTAAAAGGAGACCAGGTAGTAGGTGTCCGTACCGGAATGGGTCTGGAAATACCTGCGAAAACAGTTATCCTTACCAACGGTACTTTTCTTAATGGAGTTATCCACATTGGCGAAAAGAAATTTGGAGGGGGTAGAACCGGTGAAAAGGCAGCCACTGGAATTACCGAGCAGCTGGTAGATTTAGGCTTTGAATCGGGTAGAATGAAAACCGGGACTCCACCCAGGGTCGATGGCCGGACCTTGAATTTCGAAGTTATGGAAGAACAACCCGGGGATCAGGTTCCAGGCCGGTTTTCGTTCATGGATACCCCCAAACTGACCAGGCAAAGAAGCTGTCACATTACTTATACGAACCCCGAAGTCCATGAAATCCTGAAAACCGGATTTTGCAAATCTCCCATGTTCAACGGCCGGATCAGAGGCCTCGGTCCCAGATATTGCCCATCCATAGAGGATAAAATAAACAGGTTCGCACTAAGAGACCGCCATCAAATATTTGTAGAGCCTGAAGGTTGGGACACGGTAGAGATCTATGTCAATGGGTTTTCAACATCATTACCTGAAGATGTTCAGTATCAGGCTCTTAGAAAAATTCCAGGGTTTGAAAACGCCAAAATGTTCAGACCAGGTTATGCTATTGAGTATGATTATTTCCCTCCTACTCAATTAAAAACCTCTTTGGAAACAAAACTTGTCCATAATCTATTTTTCGCAGGTCAGATAAATGGAACCACCGGCTATGAAGAAGCCGCATCACAAGGTCTGATCGCTGGAATCAACGCGCATAGATTACTACATGAAACGGAGCCGCTGGTATTATCAAGATCCCAGGCGTATATCGGGGTTCTTATAGATGATCTGATCAATAAAGGCACAGAGGAACCTTACCGGATGTTCACTTCAAGAGCAGAATTCAGAATTCTTCTAAGACAGGACAACGCTGACCTCAGACTTACTCCATTGGGCCATCAATTGGGATTGGCTACCGATTCCAGGATGGAAAAAGTGAAACAAAAAGAACTAGAGCTTCTTAATGTGATGCGTGATTTTAAGCAATATAAATTTCATCCCCAGGATATAAATCCCGGGTTACAGGCACTCAATACAGCTCCCATCAAAGAGAAAACATCAGTATATCAATTGCTTAAAAGACCAGAACTATCTGTTTATCAATTAGTTAACATACATTCTCATTTTTCTGACTGCCTGAAGAACTATTCGGCAAACACCACAGAGCGTGCAGAAATCCAAATAAAATATGAAACTTATATTGACAAGGAGAAAAAATTAGCTGAGAAAATACAAAGCCTGGATCAATATAAGATCAATCCTGAATTCAACTACCACAAAATTACTGCACTTTCTGCTGAAGCCAGGGAAAAACTCAAAAGAGTTAAACCGGCAACCATCGGTCAGGCTTCCAGAATCAGTGGTGTTTCACCTGCTGATGTATCCATTCTTATGGTATTTTTGGGTAAATAAATATGAATGTTAACCTCGAAGCATGTCCATTATGTGGCTGCTTGCACAACAAACCATTTCTTGAAACTAAGGACTATCTATTAACCGGGGAGTCATTTAACCTGGTGCAATGCAGCGACTGTACTTTGGTTTATACCAACCCCCGCCCCACCCCTGATTTTATGGGCCGGTACTATGATTCCGGCGATTATATATCCCATGTACAGGATAAATCCAACATCAAAAACATCATCTATTACTGGGCCCGGAACCTGATGTTTCACAAAAAACTAAGCTGGATGAAGTCCCTGCAGCCTATAAAATCCCGTCTGCTGGACTACGGCTGTGGAACAGGTAGTTTTTTAAACTTTTTATTCACTAAAGAATGGGACGTCTGGGGTGTAGAACCTAATGAAACCGCCAGAAAACTTGCTCCAAATAGGTTAAGCAACCGTGTTTTCGCCAATTTGGAAGAATTACCTCTCATGGAGTTTGATATAATCACACTTTGGCATGTACTGGAACATTTGCATGATATTCATGGAACCATAGAGGTTCTTTTGTCTAATCTTTCTAAACCGGGTTGGCTGGTTTTGGCTCTTCCAAACTTTACTTCCTATGACGCCAAATACTATAAAAATTATTGGGCGGGATATGATGTACCCCGTCACCTCTCTCATTTTAATGGTGAGACCATGAAATTATTGGCAAAGAAGCATAGATTGCAATTGGTGAAAACATTGCCCCTGGTTCTCGATGCTTACTATATATGCATGCTTAGTGAAAAATATCGTCAGGGCTCCCAGGTGACTGGATTATATCATGCTTTCAAATCAAACCTGGACGCTTCTAAAAAGCCGTCAAATTATTCCAGCCTGGTTTATGTTTTGAAAAAATGAAAAAACCCTGGTTGCTTATAATTCTTTTTGCCTCCTGTGCCAATCCTATCCCACCAACCGGCGGTCCCAAGGATCTTGATCCTCCGGTATTGCTTAGTACCTATCCAGAAAACAAATCCCTAAATTTTAATCAATCGGAGATCAGCCTGGAATTTAACGAATATATAAAGGAGGAAAATCTGCTTACCCAATTGTTGATAACACCAAATCTGCAAGGACCCTATAATTATCGCTTAAACAGGAATCGTATCGTGTTGACCTTTGACGAACCATTTGACAGCGCCACCACTTACACCTTAAATTTTCGCGAAGGTGTTAAGGATATAACGGAAGGCAATGTTCCTCCAAACCTTAAATTCGTTTTTTCCACAGGTAGTTTCCTCGATTCTGCTTCGGTCAATGGAACCATCCGTTCTCTTATGACCAAAGAATTATTGGAAGATATCACAGTTTCTGTGTATGTGGATCTGGATACCGTTACTGTATTTGATGCGTCCCCCAGATACAGTGCCATTACTGATGAAAACGGTTTTTTTAGCATAGAAAATATTAAAAATGGACAATACCTCATATACTGTCTTAATGATAAAAACCGCAACCTTAAACTTGAATCGCGGACCGAGGGTTATGGGTATCTTGGCCAGCCGTTGGAACTAAATGATTCTTTGCCGCCACTGGAATTATGGATCTATAATCTCGATACACGTCCCATAGTGTTGCAAAATAGTCGTCCTGTTTCCAGCAACTATGATCTGAAATTTAACAAAGCCATAGCCGAATATCGTCTTTTGGAACACCAGGATGTGCTGGCCTCAAATCTGGTTGATGAAAACCAGACACTGAGAATTTATAACAATGATCAGGTGCAGGATAGTCTGGCAGTACGATTTACTGTTATTGACAGTCTGCAGCAATCCCTTGATTCACTTGTTTATGTTAAATTTGAAGAATCTAATAGAAATCCTGAGAAATTCACTCACAGCGTTTCTTTAAAATCCGGACCTGTAAATAAATTGTGGCAAACCAATCTCAACTTCAACAAGCCTATCACTCAAATAACATACGACAGCGTTTATTTCAGATTTGACAGTTTATACCAGATACCATTAGCAGATTCAATGTTCACCGCAAACTATAGTAAAGATGACTATCAGGTTAAGTTTGATTTTAATGATTATTTATCGAAGGATTCTGTATTTAAAAATTTGTCCGGCCAATTCGAATTTGTGCTGGCCAAAGGAAGTTTTATAAGTGTAGAAAATGACACCATCCCGGAATCAACCACAGTTTATTCCTTTAAAGACCCCAAGGAATTTGGCATTATCGGGGGTACAATAAACACCCAATATGAATTCTATTGGATCCAACTGGTGGATAATGAATTCGAAATAGTTGAAACCATTCATTCCTCGGATATTAATCATAACGTATATGAATTCCTGCACATTGATCCGGGAAATTATAGCATCAGGGTTTTAGTCGATGAGAATAACAATGGCAAATGGGACCCTGGCAACATCCTGGAAAAGGTACACCCGGAAAAAACAGAATTATTTTTTCATCCAAATACTGGTAGTGAAATTATCAATTTAAGGGCCAATTGGGAACAAACCGGATTGGATATCGTTTTTTAATTTATTGACATTCTTTTGTGCAAAAAACGGTGGGTTATTTAAAATCTGTGGATAATGCGGCTTTTGTCATCAATACATTCAAAAATACCATACAAATCCTGTTGGGGTAGTGGATTTATAATGATTTATTAACAATTTAATAAACAAAATTTCTGATCAAATGAGTTATTCACACAAAATCAATTTTAACATATAATTTTATTAATTATTTGTTTATCAAGTTGTTATGTGTTATTAATTTGTGAATAATTTAAAACTTATATGCAAAGATTCCACAATTGATAAATGCCAGAATTATTTGAATAATTAATCCACCATTTCCACATAATAATTAATAATAACAATTATTTTAAAGTAATATATATACAATTAAGGTATGAATAACTTGCCGGGAGCATTAGTTTGGTTGTTATTGTTTGGTTTCAGTCAGGGACTGTTAGCACAGGATATTCAAAAGATCAATTTGGCCAATCAATATTACGAGCAGGGTGATTTGGAAAAGGCCAAGACGGTATTCGAAGAGCTGGCTAAAAAACAGTCGAATCTACCTCAAATTCATACCCGCTATTTGCAGATATTATACCAATTAGGAGAGCTTCAGGAAGGTGAAAAATATTTGACAAGATTGATCAAACAATATCCCGATGTGATTCAATACCAGTTGGACCTGGGAATACTATACCGGAAAAATGGGGATGATGCCTTGGCGGATCAGTATATACGGGAAACTTTGGAGAATATTAAGACCCATAAATTTCAAATAATATCTGCCAGCCAATATTTGTTCAATAAGCATGAAATTGATCATGCCTTATATGGTTACAAGCTGAGCAGGGAACAGGAAAAGGATTCTAACTTGTATGCTTTGGAATTGGCGGAGATCTATAGGAGGCTGAATATGAAGGATGAAATGGTTAATGAATATTTGAACTTTGCCAGCAGCAACCCCAACAATATTAACTACGTTAAGAACGTCTTACAAAATCTGCTTACTGAAGAGGAAGACCTGATCAGTCTCGAAGAATTGCTTTATCAGAAAATACAAAAAGCCCCTAATGAAACTTTATATGCCTCACTCTTAATCTGGGTGAATTTGCAGCAACAAAACTTTTATGGAGCATTTATTCAGGCCAGAGCACTGGACAAAAGGGAAAAAGGAGAAGGAGAACGGGTTCTGAATATTGGTAAGATAGCCTTGGACAATAAGGACCATAAAAACGCCATAAAAATATTCAGTTACTTAATCAAGCAATATGATAGTGGAATCAATTATGAATTGGCAAAACGGTATCTGATCAAATCCAGGGAAGAACTGGTGAAAACTACCTTTCCCGTTGATACCACTGAAATTGCCAACCTGATCGATGATTACCGGAAAATGGTAATAGAAATCGGTGTTAATGAACGTACGTTGGAAGCTATGAGAAGCCAGGCCTTATTGTACGCGTTTTACCTTGACCGTAAGGATTCTGCCATACAAATCCTCACCAAGATCATTGACACTCCCGGTATCAATCCATACCTGGTTGCACAAGCTAAGATAGATTTGGGAGACATTTACCTTTTAAATGGGGAACCATGGGAATCCACTCTATTGTATTCCCAGGTAGAGAAACTGCAGAAGGACCAGTCACTGGGATACGAGGCAAAATTGCGAAATGCAAAGCTGTCGTATTACAAAGGAGAATTTGAATTGGCACAGGGTCATCTGGACATATTAAAACTGGCCACTTCCAGGGAAATCGCCAACAATGCTATGGCTTTAAGCCTGCTTATCCAGGATAACACGGTTTTTGACAGTACAGATCATGCTATGCAGGATTACGCCCAGGTAGAACTGGATTTGTTTCAGAATAAATATCAGAAAGCCTTACAAAAGTTGGAAGCAATGCTGATCCAATATCCGGGGCATAGTCTGACAGATGAAATTTTGTGGTTGAGGGCAAATATTTTAATGGAACTGGGTGAATTCACTCAGGCAATGGAGTTGCTTTCGCAGATTGTACAGGACTATGAATATGATATTCTCAGCGATGATGCGTACTTCCTGATAGGTACTATCTATGAGGACCAGCTTCAAAATGAATCTGAGGCAATGAAGGTTTACAATGATTTTCTGATTCGCTTTCCTGGAAGCATATACAGTGCAGAAGCCCGCAAAAGGTATCGAGCTCTGAGAGGTGATTTTAAAGAAACCCCCTTAACGCCAGAGCCCAATGTTAACTAGACTTATCGTCATTCATTCAATTCATATCTATCCACACAAAAAAAGTATTCGGTGAAGAGGCTAAAGCACCCGAATATTGTAATAATTCAATAAATTATTTCAATATTTTGATATTTTTATTATTTTTGTCATTCGACAATTTTTAAATAAATCATTCATAATGTCAAAAGTAACGATTTTTGGTGCGGGTTATGTTGGGGTACCCACGGCAGCACATTTTGCCAGAACGCACAAAGTAACCATTTACGATCCGGATATTGAAAAGATTGAAACCATACGGAAGGTAATTAATAATGAGTCAGAAGAATTGCACATACATGAGAAGGACCTAATAGAACTCCTGAGGGAGAACAGACAAAATCTGTGTCTGACCAATGAAATCAATCAGGCGATGATGTCCCCGGAGTACATTTTTATTGCTGTAGGCACACCCCCTAATGAGAAGGGAAGGGCAAACTTGAAATATGTATGTGCTGCTGCTGAAGAGATTGCCAGTCATTTGAGCAACGATTGTATCGTACTGAATAAAAGCACAGTTCCTCCTGGAACGGCATACCTGGTGCAGGACATCATTAACCGGAGTCTCAGAAATAACATAAAAGTGGTAGTGGGTTCTTGTCCTGAATTTTTAGCCGAAGGAACTGCGGTGGAAGATCTAAGAACCCCTGACAGAATTGTTTATGGCTGTGATGACCCCGAAGCGCTGGATAAGATCACGGAATTTTTCACTTTTTTACAAAGGAGGGATTCACTATGCCCAATGACAACCTTAAGTTCGGAACTTACCAAGTATGCCGCTAATGCGATGCTGGCTACCAAGATCTCATTTATGAATTCATTGGCTCATTTATGTGATTCCATAGGTGCTAATATCCGTGAAGTGCAGGATGGAATTGGACGGGATCAAAGAATTGGCAGTAAATTTTTGAATGCCAGCATGGGATATGGTGGAAGTTGCTTTCCCAAGGACACCCAGGCTATTGCAGAATATGCGCTATTGCAGAATTCACCTCTATCAATCATCGAATCTACCATTAAGATCAATCATGATACCACCAACTACTTCTACAACAAAATATTAGAAGACTTTGATGGAGATGTGAAGGAGAGAAACTTTGTCCTTTGGGGAATCGGGTTCAAAGCAAGGACTGACGACTTGAGGGAAAGCAAACCGGTGGCAATTGCCAGAAAACTAATGGATCAGGGTGCACATATCCACATCTATGATACAGTGCCGGGGGCGATGACTAACTTCAAAAGGGAAAACCCTAAATACGCCGGAAGCTATACACTCTACAATGACCAGTATGAGATGTTTTCTGATAAAATAGACGGATTGATTATTGGAAATGAACATGAGAAATTCAGAAATCCGGATTTTGACAGGCTTGATGTAATGCGTAGTAAAAATGTCTATGATGGTAAAAACATTTTAAATAATTACCTTATTAGCAGACTAACAAAGATGAAGATACAATATAAGAGTGTAGGTAAGGATTCGGTTGTGAATGGACTTGACCGATCTAAATTGGTCAATTTCCTGCTTGACAAGTATATGGATTAGTACGTTTTACTTTATTTTTGGTTTGAATGCTGCTTAACTTCCGGTAGGCGGCATTTTTCATTTTTAGGCACGCCGTATTATAAGAACATACCCATGTGGATAACTGATCAAGAACACGGAAATATAGCTTAAAAAGCCTTGATTCAAGTGAATTGAGCTCAACTTATTGCTGACTATATCAAATCTGAAGAGCAAAATAGCCCTGAAATAATCGATGTAATTTAATATGGATAATTTTACCAATGCATAATAAGGGCCAAATTTTAACCCTGCCTTGGATCAAATTTCCCTGAAATCTTACACTGCTGGTATATAGACACTACTTCCGGAGATTATCCAATTATTGCCCTCTATTTTTACCACTGTAAAGCTCCCTGATAATTTCTAGTAAATGTCCAAAGCATTGAATATGAAGCACATTATTGGCGTGCTATTGATAACTTTCCTGCTGTCAGGATTTGCCAGAGGTCCTGAACCGGAGGCTACAGAACCTGGCAGTACCTATATTTTTCAAAATAAAAGAAAAAAGGCTGACCAGCATTTCGACAATTTTGAGTATGAGCCTGCCATCAAACTATACAGCAAGCTTGTACACAAAAGAAAGGCTGATGATATGGTCAAACTCAAACTTGCGGAGTCGTATCTTAAAATCGATGATTTCATAAACGCAGAAAAATGGTATGCTGAAGTAATTAATTCTGAACAGGTTACCCCAAACCATCAAATTCAATACGCTCAAGCCCTTTTAACTAATGGGAAATACGATGAGGCCCGGGAGGTAATTGGTACTTATGAATTTGCCGAAAGTGATTACAGAAGTCAGGTTATAATTAACACCCTTGACCAGCTGGAGGGACCATTTAGTGAAAATGAAGATTATGAAGACGCTATAGAGTTATCCACAATCCATGCCCTTATCATTGACGAGAATAATGAGGCTCTCGGAAATACCAGCCTGAAGGTAATCATGAATGGCAAAGAAACCGAAACTACGCTGTCTGATCGATATGGAAAAGTCTTGCTTCACATCTCTCCTTATGAGGAATATACCATTTTAGCTGTCAAACAAGGCTTTGAAGAACGTGCTATTACTCTTTCAGCAGAGTCCCTGGGACAACAGGAAGATTTGCTTATAGTAATGAACCCAATTCAAGGTAACGATGAAGGGTTGTATGAAACTTTACCGGCGGAAAACACAATAGCAGGCATTGACACACCATTTGCTGAGCCAGAATCGTATTTCGTGAACGGTCAACCAAATCAAATGAATCTTGTGGAAACCATTGTTGTTGATGCAATTACTGGTGAGCGATTGAACAGGGCGGATCTAAAGCTTTTTGTGGATAGCCCGAATCAGGAATTGGAATATGAAATTACCGATGGAGTTCTCATTTTTGAGGCCAAGCCTGAGGAAGATTATATTATAGTAGCCAGCCATAGTGATTATCAGGATCGATATATCACATTATCCGGCGATGAGCTGTTGACCAACAAATCTGAAAAAATTAGTCTTGAGCTAGAGCACATCCAACACCTGGAAAAGGATCATCACGGTAAGTTATCCACAAGGTTCAATGCTCTGGTTCGGGATGAAGAAAGCAAAGAGCAACTGGAAAATGCTGAAGTTAAATTTTTTGTAGATGGAAAGGCCATTGAATCTGAGCTTAGTAAGGAGAATGGAAAAACTGTATTCAAGGCACCTCAGGGAAATGATTATATGATGCTGGTAAGCCTAAGCGGCTATCAGGATTTGATATACCACCTGCCCGGTGTACCCCAGGAAAATATGGATGTTGATTTGGCCTTGCTAAGGGAACCTGAAAGTGGACCAAACACATTTTACAGACGTTTAGCCATTAAAGGCTATGCAATAGATGAGTTTTCCGGAATGGATTTGGACGGGGTAACATTCAAAGTATTCGAAAACGGCGACCCAATAGAAACCACACAATTCCTGTCTTCACTGCAAGTAGACCCGGATAGAATATACCAGGTAATAGCTACAAAGGACGGCTATGCGGAAAGTCTCAATACTATTAATCCTTCGCAATTCAAGGGGGATGACCCTGTTAGTCTGCCGTTTGCCCTCAAGGAAGAAAATATAAGCGAGGCCACCGGTAACCCTGTGTACCAGGAAATAGAAGGTGATGCGGTTCCCGTTAGTGTTAGCATCGTTGACATTACCGATGATCAGCCTGTTTCGGAAGCACAGGTTTTGGTCTTTGCCGATAATCAGGTACAGGAAAAAGCAAGTTCCTGGCAGTCCGGAATTGTTACCATAAATACTTTAACCGGAAAGGATTATCAGTTGTTAGTAAAAAGAACAGGCTATAATGACAGGATTATAGACCTTGGTCAGATTGATGGAACAGACGAACTTAAAATAGCTTTAATACCACAGAATATTCAGAAACTTCGTTCGTCCGGCATAGATCTCACTAACGCAAGTATATTGGTAATGGCAGGTCCAAATGGTGAGGATCAATCATACTTGTCCACCAGGGATGCGCTATACCAGTATGAGGTTGAAAATGACCACCACTATCTGATCAACAAAGATCGTAAGATCTTGTTGAAAGAGCGTAACCGTAACCATAATCTGGTTGACAATCAGGGGGCTGAAAGCCGTGAGGACTTCAACAAGATATTATCGGAAAACAACGTTGCAGTATCAAAAATCTTTAATATCAACAGCATCTATTACGATTTTGATAAGGTTAATATAAGGGAGGATGCGGCGGTAGAACTGGATAAAATGGCTGCAATTTTGAGCAGCAACAAAAATATTAAAGTAACGATGCTTTCTCACACAGACAGCCGGGGAAGTACACAGTATAATAATGATCTTTCTGACCGGCGTGGAATGGCCGCGGTACAGTATTTAGTTGACAGAGGCATTGACATAGAACGTCTGACTATCGAAGCTAAAGGTGAAACCCGGTTGATAAATTCATGTACCAATTCAGTTAAATGTTCTGAAGAGGCTCATCAACTGAACCGCCGTACTGAGTTCATTCTCAGCCTATAATATGGAATATAATTTTCCACATGTTATCCACATTTTTAATCTTGGAAAGATTAAATTGTGGAAATATTATCCACAATAGTGATTTTATGTGAATAGCACTATTGAAATTAGCTGGAGATACTTCTAGTTGGGTTCATAGGCAATTAGCTATTAGCGTGATAAACAAATAATTAAAAGTGTTGATAAGCCGATAAATTCTGCATTGACAGATGTGGATAAAATAAATTTAATTTGGATTTTTAACAGTATTCAATTGCAAGATGAATTCGTGTTGATGGGTAAAAATCTAAATAAAATTATATTACTAAGTTATCCACAAGAATTTGATTGTTAATATCTTACCATTCTAAAAATAGAATATAGTTTAATGTGACTTAATTTTTTGCTAAATTCATTTACTGTAACACGCTCAAGATTAAGACTATATGAGAGAATGGGTCACAACCGGAGGTTGAAAGTTCAGGCTGGTATATTTGGTTTAAAAACCGATGATCGGTGCAAAACTGAATTTCAAGAAATTGTCAGATTCCTCATTATATTTTATCGCAATTATTCCTCCTGATCCTTTATCAGCAAAGTTGATAGAATTAAAAAATCAAGTAGCTTCAGGGTATGGTAGTAAGGCCTCGTTGAGGTCACCGCCTCACATTACCTTGCACATGCCATTTGGTTGGCCCCATAAAAAGTTTGAAAGACTAGCAACGACATTAACCAGTTTTTTCTATAGGAGTAAACCCTATATCCTCAAATTAAGCGGGTTCGGATCGTTCGCTCCCAAAGTTATTTTTGTTAAAGTAGAACCAGATCCAAGATTGTCTACCATGCAAAGCGATCTTTGCCGTCTTATGGCCGAAAAGCTGTCAATCTATAATGCTAACTATCGGAATAAACCATTCCACCCACACATAACCATTGCATTCCGGGATCTAAAGAAATCCAGCTTCTTTGAAGCCTGGGAATATTACAGTAGTCAATTATTCCAGGAAGAATTATGCGTCAACCAGGTTACCCTGTTAAAGCATAATGGGCGGTTTTGGGAGCAAGTTCTTCACTTCCAGGTGGGAATTTAGTAATATGACTTCTAGTGAATATCCTTGTAACTGGTCCTGTATTTGAATTTTTTAAAAATTGTTACATTCTTTTAACTATCTTTATGCGTCATAATTGCTACAAGTAGGTTACAAATCTTACACATGTAGTATATATCCATGACGAAGCCTAAACCACAACCAGTCCCTAAGCCTAAACTTTATCGGAAGAAGTCGCATACAATAGGTCGGATCTTTTATGGGTTAGAATACAATGAATTATTTTAATATTAATTTGGATAAAAGTAAGTTTTTAATTTACTCTTTATTGGTAATACTCGGTATGTTGCCAGGGAGGGCTAGCGCCCAATCGATTAGTGATAGCTGCTATATAGTTCCTAAAGGTGCCGGATTGTTGATCCAGATAAGTAAGCTGGATGGACAGGAAAATGTTGTTGGAGTTTTGGGGACTACGCTGGTGCAGGCCATAGCATTTAACCCGAATGCAGACACTTTATTTGCCGCTCAATCTGGCCGGATGGGTATTATCAATACGAACACCGGAGCTTTCACAGAGCTTTCCCAGGATTACGGAAGTGGCACAGGATCTCTGGGTGAACAGGATTTTATTGAAGTTGAAGGTTTGACCTTTGATTCAAACTCCAATACCCTTCTCGGAACCGTTAAAGTTGAGGATGCTGATGATATCATGTTTAAAATTGACCCAAAGACCGGAGCACACATTCAGGATGCTTTTGGTCCCGGAGTTGATTATGTCACTATTTCTGGCCCGGGAGTTCTACCGATTGTAGAGGACATAGCGATAGACCCTACTACCAGTGTAATGTATGGTTTGTCCAGAGAGGATATGGGGAATGATTTATTAATCACCATTGACCCAAATAATGGAAATGCACAAGTCATAGGCCTTCTGGGCGAAGACGTTATTGAGGGGCTTGGCTTTGATAATGAGGGAAATTTATTCGCTACACCTGGAGCGCAGAGTTCTCCCCCGCCAAGATTTTACCAGATCAATCTTAACACTGGTGCCGCAGCTACAATCTCCGAATTAATATATCGGGATTACGAGTCCTGTGATTGTCTAACAACTCCTTATGAACAAAACACCAGCCCAGTGGCTGAAGACGACTTTTACGATACTGAGGTTAACCAGGAGTTGGATATCAATGTTCCGGGGGTTTTGGAGAATGATACTGATGCTGATGGTGATGACTTGACTATTGTATCATTCGACAGTACTACTACAGGTGGAGGTACCGTGCTGCTGGATCCTGATGGCAGTTTTGTTTACACTCCTCAGGAAGAATTTGAAGGCGAGGATACTTTCACTTATGAAGTTTCAGATGGAAATGGAGGAACTGATACCGCTACTGTGACCATTCAGGTGGTAAAGCAGGAAAACAGTGCACCATTAGCCGCAGATGACCAATATTCTATTGATGCAGGCACAGAATTAATCATAGAGGCACCGGGAGTACTT
>Ga0268386_10000572_pt1 | contig 23556 bp, 13 predicted proteins | sample RVTome_15_FD_200260 | JGI IMG/M metagenome (GOLD analysis project Ga0268386, IMG submission 200260) | Soil microbial communities from uranium-contaminated site in the Upper Colorado River Basin, Wyoming, United States - RVT150D86... ...
CACTCGCCGGTTCTGCTGCTTGCCTTCCGGCGTGGCGTTGTCCTCCACTAGCTTCGACTCGCCGAACCCGGCGGTCTGGAGCCGGCTGTCCTGGATCCCGTAGGTCGCGATCAGGTAGGCTTTGACGGCCGCGGCCCGCTTTTCCGAGAGGGTCTGGTTGTAGGCGTCCTCTCCGTCGCTGTCGGTGTGCCCCTCGATCGCGATCCGGAGCTCGGGGTGGTCCTTCAGCATCGCGCCGATTTCTTCCAGGGTGGGAGTGGACTCCGGCCGGATCCGGTCGCTGTTGGTGGCGAAGAAGATGCCCTGCGTGGCGACCCGGCCCTCCTTGGCCAGCCGGTCATAGAGGTCGCGCCCGCCGCCGGCGATCCGGATCGGGCCGATATAAATCGGATTGTCGCTGCCGTTCATGTACATGTTCTCGATGTACACGGTCGCGCTTCTCTGCAGCTCGGCATTGGGTACGTTGGCCACGCGCTTGGAGCCCACGTAGACCATCGCGTAGCGCTCGTCGACCGTGATCCTGAGCGGCGACAACGCCTCCTCGAACTCCTTTCCGCGCGTCAACGCCTCCGGGCCACCCCGCTCGCGGGTAACGACGCCGCTGCCCGGTCCGCTCCCACCGGCCTGGAAGAAGTTGCCCTGGAGTCTCGTCCAGTTTCCGCCGTCGGCCGCGGGCGAGTAGGTGGCGACCGCCAACCGGTGATTGCCGTGGGGCATGTAGACGTCGAACTCGATGGTGAACCGGTCCGGAAGAGCCGAAGGAAGCGGAATCTCGATAGCCGCGTAACGGGGACCCGAGTTCCGGAGCAGCCGGCGGCCCTCCCATTCGACGACCTCCCAGTTGCCTCGCACGAAGTTCATGCGCCGGGGAAAGCTGCCCACACGGTCACCGCTATAGTCGTCGAAGTAGAGGATGTCGTCGCCCGGCACGAAGTCGTAGTTGGCCCAGACCCCTTCGCCCGGCTTCGCAGTGCCCTGGCCCTGGCCGGCGATCGCGGCGGCTTGCTTGCTGTCGGAGACCGGCTGGCCGTTCTTGTCGACGAGGATCTGACCGTTATCGTCGGTGAGCACCACGCCTTCGCCCGATTTTTCGCCCTTGCGGATGCACTCGAAGTCGTCGAAGACGCAGCGGACCTTTCCCCGGACCATCCGGTCGATCTGGTTGAGGCTCTCCTGCTCAGCCGCTTTGGTCACCGTCTTCTTGACCCGCTTGAGGATCTGGGCCTCGAGGGGGGCGGGGGACAAGGCCGGAACGACGGCCAGGTTGAACAGGGCGAACCCCATCCCGAGCAAGAGCCGGGGGGCGCGGGGATTCCAGATCATTCCTACCTCCTTGCGGGTGCCTGCGCGAAGCCCTTCGATCCCTGAACGGAATCGGCGCGGCGGCCCCGCCACCGACCGGTGTCGCGCGGTCACGGCACGCGCTCGGCCCGCCCCCACGCGGCTGCCAGGTCCAGAACCAACGACGCGTCGGCTGCTTCCACCCGGTTCGAGGACAGTCCGCCCCGGCCGTCGTTGCGGAGGGTCTGACCGGTCCAGAGGTACTCCGAGAGAGACATCCGCTCGGCCGAGAGCTCGCGCGCCAGGACCAGGCGGGAGCGCGCAGCCCCGTCGGCGGAGCGGAACACCGTGACCGCATCCCCCAGAGTGGGGCGGCGTCCGGGGCGTGCGGCGCTGCGCGCCTCCAGCTCACGCGCCTCGGTGGCCCAGTCCGCGATTTCGGTCCAAGCCCGCTCGGTCACCGAAGCGAACCGGTCCCGGAGGGCGCGCGATACGACGCCATCGCTGGGCGGCTGGAATCGATAATCCCGCTCCAGCCGGTCGAGGAGCGCCGTCGCTTCCTGCTGATGCTCGGCGTGCTCGGCCACGGCATCGATGCCGCGCTTCACCGCGAATCCACCCACTCCCACCACCACAACCATGCCGAGGACGCCGAGCGCCAGGATGGCGCTGCACCCGATCAGCAGCTTGGCGGCGACCGGAAGCTTGCGTTGCCCAGGCGGAGCTTCCGGACCCGTCGTCACGCCTTCGGCGCAGGCGGGACGAGGTTGTCCATCTGAGAAGCGATCCGGGTCACCTGGGGCCCCACCACGGGGAACTCCCAACGCTTACCCTGCCAGGCCTGGACCATGAGCCAGATCCAGAGGGCGAACCCCAGGAGGGAAAGCCCCATCACGAGCAAGACGTCCAGCAGCCATCCGAGGACCGGAACGGTGGCCAGCGCCATGCCGACGATGGTCAGCACGACGGACAGGGCGATCCAGACGATGGTGATACCGATCGCTTGAAGGGCATGGAACCGGACAAAGGGGCGGTGCCGGTCGAGCACGAAGAAAAGAATTCCGGTGATTGGTCCCAGCACGTAGCAGAGCGTTCCCGCCACGTGGTCGGGAAGGCCGGAGCCGCCAGTTGCGGTGGTGGGGCCGGCCGCGCCGGGTCCCGGGGGAGTGGTCACGGCGACCTCCAGGGCGAAAGAGAAGAGCTCCGGATCCTTTTCTCCTGAACGGAGTGGAATGCCAGGGCCCGCCATTCTCTCCCAGCCGGCGTGGCGGATTCCGCGGGCCCTCTACGTTGAGTCGAATGTCCATCGCTCCGGCCACCGCGCGTGAAAAAGGGCGGCCGGAACGTTCAGGGAGTCGTTGCTTTGCGCCGCGGCTCGATCCAACCCCCGTGAGGCTCCCGATGCCCCGAACGGTTATTCTGATCCCCGCCTCCCTCGCCGTCCTGGGTGCCGGGGCCGGGCTCGAACGCCCCTCAACGCCCTCGCCGGGCGGCGCGCCGGCCTTGAGCTATCGAGTCGCCGACGCGTTTTACAGTTGGGCAGTGCATCAAGGCACAGACCTCACCGTCGTCCGCACGATCGGAAGCCCGGACGAAGGCGGGGGGGAGATAGTCATGGTGGCGGGTCCGACTGTCGGAGGGCCACCAGCCGTCATGGTACGGAACGTCCCCGTGCTGGCCAGGACACTGGGCGGGCCCAAGACACTCGGGCCGGGACATCTTTCCCGCTCGACATTCGGCGGGGTGGCGGCGCTCGACTCCTTCCGGTTCGCTCTGGTCCCGGGCAGCAACGCGGTCTCGATCGGCGGTCGGCGGGCTTCGCACCGGACCCTGACCGTGGAGTCCTGGTGGATTGAACGGGGGGAGGATGGCGCCCGGACGCCGGTGCGGGAAATCGGACGGGCCGATCTCTGGTTTGCCGCCGACCTGCCGTTCTCGCTGGTGCCGCTTGCCGTACCGCCTGTTGGGAGAGCGGGAGGAGCGCTTCCGCTCTCATCCAATCACCCCGAGGTCGCCGCGCACGTCCTGGAGAAGGTCCTGGACCAGTTGATACCTCTCGGACTGCTGCTCCGCGCCAGGGTGCTGGATTCGGTGATCCCGGACGAAAACCCGAGGGCGAAGATCGGGCTCGCGGGTCAGGTCGCGGAGCGGCGGATCGATGTGGACTCGATCCGTTCAGAGGCCGGGGAGCCTTCGGCTCCCGACTGGACCGGTCTGCCTGTGCTGACGGCCTCCCAGGGGCTTGCCCTCGAGATCGGCATGATGGCCGCGGGCGAGCCATGCGGCCGTGAGCGGGCCTCGGGCTATTTCGAGTTCTCCAGCTCCGGGCCGGTCTCCTTCATGGCCGGCGGGGCCGGAGCCTCGCTGCGGGACGGGGAGGGGCTCGGGCACGCCTCCGTAGTGTTGGGTGGAATGGGACAGCGCGCGGTGGAGTGCACGCTCGTGATCCTCAGCGACTCCGCCCGGACGCCGGGCAGCTATCGGGTCGTCGGCCCCTCGGGGACCGTGTTCTCCGGTTCCGGCAAGGAGGCGATCGTGGTTCACCTCCTGGCGGATCCGGGCGCTCGGGCCATGACCCGGTTCCTCGCGCTCGAGGCGGGAGAAGTGCGGCTGGAGCGCGCGGATGGCCAGATGGTGAAAGGCATCATCAAGGGGAACGGCTGGGTTGCGGAGCTCGACCCCCGCTACCGAAGGAGGGTTGAGGACGGGCTGGGGTTCGATGCCTCTTTCGAGGCCCCGAGGGAGGCCGGGGGCCGGAATTGATTGGTTTCCGTTGCGAAACACCCGACCCAACGTCGAGGGCTCGCGGATTCCGCCACGCTGGGTTGGAGAGGATGGCGGGCCCGGCATTCCACTCCGTTCAGGAGAAAGGATTCGCAGCTCTTCCCTTTCGCCGCTGCCGTTCAGGGAGAAGGGCCCGTCCCTTTTCCCTTGGCTCCTGGAGGTCGCCCTGACCCACCCGCCTCCCACCCCATGGAGATCCCAATGACGCCGATCGGTCCGAACGGAGCGCTCCCGCACCGTATGAACCGGTGGAGCGGAGGTTCGCGCGGATGCCGAATCCGTATCGGCCGCCGGGGACGGGTCGCGATGCTATGCACCGCCGCCGTCCTCCTTCCGGCGGCCGTCGAGGCCCAGTGGGCGAAGCCGATCAACTGGCTGATCCCGTGCACGGCCCTGCTCGAGTCGAGGCTGGGTGTGAATCATCCGGTGTGTAACGAGGTCAATCGGGAAGGTGGGATCAAGGCCACCGTGGACCGGGCCAGCCTGTGGCTCCAGGAGCTGGGGTTCGCCTCCCCGGCGATCTCGGCGAACCTGGACCTCGCACACCACGTGTCCCGGCAGAAGAAGGATCTGCGGGACCTGCAGGTGGCCAGCCAGCGCGACTCGCGGTGCGAGGTCCGCTACTGCGCCTGGCTGGTGCTGGGGCTGGGGAACAGTCACGGCGCCTATTCCTGGAGCGACTCCTCGCTGGTGCTCGACCCGTTCCGGATGACCGAGCGGGGGCCCGAGCCGGGCTACGGGGACGGGTTCGGGTTCGCGGAGGTCCACGAGCTCTTCCACGCCGTGCAGGCCGGGTATCCGAACATCCAGGCGGCCCGGGACGCTGATTACCTGGACTGGATCCTGGAAGGGTCGGCGGACCACGCGGCGTTGGCGGCCGGGAAGACGGCGGGACTCTCCGTCGCAATGGACGTGAAATTCCGCACCTACGACCAGCCGCTTCACGCGCCACCCAACGAGGACCCCCAGGATCCGGCGTTCCAGAGATGGGCGTATGGCTCGTGGGAGTTCTTCGACTTCCTGGGCGATCACCTGGGCTCGCGGGACGGCGTGCAGTACCTGGACTCTCTGTTCTCGATCCTGCGCCCCGGGCAAGAGAACGGCCTGCGGGCGGTGGCGGCCGTCGCGCGGCGTCCCTCCGGGGAGGGCATGTACGATGCCTTCCCGGAGTTCGTGGCCCGCCGGCTCCTCCGTCCCTGCTACTTCAGCCATCTGGGCGAGTGGGAAGGCTCGCGCTGCGTGGAGGGTCCGGAGAACGAGCACCGCTTCACCCTGGCGTTCCCGGACACGGTCAGGCGGGAGCATACGGTGGCCCCCTTGTCCGCAAACGGATACCTGGTGCGGATGGAGGTCCCCCAGGGGAAGCTCGGAGCGCTCGTCATCCGGGTCCCCCCCGACCGCGACCACGAGAACCTCCACCTCGTCGTCGACGGCCATCGTCACGACGAGACCGGGCCATTCGGACGCCGGAACGTGTATGCGGAGCTCCTCCGGGCCGGGCGCCACGAATTCCTCGTCCGGCTCGCCCACGTCCCCCGCGACCTGTCGACGGTCGATGTCGCCGCGGGCAACATGGACTTCGGCGCCCCCGCACCCGACCACGCACCCCTGGAGTTCTTCCTCATGGCGGCGCCGTTTTGGACCATGACCCTGGGCGGAGTCCGGAGCGGCAGCTTCGCCGGCCAGCACGCGACCGCCCGTTCAGGTCCCGAGGGGATCAACAGCATCAACCTGCTCAGTGATGCCGGTGATTCTCGCCACTTGATCGCGATCACTTTCGAGCCGCGGAACCCGCTGACCACCACCGGTACCTTGACGCCGGCCGGCGTCAGCATCGGTCTGGCCATGGAGAGAATCGGGACCGCCGAGGCCGACGGCTTCTGCACGCCCCGTTCCCCGGACCCGTCCTATCCGCCCGTCCCTTCGGTGACCGTCACGGCGCTCACTGATCAGTATGTGGCCGGGGTAATCAACGGAGTCATGTATCGGTGCGATCCGGGGCACAAGCCGGACGAGCGCAATGACGTCCGGATCGAGTTCGTGGCCACGGTGTGTCCGCGAGGAGTGCCCTGCCGCCGGTAAGTCACCGGGTTTCGCAGGTGCCGCGAAGGGCTCCGGGCCGCCGCATCCGGCGACGCCGAGCGCCAGCAGTGGTTCAGGACGATCGTCTCTCGCAGGCGATGTAGGACGGCGCTTTGCTCGGGTCGCCGACGACGTACCCTCCGGCCGTGACGGCTTTCCCCACCCCCTGTGCCAGCACGCCCTCGACCGACACGGTGCGGGGGCCCGGGTTCTCACGGACGCCGTTCTCGCGGAACTGGATCGCGAACCGGAGCCGGACGAACACCCCATCGAAGTGCTCGACCTGGATCGTGCCCGAGGTGGAGCCGAAGTGGCGCGAGCGGAGTCGCCCGTCGATCGTCCCGTACTCGGGTGGTACCTGCAGCTGGGCGAAGAACACGCCTGGCGAAGCGAGCTCGTTGCGCCAGACCACCGGCAGTCCGGGTCCGGTGGTCCCGACGGCGTACCGGCCGACCGACAGGCCGGCGGGCAGGATCGCGCTCAGGCTGACCGCGGGATAACGCTCACTGGGGGCGAGGCCGATCGCGAGCTGACACCCCTCGGGCGACCGGCGGTCAATGCCCATGATGGCGGCCCGGTCATTCCGGGTTTCCGGGAGGGCGATATCGCCGGAGACCGCGAGGGTCCAGAAGCCGCTCGCGTGGCGGACCACGACCGTGGAGCGGCTCTCCCCGCCTTCGGGAAGGGATACGACCGCCTCGAGCGTATCGGGCCGCTCACGCTTGAAATCCTTGCCCGCAGGAACATTCGTCACCGGAACCCGATAGGCGTGCTCGCCGACCTTCTGTCGCTCCGAAAGCCGGATGCCCGAGCGGAGAGTTCGGCCGTTCAGCTCCAGCGCCATCGACCAGCGGCCGAGTTGCTCCGGCAAGACCCCGTCCACCAGGAGGTCTACGTGGAGCGTGTCGCGCCTGCCGTCATCGGCGCTGCCTCCCACCACTTCGGGAGGCGGAACGCCGTCGGTGAGCGGCCCCCCATCGGGCGCAAGGATGTTGACCACCTCGCGAATCCTGATCCTCGCGTGCCGCGGGGCGGAACCCGACCGGTTGCCGGCCCGAAGCCGGGCCGTCTTGCCTTCCGTGTTGACTGCCGTCGTGAGCTTTTCCCGTTCCAGCCGTTGCATCACCTCCCCGGCCGTGAGACCGTGCTCCGACATCTGCCGGTAGAGTGATAGCGCGGCCTTCTGGGCCGGCTCGCCGGGCACCACCTCGGTCCACCCGACGGTCGTGCTGCCGCCCGACCCCAGGAGCGGCCGCAGGAAATCCGGGACCGCGGCCCCCGCCGAGTTCATGGTTTCGCAGCCGTTCAGGACCACGAGCGTGCGGTCGAGTGTGACGCCACGGTAGTGCTCGGCGAACCAATCGGCGCCCAGAGCCACGTGGCGTTTCCGGATGACACGGTCTCCCGACCAGGGATCTCGGATCTCGAAGATTCCGGTCTCCCTGCCCAGGCCTAGCGTGGCGTCGTCGAAGGTCCCCTCGGATGAGACGGTGTCTCCTGTGAAGATCATGGAGAAGCACCCATCGTACTCGCAGATTCGGTGTCCGTGGCCGCTGAAGTGCACCACGTCGTAGGTGTTCCACCCCTTGAAGGCCTCCTCACCGGCCTGGTGATCCCGGAGGTAGCGCACCACGCCACCTTCATAGCCGGGCGTGGCCTCGAGCAGCCGCGTGATCTCGATGCCCTCACGGTAGTCGTAGGAGGTCAGGCGGCTCCACTCCCAGTGGAACGGGTCCAGCACCAGCGCCCGGCGAAAGTCGCGGTCGCTCACCTTCCGGTCCTCGTTGCGGTCGCGCCCGGCAACCTCCCTGAGGGCCGCCCAGACGGATGCCGCCGGGCCAAGGTCGGGGATCAACGAGGCCGCCGCCATGCGCTCCAGGGTTCCTCGCCCGGAGCCCGGTACGGGCGGGCTCCGGGCGCCGACCCGTTCCGGCGCGGACGGCTCCCCGTGCCCCAGCGCCGCCGCCGTGAGGACCCAGACCGGACGGCCGCCCTTCAGCCGGAAACGGAGCGCGACGTCGTCACCGATGGCGTGGGCGACGCCGTGCTGCGCCCGGACCCAGGCCAGGGCCGCCTCGGCACCGTCCTCCGCAAACCGGTCCAGCGCCGCCTCCCCGATCCGGATGCCCTCTCGGGCGACTTCCGGGGCGACGTGGGCCGCCGCGCATGGATAGTCGTGGCGCTCGCAATCGAGCATCACGCCGGCCCCGGGATCCGCGTCGCCGGGCGCTCCGCACGAGGCCAGCAGGAGCGTCGCGCCCGCCATGATCCAGGCCCTCCTCGGGGGCCGCGCGCGGAGCCCCGGCCCGCTCAAGGACTCTTCGTAATCGTGGCGACGAAGTCGGCGACGCCGTCGCACGAGACCTTCGTGCCCCGCCCCGAGAGCCTGAAGCGGCCACGCTGGACCTGGATGCGCGTCCGCCCCTCGGGATCCACGCCCGCGTGCACCTGGCCCCCGGCGGGCCCGCCGGCTTCGAATCGAACGTCACCTTGCCCTGAGGGGTCGGTTACCGTGACCTCGACACGGTCGCGAGCAGCGTTCAGCTTGAGCTCAACCGACGCGGTCAGGTCCTGCCCGGCGACGAACATGGTTCCGAGCATGCCGGGCATCCGGCAGGCGGAAACGTCTTGCGGGGACAGCGAGATGCGGAGCCGATGGGCCAGGCCTCGCAGGTGCATGCCGCCTGCCGCCGGGGCGAGGCCCTCCACCCGCTGGAGCGGAGAGCCCAGGTCCACGCCCGCCGCCTCCTCGAAGGCCAGCAACAGAGAGCCTCCTCCCGGCCCCGGGTTGGAACGCGAAGGGTCCCTGCTCCTGGGGGGCTTTTCCGCGGGGTTCCGCTCGGACGGATCGGGAGGCGTCTCCCCTGGCGTCCCTCGGCCCGGAACCGGCTCTTTCTCCTCCTCCTTTGGACAGTCGCGCGAATCGGGGCACTTCTTCTCCTTTTTCTCCTCCGGCTTTGGACAGTCGGGCCGATCGGGACACTTGGGGTCGGGCTTCTCTTCCTCTTCCTCTTCCTCCGGACAGCCGCCCGGATCGGCACACGGCTTCTTCGGGGGTATGTCGGTTGGAACGACCACCCGATCCGGCAGCTTGACCGGATCGGGCAGCTCCAGCTTCCCGGGCGTCGGGTCGGGGCAGAGCTTCAGCAGGCCCCTGTCGCGAATCAGGCAGATGCAGGCGACCAGGGCCGCCTCGATGTCCTGTGTCCGCATCAGTTGCACCGCCGTGACCAGGACGCACGCACAAATCGCATTGTTCGTCAGGGACTGCAGGCACCAGTTTTTCTTGTCTGTGTCCTCAAGGCCGGGGGGATACACCGCCAGTTGAGGTATGACGTCCCCGTTGTCCTCCTGATCCGGCAGGAAGGTGTGGGTGAGCGCCACCCCCCGGCCAAACCGCTGTGCCGTCGCCACGGCGGGCGCCGTGAATGTTCCGGCGATCCCCACTTCGCCCGTGCGGACCTTGGGCCCCGACGACTCGACGGTCACGCAACCCGCTCCCTCCGACCTCCGGAATTCCTCCTTCTCGTGCCGGCCGGCGCCCCTCAGCTCGAACCTGCCCTCCACCGCCGCGCCGGTAATCCGGGTGATCGTGACGCTGCCTTGCATGGACTTCGCCGTGACCCACTCGGTCGATCCTTCCAGTAGCGTGGTCTCCACCCCCTCGCACCTCACGGTGATCTCCTGACCCGACCACCGGGAGTAGATCTGGGTCCCCACGTTGGTCATAGTGGTGACCAGCTCGGCGGCGTAGGTGGTGTCCTCCTTCAGGCGCGACGGCGGGACGCCCGGCAGACGGATGGTCACACCGGCTCCGGTGTTCGGCGCCCAGCCGCCTACCCCCGAGTGCTTGAGGAGCCGCTGGTTGGCGTAGATGTGGGTCGGGGTCCCTAGTTGCCAGGCCATGCCGTCGGGCGTGGAGATGGAGATGAGGGCGTCGCTGTCCCGGCCCATTGCCTCCATGATCATGCCGGCAGCCTGCCGCGCGTTCGGGTTGGTCAGACCCAGCAACTGCTGCATCAACGTGGCGCCGCTTTCCGGAGCGGCGGACTCCATGGCCTTTCGCAGCTCCTCCGGTGAGAGGCTCATCATCCGTTCCGCGGCCGCGCGGAAGCGTTCACCGGCATCCTTCTCGCCCATCTGGAACCCCAGCGCGGGGTTGCTGCCGAGGGGCTCGGTGCAGCCGTCGCCTCGGCCGGATACCAGGCCCGTGATCCACATCCACCCGGGGCCGGGATGCAGGCCGCGATCGGCCTCGAACCTGGCCTCGTACTGATCGGCCGGCAGCAGGGCCGGCATCAGCTCGCGGGCGCGGGGGTGGAGCGCCTGCATCATCAGGTCCGAATCGCAGCGCTCGAGCTCCTTGAGGGTCAATCTGAGCGTGTAGCGCTTCCTCTGCGTCTTGACCGCGGTGGGATCTACGTTCGCCACCCGAACGTAGAAGGTGGTGTCCCGGCCGGACCCGGAGATCCAGGTGCTGAACACATTCCGCTGCCGCTCCGGGTTCGTTGGGCGATTGAGCCGCCGTCGATCGACGATGAGATGGAGATGGGGCTCATCATCCGGCTCGAACTCGATGCGCAAGCCGGCTGTGACTCCCGCCGGCACGTGTACCCGGATCGTGTGAGCGTTCGCCGCCAGCGGTTCGATGAATCGGGGGATCACCTGATCGCCCTGCCCCGGGAGCCGAAGGTCGATGAACGACGGATTGTCGAAGTGGACCGTTGTGGACTCAGGGTTGTCCAGCCGGTAGCGGACGAACTCCGGGTACGCCCGGTAGAGGCCGACCTGCTCTTCGCCCCGGGCCCGGAAGAGGTCGCTGAGGGTGGCATCCACGTCCTCAAGAGAGGATCCGGCGGACGAGAGGCGGCTCAGCACGCCGGGCAGATAGCCGACCCGGTCGGTCGCCCGGAGTTGGCGGCCCACATCGAGCCAGAAGATCGAGGTGCCGTATGCCGGGGCTTTGTAGTCCAGACTGGGAGTCCAGTTGAGCGGACCGTCGAAATACCGCCGGTCCTCTCTCGTGGCGCTTGCCAGCGTGTTGAGCTTTGCTCCCCACGCCATGTCCACCGCGCGGGCGGTCCCCTCCCATACCCAGACATCCTGCGCGTCCTGCATCCAGATGGCCGGCGCCGCGGCGTTCTGCACTCCGTGGAACAGCTCGTGCGGCTCCACGGCCAGAAGCATGCGCACCAGCGGCGGGCTGATATAGATCTCCCCGGACGCGAAATAGAGCCCGTTCGGGTCGACGGTCGAGAGGCCCGGATAGATTTTGGACCGCGGACCAAAGAGATGAGCGTCGAGCCAAGCCAGGTACTTCCGTTTGTCGGGTGCGGGCATGACCGTGGGTGCGGGGAACCCAAGCTCGCGCAGCCAGTGGCTCGCGGCCCGGAACTCTCTCCTGGAGTATCCCACTTCAATTCTGGAGTCGCTGTCGCCGCAGAGCTTCTCGACGATCCATTCCGCCGCGTCCTCCGCGACCATGTCCTCCCAGAGGCTGGCCGCCAGCTCCGTCGTCTGCTCCAGCAGCACGGCATAGAACCAAGTGCACTTCACGTTCCAGTCAGCCTTCCAGCCTCCAGCATCCTGAGCCCGGAGCGCGACTGGATGCGCCAGGGCCAGCCCAAAGGCCGCCAGCACACCAAGCCATGCGGCTCGGACGCGAACGACCGGGAGGCAACGAGAACCGGTTCGGGCGATCATGGGTACGCCTCCGCAGGGCGAAGTCGGTTCACCGGAGGCGCAGGACGCCCTCGGCGACCACGGCGTCGAGCACATTCTCCCGCTCCATGAGGGAGGAAGCGTTCGGATCGAGTTTCGTAAGCGAGGCCACGACCTCGGCGCGGAACGCCTGGAGACGCCTTTCGAGGTCCGGCTGTCGGGCGGCCTCGGCCAGGGTTGTCTCCAGGGCCCTCCGAAGCGCAATGCCTTCGCGAACCAGCGCTCTTACTCCACCCGTTTCATCGGCCAGAACGGCGCGGGTGTACCCGTCCTCCAGCTCGCTCATGCGCGCTCTGCGGCGGGCGGTTTCAGGATCGAGCGCCTGCATGGTTTCGAGGTGGGCCCTCTGCAGCGCCTCCAGGCGATCCCGCAGCTCGGGGTTCTCCTGGAACACGCTTGTCAGCAGTCCAAACAGGCGTTCGCGACGCTCGGCACGTTCTCTGTATTCCGGGGGGAGCGCCTGCCAGGGGCCGCCTGGTGCTGGGTCCGGGGGCTTCTGGCCGATCGCCGGCGAGGCCTGGAGGGCCATGACCGCCGTGGCCACAAGAACCGATAACCGGGAACACTCGGAGATCATCGGGCCATGGCCATTACTCCGCGGCCGCCGCCGAACGGAATTCCGAACCCCAGCCGTACCTGGATGTCTCGCTGGGAGAGCCGGTCACCGACCAGCCCGCCCGCATCGTACTCCGCGGTATAGCTGAACAACTCCGATCCGGCGTTCAGACTGATCATCCCCAGTCGCACCGACACCCCTGCCCCCAGCACCCCCGACAGGTTGGTCGTTTCTGCGGCGTCGGTGAACGCCACTCCGCCCCGGCTCACGACCCCCACTCCGCCGGTCAGAAACACCGACAGGATGCTCCGCCGGGGGAGGAGAAAGACCACGAGTTGTCCGGCCCCGTTGAACAACTTTGCGTCCCGCTGCTCCGATGGTCCGCCGGACGGACTGAAGGCGAAGGTGGTCGGAACGTAGGCGCCGCTCACATTGAGGCCGATCCTGTCGCCGACCCAGAGACCGATCCGCGCCCCCAGCGAGAATCCCGCTTCCAGCTCGCCTACGGTCCCGTTGCTGGCGTCAATCAGCTTTTCGGTGGGGATGTAGACCCCGATCTCCGGGGCGAGGCTGAACCGCTGGGCCGCGGCGGGGAGCGCGTAAAGCAGCCCTGCCACAACGAAGGTCGGAATCACACCGGCTCGCCCCATGAGAAGAACCCCCAGGCTGTGGGTGGCAACGCTCGGTTAAACGGATTGCCGGGAGTGATTCCGCCAGCAGCGGACGGTGGAGCGGGAATGGACCCTGGCTCGGCCTACCTGCTCGAGAGCCTCGAAGCGGGGCCCTGAGGCCCGCGCGGCGTGGCGGGGTCCGGCCGCCTTCTGCGTTGAGTGGGATGTTCATCTCTCCGGCGACCGCTTGTGAAGAAGTGCCGTCATGACCAGCCGATGCGGCCCCCCAGCCGTCACGCTCGGGTCCTGCTCCCGTCGGGGTTCGCGCTTGGTTTGATGCTGGCGGCCTGCGGCGGACCGGGAACCAGCCCCGCGATCCGGCTCGGCGACCTTCCCCTGCCGTGCGAGCAGCAGGGATATCCCTGCACCTGGAACGAAGTCGACCCCGCGATCACGACCCGAACCCAACTGCTCGCCACCATCGCGGCGCGGTACTCGCTCACCGCGCCTTCGCTCGACAGCATCGCCACCCTGCTGCGGGTGCTTCCGGGAATGGCCGAGGTGTCGATCGATGGATCAGGGGTGCGGTTCCGACTGGATGGAGGCCGGCCGGCGTGGGTGTTCCTGCCGGGCGAGATGGATCACCATCGGATGCCGGAGGGGGCGGTCCCGCCCCAGATCGGATTGGGCACTCCTGCGCCGGAGACGACCCGGCTCGGAGCCCTCGGGTCCGGAGTGGGCCGGCTCCTTCGCCCCACGCCGCTGCTGGCAGCGACGCTTCAGGAGGGTGAACGCATCGCCGGGGAGCCTGGTGAGCCAAAGAAGGCTCTGGTGATCTCCCCGTTCGACTACGAGTGGCCCGCGGAGGGATTCCCCAGCCTGGGCGCCGACTTCACCCGGAGAATTCTCAAGATCAAGGACTACAAGCAGGAAAACGGAGGCGAGGTCACCTATCACGCCGACCTCTCGAGACTGAGCGACAATCCGGCGGACCCGGGGTCCCGGCAGCGCACCGCGGAGGGAACGCTGCTGCTGTCGGGGGAAGTCCAGTTCGAAGACTTTCTCGGCTGGGACAAGCGGAAACTGAATCTCATCATCCTGGCCTCCCACGGAACCACGGTGAACTGTTACCGGGGCGCCCCGCGGGGAGGCGATCCCGCGATAGTCACCGAAAAACTCCCGCCCTGGACCGAAGGCCAATGGTGCCCGTCGATCTACGTAGGCCGCGCCAAGCAGGAGACCTACGGCCAGTACCGCGGGGTCGAGATCTACATGGCCGCCGACTACTCCTGGACCCGGCCGCCGGATCCGGTCACCAAATTCGACCAGCCGGGTGAGGTCGGCTGGCGGGACGTGCGACCGGAGCTGAGCGAGACGGAAGCACGGGAGTGTGCCGAGCTGGTGGCGAGAAAAGTGAAAGATCCGGCAACCAGTAGCGGTGCGCCGTGCGACGACCAGAAATGGGAGCACGACTACAACTATCTGATACTCTGGTGGCCCTTCTTTCTGGAGCAGTACCCCAACGGACTGGAGAAGGTCATCGTCTTCCTGGGGGCCTGCTATTCGGGAGTCAACATGGTGCTGCCCGACATCCTGGCGAAGGATGGAAACGAGGCCGTCACCGTCTTCGCGTTCGACAAATCGGTGGTGGCAGGCGATGCCTGGCACGTGATCGGCAGCATGCTCCACCTGGTGGATCGCGGCTATCACTCGAAGGAGCTGATCAGGCGTTTGAAGGAGCTGGACCGGACCCAGCACCTGGTCGGCAAGACCATGGATCCGTCCGGGCACGAGCCGTCCTCCCGACCGCCTGAGATTCTGGACAAGGGGGCCCATGCCACCCATGGCCGGGACGTGGTTCAGTTGGTGGATCCGGCCACCGGGGAGGAAATCACCGACAGCGCGATGGTGACGGTCCGGGGCTCTCCCGGCGACCGGAAGCCGGACCTGCTCGAGCTGAGAGCGCGGATTATCGGAGTCGCATCCGACGATCCGATCGACCAGGTCCGCTTATTCGTCTCCCCCGAGGATGACCCGCAGGGTTCACCGTATCTCCCCGAAAAGCGGGTTAGGGAAGGCGTGTATGAACACGACGGCGACCTCTCCCTCGGGCGCGACCACCGGGAGGGCGAGCACGTCGATCTCGAGATCCGGGCGGAACTGCCGGATGGCGGGGAGTCGCGCTGGGTGTATCGCGACATCCGGCTTGGTGGGTCCTGGTGGGACATGCGGCTGAGCGGGGTGCGCAGCGGCAGGTTCGGCGGCTCCCGAGCGACGGCAAGGGCCGGACCCGAGGGGATCGTGGGAATCAACCTGCTGAGCGACGCCGCCGCTCCGTCCAACCTGATAGCGATCACCTTCGGGGCCCGGAGCCCCCTGACCGCGCCCGGGGCCGTCACGCCGGCCGGCGGTGTGAGCCTCGGCCTCGATCTCGATCGGATGGCCGACGGGGGCGCCGACGGCTTCTGCACCGGCCGGGGAGGACCGGCCTATGCGCCGCCACCAACGGTGACGATCGGGTCCATCTCCGATCGCTACGTGAAAGGCTCCGTGACCGGTGTGCTCCACCGCTGCGATCCTGGGCACAAGCCGGCCGAACGCAGCAGCGTCCAGATCGACTTCGTCGCCGCCGTGATCTGTCGTCCAGGCACGACCGGCGGGCCCCCCTGCCGTAACTGAATTCTGCTAACGGGAGATGCCATGATCGTGCTTCGCTCAGGAGTGGCCGCGTTGCTGCTCGTCGGGGTGGGATGCGGCGGTGCGCAGGACGGATCCGGCGCAGGAGACGGCGGTGACGCCGGGCCCCGCCCTGCCGGCGCGAACAACTCTGCCCCAAGTCCGCTGGGCACATCCGAAGGCAGCTTCGCGGTCGGCGGGACCACATACACTTTCCGCGTGGTACGCTGCGACCTGAGCGGCGGGGACCCCGACGGCATGCTGCTGCGCGGCGGCGGCACGACGCCGGACGGGCGCCAGCTCGCGATCGAGGTGGAGCGCGTGGAGGGCGAAGCGGTCGTCGAACGGGCCTCGGTGATGATCGGGACGGCGCGCGAAGGGGAACGGTGGAGCGCCCGTCGGGCTCAGGGCCCCGACGGCTCGTGGTTCGGGGACGAGGCAGGACAGACCCGCGCCAATGGCCCACTGGTCCAGATCTCCGGGTCCGATCTGGTCGTTGAAGCGGCGTTCGGCAACCGGGCCGGCACCTCGACCGCGGAAGGGGTGCTGCGAGCACAGTGCGAGCGAATCGCTGGGTGATTCATGCTTCGGGCGGAATAGGTCCCGGGGTCACCGCGGCTTCACCTGGAAGTCGCCGTGACCACGGCCAGGCTTCTGAACCTCCGTTCTTCGTTTCAGGACGAATGCGTGATGCCGGACCAGTGGTGGGGTGCTGCTGGCGCTCGGCGTGGCCCGGCCGACTCGTTCCCGCCTCCGGCGTGCGAAGTAGTGGACTATCCCTGCACCTGGGGTGTGGTGGACGAAGCGGTGGTGAAGCGGGAGACGCACTCGGCGAAATCGGCATGCGCCTGAGTCCTCCGCGCCACCTTAGAAAGCAAGTGACTTACCGGGGGCAGGGCGCTCCGCGCGGACACACGGTGGCCATGAACTCGATCCGGACGGCGTTGCGCTCGTCCGGCTTGTGCCCGGATCGCACCGATACATGACTCCGTTGATTAACCCGGCGACATACTGATCAGTGAGCGCCGTGATGGTCACCAAAGGAACGGGCGGACATCCAGGCCCTCCTCGGGGGCCGCGGCGAGATCGAACGAGGAACGGGCGGGCCCGGAGAGTTCATCCGCCTCGACGGCAAGCGGGCATCCGCGACGGCCACGTTCACCGACCGGATCGCTGGAGTCACGGCAGAGGGCACGCTGAGCGCCGCTTGTCCCTGACCGCTGAACCGGAAAGGAACGGACATGCGCAGCATACTCGCGGGAGTGGTCGTGACGTGCGCGCTCGCCGTGGTGGCCTCGGGCTGCTCGCAAGACGGAGAGGATTCATCGCGTAGCTCGCCCTCTCCGCCTGCCCGCTCGAGCCAGGACCTGGCGACAGCCACCGTGCCGACGCCGCCTCCGTCCGCCGGTCCGGCGGCCGGAGCGACGGGGGGACTCGAGGCCAGGCTCACGCCCCAGTATCTGGCTGGAGAGTGGTGCGCCATCTTCAGCCAGGAACGCTCGAGATACGTGTTCGGCCCCGACGGATCCTTCCGCCGCGCCCTTCCGGGAGCGGACCTCACGACGGGGGCGGAGCACGGGACCGTGGACGACCTCCTCGAGGACTTTGACGTGGTCCGCGAGGTGGAGGCAGATCGGTTCGTCATCGCCCGCGGCGGGCGCGGACATCGGGGTTACGTCTTCCGGCGCGGCCCCTGTTGACGGGCGCGGGACGGGCGAATTCCTCTGGCGGGGCACTCCCACGCGAGGCGACCGTGAGGCGGCGGCTGCACCTAGGCCGGTGGATCTTCGCCGCAGGCGTCGTCATTGCTCAGGCCTGCGTCGGAGGCGGTCCCGCCACGGTCGACGCCCCGATTCCCGGGCTTGCCCTGCCTCCGGACTCCGTCCCGGGCCTCGAGTGCGAACGGAACGACTTCCCCTGCGCCTGGGGCTCGGTGGACTCCGCGGTGGTCGCCCGCAGCATTGCCATCGGCCGGGAGGCGTTGGGCCGCTCGCGCTCCAGCGGCATCCCGGCTGCCCGCGCCTGGCTCGAAAGCGTCGAAGGCATAGCCGAAGTCCTGGCCGATTCCGCCGGTCTGGTCTTCCGGCTCACCGGTGGCCGGCGCATCTGGGTCGAGACCGCGCCGGACAACGAGCGCTTCGGTGCCGGCGCCCACGCTGCCGGGCATCTGACGCCGGTTTCCGCCGGGATGCCGCTGCCTTTCAGCTCTGCGGCGCCGGCCCCGCCCGGTTCGATCGTCGGCGAGGATCGCAACGGAGACGACAAGATCAACCAGCGGGACCAGCGGCGAGCGCTGGTACTCGACCCCTACCTTCACGAAGTAGCCTTCACCGGATACAACGGCGGTCCCCGAGTCGCGGAGCTGCTGGAAAAGTCCGGGGCCTATGCCGGGCAGGTGACGCTGCAGGTCGACGACGAGATCAGTCTCGCCTCCTACCAGGGCTGGGCCGAGTACGATCTGATCACCGTGTTCAGCCATAGCGGCGTGAAGTGCGCCGGCAACGATTGCGCCTGGCTGCTCTGGCTCGGGATTCACCTCGATCCGTCACTCGCCGCGACCGATGTAGCGGCTCTCAAGGCCTGGCTGGAACCCATCGGACTCGAGCTCCGGGTCCGGATGGCCGATGTCGAGCGCGAAACGGTCCAGGCCGGCGACTCACTCTACTGGAGCGTCGGGGCTTCGGCCGATTTCTTCCGGCACACCTATCCTCGGGGCCTGGACCGCAAGATCATCGTGATCGGTTCCTGCAGCTCGATGGACCCGGCGATGATCCTGGCCATGACCGGTCCTCCGCGCTCCGACGCGTCCGCCTACTTCGGATTCACGAACCTGGTCGAGGCCCGGGATGCGGACGGCGCCGTCAGCTCGTTTCTGGATCTGATGGTGGACCAGGGTCTCAGTGCCAAACAGTCCTATTCGCAGCTCAGGAAGCGCGGGCTCACCCGGTTCGTCGATGAAGAGGGCGTCACCGAGTTCGTGGGCCACCTGGTCCGGAACCCGCGGGCCCGGGAGATCATCCGTCTGGTGGATGCGAAGGACATCCCGCTGCGCGACGGCGCGGATCTCGATTCCCTCGTTGGCGGATCGATAGGCGACCGCGTCCCCGATTCACTGACGGTCACCGCGCTGGTGGAAGGCGTCATCACGGGGAATGAAGATGCCGGGCTGGTCGATCATACCACCGGTTCCGAGGTGGTCCACATGGAGGCGTGGCTCGAGCTGGACGGCAAGCGGATCGGCCGGACCGAAGGCCTCCTCGACAAACCGAAAAGGGGGAATGTCATCCGGGTGGACTTCAAGGACGTGCCGGTGGGCTTCGATCTCCGGAAGGATCAGCAGTACGAGCTGGAGGCGGTGCTCCTCCTCCCCTCCGAGAAGGACGAGGAAGGCGAGAGCCGGTATTCCGTGCGGCTCGCAGGGGCGAGCTGTTCCTGGCGGATCTCCTATCAGGGCGCACGCGACGGTCGTTACGCGGGGAACCAGGTGATGCACCGGTTCGATTTTGTGAGCTTCGACCCGTCTCCTGACCGTCGCACCTGGCTCACGCGGCAGATCGCGTTCCAGAAGCGGGGCAGCTTCGCCCTGACCATTGCATTCGGCGCGGACGGCCTGCCGCTGGGGCGCACCGGCAGCTTCGTGCTCGGTGCGGAGGAGCTTCGCGGCGAGCGGCTGACCCTGGACGTCGATCTGGACTTCCCGTGGCAGAACCGGATGACCGGCGAGAACCGCACCTTCATCGTCCGGCTCGACCGGAATGACCGCGACGTCCTCGCAGGGTCGTTCGAGGGCAGGCTGCTCAACGTGCCGCGCCGCGCCCCGTTGCCGGACCCGGTCGATCACGGCGACGTGAGCGTCGAGGGCGAATTCGTGTGGCGCCGGGGACAATGCCGGCCTGACCGATGAGCGCGGGACGCCGAGGTAATTGAACGGGCACAGGCTTTTCAGACGCTCCCTGATCGATTTTCGGTCGTGTTTCAACGCCGGCGTCCATGCAACCCGCGCTACAACGTCCATACATGGAGCACACAAACCGGAACCGGGGGATACGACGATGCTGCGCACACACGCGGGAGCGGTGCTGGCCTTGCTGATGACAGCCGGCTGCGCCACGAAGGGCTACGTCAGGAATCAGGTTCAGCTGGCGGCGGACACGAGCCGCGTGGGATGGACAGCCGGCGACAACGCGGTCAGGCAGGAGCTCGGGCAGGTCCGGACCGACGTGGACACCCTCAAGAGCAACGTGTCCACCCTGCGGCAGGATCTCACCGTCATGCGCGACTCGCTCGGGGCCCGGATTATCGCGATGGAGAAGGGCCTGCAATTCATCCTCCCGGTGACCTTCGCGTTCGACGACGCGACGGTGAGCGAGGAGGGCCGCCCGGCGCTCGACCAGTTCGCCGGCGTCGTCGGCAAGCACTTCCAGGGCGCGGTGGTGACGGTTGAAGGGTTCGCCGATCCGGCCGGCTCGGCCGCCTACAACCGGCGGCTTTCGCTGGAGCGTGCCGAAAACGTCGTGGCCTATCTCAATCAGGCCGGCCTGAACGGGGCGACGATCCGCGCGGTCGGGCTCGGAGAGACGCGGGCCGTCGTCGAGGGCGCCTCACGCGACATGCCCGGGGCCGACGCCAACCGGCGGGTGGTGTTCGTGATCGAAGGGATCAACCCGGCGATAATGACCACCATGAGATAGGCCTTCCCCTCTTCGGGCGGGGCGGCTCCGTGGGATCAGGCGGGCCCCAGGAGCCGCTTCGCCTCGATGAGGTCAGTGGTCTCGAAGCCCTCCCGGAACCCTTCGTAGACCCGGGCCAGCTCGGCGCGTGCCGCTGTCGCGCCTTCTCCGCTGCCCGACACCCGCACCAGATCCATCGCGGCCCGGAGCTCCAGCGACATCGCGCGCTGCCGTTGCGCCGCCTCGATCGCCTGCCGGAGCGCCGCCCGCACCTCGTCAGGGGCGGCGCCGAGGTGCCGCAACGCCGCGGCCCGAAGCCGCCACAGCTCGGCCTCGTGGAATCGCTCGCCGGTCCGCTCCACATAGGTCAGCGCCTCGCCCACGGTCCGATCCGCCTCCGCCGCGGCGCCCACGCTCAGGAGCCCCTCGGCGAGCCAGCCGCCCGACCACACCGACGCGCCGAGCTCGGTGCCGGACGCCCGGTGCCCCGCGATGCCCTCGCGCATGTGCACGAGACCCTGTTCTCCCTGCCCCTGGCCCACCAGCAGCTCTCCCCGGAGCAGACGACCCGCCGCCGAGTACATCGGCAGGCCATGGTCGTCGCACAAAACGATCAGCTCGTCGGTTTGCGCCTGGGAGGTGCGCCGGTCGCCCAGGAGCTGGTACACCCAGGCGGTGAAGAACAGGGTTTGCGCGAGCCCGGCAGGGCTTCGCTGCGCCCGGGCGAGCGCCAGCGCCTCGTCCGCGCGGCGGCGCGCCTGGTCGGGGAAGCCGGAATACCAGAGGGTGAGCGACAGAAAGGCCAGGCACGCCGTGCCCGAATCGTAGCCATACTCCTCGGCGTCGGACTCGACGGGCTCCCGCTCGGCGAGCGTCACGCCTCGCTCCAGGTGGCGGCGCGCGGCGCGGAGATCGCCCATCCAGAGGTTGGTGTCTCCCAGCGCCTCGTGCGCCACCAGCAGGAGCCCGGCGTTGCGCCGCCGGTCGGCGAAGGTGAAGAGCTGCTTGGCGAATTCGAGCGCCACTCCATACTCGGCACGGAGCTCGTGAAACTCCCAGAGCCCGTGCAGGATGGCGACCAGCTGGGAATCGTCGCGGGCCCGCTCCGAGAGCAGGGCGGCCCGGCGGTAGGCCTTCCCCACTTCGGCGTCGCCGTACCCTCTGGTCAATCGCATCGCGGACCCCGCCGCCACCTGGAGCGCCAGCTCGAGACGATCCCGGTCCCGGGATTCCGGCAGAGTTTCCAGCAGCGCGAGCCCCCGCGCGGCCAGCGCCGCCGACTCGCGGCTGGCGTGCACCTGGAACGCCTGTCGGGCCGCCGTGAGCAGGTAGTGAGCCGCCCGCTCGGGCTCGCGAGCCCCTTCCCACAGCATCGCCAGCTCCTGCGCCACCTCGGCGGTTCGCTCCTCGAACACAGCCTCGAGCGCGGTCGCGACCGCGTGGTGCAGCTGGGCGCGCCGGGTCGCGCGGAGCGTGGCGTAAAGCGTGTTCTGATACAGCACGTGCACGAAGCGGTAGCGCAGCGAAGGGACGCGGTCCGGCAGCTCACGCTCCTCCACCAGCCGCACCAGCGCATGCACCCGCTCGAGCCGCTCGAGCCGCGCTTCGACCTCCAGCGCGTCGAGGGAGAGCGCCCGGGCGACCACGGCAGAGTCGAACTCGTAGCCCTGCACGCTCGCGGCGACCAGGAGCGCCCGGCCCTCGTCGTCGAGCTGGGCGATCTTCCGCTCGATCATCCCGCGCACCGACTCCGGCAGGCCGCGCTCCAGGTCCGGCATCGCTTCGGCCAGCGCCCAGCGGGTGGTGCCGTCGGGGTTGGGGGTCCGGGCCTGGATGACCTCGCGGTCGCGGAGGTAGCGCACCAGGTCGACCATGAAGAGTGGGCTGCCCTCGGTCTTCGCCAGAATCACCGCCGGGAGCTCCGGCGGAAAGGCATGTCCGGCGAACTGGAGCGCTAGGTAGGCGGCGATGTCGTCGCGGGTCAGGAAGTCGAGCGTGAGCTCGCGGCAGAGACCGCGCGACTGGAGGTCCGGCTTGATCCGCAGAAACGGGTGATCCGCGAGCAGCAGGTCGGACGGGCGGTAGGTCACCACGATCAGCCCGGCCACCGCGCCGAGCCGCCCGGTGAGGTACCCCAGGAGGTCGACGGTCGAGACGTCCGACCAGTGAAGGTCCTCGAAGAAGAGCACGAGCGGTCGCGCCCTGGCCATCGCTTCCACGAACCCGGCGAGCTCCCGCTTCATCCGCTCCTGCGACGCGGACTGCACCTCTCGCTCCAGGGCCCTGCGCTCGCCGGAGTCCGCCTGCGTCGCCACCTGGGCATACCAGGTCGGGGCCAGCTCCCGCATCGTGCGGGCGACCTCGGGTCCCTCACTGCGCAGCAGGCCCTCGAGTGCTTCGAGGTGCGGGAGATACGCCTCGGTGCCCGCGAGCCGCTCCGAGCACCGCCCCCGCGCGATGGTCGCGGCGCCCTCGGCGGCCAGCTCGCTCAGGAGCTCCTCCACCAGCGTGGTCTTCCCGATCCCGGGCTCGCCCGCCACACAGAACAACAGGCCTTGCCCGGCCCGAGCGGACTCGAACGCCGCGCGCAGACCGGCGCGCTCCGCGTCCCGCCCGACGGTGCGGCGGACCGCCGGCCGGAGCGCGGGCCTCGGAGCGGTGCGTGAACCCGCCGGAGCCTCGCGCGACATGGTCGCGTCGAGCGCCGCCACGAAATCGGGCAGCGTGGGGAAGCGGTCCCCGGGCTCGCGCGCCAGTGCCTTGAGCAGCGCCTCGTCGAGCGCCGGGGGGAGATCCGGCCGATCCGGCGACAGCGGCGCCGCGGCGCTGGTGAACCGCTGGACCAGCATGGCCTCCGGCGTGAGCCCGGTCCAGGGCGGTTTGCCCGCGAGCATCTCGTACACGACGCACCCGAGGCTGAACAGGTCGCTCCGTCCGTCGACGCCCTCCTCGCCGAGCGCCTGTTCCGGACTCATGTAGGTCGGCGTTCCGATGCTGGTCCCGGTGCGGGTGAGCCGCGCGTCCTGCGCCCGCCGGAGCGCCCGGGCGATGCCGAAATCGGCGACGAAGGCGTGTCCGTCGGCGAGCAGGATGTTCTCGGGCTTGATGTCCCGGTGAATGACGTGCCGCAGGTGGGCGTAGCCGAGCGCGTCCGCGACTTCGCGGGTGATCCGGA
>Ga0268386_10000573_pt1 | contig 23554 bp, 19 predicted proteins | sample RVTome_15_FD_200260 | JGI IMG/M metagenome (GOLD analysis project Ga0268386, IMG submission 200260) | Soil microbial communities from uranium-contaminated site in the Upper Colorado River Basin, Wyoming, United States - RVT150D86... ...
CGGCATCGTCGCGAGTTCGAACGGCACCAGTTCGTCCGTCAGGTCGATGTGAAACACAGCGAGTTCGTAATAGGCGCCGTTCTGCTCGCCCTTTATGCCTAGCTCATAATTGTCCGCGATCTGCGCCTCGAGCGACGGGTTGAAGCCGCCGCTGCTATCGGGGTTGGCAAGTTCCGTGGTCGTCGGAGTCTCGAACGACCTGCTGAAACTGCCGAAAAGAATGTGTTCGCCGAGACTGAAGTTTACCCCCGCGGATGGGCTGATTTCCTCGAAGTCGATTTCGCCGGAGTCGTCCCCATCGGCAAGGAAGTTGTCGCCTATATCGAAAGTCAGCTGGTCGTATCGCGCTCCGGCTGACATGGAGAGATCGTCGGTCAACTCATATCGGCCCTGCACGTACAACCCCAGGCTGTCGACCTGCTCCTGCTGGTCGAACGTCAGGTCGCCGCGCACGCCCTCGTTGTTGTCGAATCGCAAGCGGTCGTCGTCCTGGCGATCCAGGTCGACCCCGAGCGTCAGTTGCAACGCGTCCGGCAGCATGCTGCGGGGCGTGTACTGCGCACCGACACCGTAGAAAAACCTTTCGAGATCGACGGCGCCGCCGTCGACGAAGGGCAGTTCGTTGCTGAAGTCGCGCCATACGTAGTAATTCCGCAGCAGCAGCTCGCCGTGTGGCCTGTCTCGTTCGTAGACCAGGCCGATGCGCTGCTGGGACAGTGCCTCGCCCGCATTGAACAGCACGTTCAGGTCGCGCGCGGCGCGAATATCTGCCGCAAGCTCTGCCGCATTGATGCCGCCCGGGTCTTCCGACTCCGGCTGGTCGGTGTGGTTGACCGCGATGGTGAGGCGATCGTTCTCGGTCAGGTCGAATCCCAGCCGTCCATTCAGCAGCGTGCCCCGGGAGAAGGAATGGTCGCGGTAACCGTCGATCTCCTGCCTCGACGCGTTGAACAGGTAATCGATAAGCCTGGACGATCCGCCGGTCTTCAGGTTGTATCTCTCGAAACCCAATTCACCTCCGGCAATTCCACCCTCGATGAAAGGCTGCGTCTCGCCCAGTTCCGTTTCGACCGAAATCACGCCACCGGACGCATTGCCGTAAAGCGACGATGCCGGGCCTCGCAGCACTTCGATGCTTTTCGTGGAACCGAGGTCGATGCTGTCGACCTGCGCCTGCCCGTCGGGCAGCGTCTCCGGGATACCGTCGACGTAAACGCGGATGCCGCGAATGCCGAAGCCGGATCGTCCTCCGAAACCGCGCAACGAGATCCTGAGGTCCTGCGAAAAGTTATACCGGTTTTGCATGTACAGGCCGGGAACGCCCGAGAGCGATTCGTCCAGCGCAAGCTGCTGGGTTGCGTTCTGGATTCGCTCCTGTTCGACCACCGAGATCGACCGCGGAACATCTCGGACCGCGGACTGCATACGTGTCGCTACGACGACGATCTCATCGAGCGTCTCGGTTGACGCTGTTTCCTGACCGTGAGCGAAGCCGGCGGCAAAAAAAACCAGTAGCACAACGTGCTGCGGTGAATGGAGGAAGCGACGACACATGGACATCTGGTTAGTGGACCTGCCTGCTAGTGGCCTGTTACGGGGGAATCGAAAGTATCTCGTTCGGTCTGGATCAGGTCTAAACCTCAACGTACGGCATGGATTTCATGATTTCAAGCTGTTCGGCTTCGGAGAAGCCGCGGCCCAGCCAGTTCCGGTGGGGCCGGTATGCCTCCGCGGCGGTCAGCGTCGGCAGCACCGGCGTGCCGACATCCTCGCGGAGAAAGAACGCGTTCGTCCCGGTCGAGTCGCAACCCGCAAGACGGTAACCCTTTTTCACTCCGAGCGATTCCAGCGCACGCAGGGATGCGCCGTGGAAAAAGCCGCTCGGATGCCTGGCGTAGCGCTCGAACTCGGGATCGTAAGGGACGGTCCAGGACAGCGCCGGACCGATCCCGGCGTTGTATTCGATGCAGACGAGCCGCGGGGAGACGCAATCCAGCACCTCCCAGAACCAGTAATCGTTGCCGTCCACGTCGAGCGACAGGAAATCGATGTCTCCCGAGACACCGTGCTGCCGAATGGTCTCGTTCAGGTTCTCGCGGGTCAGAAACGTGCAAAAGGCTTCGACGCCTGCGAGCCCGCGTTTGCGGGCGGCCCGAGTGAAGAAGTCGCAGTTTTCGGCAGAACCGTCCATCAGGAGTCCTTGAAACCGTTCATGCAATATCAGCCGCAGGCTGTTGCACTGTGTGGCGCCGAATCCGAATTCCACGAATCGCCGCGACTCGAAGCCGATCTCGGAGAACACAAAGCGAATAATGCCGTCCTCGCCGTTCTGCGAGAGGTAGCTGTATTCGTATTGGCCGAGGCCGGCGGCCGGGTCTGTGCCCTCCGGCGGCCAGTCCCCGAGATCCTTCCTGCGCCATTTCCTGTGCGCTTTCGCCGCGCGCAGCGCTGCCGGGACGATGCGCCGCTTGAGCCACTTGAAGGCCCGCTTCGTCCGGTACTTCTTTACAAACTTTTTCGACAAGTCATTGCGGCCTTGTTCCGCCGTGAACTCAAAATTGTGGCTGTGGGCATGGGCCGCAATAGTACCCCAACGAACTCCCGCCACGGGCAACGCGCCGTCCCGGGCGCACGTTGCCTTTCGTGCAGCCCGTCGCTACCCTTGATCGGCACCGCTTCAGTAGCGAAGCCAGAGTCCTGGCCGCTGACCGCCACCGACTGTTGGACAACTCGGGTGAGGAGGATCAACCAGTGCATCGCCTGTATCCGGATATCGTTTGTGGACACGGCTGAGGCACCCGGCTGGGCCAGCCGCCTGGGGGTCATTGCGATCCTGCTCGGCGTCCTGCTGGCGGCGTGGCACGCGAACGAATGGATGAAGCTCGGCATCGTGGGTACGCCGCCATACTCCCTCGCAACCATGCCGGAAGCGGATTGCGAGCAAGACGAACTCGAGGAAGAAGGGGTGTCGCTCGAGGAGTGTCGGCAGTTGGCCTACGTGGTTCACGACATCAGCATCTCCGCGCCAGGCTGGTTCAAGAACTTTCACATTGCTGTCTCCGTTGCCGGCACGGCGCTCGCACTGCTGTCCGTCTTTGCCGGTATCGCGCTGGTCGATTACCGCCACTGGGCCGCGACAGCCGCGGTTTCCGTATTCGGCGCTCTGGCCATTCTGGACATGGTGTCGTTCACGGCCGTGGTAAACACCGGGCCGTTGATCCGGCAAATGTACCTGTGGAGCATCCTGTTATGGTTTTTCATTCACCTCGCGATGACCGTCGGAGCTATTGTCGGGTGCGAGGAACAGCAGGCCGTCCAGCGCCGGGCCGGCACATAGGGCAACGCTACCGATGAAGCCGGCCAGGGGTTACAGCAGGACCGCACTGATATTGCACTGGTTTGTGGCCGTATCGACCTTCTTCCTGTTCATATCGAGCTGGTGGATGCTGGGCTTGCCGCTGGCCTCCGCGGAATTCCGTTTTCGGGAGATTCCGTTTCAGCTTCACAAAAACCTGGGCATGACGCTGGTCGCGGCGATCATCGTGATGATCTATGTGAGGTTCAAACACCGTCCGCAACCTGAGCTGAGCGCGATATTGCCGCCGCGGATGAGCAAGCTCGCGACGGTCGATCACGTAGTTCTGTATGCGCTCATATTTGCGTGTTGCGTCAGCGGATATCTCTCGTCTTCGTACAGCGGCTGGGGAACGACACTCTGGTGGCTGGTGGACCTGCCCAACTGGGGGCATGAGAACGAAGAACTGAACATCCTGTATTCCGATATCCATCTCTGGACCTGCTGGTTACTGCTCGCGGTCGTGGCCGTGCATATAAGCGGGGTTGTGTATCATGCGTTCCGCAACGACGGCGTCGTTCGCCGCATGCTGCATCTCTAGGGTACCCCGTCGATTATTTGCGACGGGGTACACTAGTTGCATCTCCAGGTGAAGCCGATGCGTCAATCGAAATTGCCATGTATGCGCGCTGCGACCGCCGTCGCCGGCCTCGTCATGCTGTCTTTCGGCGTGAGCGCGCAGGAAGAGAACCAGGTGCCACTCGACGAGATCATCGTGACCGTCACGCCGATTGGCAGCGCTACGGGACTGAGGAAGGAGAAAATCCCTTACAACGTTCAATCGGCCTTCAGCGACGAGCTCGAGCGCGCGCAGAGTCTGGATCTCGCCGATTTCCTGAACCGGTCGATGGGCAGCGTCTCCATCAACGATGCGCAAAACAATCCCCTGCAGCCCGATATCAGCTATCGCGGGTTTACAGCCTCCCCGCTGCTCGGCCTCGCGCAGGGGCTGGCCATTTACCAGAACGGAGTCCGGATCAACGAGCCGCTCGGGGATACCGTGAACTGGGATCTCCTGCCCGAATCCGCCGTGCACAGCATGCACCTTATCGGAGGCGCGAATCCGCTGTTCGGTCTCAACACCCTGGGCGGCGCATTGTCGGTAAGAATGAAGGACGGCTTCAATTCGCCCGGCCATCACCTGGACCTGCGGGGAGGTTCCTTCGGGCGCGCCATCGTCTCGGCCGAATCGGGCGGGCACCGGAACAACTTCGCCTGGTACGGCAACGCGCACTATTTCGAAGAGGACGGCTGGCGCCAGTTGTCACCGTCCGACGCCGCGAACTTTTACGGCAGCCTTGGATGGAAAGGCGCGAGATCGTCGCTTGGCGTCAACGGCCAGTACGGCTCGAGCGAGTTGACGGGCAACGGGCCGGTCCCGGTCGAATTGCTGCAAATCGAACGCGAAGCCATCTTCACCGCGCCGGACATTACCGAAAACAACGTGTCCATGCTCAGCGTGGACGGCAGTCATGACGTCAAGAACGACATCGTCCTGTCCGTGAGTGTTTTCTTTCGCCGCAACGAAACGGATTCCTTCAACGGCGACGCGTCGGAATTCGCGGTATGCCGGCTTGGAGGCACCGACGCGCTGCTGGAAGGGCTCGAGGGCGACGACCTGGAGGAACTCGACCTGGAACACGACGAGGTCTGCGCGGACCAGTTTGCGGATGCGGCGGCACTGGAGTCGTTCCTGAACAGCACGGCCTCAGGCCTGGGGGAGGACCCTGAATTCAACTTGGATGACCTGTCCGGCGAGTTGTCGGGAACGGGCGTGCTGGCCGATTCGGCGATCAATAACTCGAGCACCCGCATGCAACGAAGCTATGGGTCCGACGTGCAGCTGGTGTTCTCCAATGATCTCTTCGAGAAGACCAACCAGTTCATCGTCGGCGCGGCGTGGTTCACCGGTGACTCCGACTTCGATTCCGTCCTGGAACTGGCGAATCTCGACCCGGTCAGCCGAAGCACCGCAGGACTGGGTACCGGCACCTTCGTCGACGAAGCCGCCACCAACATCAAGACGCGCAAAGAGACCTGGAGTCTTTACCTGACCGATACGATCGACGTCAGCGACAGGATGAGCCTTACCCTGTCAGGTCGCTTCAACCGCACGAGCGTCGACCTGGAGGACCAGTCGGGCGAGCGGCCGGAACTCAACGGCAAGCATGACTTCAACCGCTTCAATCCGGCAATCGGAATGACTTATCAGCTGACCGATGAGCTGAACCTGTACGGAAATTACAGCGAATCCTCCCGCGCTCCTACACCGGTAGAACTCGCATGCAACGATCACATCTTCGAACTGGCCGTCGACATTGCCGTGCAACAAGGCGAGGATCCCGAAGACGTTGATTTCGAATGCCGCCTGCCCAATGCATTCCTTGCCGATCCGCCGCTGGAACAGGTTGTTGCCCGGAGCTACGAACTCGGCGCGCGCTGGAACTTCGACAACACCGACGTCCACGTCGGCCTTTTTCAGACAACCAACAATGACGACATCATTTTCCAGACCACGGGACGATCTACCGGCCTGTTTGCGAACGTGGACAAGACCCGGAGGCTTGGCTTCGAAAGCGCCCTGCACGGAAACTGGCGCAATCTGGACTGGTTCCTGGCGTACAGCTACATCGAGGCAACCTTTGAAGCACCGTTCGAAGCACTGAGTCCGAATCACCCTTTCGCCGACGAAGAGGAAGGCACCATCCAGGTTCGAGCCGGCGACCGGATTCCGGGCGTTCCTGTCCACCAGGGAAAATTCGGCGGGGACTACGTGTTCAATGACAGCGTGAGCGTGGGCGTGGACGTTCTCTACAACTCGGGGCAGTATCTTCGAGGCGATGAATCGAACCGGCTGGAAAATACCGGCGCGTTTGCAGTCGTCAACCTGCGGGGCCAGTATCGGTTGAACGAACACCTGATCTTCTTTGCCGCGATCAACAATCTCCTCGACACGGACTATGAAACATTCGGCCTGATGGGCGAGGAACCTGGCGAAGTCGATGTTCCCGAGTTTTCCGGTTTCTCCAACCCTCGCTTCCTGGGACCGGCTGCTCCCCGTGCCGGTTTCGTCGGGGTAAAGCTCAGCCTTTGATGCGGAGAGGCCCGGCGGCCAGCCAGCTGTCCGACTCAAAATGTTGACTTGCCGGGTCCGAAGCGCATTATTGGTTTCGTGTTGTACATGTGGCTACGCAATAGCGGCCCAATCACCGTATCGAGAATTCAGGCCGGACAAGGGAAGGCGTGAGAATCGCGGAGTGCCGTCAGGCGTTCACGCGATGCTTCCGGAAAAAGGACGGATTATGGATTGATCGGATTCGATAACTCCGCACCTCACAGGGGGTACTCAACATGGCGAAAAATGCGCAGGAGAAAAAGTGCACCACGACGGCGACGATAGCCTCGGCGGTGCTGGCTCTGTCGATGCTGTCTTCGAGCGCCGTGGCGTTCGAGTCGATGCAGATGGGCGACTGGGACGTTCAGATCACTGGCAATATCAACGGATTCCTCACCAATACGGAATGTGATCCGGGCGCAGGCCCGGTCGCAGGCGGCCTTGCCTGCGGTTCTAACGGCCAGGACCGCGACCTCGGGAACATCCGGACAGGACTCCTTCCCGCCTTTTTCAGCTTCAACGCGAAGCAGGAAACCGACACTCTGACCACCGAGGTGATGATCGGATTCCAGCCCGGCATCGACGGCGGCAACCAGGGCGGAATTACCGGCAGTCCGCTCGACGGCGGGCTCGGCCTGAACTCCGAAAACCTCCGTCAGGTCTTTGTTCAGTTCGGCTCCGACTGGGGAAAGGTCAAGATAGGGCGAGACCTGGGTCTGTTCGGATCCGATGCGATTCTGTCGGACATGACCCTGCTCGGCGTCGGCACCGTATCGGACCTTACGGCCGGTGGCGGCAACACTTCTCTCGGACGCATCGGCGTCGGCTACATTTACGCTGACTGGAAAGGCCAGATCCAGTACTCGTCACCGGAACTGTGGGATGGATTTTCCTTCAACGTGGCGCTGGTCGATCCATGGGGGCTGGTCAACCTGTCAGGCCTGAGCCTCGATGCCGGATCGTTTGCCCAACAAGGCGATACCTACGGGATCGAGGGCAAGGTTGGTTACGAATGGGACGCGAATGAGGACGACCCCGACGACCTCGCCGGTAAGGTCTGGGCCAGCTTCTTCAACCAGTCGCTGGACAGCGCGGTATTCGGCAGCGAGGACGCGACCGGGTTCGATGTCGGCGCCAAGGTCGGCATTGCCGGCTTCGAGTTCGTGGCCTACTACTACGACGGCGAAGGTATCGGCACCACAGGCTTCCTGTTCGATGGCATGGATCTGTCCGGAAGTACGCGCGACTCCGACGGCGGATATCTGCAGGCGACCTACGCGGTGCCCGGCCCGGGAACGAAAATCGGTGTCAGCTATGGTGAAAGCAATCTGGATCTCGGACCGGCGGATCCAGCCACGTCCACGCTGGTGGAGACCAACGAATCGATCGTGCTCGGTGTCTATCATCCGCTGACCGAGTCGCTCAATCTGGTGCTCGAATACACGCAGACCGAGGCGACGGCACACAACGGCAACAAGGCAGAGGAAACGAACATCGCCATTGGCGCAATTATTTTCTATTGAGGACGCGGCCATCGAGCGCACGAAAGCTCACGTCGGGCCTGCCGGCGTCATCAACTGCGACGACAGCCGCGCTGCATGGCGGCGCGCTATCGTCGCAGCATTGTGCGCGCTCGGTGCGCTTCCGGGGTTGCTGCCCTGCCAGGCGTACGCGAGATCGGATTCAATTATCTGGGAGGGTGACGATCAATCCGTCGTTCTCGCGCAGCAGGACGAGGATTCGGCGCCGCCAAACGATCACCCCGCCACCATCGCGCCCGCGGAGGTCGAGCGGATGCTGTCGGGCCTGCGCTTCAGGCACAGCGACCACGAATCCGGTACGCCGCCGGCGGCGGTGTTTACCGAGGAGCAGGTCGAGATCCTGGGACAGGCGCTGGCAACCGGCCTTGCGCGTGCGACGCCCTCAGAGGATGTAATCTTCTCGATCATCGGCGCGCACCGGATGTCGCCGGGAGCGTTCGCGCGGCGCAACCGCCTTACGGCCGGGCGCGCCTTCTTCCGCGATGGCAGACTGAACGTCATTTTCGGTGAGATACAAAGTCCGTATCGCAAGAAGAATATCTACGGAAGGCTCGAGCAGGATTTCTCACCCCGGGAATATGGCAGCCGCGCATCTCCGGAAGCACAGGAAGCGGTGCTCGTCGCGAGCACGGACGTCAGCCTGCTCAGCGACCGGCAGGGACAGCGGGTCGACTGGGTGATGTTCGCTCCCACGGCTACAGGGGCGGCAACGCCGCGCCTGGACGAGGCGCCGGCAGAGCCGGCGCCGGCATCCGCTCCGTCATCACTCGCGGACCCTGCTCCTGCGATCAATAGCACCGACGTCGGGAACGATGACATCGAACGGCGCCTCGAGACTCTCAAGCGTCTACGCGAAAAGGACCTGATCTCGGAAGACGTTTATCGTGAGGAGGTCGACGAGATCCTGAACGATCTGTAAACGCTGAGGCTTTGCGCGCACGCGTCCTGCGTACTGCTTTCCGGACGCGCTACTGATTGCTCCGATCCAGTTCTCGCGCATCGAGTTGCCCATCCCGATTGCGGTCGAGCCGGTCCCAGTTGTCGGATAACTGCGCTTCGGCCTCAGCTTCCTCCTGCGAGATCATGCCGTCACCATCCTCGTCCAGTTGTCCGAGCAGATCGTCGCCGACCGCCTGCTCCTGGTGGCGGGTGGACGGCATCCCTTCGGTGTCTCGCGTCGTACTCGCGCTCGCTGAGTCATGCCCGGTGTGCGACTTGCTTTCGACCTTTGCCAGTTCCTCGGCATCGAGTTGCCCGTCGGCGTTCCGGTCAAGGCTGCTCCACTTATCCGAAAGACCGGGTTTCGCCTGTGCTTCCTCGCGCGACACGAGTCCATCCCTGTCGGTGTCGAGCTTGCCTAAAGCATCGCTTTTTATCTCCTTCATCGCCTGTTCCTGGTGGGGAGTGGACGGAATGCCCTGCTTCGACTCATCTTCTGCGGGTGTCGCAGATTCCTGCGCAACGGCGAGTCCTTGTACGCCAAGGATCGTCGCGGCAACAGCAATAGTCATGCCTTTCATCGTAGTGCCTCCTGGTCGTGATTACCTCGAATCTGAAGTGCGGTACTGCAGGAATTTAAGCTGCAATCATCATGCCAGGCACCGAACGCGCCGCAACTTACGCGGGAGGTTTGTAAACCTTGCAACGGAAACGGACGACTCGACCAGGTGAGCTACAACAGGCGATGCACGCTGCGAGGAACGTGGCGGAACCGCGCTTGTCGAATCCTGAGAGCGCCAGCCTTCGCAAAAGGAGATCGTCATCGAGCACCAATTCAGGAGTACTTTACCGATCGCCGTTGCACTAGCGCTGTGGTCGCCGCACGCGTTACCCCAGGATACGGAATCCGGATCCCGGGAAGGCAAACTCGCCTTCAACACTTCCTGCCGGACCTGCCATTCGATCAAGGACGGTGACAACCGGCTTGGCCCGAACCTGCACGGCATCATCGGCCGCGAGGCTGGCTCCGCGGAGTATGCCTATTCCCCCGCGCTGAAGTCGTCCGAGATCGTGTGGGACACGGCCACGCTCGACCGGTTCATCGAAAACCCGGAGACGGTTATTTCCGGAAACAACATGAAACCTTACGGCGGCATCAGCGATCCCGAAGTTCGAGCCAGCATCGTCAGTTATCTGGCGGATGCCGGGTCGGAGGCCGCCGGGAGCGACTGACGACGGGGTCTTGGGTCAATGGCGCCTAGTTAAGCGTTTCGGCCTCTGCCTCTCGTCGCAACTTCAGGGCGCCGGCGGCTCGCTCATCAGGTGACGTTTGTCGACGGGACGCATCAATGCATTGCTGACCAGCGCGATCGCGAGGAGAGCGGCCATCAGGTACATGGTGCTGTTGTAAAGACTGCTTGTCGGGTCGACGGTTTCCGGCGGTGCGATTGCCATGAGCTTGGCGATAGTCACTGTGTTCTGCTGGAGCAGCAGGTCGAGTTGTTCCAGGCCGGCCCCGAAGGTTCGCTCGAATATCGCAGGGTCGATTTTCGCCACGAGCTCATCGACGGATTTCCGCATTGACTGCTCGCGCAGGGAGGTAATGGCCCAGGGACCGAGAACTCCTGCGGTACTCCATGCAGTCAGCAGCCGACCGTGAATCCCGCCAACGTACCGTGTGCCGAACACGTCCGCGAGATACGCCGGGATTGTTGCGAAACCGCCGCCGTACATCGTGAAAATGATCATCGTCGCCGCATAGAAGTACACGAGCCAGACCACAGACGGCGAGACACTCGCCCGCTGCGCGCTGAGCGGGATGGAAAGGTAGAGCAGTATCCCCAGGGCGAAGAAAATCCAGTATGTAATGCGCCGGCCGAGATAGTCGGATGCGCTGGCCCAGAAGAACCGGCCGAGCATGTTGAAGACGCTGATCATCATTACGTAGGTGGCGGCGAACGCGCCGTCGACGATATGCGGCAGCGTCGTGCCGAAGATCTCGGACATCATGGTCCTGGCGACGCCGAGCACCCCGATGCCCGCAGTCACATTGAAACAAAGCACGATCCAGAGCTGGTAGAACTGCGGCGTCTTCAGAGCCTCGTCGATGTGCACATGGCCCGCGGTGATCATCTTCGCTTCGCGGCGGCTCTCGTCGGGTGGCGTCCATCCCGACGGCTTCCAGCCGGGCGCGGGCAGGCGGTAAGAGAATGCCGCTACCATCATGACGACGAAATAGATCAGCCCGAGCGTAAAGAACGTCTGCGCGACGCCGACGGAACCGGTTCCCGTCAGGTAGACGCCAGGCGGGCCGGCAACGATCATCTGGTCGATCTCGTTAGCACTGACGACGACCGCTTCGCGGAGTTGCCCGGCGACGCTCGCGAAGCGGATGCCGCCTTCCGTGACCAGGTCGACGGCGTCTCGCGTGCCGAGATACTCCGGCGCACGATAAAAGAGCTTCAGCAGATACTCCTTCGCGGGCGCTCCGATGATTGCGCCGCCGCCGAATCCCATGATGGCCATGCCCGCTGCCATGCCGCGCCTGTCCGGGAACCAGCGGATCAGCGTGCTCACCGGGGAAACGTAACCGAGGCCGAGCCCGCACCCTCCGATGACTCCGTAGCCCAGGTACACCAGCCACAACTCGTGTACCAGTATCCCGAGGCCGCCAACCAGGTAACCCCCGCCCCAGAAACACGCAGCGACGACGCCGACTTTGCGCGGTCCGACTTCCTCCAGCCATTTTCCGGCAAAGGCCGCGGACAGGCCCAGAAAGACAATCGCGACGGTGAAAATCCATACAACGCTGCTGAGCGACCAGTCGCCGGCGGCGGACGTCACAACGCCTTCGGTCCGGATCAGCGGCGGGTTGTAGATGCTCCACGCATAAACCGAACCGATGCAAAGATGGATCGCCACGGACGCGGGTGGCACGAGCCATCGGTTGAACCGAGGTCCCGCAATGATGCGTTCTCTTGCGAGAAGTCCGGCCATCATCTCATCCCCATTTTCCGGTTCCGGCTTTATTCGGGCAGCAAGCCCCGTCGCCGGGTAGCAGCACGCATCAGTCCGTTACGGTCAGCTTCAAACTATCCACGCCGGTGTTGCCGGACGATGCATCGTACGCGTAGACCGTGATGTCGTAGACGCCAGCTAGCTCGAAGGAAATGGTGCCGGCGAAATCACTTGGGGTGCCCGCATACGGCAGCGGATAGCGACCCACCTGCGATTCGCCCCGTTTCACGAGCGCGGCTACTTCGTAGTCGTTTGCGTCCCAGAAGAAACCGGGTTTCACCGGGCACCCGCACATCGGTGCGACCTCCGCTTCCACCGCGACTCCGGCCCTGGCCTCGTCCAGGCTGACGAACGTCGAGGCGAGGTCACCCTGAACGAAAAACCCCGCAAGCTCGATGACCCAGCCGTCGCCGCCCGACAGGTGCTTGCCCGGCACGACCCATTGCGTCATCGTGGTCCGCGTCGCGCTGTCGCGCCGCTGCAGCGGACCGAAGGCAGTCACCTGCAGGTAGCGGGGCTCGTCGAGGTCGAGCGTCGCGCTGAACTGCGCGTCTGTTTCTCCGGCCATTGGGTCACCGCGCTTGCGCGCAACATCCATGATGGGTTCCGGGTCACCGGCCGCGCCGGCTGTGACGCCTTGCGCGAGAACTTCTCCGCTGACTGCATCGGTAACCGTGACCTGCGCGCCCTCGACGAGGTCGCCCACGTACATTGCGTGACGGGCAATGACGCGCACCGTTATCTCTGTCGGCTCCGCCATCGTGCGGGCAGCCATCATCGGTATGGACAACAACAGGCACAGCGCCATCGGACGGATCGTGCCGAGACGGGGTTGAGCTGCCCGTGGTTGCATGCTTTACCCTTTTGTTTACCTTGTTTTTTCGCGGTTCGCGTCGCCGGAGTATAGCACCGGCACCCTGACCGCTCTTCGCCGCGCATGCGCGTTCAAACTGATATGCAACACCGAATCCCCGTGCGCGATCGCAGCGCGATGGCGTTATGATGAGCGAAGGCACAGCGGGTAAGAGAAATGGCGGGCATCTATCGATGGCAGCGGCAATGGCTGTTGTTTTGTCCGGCGCTGATCTGGCCGGTCCCGGTTGCGACGGATATTGCCGATGATCGCGCCGTCGCAGTCGAGAAGATCGCCGACGGAGTCTATGTGCGTCCCGGACGGATCGCTGTACTGTTCGAAGCGGACAATGTCGCCAACACCGCGTTTGTCGTCGGGGAACGCTGCGTCGCGGTAATCGATACCGGCGGCAGTCCTGCCGAAGGACGGGCACTCACCGCGGCGATCAGAAAGATTACGCAGCTGCCCGTGTGTTTCGTCATCAACACTCATGTTCACCCGGACCATATGCTGGGGAACGAGGCGTTCGAGCGGGACGGTGTGGAGTTCATCGGGCATAAGAACCTGCCGAGAGCGATGGCGCAGCGCGGAGATACCTATCGGCAGCGCGCCGCCGAATACTCCGGAAACGCTGCACACATCCCGAAAATAGTACTCCCGGAACGGACCGTCAGTGGTACGGTCCAACTTGACCTGGGACGGCGTATGCTGACCTTGCGGGCTCATGGCACAGCGCACACGGACAATGATGTGAGCGTCCTCGATGAGCAGAGCGGCACCCTGTTCGCCGGAGACCTGGTGTTCCTCGACCATCTGCCGGTGCTGGATGGAAGCATCAATGGCTGGCTCGACGAGCTCGGGCGATTGATGGAAAAAAGCCTGCGAGCCGTCGTGCCGGGCCATGGGCCTGGCGAAGCCGACTGGCCACTGGCCGCTGCGCCCACCGTGGACTATTTGACCTCACTGCGCGCGGCAACCCGTTCCTGGATCGCGCGCGGCGGGGAACTGGGGGCCGCGCAACAGTCGATCGAAGCGGCAGACCGGGATCGGTGGCGGTTGATCGACCAGTATCACAAACGAAATGTCGCCGCCGCATTTGCAGAACTGGAGTGGGAGGATTGACAACATGGGCACGCGAATGAAGCGAGACGCGGTAGTGCGGTCTTTTTGTATGGCGCTCATTGTCCCGGCTCTCTGTTCGGGCCTCGCGCAAGCAACGACGGTCGAGGAAGACATGGCCTGGACCGGCGGTCTCAAGACCGCCTATTTTGCCGATCGCAAGATCCTGTCGGACGATTTGATTACTCTGGAGGCACCGCAACGCGCCGAGAACGCGGCGATCGTTCCGGTCTCCATCAAGGCCGGAATCCCGCAGACCGAGGATCGCTACATCCGCACGATCTGGCTTTTCGTCGACAAGAACCCGGGGCCGCTGGTCGGCAAGTTCCACTTTACGCCCGCGAGCGGCCGCGCGGACCTCGGCCTGCGACTGAGGGTGGACACGTACAGCCCCGTGCGCGCGATCGCGGAGACCAACGACGGACAACTGCATATGAGCCGGCGCTTCGTCAAGGCGAGCGGTGGCTGTTCCGCGCCGGCTTCGTCGGACTCCGACGCGGCCCGCGAAGAGCTCGGCAGAATGAAATTCCTGGTTCGGCACGAAGAAGCCGAAGAGAGTTCGAGCAAGGTGGAGGGCAATCCACCTGCCCTCGCGCAGCTGATGATCCGCCATCCGAACCGCAGCGGCTTGCAGATGGATCAGGTCACGCGGGATTACGCGCCGGCGGAGTTCGTCAAGGAGGTGACGGTGAGCTTCGAAGGGAAGCGGATTTTCCGGGCGGAGACCAGCTTCGCCGTCAGTGAGAATCCGAGCTTTCGCTTCTACTTCGCGCCGCGGCAGGAAGGCGCCGTCACGGCCGTGGTCACTGACACCGAAGGCAGGGAATTCAGCGAAACCTACGATGTATCGGCGGCAACAGGCGAGGTTGCGGCAAGGCGTTGAGCGGGTCGTGACCGGTTCTCGACGCTTGCACGAGCGGTTGTGTCGGCTCCTGTTGCTGTCGTTTCTGCTGATTGCATGCGGTTCGGCAAATGCGGCGCGGACGCAGTCGACAACGGATGGACCGCCGGCGCCGGGCACATATATCTGGGTAGGCAGTCACCGGCTGCATCTCGATTGCCAGGGCACGGGATCGCCGACCGTCGTTTTCGATTCTGGTCTCGGCGGCAGTTCGCTCGACTGGACCCTGGTTCAGCCCGAGGTGGCGTCGTTCACCCGCGCCTGCTCCTACGACCGCGCCGGTTATGCGTGGAGCGACCCCGGACCCATGCCTCGCGACGCGGACAACATCGTCAGGGACCTGGAACAGCTGCTCGGCAACGGCAGCGTTGCGGCCCCCTATGTGCTGGTGGGCCATTCCCTGGGCGGCTTGATCGTCCAGAAATTTGCGCGTCAGCATCCTCAGAGAATCGCGGCCCTCGTGCTGGTGGATGCGACGCACGAAGACCAGTTTCGCCGACTGGAGGAAGCGATCGCACCCGTGAAAGGCGCCCGCCGATGGTCGATGCTGACGGTGAGCGACTCGTACCAGGTTCCCGAGGGCCTGCCGGATGACGTCAGGGCGCTGGCCGGCGCATTCGTGGCCAGGGCCCAATCGATCGTGGTGCTGCGCAGCGAACTGAGCTTCCTGCGCAGTTCGTCGCGTTCGGTGACGCCAGTGGCGCTGCCCGATGTCCCGCTGATCGTGATATCGCACCGCCCGGAGAGTCCCGCACCCTCCACGCGGGGAGGAAGCTTCGAGCAAACGTGGATGGAACTGCAAAGCGAGTTGGTGGCGCTTGCACCAAGGTCCGAGCACGTGATCGCGCGGACCGGCGACCACTACATACATGTTCGCGAGCCGGATACGGTAATCGGTGCAGTGCGCGGCGTAGTAGAACAGCACCGCCAGGGAAGCCCTCGCAAGTCGCAGTAGAAGCGCTGTAGGAGCCCGACCGCCATGGATGGCGGGAGTGCAGATCACGCAGGAGCGGTTATCTGCCGCCATGCGGGCGACCGTCGAAAAATTCGCAAACGTCTGTCGCCCGTGAGACGGGCTCCTACAGCGCTCGTTCAGGCCATGTCACCAGGTGTGCACCGAAAAGATAAACCAGGCACAACAGGCTGAGCGCGGCAGGAATCCACGCGACATTAGTCTCGATCGACGGTCGCGTCGCGTAACGCGAGTCCAGCAAAGCTTTGGCGAACGCCCCCGGAGTGGTCGTGCGCAGGTAGTCGAGCCCCGTTTCGACTGCGAGCTGTTGCAGGTAACCCTCGCGTAGCGAAGACAGGTGCTCGGCGCCGCGCGCCATGCGCTCCTGTAGGTCGCTGCTGTCGACGCCCGCCATCGCTTCCGTGCCGTTGCTCGATGGACGGCCGACGCTGTGCCTGTCTACCTGCATCACCTCGTCATGCGCCCAGTATCCGGCCACCTGATCGTTCTCGTCCAGGTAGGGAATCGGCATCGGCTCCGGGCCGCCGATTCCGGCGATCAAGCCATGCACTTCGCCGGGCTGTCCGCGGAATTTCGGCCTGAGTGTGGGATGAACCGGCGGCGCTTCGTGGCCATCGGTCATGAACACCAGGTTCGGCTGGCCGCCGCTCCCCCCGTCCGTTGACGCGAGCGTCGCGACCGTCTCGATGCCCGAGTAAAGGCCTTTCGCGACTTCGCTCAACTGCGCCCATGCCATGCGCCCGTCGATCTCATCGATCATTGTCGAGATGACCAGGTGGTTGTCGCAGATCTCGACCGGTGCGAACAGGAGGAACGTGCGATGTTCCGTGAACACACCAAGACCCGCCCTGGAACCGCAGGCCATTTCCTCCAGAGCCTCCCGCAGGAGCTGCTTGCCGAACTCGAGACGCGCAGGTTTGGCGGAACCCGTGCCCGCGTCGGCAACGTTCATGCTGCCGGTGATATCGAGCACGAAGACATAGTCGTGAGTCTTCCGCGGAAGCGTAAGCGTCGGATCGGCGAGCGCCAGCAACAGCAGCAGTCCGGCCGGAAGCAGCAGAACCAGGCGCGGAATGTCGCGCGTCACGGCAGCGGCCTGCGCACCTGGATGCCCGCCGCGGAGCGTGGGTTATGTTCGGGATTTCTTTCTTCCTCGGCCTCTTCCAGTTCCGTCTCCGGAGCTATCCGCAGCGCCAGCTCCAGGTTGTATTTCGACGACCAATCCGAGCTGTTGTTGCGCAACAGTTCGCGGTAATGCTCTTTCGCAAGCTCGACAAGCGGAAGCGCAAGATCATCGGCGCCGCTTTCCCGATACTCGAGCCCGCGCCGCAGATAGAGGTTAGCGAGGTTGTAGTCGATATCCCGCTGCAAGCGATGATCCTCCGGCACGTCGATGGCCGCGTATCCTTCCAGCGCGGCGTCAAACTCTCCATCCTGCTGCAATGCATAGGCCCGCGCGAACCCCACGTACGGATGCTCGCCGGCGACGTCTCCGCCCGCATCGAGCTCCGCCAGGTCCTGGTTCAGTTGCGAAGCACGCCACAGGTGAAAGCCGTCGTAGAGTGCCGCGACGACGACCAGGGCCATCAAGCCGATAATCAGTTTGTCTGCAACTCGCCAAACCATCTTTTTTTCTCGAGTAGTTCCACTATCACCAGTGCCAACAGGAGCGCCAGGCCTATACGGAAGAAGATGCCGGCCACGTCCTTGCGCGGAACGAGGTCGAACACCCTGATGGGCAAGCTCTGCAAGCGGTTGACCTCGGCCACAGCGCTGGTCAGTGCGTCCGGATCTTCCGCATCGAAGAGCCGATACGGCGTTTCGAGCGTTCTGAAGAACGCGTGGAGCGTGCGGGCCGGCGCCGTCTCGTCGGCGTAGTCCGCGCCGGATGCTGTGTCCATTGATGGACTGTTGCGCGAGCTGATGTAAATCCAGTAAAGGGCTACGCGATTGAGCTTCAACAGGTTCTCAATCTGCTTGCGAGTTGCCAGGTCGAGCCTCGCGCCGCCGTCGGAGATCAGCAGCACCAGTCGGGATCCAGTGTACGGTTGATCATCAAAAAGTTTTGCCGCCGCGATTATGCCGCTTCCCACATCGGTGTCGGTGAGGCCGCGGCCAACGTTGCCGGCCGTGATCGCTGCCTGAATGGGCTCGGTTCTGTCCGTGAGCGGCAATACCTTGATCGGCTGAGTGCTGAAAACCAGCATCGCGTACTGATCGTTCCGACGGGCCGCAACGAACTCCGACAGGACCCGGCGTGCGATCGTGCCCTTGGGATCGGCGTTGCGCATGTCAAGAGGGTTGTCAAACGATTGCCCTCCGAAAGGCTGGTCCATGCTGCGACTGCGATCGAGCAGCAGGACGATCTGTGCACCCTCGCCCAGCCGCTCCACCCGGGTCGCGGGCTGGAAGGGGCCGCTGAGTCCCAGCAGCAGGCTCAAGATCGCGCATGCGCCGGTTACCCTCAGGCCGACCTCGAGCGCGCGCGACGCCCTGTCCTCCGGTATGAGGAGCAGTGCCGAATAGCGGAGACCGGAACCCGCGCCGGCAAGCAATGGCAAGACACAGAGCGGCAACAGCAGCAGCACCCAGGGGTAGTCAATTTGCAGGTTCATGACCCTTCCCTGCCGGCAGGATCGAACAATTGCCGCTCGATACTCCTGCATCGCTGGCACAGCCTCAGTAAACCGGGAATGTCCATGCCAAGCGGAGGGTCGTAGGGGGCGCCTGAAAAGAACATCAGGCGGGACGCTGCGAACAGCTGGTGAAACTCGTCGCGCAACCCCGCGTAGGCGGGATGCGTCGCAAGGAAATCTTCGACGTTGTGCGCGAAAACGGCTCGCCCTGCCGTTTTGTTGACAGCAGCGTGGACAACCTTCAAGGCGGCCGCGTTCTGCGCGGCCGTTCCGGTCGCAGCCTGCAGCCCTTTCAACTCACGAACCGCCTTCGCAAACGGCAGGTTGGCCCACGCCGCGAACGCCAGCGCTCCGTGCCGCCAGGCGGCGTACAGTGACAGCAGGAACAATCCAGCCATCGTCCATCCCAGGCGTGCTTTATGTGCCACTGTGGGCACCTGAGTGGGCGGACGGTCCTCCTGCAACGATGCCCCGGACATGCGGTCCGCGGCGACGGCGGAAGTCAGCGGGGTTACGGTGACTCTCATTGCCGGTATCAGCGTGGTTAGCGCCTGCGGCCCGTCGGCATCGGAGATTATGCGGAGATTCTGCTGCGGGATAGTGACGGTCTCGATGGATTGCGGCGCATTGAAAAGCTGATAAGTGAGGACGAGGTGGTAACGCTGCCCGTCATCAATGGGCTCGGTGCGCACTTCCGGGGCGGCCACCTCCAGCCACCGGTCCATCCGCCCGGCTTCCGGCAGGCTGGCTTCATCCAGGCGATAGCCTGCGCGCAGATCCAGGTGCATCTCGCGGCGAATCTTGTCGCCGACAACGTAGCCGAAGTCGCGAAGCTCGATCACCTCATTCGCGAGTATCGCCTGCGATGGCGAAAGTGCGGGCCAGGCAAGAAGTGCCACCAGAAATGCCGCCGGCGAAATGCGTGGTCGGCCGGGGCGTGAACGATGACTCATGGCAGCAGTTGTCCGGGAAAGCATGGCGCACACTGAAGGACGGCAGCCGACGGCTCAGCCGTAGAAGTAACGGGTCACCACTTCTGCCTCGAATTTATCCCTGATGACGAGCGGCTTTACCCCGAAGCGCGCGCAACAGCGGGTCAAGGCATCCGCCCGCCCCGCGACCGATTCCTTCAGCCGCCGTGCCAGCGCCGGGCGCAGAAGCAGCATGCGCTCCGCCGTGGTTTCAGGATCGAGTATGCGCGCGATGCCGTAGCGCGGGGCCGTCCCTTCAGCACTGTCCCACAGCACGACCGGCACCACTTCGTGCAGCCCCAGGGCCGCCAGCAACCGCTCCAGCATCTCCATCGGAAAATGAAAGTCAGACACCAGGAACACCAATGATCGCGCCGGTGGCATCTGTTCGACCGCCTTCAACAGGCCCAGTGCATTACGCCCGGAGGGTTCGAGGCTGCGCAACTTCGACGCCACTAGTGTCCCCGCCGCCCGACTCCTCGTTAGCGGAAGTAGCAGGTCTTCCCGAACCTCGCTGTCGCAGGCGGTAAACGCCAGCGCGTCGCCGATGCGTGAGGCAGAAAGCGCGAGCGATTCCACAAAGTCGGCCATCAGGTCCATTTTGCGGCAGCGGCCGGCGAACCCCATCGAGGCGGATACGTCCGCGATCACTCGAACCGGCACTGCGCCCCGCTGTGTATAGACCCTCACCATCACCCGGTGGAATGGATCCCGGAGGCTCGCGGCGACATCAAAGCGACGCGGATCCGGCGCATGCAGCAGGCTCGCATGCCCGCGAAATTCCATGCCGCCGCCGCGTTGCGTGCCCGGGTGGGCTCCGGGTTGAGGGCCACGTGCGCGGCTCGGGAGGCGGTAGTGAAAGGTTTCGACGCGAGACGCCTGTCGCGCGGTCGCGCCGTCTGCGGCACCGAAGCCCGCCTCAGGCACAGACAGAACGCTCATGGCGCCGCCACCCGGTTGAGCACCTCGCCGACGAATTCCGGGATCAGTTCCGAACGACGCAATTCGAAAACCGGTCGCAGAAAAATTCGGTGGCCGGCTGTCACGGAAAATACCCGGTGGATATCCTCGGGAGCGACCGAGTCACGGCCATTCAGCCACGCGGCGACCCTGGCTGCCCGCAGAAGCATGCTCATGCCGCGCGGACTGACGCCGGTCTGGATCAGTTGCCCGACTTCCACATCGCTCATCCGCACTCCGTAGGAGCCCGGCAAAGACGTTGCGCGGCAAAGGTCCAGGGCGTAGTCCTGCAGGGCGGCCGTCGTCCGCATCTCGTGCTGGACCCGTTCCGCGACATCGTTCAACTGGTTGAAGGCCAGCAAGCCCTGAGGCAGTCCCTCCAGCAGTTTGTCGACGTTGTGAAAACGTGTTTCCGTCATGAGCGCGCGTTGCAGGCTCGGGTCGGAAGGAGCCTGAATCTCGATTTCCATGAGAAAGCGATCGCGCGCCGCGGCAGGAATCTCGAAGGTCTCTTCCCTTTCGACGCGGTTGCGGTCGGCAAAGACTTGCAGATGCGGAAACCGGTATTCGCGGTCGAACGCAGTCACGCTTCGCTCGGCCATTACCCGGAGCAGCAGGGAATGCATCTGTGGACGGGCGCGGTTGACTTCGTTGAAGAAGAAAATCGAAAGAGCCTCGCCATGCTTCAACAGCGGGCCCGGCGCAACCTTCGGTTTGCCGTGCTCATCGACGTAGGTGTAATAGATCAGATCGGCCGGCATCAGATCGATGGTGCCCTCGATCCGCTCATAGCCGCCGCCGATGACCCGCGCGACGCTCCGCAGCAACGTCGTTTTGCCGACGCCCACGTCACCTTCCAGAAGTACGTGCCCGCGAGCGAAAACCGCGATGTTCAGCAGGCGAACGGCGTCCTCCTGCCCCAGAACAACGGCGTTGACCTCACTTTCGAGCCTGAGTGCGGCGTCCCGCCAGGCATCGAGGTCCTGGTCAGGCTGAACGGCCTCGTACGAGCTTCGCGGGTTCTCGGGCAACAGGCCCCCAGTGGTCCGGTTTGCGCGAATTTTAGGCGATCCCGCCGGAGGCGTCCAACCGCAACAGGGCTTGTCGCCACCCGAACGTCTGCTATGATGATATGGTTCAAAGAACGCTCACCGGACCAACGCGATGCGAACGATTCCGGGTGTGACGCCCGTCCTCTGGCTCGTGGCCGTCGCCGCGTTCGGGCCCTTGTGCGTCAATGCAGACGAGGGCGCCATTAAAACCCCAAGCAACTTTCCGACGCTCGCTCGCGTCGAGTTTGTGCTGCGCTGCATGGATTATCACGGCGGGCAGGTCTACGAAAACATGTACTCGTGTGTTTGCAGTGTCGACAGGATTGCAACCGAGTTCAGCTATGACGAATTCGTGAAAGCCGAAGTTCTCGCGCAGTTGCGCACGACTCCCGGTGAGCGAGGCGGTCTGTTCCGCGAGGGCGGGAAAGAGCTGGTCGCGAAGTACCTCGAGGTCACCGAAGCAGTGGAAAAATCCTGCTTCAGCTCAGTCGAGTCCGCGGCACAGAAGAAAGATTAAAGCACAGAAGAAAGGTTTAAGTTGGTGTGCTCGCAGCCTCACATGCGAATCTGCTGCGAACACCAGGTCGATTGACGTCGACAACAAATGAGGAGAGGAAAATGAAAAGACGTTTACTGATCACCGTCGGCCTCGCTGCCGCACTTGTGGCGCCGGCATTGTCGACGGCTAACCCTGAGCTCATGCGGCTCATGGACGATCCGGACAACTGGGCGATATGGGGAGGTAACTACGGCGGACAACGCTATAGCGAACTCGATGAGATCAATGCGGAAAACGTAGGCGACTTGCAGGTTGCGTGGACCTTCTCGACGGGCGTGCTGCGCGGTCATGAAGGTGGTCCGCTGGTCATTGGCGATACGCTCTACATACACACGCCATTCCCGAACAAGGTGTTCGCCATCAATCAGGAAGACCAGAGCATCATCTGGCGATACGAGCCCGTGCAGGACGCCGAAGAAACGATACCGGTGATGTGTTGTGACACCGTGGCTCGCGGCCTCGCCTACGCTGACGGCAAGATATTCCTGCAGCAGGCCGATACGACCCTCGTGGCGCTCGATGCCAAAACAGGCAAGGAAGTCTGGAAGGTCAAGAACGGCGATCCCAAGAAAGGCGAAACCAATACCAACGCTCCGGTAGTCGTCAAGGACAAGGTGATAACCGGCATCAGCGGCGGTGAGTTCGGTGTGCGCGGGTTCGTCGTCGCGTACAACATCGACGATGGATCCGAGGCCTGGAAAGGCTACAGCGTCGGGTCGGACGAGGACACACTGATCGACCCGCGAAGGACCACGCATCTGGGTGAGCCGGTGGGCGCCAATTCCAGCATCGAAACCTGGGAAGGCGATCAGTGGGAGATCGGTGGCGGAACCACCTGGGGCTGGTACACCTATGATCCGGAAACCAACCTGTTGTACTACGGTTCCGGAAATCCCGGAACCTGGAATCCGGTCGTACGGCCGGGCGACAACCGCTGGTCGATGACCATCTTCGCCCGCGATCTCGACACGGGCAAGGCAAAGTGGGTCTACCAGATGACGCCTCACGACGAATGGGACTTCGATGGCGTCAACGAAATGATCCTTGCCGATCTCGAAATCGACGGCAAGACCCGCAAGACGCTGGTGCATTTCGATCGCAACGGGTTCGGCTACACGCTGGATCGGGTAACCGGTGAACTGCTGGTGGCGGAGAAGTACGACCCGGCGGTCAACTGGGCCACACAGGTCGACATGGAAACCGGTCGTCCAGAGGTTGTAGCAGAATACAGCACGCACCAGAACGGCGAGGACACGAACACGGAAAACGTGTGTCCTGCCGCACTGGGCTCGAAGGACCAGCAGCCTGCCGCTTTCTCACCGAAGACCGGCCTGTTCTACGTGCCGACGAACCACGTTTGCATGGACTACGAGCCGTTCGAGGTGGAATATGTCGCAGGTCAACCGTACGTCGGTGCGACCTTGAGCATGTTCCCCGCGGGCCAGGTCACCGGGGATGGTACGACGAACCTCGGCAACTTCATCGCATGGGACGCTACCAAGGGCGAGATCGTCTGGTCATTGCCTGAGCCGTTCTCCGTCTGGAGCGGCGCACTCGCGACG